>OHCQ01000005.1_pt1 | contig 181000 bp, 185 predicted proteins | sample 1566791 | NCBI WGS metagenome assembly OHCQ01 (sample SAMEA3879541, study PRJEB24766) | human gut metagenome | biome: human-associated habitat; feature: feces | place: USA | collected 1985/1987
CAGCCGGAGGACTCAAGACGGTAACGGTGGCGGTGCTGCTGCTGGCCCAGATCGCGCTGGTGCTGGTGCTCAATGACCTGCTGCGGCAGAGAATGGCCATCGCCTATACCCTGCTGGAGCTGGTGGCCCTGGCCTACGTCTTCCGCATCAACAGCCGCCCCGGCGGCGGCTCGTACAAGCTGGGCTGGACCCTGCTGATCCTGACGGTGCCGGTGGTGGGCCTGATCCTGTACTGGCTGTGGAACGGAGATCACCCCCAGAAGCGGCTGGACCTGCAAAAACTGCCCCGGCCCCGGGAGTCCGACGCCCGGCAGGAGCACAGCCGCCTGCAGGTGGAGCACCTGCGGCGGGAGCACCCGGAATGGGGCCGCCTGGCGGCGTATCTGGACCGGCAGGGCTTCCCCCTGTACACCGGCACCGGGGCCGTGTATCTGCCCACCGGCGAGGCGTATCTGGAGGACCTGCTGGAGCGCATGGAGCAGGCGGAGCACTTCATTTTCATGGAGTTTTACATCATGGCCGAGGGGCAGCTGTGGGACCGGCTGATGGATATTTTCCGGCGGAAGGCCGGACAGGGCGTGGAGATCAAGGTGCTGTTCGACGACTTCGGCAGCATGATGCGCATGTCCGAGGAGGCCGTGGAGGAGCTGCGGCGCATAGGGGCGGAGGTGCTGATCTTCAACCCGGTGCACCACTACGTGAACCGGCTGTACTTCAACTATCGGGACCACCGGAAGATCGCCTGCATCGACGGGGACACCGCCTATACCGGCGGGGCTAATATTGCCGACGAATACGCCAACCTGATGGAGCGGTTCGGCTATTGGAAGGACGACGGCATCCGGCTGGAGGGCCAGGGGGCCTGGACCCTGACCCGGGAGTTCATCTATATGTGGGAGCGCATGGGCGGCGCCATGCACCAGGAGTACGACTATTACCGGCCCCACGGCGACGCCCCGGGCCAGGGCTTTGTGCAGCCCTTTGTGGACGGGCCGGACAGCAACCCCATCTCCTCCGCCGAGGACGCGTTTTTGCAGCTGATCGGCGGGGCCAAGCACATGGTGTATATCACCTCCCCCTATCTGGCCATTGACGAGTCCATGGAGAAGGCCCTGTGCATGGCCGCCGGCAGCGGGGTGGACGTGCGGCTGATGATGCCGGGGATCCCGGACCACAAATTCGCCTTCATGGTGGCGGAGAGCTATTTCGGGGAGCTGCTGGACCACGGCGTAAAGATCTATCGCTTCACGCCGGGGCTGCTGCACGGGAAAACCGTTCTGGCGGACCGGGAGGCGGCCTTTGTGGGGTCCGTGAACATGGACTACCGCAGCTTCCAGCTGCACTTCGAGTGCGGCACCCTGCTGTACGGCGCGCCGGCTCTGGAGACCCTGCTGGAGGACATGGACGGCATTATGGAAAAGTCCTGGCAGGTGACTCGGTCCGACTGGGAGCACCGCCCCCTGCTGCACCGGGTGCTGGGGGGCCTGCTGCGGCCCTTCGCCATGTGGATGTAATTCTTTCGAAAAAGCGGCAGGCCGCTTTTTCGAGAAGGCTGCACCGCGCTTCGTGCCTCACGGGCCGCCGCAGTCGTCCCCTTCGACACGCGCTCCGTGTAAAGTGTTTTTTGCGACGTACACGCCGCCGCAAAAAACGGATCACAATTGATTTGCCGCCTGCGGGCGGCAAACGCTGCGAGGCTTTTACAACAGACTCAAAAGAGACCGTATTCTTCCGAATACGGTCTCTTTTTATGCTTTATGGCTCCAGCCTGTGCAGGAGGCGGTCGGTGAGGGACACGGTCAGGGCGGCGGCAGCGGCCAGGGCCACCGTCACCGCTCCGCCGCACCACAGCACCGCCCGGTAGGCAAACCGGCGCATTACCGCTCCCCTCCCCCGCTGACGATGTGGTAATAGGCGTTGGAGGTGATCCGGTACACCAGGGTGTACAGCGCCGCGAAGGCCAGGAAGCTGGCGGCGGTGGTGCCCACCAGCAGGCGGGTGTTCCAGAGGTTGAACAGAAGCAGCAGCTTGTGGACAAAGGGGAAGGCAAAGGCCAGGTGCAGTCCCGCCAGCAGCAGCGGCAGGAAGAACACCAGCAGCAGCTGGCTGTTGATGCTGGAGCGGATGTCCCGGCGGGTCATGCCCACCTTCTGCATGATGTCGAAGCGGGCCTGGTCCTCGTAGCCCTCGGAGATCTGCTTATAATAGATGATCAGCACCGCCGCCAGGGAGAAGCCCACGCTGAGGAGGATGCCCAGGAAGAACAGGCTTCCGTAGGACCCGTAGAAATCTCCGCGATTTTCCGCCAGGGACTCCACGCCCAGCACGCCGTTTTCCATCAGGCCGCCGTCCTGGGCCATGCGGCGGATGGCCTCGGCCACGGGGTCCGCGGCGTCGGGAAGCTGGCGGTCCAGGTCAAAACCGTAGTGCCAGGTGCGGGACACGCCCATATTGGCCCGGTTCATCACCTGCTCCAGGGTGTCTGCGGCGGAGAGGTCCGGAACGATGAGCCACAGCTGGGTGACGACGCTGGCGGAGTCGCTGCCGGAAGGAGAAAAGTTATCCAGCAGGCCCGCCACCTGCCAGGTGGGGCCGTTCTGAAGGGTCAGGGAGGTCCCCTGATAGCCGGTCCGGCTGTGGCAGACGTACACCTGCCCCTGGGGCAGGGTCAGGTCCGTGCCCATGGCGGCGTTGTAATCCGCCAGGGGGATCAGGGTCACATCCACGGGATCGCCGAAGCCCTCATTCGGGGAGAGCACCCCGTCCCGGATGGTCATCACCGAGGACACGGAGCGGTACTCCCAAACATTGGCGGCGGACATACCGCTGCGGCTGACGGCGTCCGCCACGGCGGTGCGCAGAGACGTCAGGTCCCCGGACTGGCTGGCCCGGTCCGGGAAGTAGGCGGTGATGTTTTCATCCCGGGGATAGCGGGTGTGCAGGGAGTCCTCGGCGCCGAAATACAGGCAGGTGGTGGAGGAGAGCATCACCAGCACCATGGTGCCCAGGATGCAGATGGAGGCCAGGCCCGCGCCGTTGCGCTTCATGCGGTATACCAGGGAGGAAACGGACACGAAGTGCCGCTTCTGATAGTAAAACCGGGGGTTTTTCTGCAGCAGGCGGCACAGGGTCACGGAGCCGGAGATAAACAGCAGATAGGTGGCGGCAACGACCATCAGCACGGCGGCGAAGAACCAGGTCAGGGCCGCCAGCGGCTCCCGGATGGTGACGGCCAGGTAATAGGCCCCGGCCAGCAGCAGGATGCTCAGCACCGCCAGGGCCCAGTTGGCCCGGGGCGGCTTCTCCCCCTCCGCCTGGCTGCGCATCAGCTGCACGGCGGTGGAGCGGCCCACCCGCACCAGGGAGGAGATCAGGATCAGCAGGAAAATGCCGGCGTAAAGCCCCAGGGTCAGGAGCAACCCCCCGGCGGACACCCGGTACACCATGTCCGTGGCCGCGCCCACCATCCGCAGCAGGCCCAGCTCCGCCAGCTTGCTCAGCAGGATGCCCAGGGCCAGGCCCCCGGCCAGGGAGATGCCGCCGGAGAGCAGGGTCTCCCAGCAGAGGATCCGGGCGATGTCCCGCTTGCCCATGCCCAGGACGTTATACAGGGCAAACTCCCGGTTCCGGCGGCGGATCAGGAAGGAATGGGTGTAAAACAGCAGCAGCAGAGAAAACACCCACAGCACAAAGCTGCCCAGATTCAGGATCACCTGCACGGAGCCGCTGCCGGGCAGCGTTCCCTCCGGCAGCCGGGACAGGGCCACAAGAATGTAGAAAAACGACACGGCGCCTACGCCGGTCAGCAGATACGGCACATAGAGGCGGCTGTTTTTCCGGATGCCGTCCCAGGCCAGATGACGGTACAGCTTCATGTCCGGTCACCGCCTGCCTGGAGCATGGTCAGGGTGTCCGCGATCTTCTGGTACAGCTGCTCGTCGGTACACTGGCCGCGGTACAGCTGGTGGAACACCTGGCCGTCCTTGATGAACAGCACCCGTCCGGCGTGGCTGGCGGCCTTGACGGAGTGGGTGACCATGAGGATGGTCTGCCCCTGGCGGTTGATCTGGGCGAACAGGTCCAGCAGCTCGTCGGTGGAGCGGCTGTCCAGAGCGCCGGTGGGCTCGTCGGCCAGGATCAGACGGGGATGAGTGATCAGCGCCCGGGCCACGGCGGCCCGCTGCTTCTGGCCGCCGGACACCTCGTAGGGATACTTGTCCAGCAGCTCCAGGATGCCCAGCTGGCGGGCGATGGGGTCCAGCCGGGCCTTCAGCTCCCGATAGGGCCGGCCGGCCAGCACCAGGGGCAGGTAGATGTTGTCCCGCAGGGTGAAGGTGTCCAGCAGGTTGAACTCCTGGAACACGAAGCCCAGGTTGTCCCGGCGGAAGGCCGCAGCGTCGGACTCCCGGACGGCGGCCATGTCCCGTCCGTCCAGCTCCACCCGGCCGGCGGTGGGCTTATCCAGCGCCGCCAGGATGTTCAGCAGGGTGGTCTTGCCGGAGCCGGACTCGCCCATAATGGCCACATATTCGCCCTCCTCCACGGAGAAGTCCACCTGCCGCAGGGCCGTGACCTGGCTGCCGCCGAAGCGGGTGGTATAGACCTTTTTCAGGCCCGTTACATTCAGAATCTGCATATTGATGCCTCCTTTACGGGGCTTATTATAGCAGGCCGGGGAAATGCGCGGCCATCGAATGGGCTTACATTTCCCCGGTCTGAGCTTACGTTTTTGTCACTCGTGGGTGCGGACGTTGATAAATTCCGCACGGAGCTTGGAATAGAGGATGGTCTGGCTGCTGTAAAGCCCGCAGTAGCCGGAGAGGAGATAGCTCAGGGCGCAGGCCACGGCAAAATACGGCGCACCGGCAGAGCCGAACAGCTCCACGCTCAGCAGCACCGAGGCCACCGGGCAGTTCACCGCCCCGCAGAACACCGCCACCAGGCCGATGGCCCCGCCGAACCCGGCGGGCAGGCCCAGCAGCCCCCCCATGAAGCAGCCGAAGGCGGCCCCCACGAAGAACGACGGCACCACCTCGCCGCCCTTGAAGCCGCAGCCGATGGTGACGGCGGTGAACAGGATTTTCAGCAGCCACGCCCAGCCGTCGGCCTCCCCCGCCAGGGCCCGGGCGATGACATCCATGCCCGCGCCGTTGTAGTCGCCGTTTGTCAGAAGGCTCATGCCGATCAGCAGAACAGAGCCTGCCAGCACCCGGACCCAGGGGCTTCTGAACCCCCGGTCCAGCAGGCGCTCCGTCCAGTGAAGCCCCTTGCAGAACAGGATGCTGACCACGGCGCACAGAATGGCCAGGGCCACCACCGGCACCATGGTCTCCAGCGTCACAGGGGGCATGGCCACCGCGAACCGGGTGGGCTCCACCCCCATCAGGGTGGACACGCCGAAGGCCGCCATGGCGGCGGTGATGCAGGGCACCAGGCCCGCGTAATACAAAACCCCCACGCTGATGACCTCCAGGGCGAACACCGTGGCGGTCAGGGGGGTGCCGAACAGGGCGGAGAACACCCCGCTCATGCCGCACAGGGTGGCAAGGGGCAGGTCCTTCTCCCCCAGGTGCAGCAGCTTCCCGGCCTCGTAGCCCAGGCCGCCGCCGATCTGCAGGGCCGCGCCCTCCCGGCCGGCGCTGCCGCCGCACAGGTGGGTGATCACCGTGGACACAAAGATCACCGGCACCAGGAGAATGGGCACGCTTTCGCCGAAGTGCACGGACTCGATGATGGCGTTGGTGCCCTTCCCCTCCAGACGGCAGAGCTTATACAGCCCCACGATGGCAAGGCCCCCCACCGGCAGCAGGTACAGAATCCAGGGGTGGGCCCCCCGGATGGCCGTGGCGTAATTGACGCCGATATGAAACAGGGAGCCCACCACGCCGCCCACCGCGCCGATAACGCCCCCCAGCAGCACCCATTTGAATAAGGTTTGTACATAAAGCCCCATATGGGCCAATTCATCCCGCAGACGCCGCACCTGTGACACGACCTTTCTCTTAACACTTGCTTGATGGTAACATGTTCGGGGGCGTCTGTCAATTCCCGGGGAAAAATCTGTCAGCGCACCTGAAAAATTTTCAGGGAAGCTGATTTTCTATGATTTTCCCTGTTGATTCCGGAGAACATTTGCCGTATACTATGAGATGGAAGCAAAAAGATCCCAAGTGCTATCACCTATTACAACAATCAGGAGGAAAAGCAAGATGAAATACGGTCGTACTTTCAATTTCTCCGCAGGTCCTGCCATGATGCCGGAGCCTGTTCTGGAGGAGATCCGCGACGAGATGATGAACTATCGGGGCAGCGGCATGTGCGTCATGGAAATGAGCCACCGCTCCAAGGTGTTCCAGCAGATCGCCGACGAGGCCCAGGCCGACCTGCGCAAGCTGATGAACATCCCCGATAACTACAAGGTCCTGTTCATCCAGGGCGGCGGCACCCTGCAGTTTGCCATGGTGGCCATGAACCTGATGAAGAACGGCAAGGCCTGCTATGTGGAGACCGGCGCATGGTCCAAGAAGGCCATTGCCGAGGCCAAGAAGTATGGCGAGGTGCAGGTGGTTGCCTCCTCCGCCGACAAGAACTTCTCCTATATCCCCGACTGCTCCGATCTGGACATCCCCGAGGATGCCGACTATGTCTACATCTGCGAGAACGAGACCATCAACGGCACCACCTGGAATAAGCTCCCCAACACCAAGGGCCACATTCTGGTGTCCGACCAGTCCTCCATGTTCCTGTCCCGCCCCTGCAACGTGGCCGATTACGGCCTGATCTGGGCCGGTGTGCAGAAGAACGTGGGCCCCGCCGGTATGGCCGTGGTCATCATCCGGGAGGATCTGATCCGGGACGACCTGGATCCCAAGACCCCCATTTACATGAAGTATAAGACCCATGCCGACAACGACAGCATGTACAACACCCCCAACTGCTGGGCCATCTACTGCTGCGGCAAGGTGTTCAAGTATCTGCTGAGCATCGGCGGTCTGGAGGAAATGGAGAAGCGCAACATCGCCAAGGCCAAGGTCATCTATGACTTCCTGGATTCCTCCAAGCTGTTCAAGGGCGCCGTGGTGCCCCAGGACCGCAGCCTGATGAACATCCCCTTCGTCACCGGCGACAAGGAGCTGGACGCCGCCGTGGTGGCCGCCTCCAAGGAGGCCGGGTTCGACAACCTGAAGGGCCACAAGTCCGTGGGCGGTCTGCGGGCCTCCGTGTACAACGCCATGCCCATCGAAGGCGCACAGGCCCTGGTGGACTTTTTGACCAAGTTCGAGGCCGAGCACAAGTAAAAGACGCAAAATCTGCACCAGCCGGGGGACAGGGTTCTCCCCTGTCCCCTGAAATTCGACAACAAGCTGTATTATGGAAGGAGATTATTACTATGCGTATTCTGGTTACTGACGGTATGGACAAGACCGCTATGGCGCAGCTGCGGGAGCAGGGCCACGAGGTGGTGGAGCAGTTCTATGAGCCCGATCAGCTGGGCGCGGCTCTGCGGGATTTCGACGTGGCTGTGGTCCGCTCCAAGACCAAGGTCCGCAAGGAGCACATTGACGCTGCCAAGGGCGGCAAGCTGAAGATGATCATCCGCGGCGGCGTGGGTGTGGACAACATCGACGTGAAGTATGCCGAGGAGAACGGCATCACCGTGAAGAACACCCCCCGCGCCTCCTCCCAGTCCGTGGCTGAGCTGGCCATGGGTCATATGTTTGCCTGCGCCCGGTATCTGTCCATCGCCGGTCACACCATGCGCGAGGGCAAGTGGGAGAAGAAGGCCTATGGCAAGGGCATCGAGCTGCAGGGCAAGACCCTGGGCATCGTGGGCTTCGGCCGCATCGGCCAGCACCTGGGCGTGATGGCCAAGGCCATCGGCATGAAGGTCATCGCCTTTGATATCTATCAGGTGCCCGTGATCTCCGAGCAGCTGGGCATCCCCTATGTGGAGATGGATGAGCTGCTGGCCCAGTCCGACTTCATCTCCGTCCACGCTCCCGCTGTGGACGGCGGCGCTCTGATCTCCGCCGAGAACATCGCCAAGATGAAGGATGGCGTGGTAGTCATCAACACCTCCCGCGGCACCAACGTGGACGAGGCCGCCCTGCTGGCCGCTCTGGAGTCCGGTAAGGTCCGCGCCGCCGGTCTGGACGTGTACGCCGACGAGCCCGCCAGCAACGTGGCTCTGTATAGTCACCCCATGGTGTCCTGCACCCCCCATATCGGCGCCGCCACTGTGGAGGCCCAGAAGCGCATCGGCCAGGAGATCGTGGAGATTATCGCCGCTATGTAACCTGCCTCGGCGGCGCCGTCCCCCGGCCCCTGCTTCCTGCCCAGTGCTTCTCCTCGCGGCATAGCCGCTGTGGTCGGAGCTAAAAATATGCCGCCGGCATATTTTCTTCACGCTCCGACGCCTCATATCGGCGCCGCCACCGTGGAGGCTCAGAAGCGCATTGGCCAGGAGATCGTGGAGATCATCGCCGCTATGTAAGTTTTCCCAAGGAAAGCTTACCCATATCGAGTCCGGAACAGGGACGCCCTCGGGCGTCCCTGTTTTTCTGTAGGGCGGCGCTGTATTTTTGCAGAAAGCCTTGACAGGAGAGGTTGAATCTGTTAAACTTATTATAGGGTTTAACAGATTCAACCTGAAAGGAGGAGCGTGACATGAGCGTACCCCAGATATTCGAAAGCGAGTACCGGTTCTGCCTGATCCTATGGGAGCACGAGCCGGTGAACAGCACCCAGCTGGTGCATCTGTGCCAGGAGCAGCTGGGCTGGTCCAAGGCCACCACCTATACCGTGATCCGGCGGCTGAGCCAGCGGGGCGTGGTGAAAAATGAAAACGCCGTGGTGACCAGTCTGGTCACGAAGGAGCAGGTGCAGCAGAGCCAGATCGACCAGCTGGTGGACAAGACCTTTGAGGGCTCCCTGCCGGCCTTTGTGGCGGCCTTTGCCCGGGGGCGGCGGCTTTCAGAAAAGGAGGTCCGGCAGCTGCAGCAGCTTATTGACGACAGCGGAAAGGAGAACTGACCATGGAACAGCTTTTTCTGACCATTCTGAACCGGGCGGTTACCGCCGGGTGGCTGGTGCTGCTGGTGATGGTGCTGCGGGTGGTGCTGAAAAAAGCGCCCCGGGCAGTGCACTATGGCCTGTGGGCCATTGTGGCGGTGCGGCTGCTGTGGCCGGGGGACCTGCTGCCCCGGGCCGGCGTCAGCCTGGTGCCCACCACGGAGCCTATTTCCGGAGACGTGCTGACGGCGGCGGGAACAGCGGTATCCGGCGGGCTTCCCGCCGTCGGCAGTCCCGCCGGTGCGGCGGCAGCGGAGACGGCGGCCCGGACGGGGCAGAGCCTGGGCCACATCGCCGCGGTGGTGTGGCTTGTGGGCATGGCGGCCATGGCGCTGTATCTGGCAGGCAGCTATGTGCGGCTGCGGGTGCGGCTGCGGACGGCGGTGCGGCTGGAGGACGGCGTGTGGGAAAGCGAACAGGCCCCGTCTCCCTTTGTGCTGGGGTTTATCCGGCCCCGCATCTACCTGCCCTTCGGCCTGGACCGGGGAAGCCGGGACTATGTGCTGGCCCATGAGCGGACCCACATCCGGCACCGGGACCACTGGGTGAAGCCCCTGGCGTTTTTGCTGCTGGCGGTGTACTGGTTCAACCCACTGCTGTGGGCGGCGTATATCCTGCTGTGCCGGGATATGGAATACGCCTGTGACGAGGCGGTGCTGCGGGACCTGGAGGAGCCGGACAAGCGGGCGTATTCCCAGGCGCTTCTGAATTGCGCCGGACCCCGGCGGGCGGTGACGGCGTGTCCGGTGGCCTTCGGCGAGATCTGCGTCAAGGGGCGCATCCGCCGGGCTCTGCGGTATAAAAAGCCTGCCGTGTGGGTGACGGCGGCTGCTGTGGTGGTGTGCGCTGCGGCGGCGGTCTGCCTGCTGACCAACCCCAGGGACCGGACCCCCTATGGGTGGGCCAGCCGGGTGACGGCTGGGGGGCTGAACGTGACGTATCTGTGTGAGGGGAACTCTGCCCGGACACCGGCCGGAATGCCGGGGCTGACCTCCCGGCTGGCGGAGCAGCTCAACGGGCTGACGGAGGAGGACTTCCCTCTGCTGGAGAACTACGCATACAATATCTTTGACCACGGGAGGGAGCCCTTCCGCCTGCAAATGGGGCGGAAGGCCGGAAAGCGGGAGCTTCTGTACGGCGGCGACAGCGGGTATCCGCTGATGCTGCTGTACCGGGGGAAGCTCTACGGCGTGAACAGCGAGGAGCTGCTGCAGACCATCCTGGAGTATACCCGGGGCGTGCAGGTGGTTCCGGCAGGGACGGAGCTGGCCCTGCGGATGGGGCTGCCCGGAGTGTACCGGATGATGACAAAGGAGAGCGCCGACGGACCGGATGTGATACAGGGAGATGACTTTTCCTGGACCCCGGCGGCGTGGCAGGGCGGCATGGCATATGTGGACCTGATGCGGACGGAGGGAGATGCTTCCGGCTCCGTGGGCCGCATCTGGTGCGCCAGGGCCCGGTGGGGCGGCCAGGAGCGCTGGCTGGTATACGCCCGGGACGGGCAGATCGCCCTGCGGCCCACGGAAAGCGGCTCCACGAGACTGAGCGTCGTCGGGCGGGGGCTGGCATTCCCGGAGGACGGGACGTATCTGACGGCGGAGTGCGTGTATCAGACGCCGGAGCTGCCCAGCCCGTCTCCCCTGTCGGCGGAGCTGCTGCAATTCCGGGATGAAGCCGTGAAATACTGGGCCCGGTATCAGGAGAACGCCGGCGGGCAGCTGACCACCGCACTGGACCCGGAGAAGTACAGTCAGTATCCCATCCAGGGCGGTCAGAGCGTCAGCCTGGAGGAATGGGACAGCCGGTTCCCGGAGGGGTTTAGCCCGGACATCAGCGGGTACCAGGAGCGATGGCTGTTCCAGCTGGAGGACGGCCGTCAGCTGCTGCGGCTGGACGATCAGCTGTATTTGCTGCAATATCACCAGGCTGACGGGGAAGTTTTCGAGATGCTGCGGCTGCGGCCGGTGCCGCTGGAGCCGGAGCGGGTGCTGGAGCTGGATCGTCTGCTGCTCAGCGTCAGCGGAGACGACAGCGTGGCGGCGATCAGCTTCTCCGGAGCCGTGGAGGCCGCTATGCGGCAGCTGCCGGATTACCGGCGGCTGGTGGACGGCGGGGCGGATACCCTGCGGTACTGCTTCACCATGCTGGAGTGCCGGTATAACGGCGGGTATATGATGCAGGCGGCCATGATGGCGGTGTGCCAGGATCTGCTGGCGGACATGGGTGAGGATGTGACTCCCTATGCCGGGATCTTCTCCGCTCAGGTGTGGTACGATCAGGTCAAGACCCAGGCCTTCGCCGTGTCGGAGGACCTGGTGCACCATCCGGGGTATGCTGTGCTGCTGGGGCTGGGGGTGTCCCGGCCTGACGGCACGGCGGCGATAACCTATGTGGACATGGACGGCGACGGACTGGCGGAGCGGCTTACGGCAGAGGACGGAGGACTCCGGGTGCTGCGGTATGACGGCACGGAGGTGTGGTCCTCCGGCCCGGTGGGACAGAACGGGGATGAGGCCCTGTTCCTGCACCGGAACGGCGGGCAGTGGGAGCTTCTGCGCTATGGCCGGACGGCGGAGGAGCAGCTCTATGAGCTGCTGAGCCTGACCGGCGGCAGAGAGCGGCTGGTGCGGTCCCGGCATCTGGCCCACGGCGCGGCGGCAGAGAGCGTCCGGGTCTTTGCGGAGGATTTCCATACCCTGCTCTATGGCGTGGATGAGGCGGGACTTTTCGACGGGTGCGAAATGCTGCTGCTGTCCGTCATGAACGGCGAGACCCGGGTGGGACCGCTGTATGATTTCAGCGGCTGGACCACGGAGGAGATAGGATGAAAACGGAGGAATACACCATCCTGCGGGGGCAGGCCCGGATAGCGGCGGCGGAATTCGTCAGGCGGTATGTGGACCTGAAGGACCCCGCCGCCGGGTGCCACCCCTGCCCGGACTATGGACGGTACTGGACCTGCCCGCCCTATGACGTTCCGGCGGCGGAATACTGGGCGGGGTTTGACACGGTGCTGCTGGAGGGGATACAGTTCCACTTCACCCCGGCCATGCTGGAGCGGCGGTTTGACCCGGAGGAGCTGGCGGAATATACCCGGCGGCTGACGGCGGAGCAGGCCCGGCAGATGGACCGGGCCCTGCGGCGGCAGTACCCCGGGGCGGCGGTGCTGACCACCGGAGGGTGCACCCTGTGTGAGGAATGCACCCGGCCCATGGGGCGGCCCTGCCGCCATCCACAGGCGGTGGGGTACAGCCTGGAATCCCTGGGCTGCGATGTGGGCGCCGCCGCCCGGGGGGAACTGGGCTGGGAGCTGCTGTGGCCCCGGCGGGACAGGCTGCCCCGATATCTGACGCTGCTGTGCGCCGTGCTGCGGTGACATACAAAATTTTTGAAAGTTTTTCAAAATTCGGGTTGATTTTTCAGTATTGAGTGTGTATAATGAATTTATATTCAGAGTCACCTCCGAGACTCCTGAATCGAAGCAGGACCGCCAGGCGGTCTGCCTGACTTCGCTGATTTCCCCCTTCCCCCCTATAGCAAAAGCGCCGGTATCGCACGATACCGGCGCTTTTGCCCGTATTTGCTGCCTTCCGGTCAGGAAAGCTCCTCCTGGCCGGTGCAGAGCTGATAGTACCGGCCCTTTTGGGCCATGAGCTCCGCATGGTCGCCGCGCTCGATGATGCGGCCCTGCTCCAGCACCAGAATGGCCTGGGCGTTGCGGACGGTGGAGAGCCGGTGGGCGATGACAAACACCGTGCGCCCGGCCATCAGGGAATCCATGCCCTTTTCGATGAGCTTTTCGGTGCGGGTGTCGATGGAGGAGGTGGCCTCGTCCAGGATCAGCACCGGGGGATCGGACACGGCGGCCCGGGCAATGGCCAGCAGCTGGCGCTCGCCCTGGCTGAGACTGCCGCCGTCCCCGGTGATGACGGTGTCGTACCCCTGGGGCAGGTGGCGGATGAAGGTGTCGGCGTTGGCCAGCCTGGCCGCCGCCCGGACCTCCTCATCGGTGGCGTCCAGCTTGCCGTAGCGGATGTTGTCGGCGATGGTGCCGGTGAACAGGTGGGTATCCTGCAGGACGATGCCCAGGGACCGGCGCAGGGAGTCCTTCCGGATGTCCCGGACGTCGATGCCGTCATAGGTGACGGAGCCGGATTGAATGTCATAAAACCGGTTGATCAGGTTGGTAATGGTGGTCTTTCCCGCGCCGGTGGAGCCCACGAAGGCGATCTTCTGGCCGGGCTTGGCAAACAGGGACACGTCGTGGAGCACCGTCTTTTCCGGGTCGTAGCCGAAGTCCACATGGTCAAAGCGCACGTCGCCCCGCAGCTCCGTCAGGGAGCCGTCGGACTTTTTCCAGGCCCAGTGGCCGGTGCGGCGGTCCGTCTCCGTCAGGGTATCGCCGTCCTTCAGCACCCGGACCAGGGTGGCGGTGCCGTCGTCGGTTTCGGGGTCGGCGTCCATCACGGCGAAAATTCGCTCGGCGCCGGCCACCGCCGCCAGAAGGGTATTCACCTGCTGGCTGATTTGGCCCACCGGCTGGGACACCTGCTTGACATACAGCAGGTACGCGCCCAGAGAGCCGATGTCGAACACGCCGGAGATGGACAGCAGGCCGCCCACACAGCAGGTGACGGCATAGTTGATGCGGGAGAGGTTTCCCATGGCGGGCATCATGGCCCCGGCGTAGGTCTGGGCCATGGCGGCGGCGTCCCGATAGGCGCTGTTGCGGGCGGAGAACTCGTCCAGGGTCTTTTGCTCGTGGTGAAAGACCTTGATGACCTTCTGGCCCTCGATCATCTCCTCAATGTAGCCGTTGAGACTGCCCAGGGCCGCCTGCTGCTGCTGGAAGCTGGTGCGGCTGCGGCCGCCCACGCCCTTCACCACCAGGAGCATCAGCCCCAGGAACACGAAGGTGATCAGCGTCAGCGCCCAGTTCAGATACACCAGCATCACCACCGTGCACACGAAGGTCAGCAGGTTGGACACCACGCTGGCGAAGCTGTTGCTGATCATGTCGGACACGGTGTCCATATCGTTGGTGAAGCGGCTCATCAGGTCGCCGGACTGGTGGGTGTCGAAATATCGCAGGGGCAGGGTCTGGAGCTTGTTGAACAGGTCCTGCCGCAGGGTGGCCACCGTCCGCTGGGAGATGCGCACCATGATCCGGGAATAGGCATAGGAGCACCCGGCGGACACCAGGAACACCCCGCCCATGGCCACCAGCATCCAGAACAGGCCCTTGAAGTCCCCGGCCACAATGTGGTTCAGGGCGGGCTTGAGGAAGTAGCTGCTGGCCACGGAGCCCACGGAGCTGAGCACCAGGCACACCGCCACCACGATCAGCGCCGCCTTATAGCGGCCGATATAGGCCAGGAGCTTCCCCACCGTGCCCCGGAGATTCTGGGGCCGCTGATAGCCGTGGCCCCGGCCGGGACCGTGACCCGGACCGCCGGCCCGCGCTTGATTCTTGTTTTCAGCCATCAATCGTTGCTCCTTCCTGCTGGGATTTGTAAACCTCCTGATAGATGTGGTTGGAGGCCATCAGCTGGTCATGGGTGCCTGCGCCGGAAATTTTGCCGTCGTCCAGCACCACGATCAGGTCCGCGTCCATGACGGAGGAAATGCGCTGGGCGATGATGAGCTTGGTGGCCCCGGGCAGGGCCTGGCGCAGGGCGGACCGGATCTTTGCGTCGGTGGCGGTGTCCACGGCGGAGGTGGAGTCGTCCAGAATCAGCACCCGGGGCCGGCGCAGAATGGCCCGGGCGATGCACAGGCGCTGCTTCTGACCGCCGGAGACGTTGGCGCCGCCCTGCTCAATGTGGGTGTCGTAGCCATCGGGCATCCGGGAGATGAACTCGTCGGCGCAGGCCATGCGGCAGGCCTCCTCCATCTCCTGGTCCGTGGCGTCCTCCCGGCCCCAGCGGAGGTTTTCCCGGATGGTGCCGGAGAACAGGGTGTTCTTTTGCAGCACCATGGCGCAGCCCTGGCGCAGAGCCTCCATGGTGTATTCCCTCACGTCGTGGCCGCCTACGGACACGGCGCCCTCCGTGGCCTCATACAGCCGGGGGATCAGACTCACCAGGGTGCTCTTGGCGCTGCCGGTGCCGCCCAGAATGCCCACGGTCATGCCGCTGTCGATATGCAGGCAGATGTCCTCCAGGTTCCAGGCGTCGCTGTCCTTGTGATACTTGAAATAAACGTGGTCAAAGTCCACTTCGCCGTTTTCCACGGTCAGGGCCGGGTCGGCGGCGGAGTCGGTGATCTCGGGCTGCTCCTCCAGCACCTCCACAATGCGCTTGCCGCAGGCGATGGACCGGGTCAGCACCATCATCACCATGGCCACCATCATCAGGGACATGAGAATTTCCGAGGCATAGGTGAAAAAGGCGATCAGGTCGCCGGAGAGCATGGTGCCGCCCACCACATAGTGGCCGCCCAGCCACATGATGGACATGATGGTGCCGCCCATAATGAGGGTCACCAGGGGGACAAACAGCACCACGAAGCTGTAGGCCCGCTCCGCCGTCCGGCGCAGGGTCTCGCTGCGCTGGGTGAACTTCTCCTGCTCCCGGTCCTCCCGGACGAAGGACTTCACCACCCGGATGGCGTTGAGGTTCTCCTGGACCACCAGGTTCAGGTCGTCGGTGGACTTTTGCAGGGCGGTGAAAAACGGCCCCACATAGCGGATGACGATGGCCACCAGAAGCAGAAGCAGGGGAAGCACCACCAGGAACACCTGGCTCAGCTGGAGGCTGATGGTCAGGGCCATGACCAGGGCGGTGATCAGCATCACCGGGGCCCGGACCAGCATCCGCATGCCCATCATCAGGGTCATCTGCACCGACGAGACGTCGTTTGTGAGCCGGGTGATCAGGGACGCGGTGGAAAACCGCTCGATGTTGGCAAAGGAGAACCTCTGCACCTGGGCATATTCCGCGGCCCGGACGTTGGCGCCGAAGCCCATGCCGGCCTTGGCCGCCAGAGCCGCCGCCCCCACGCCCATCACCAGGGACGCCAGGGCCATCAGGATCATTTTCAGGCCCGTGGCCAGAATATACGCCTTGTCGCCGTTGGCGATGCCCACGTCCACGATCTGGCTCATGGCCTTGGGCAGCAGCAGCTCCAGCACGGCCTCGCCTGCCGAACACAGCACGCCCAGGAATATCCAGACGCGATACCCCTTGGTATAGGGGGCTAATTTCCGAATCATGCGTTGTCCTCCTCCGATGTCAGATTGTCCGCCGCCCGCAGCAGAAGCCGGTGCAGGGTCTCCGTCTCCTGGGGGTCCATGCCCCGGTGGATCAGGTCCTCGATCTGCCGGGTGATGGACTCGAAGTCGTCATAAAACTGCTGTCCGGCCTCCGTCAGCCGCAGGATGCGGCACCGGCCGTCCTTTTCCCCCGGGGACCGGGTCAGCATCCCCTTTTCCACCAGCCGGTCCACGATGCCGTTGACGGTGGAGGGCTTCACGGCCAGATGCTGCTGCAGCTGTTTCTGGGTCACGGGGCCCGGCTGCCGGTGCAGATACGTCAGCGACCGGCACTGGATGGGCGTGACCCCATAGCGCCGCAGCTTCTGCTCCATCCGCTGATAGGCCCGGTGGTTGCAGTACCCCAGCAGGGGGCCGATCAGCTCGGGCTTTTTCATGCAGCTCATAATAGTCTGCTCCTTTCCTGAGATTTTAATATTTAGCACCCTAAATGTTAGCAGGCTAAATATTACCACCATTGCGCCCCGCCGTCAATAAGCAGAGCGCCGGTTTCCTGTGAACGTTCTGTAAACGATGGTGGGGAGCTATTGACTTTTCTCCGCCGGGACGGTAAGATAAGCCCGTAATCCAAAAGCTGTTATCATTGTTATTCTCTCTCCTTTTACCACAAAACAGACCGCCGGTCCCCTCTTTCCCGGGACCGGCGGTCTGTTTTTGCTTGACAATCGTCCGAAATCGTACTATAGTATCCGGGTACGATTTCGGACCAAGGAGGGCGGCCCCATGGCATACACATCCCGGGATATGCGCCGGTTTAACCATCTTTTGCAGGAGACCGACGCGGTTTATCATGAAATGGCCCAGCACTGGGGCCTTTCGGACAGCGTCATGGGGGTGCTGTACACCCTATGCGACGCCGGGGGCCGGTGCCGCCTGCGGGACATCTGCTATTGGAGCGGCATGACCAAGCAGACCGTCAACTCCGCCCTGCGGCGGATGGAGGGGGACGGGCTGATCTATCTGGAGTCCGCGGGCCGGGGCAAGGACGTGTGCCTGACGCCGGAGGGGGAGGCCCTGGTCCAGCGGACCGCCCGGCGGGTGATCCAGGCGGAAAACCAGGTGTTCGCCGCCTGGCCCCAGGAGGACGTGGAGCAATATCTGGCGCTGACCCGGCGCTTTCAGGAGGCCCTGGCCCAGAAGGCCCGGGAGATCAAGGAGGAATCATGAGCAAAACACCCATCCAGCTTTCGGATCATTTCACCTGCCGCAAGCTGATCTGCTTTACCCTGCCGTCCATCACCATGATAATCTTCACCGCCATTTACGGCGTGGTGGACGGCTTCTTTGTGTCCAATTACGCAGGCAAGACCCCCTTTGCGGCGGTGAATCTCATCATCCCGCTGCTGCTGATCCTGGGAAGCGTGGGCTTCATGTTCGGCACCGGCGGCGGCGCCCTGATCGCCAAGACCATGGGCCAGGGGGACCGCCAGCGGGCCAACAACATCTTTTCCCTGATCGTGTACGCCTCGGCGGCCTGCGGCGTGGTGCTGGCGGCCCTGGGCTTTCTGATCCTGCGCCCGGCGGCGGTGCTGATGGGAGCCGAGGGGGAGCTGCTGGAGCAGGCCCTGATCTATGGCCGCATCAACCTCATCGCCCTGCCCTTCTATGTGCTGCAATATGAGTTCCAGTGCCTGTTTGCCACGGCGGAAAAGCCCCGGCTGGGCCTGTTCGTCACTGTGGCGGCGGGGGTTGCCAACATGGTGCTGGACGCCCTGTTTGTGGGGGTGTTCTCCTGGGGCGCGGCAGGTGCGGCGGCGGCCACGGCCATCAGCCAGTGCATCGGCGGCGTGGCGCCGCTGATCTACTTCGCCCGCCCCAACAGCAGCCTGCTGCGGCTGGGAAAGTGCCGCCTGGACCTGCGTGCCCTGGGAAAGACCTGCTCCAACGGCTCCTCGGAGTTTATGAGCAACGTGTCCATGTCCCTGGTGAGCATGCTGTATAACGTCCAGCTGATGAAGTACGCCGGGGAGGACGGCATCTCAGCCTACGGCGTGCTGATGTATGTGAGCATGGTGTTCCAGGCCATTTTCGTGGGCTATTCCGTGGGCGTGGCCCCCATTGAGTCCTATCACCTGGGGGCGGAGAATCGCCGGGAGCTGCGGGGCCTGCTGCGGCGCAGCCTGGGCCTGCTGGCCGCGTGCGCCGTGTGCATGTTCGCGGCGGGCCAGGTGCTGGCCGCTCCCCTGTCCCGGCTCTATGTGGGCTATGACCCGGGCCTGTTCGAGATGACGTCCCACGCCTTCGGCATCTTCTCCTTCTCGTTCCTGTTCTCGGGCTTCGCCATCTATGGCTCGTCCTTCTTCACGGCCCTGAACGACGGGCTGACCTCCGCCAGCATCGCCTTTCTGCGGACGCTGGTGTTCCAGGTGGGAGCGGTGCTGACCTTCCCGCTTCTGTGGAAGCTGGACGGCATCTGGCTTTCCATCGTGGCGGCGGAGGTCATGGCCGTGATCACCACGGCGATTTTCCTACTGGCCAAGCGCATGCGGTACGGGTATTGAAGCCCCGCCAGAAAAAAATCCAAAAAATTTCAAAAAAATGCTTGCAATCCCCGGATGAATGTGGTATATTAATCAAGCTGACATGAGTGACTCAGCCAGCTATCCGGGTGTGGCGAAGTTTGGTATCGCGCTTGAATGGGGTTCAAGAGGCCTTGAGTTCGAATCTCAACACTCGGACCACGAAGAAGTCCTGAAACCGTAAGGTTTCGGGACTTCTTTTTTGCTTTCGCAGGGACCTTACCCGGCGGGTTTCTAACACTTTTCTAACACGTGATTCTTGATTAGAAAAATGGAATCAGGGATCCCGTGCGCTGCGCCAACGCACAGCATGCGAAAACACGCTGTGCCGACTCATGCAAAACCGGCCGCCCCATGGCGCAAAAAAAACGGACACCAACCTGATACCCATCGTATCAAAATTGGTGTCCGATTTGGTGCGCGAGGCGGGACTTGAACCCGCACGCCCGTAATGAGCACTAGAACCTGAATCTAGCGAGTCTGCCAATTCCACCACTCGCGCATATCCGAAGTTCTTTTCCCACAGACGAAAGAGGAAAGTGGTGCGAGTGATGGGACTTGAACCCACACGTCCAGTCGAACACAAGCACCTCAAGCTTGCCTGTCTGCCTATTCCAGCACACTCGCAAATCAGCCTCAAATCGAATGCTTGTTTATTATAGCATGACTGCCAGAAATGTCAAGCATTAATTTACAAAATATCTGGTTTTTTTCGACAGGCTGCGCTGCCCCTTACCGGGCCGGGGTGCACAGGGTCACCTGCCGCCCGGCCACCTCCACCAGGTGCTCGTCCTTCATCTTCTTCAGCTCCCGCATCATGGCACTGCGGTCGGCGGAGATATAGTCCGCCAGGGCGCTGAGGGAGAAGGGCAGCTGGAAGCTGGGCTTCTGCCGCTGTCCGGCCAGCAGGCCGAAATAGCACAGCAGCTTCTCCCGGATGCTGCGGCGGCTGAGGACCTCCACCCGCTCGGACAGGGCGGCGGCCTTTTCGGTCATGATGTGGAACATATTCTCCACCAGGCGGCTGTGGTGGGCGCAGGCCTTTTCGCAGCGGCGGGTCATGTGCTCGTCCTGCATGAACCACACCCGGCAGGGCTCCTCGGCGATTACGGTGATGCTGTCTCCGGCCACGTTCTCGAACATCAGCATCTCCCCGAACACGCCGCCGCTTTCCAGGTGCTCCAGAATGGTGCGGCCTCCCTGGCGGTCGATGCGCTGGATCACGGCGCTGCCCCGGGCGATCAGGCCCAGATACTTCCGCCCCTCGGCGAAGTCATACACGGTCTCTCCAGCCCGGAAGCGCTCCTCCCGCACCCCGAAGCACACCCGCATCTGCTCCTGCTCCTCCCGGGTGATCCCCTCAAGAATCGGCGTTTTGACAGCTTCCATAGCGCAGCCTCTTTCCTTCCGCCATCAGGCGGTCTCTTTTCTTTCCGATGACGACGTACACGATGATATCGCCCAAAGCCCCCACAAACAGGCCCGCCAGAACGTCAATAAAGGCGTGCTGCTTGACAAACAGCGTGGCGGCGATGATGACGATGCCCAGGGCCAGGGACCCCGCGCGCCAGCCCCACTTCCGCAGGCCCGGCGTGTGCCACACGGCGGACACCGCCGCGATGACCCCCAGCACATGGACGCTGGGGAACACGTTGGTGTTGGTGTCCAGGGCATAGGTGTTCTGCAGCAGCCAGGCGGCGATGTTGTGGTGCTCCATTACCGCCGGGCGCAGGTCCTGGCCGTTGGGCACCAGGGCACAGAACACCGTGGCGGTGGTGAAGGTGATCATAATGGTCCACATATACCGCCGGAAACCCTCGCCGTCCTTGACGATCAGGTACAGGCCGATGGCCACCAGCAGGAAGGCCCAGGCGTCATAGGGGAAAATGAACCACTCGCAGAAGGGAATATAGTCGTCGATGGCCGTCTGGGTGGCCCAGTAGTTGTCGGTGATGAGATGCTCGATGATGAAAAACATGGTCAGGTACACCGGCAGATACAGCCCCCACCACATATGCGGGTGTTCCTTGATGAATTTCTTAACGGTTTCCATGGTATTCCTCCGAAAGTGATAGTGCAATAGATGATACCATAATGCGCGGAAAAAGAAAAGGGGAAAGTGATATATGTCACAGTTTTTTTACAATTGGAAACGGTTGCGGCGGCGGGGCTTTTCCGGTATAATAGGGGACAAGATCATAAATTTGGAGGATATCCCATGACCATACTGAAAAAAGAAACCAAGGACAACAACCGGGTGGAGCTGACCATCCGGGTGGAGGAGCCGGAGTGGCAGAAGGCCCTGGACGACGCCTATCAGGCCAACCGGGACCTGTACCCCGTGGACGGCTGCGCCCCCGGCAAGGCCACCCGCCGGGCTCTGGAGCAGGCCTACGCCCCGGACGTGTTCTATCAGGAGGCGGTGAACGAGACCTTCCCCCGGGCTCTGGTGGAGGCCTTCGGCCAGGAGGAGATCCTGGTGGCCGGAGCGCCGGAGCTGCGCATCGTGGACATCGGGCCGGAGGGCTTCACCTTCGCCGCCCTGGCGGAGCTGTATCCGGAGGTAAAGCTGGGCAAGTACAAGGGCCTGGCCGCCCCCATGCCCCAGGCGGAGCTGTCCAACGATGATGTGGACAAGGCCGAAAGCGAGTGGCTCCAGGCCCACCTGGTGGAGGAGGAGCGGGACCGGGCCGCCATGGGCGACGAGGTGACCCTGGACTTCGACGGCTCCGTGGACGGCGTGCCCTTCGACGGCGGCAAGGCCGAGAACTATCCCCTGCTGCTGGGCAGCGGCATGTTCATCGACGGCTTCGAGGAGCAGGTGGCGGGGATCCGCCCGGAGGAGGAGCGGGAGATCCATGTGACCTTCCCCCAGCAGTACACCCCGGAGCTGGCGGGGAAGGCGGCGGTGTTCCGGGTGAAGGCCCACCGCATCGTCCGCCGCAGTATGCCGGAGCTGAACGACGAATTTGCCCGGGCCCAGGGCTTTTCCGATGCGGCGTCCCTGCGCCAGGCCATTATGTCCGCCGCCCTCCAGCGCAAGGAGGCCCAGGCCCGGGACGCCTACGCCGACGCCCTGGTGCGCCAGGTGCTGGACGGCATGGAGGTCCGGGTCCCGGATTCCATGGTGGAAAGCCAGCTCACCGGGCTTTTGCATGAGCTGGAAAGCCGCCTGATGAGCCAGGGCGCGTCCCTGTCCGAGTATTTGCAGATGGCCGGCATGACGGAGGAGGACCTTCGGGCCCACGCCCGGGAGAACGCCCTGGAGTCCGCCCGGTATGAGCTGGCCATGACGGAGATCGCCCGGCTGGAGCACATCCAGGTCACCGATGAGGACGTGGAGCGCCGGTATCAGGAGATGTCCCGGCAGTTCGGCGTGCCGGTGGAGCACATCCGCCAGCAGCTGCCGCCCATGCAGCTGAGCCACGACCTGAAGCTGGCCTATGCCCGGGCCGTGGTGGTGGACAGCGGCGTCCGGCTGTAAAAACGAAGCGTTCTTCGCATAACACGGCACCCCCGTTGCGTCTGCGCCGGGGGTGCCGGCTTATCAAAAAGCCTCGCAGAGTTTGCCGCCCGCAGGCGGCAAATAAAGTGCAATCATTTTCGTCCGGGGCGTGTACCTGGACGAAAATACTTCTCAGGCTGCAAGTGTGAAATTTGTTCGCCTTCAGCGAACAAATTATGCGCGCGGCAGACTGCAAGCCTTCTGTCCCAAAAGGGCAAAGCCCTTTTGGGACAGTTGCAGCCCCGGGCGATGCCCCGGGGGTGCTCTGCGTCTGTGAGAGGGCCTTTGCGGAATTTTTACTTGGCCAGCAGCACGCCCATGGCCAGGGAGGCATACTTGGACGCCGGGTCGCTGGCCCGGGAGGGCAGGATGATGGGGGCGGCGGCTCCCATAACGATGCCGGCGTTGGAGGAGTGCATCAGATAGTTCAGGGTCTTGGAGAAGGTGTTGGCCACCTCGATGGACGGGGCCAGGATGATGTCGGCATGGCCGGGCACCGGGGAGTCGATGCCCTTTTTCCTGGCAGCCTCGGCGGAGAGGATGTTGTCCATGGCCAGGGGGCCCTCCACCACGGCCCCGGGGAAGGCCCCCCGGTCCGCCATCTTGCACAGGCAGGCGGCGTCCACGGTGGCCTGCATCTTGGGGTTCACCGTTTCCACGGCGGCCAGGCAGGCGGCCTTGGGGATCTCGATGCCCAGGGCCCGGGCTACGTCGATGGCGTTGCGGAGGATATCCGCCTTTTCCGTCAGGGTGGGGGCGATGTTCAGGCCGCCGTCGGTGCTGATGAGCAGCCGGTCCAGGCCGGGGATCTGCAGAACGATCAGGTGGCTGGCCAGGCGGCCGATGTTCAGGCCCCGGGTCCGGTCCAGGGCATGCTTGAGCAGGGTGCCGGTGGACACGGTGCCCTTCATGAGGATCTGGTTTTCGCCGCTGCGGATGGACTCAATGGCGGCGTTGATGGCCTGGGCCGTATCCCGGACGTCCGTCAGCTTCACCGCTCCGGCGTCCAGCTGCACCTGCTCCAGCAGGGGCAGCATGCGCTCCACGTCGCCGAAAAGCTGGGGGGCGGCCAGGCCGGAGGCCAGGGCGTCCTTCACGGCCAGCAGGGTGTTCTTGTCATAGGGGGCGGCCACGGCGATGCCCTTGCGGCCATGGGCCAGGGCTGCCTGCAGCAGCTGGTCAAAATTGCGGATCTGTTCCATAGCGGGAGGTTCCTTTCTTATATGTAATTATGTAATCAGTTATATTCCTTGGGCTGGAGCTCGCCGGTGAGGACGGCGTTGAGGTAATAGGCCAGGCTGTCCATCTCCTCCTCGCCGGGCTTGCAGATCACCCGGGCCAGATAGGAGATGCGGGAGAGCAGCAGCTGCCGGAAGGCCTGGGAATAGATGACGCCGCCGGTGAGGACGATGGCGTCCACCTGGCCGCTGAGCACGGCGGTCATGGCGGCAATCTCCTTGGCCACCTGATAGGCCAGGGCCTCGAACACGGCGGAGGCGGTCTCGTCCCCCTGGTTCCGCAGCTCCTCCACCTGGCGGAAGTCCTTGGTGCCCAGATAGGCAAACACGCCGCCCTGGCCGTTGAGCATTTTCAGCACCTGGGCCTTTTCATACCTGCCGGAGAAGCACAGCTTGGCCAGCTCCCAGGCGTTCAGCTGGCCAGAGCGGTCCATGCTGAAGGCCCCCTCGCCACGGCTGGAGGTGGAGTCGATCATCCGGCCGCCGCAGTGGGCCGCCACGGAGGCGCCGCCGCCCAGGTGCGCCACCACCAGGCGGCAAGATTCGTAGGGCTTTCCCAGCTCCTGGGCCACGGTGCGGGCCACCCGCTTGTGGTTCAGGGTGTGGGTGCGGCCATAGCGGGGCAGCAGCGGGTGGCCGGATACCCGGGCCAGAGGCTGCATCTCGTCCACGGTAATGGGGTCCCCCACGAAGGCAGGCAGACCGTATTTCCGGCCGATGCCGTCGGCGATGACCGCGCCCAGGTTGGCCGCGTGCTCGCCGTAGACCCGGCTGCGCAGGTCCCGCAGCATGGCCTCACTGACCCGGTATACGCCAGAGTCCACCGGCTTCAGCAGCCCGCCGATGGCAATGACGCCGTCCATATCCCCGGCGCTGAGCCCGGCCTGCTCCAGGCAGCGGGCAATGACCCCGGCGCGGTAGTCCGCCTGGTCCAGCACGTTGGCGAAGGGCTGCAGCTCCTGGGCCGGGTGAGAGATGGTTTCGGAGAATTTTCTTTCAGAACCGTAATAGACCGCCACCTTGGTGGAGGTGGAGCCGGGGTTCACGATCAGCAGTTTTTTCATGGAATCATCCTTTCTTCCGGAGAAATCGGGGACTTCCCCGTGCTTTCAAAAGGAGTATAACACGCCCGTCCGGAAAAGAAAAGAGAAATTTATAAAATTTTTCTAATTATCCTCTTGCAATTAGAAGAAAAATATAATACAATAGGCCTGCAAACCAAAGCTGCGTTTTGCAGGATACATATTACAACAACGATTATCCTTTGAGAAAGTGAGAGACTCAGCCATGAAACAAGTCATGCTGGGCAATGAGGCCATCGCCCGCGGCGCATACGAAGCGGGCTGTTCGGTGGCCTCGGCCTATCCCGGAACCCCCAGCACCGAGATTTTACAGAACCTTTCCAAGTATAAAGAGGTATATTCCGAGTGGTCCGTCAACGAGAAGGTGGCGGCAGAGGTGGCCATCGGCGCGTCCATGGCCGGCGCCCGGGCCATGGCGGCCATGAAGCACTTCGGCATGAACGTGGCCTCCGACGCGGTGTTCCCCTCCGTGTATATCGGGGCCACCGGCGGCCTGGTGTATGTCTGCGCCGACGACCCCGGCATGAACAGCTCCGGCACCGAGCCTGACAGCCGTCATTTCGCCCCCCACATGAAGATGCCCATGCTGGAGCCTGCCGACAGCCAGGAGTGCAAGGACTTCACCAAGCGGGCCTTTGAGCTGTCCGAGCAGTTCGACACCCCCTTCATGCTGCGCACCACCGTCCGGGTAAACCACGGCAGCAGCATCGTCACCCTGGAGGACCGGGTGGAGGTTCCCGTGAAGCACTATGAGCGGGACATCATGAAAAACACCAACATCCCCGCCCTGGCCCGGAACAAGCACAAGACCGTGGAGGAGCGGCTGGTGCGGCTGCAGGAGTTCTCCAACGAGACGGACCTGAACCGCGTGGAGCTGCACGACACCAAGATCGGCGTGATCTGCGCCGGTATCTGTTATCAGTATGCCCGGGAGGTGTTCGGCGATGGCGCTTCCTATCTGAAGCTGGGCTTCACCTATCCCATGCCCGACCGCAAGATCCGGGAGTTTGCCGCCCAGGTGGACAAGCTCTATGTTCTGGAGGAGCTGGACCCGTTTATCGAGGACTATGTCCGGGGACTGGGCATCGAATGCACCGGCAAGGCGGTTCTGCCCCTGTATCTGGAGTATTCCGCCGACATCATCCGGCGGGCTCTGGGCCTGCCCGGCGTCAGCGCCGCCTATGAGGCTCCCGTTCAGGCGCCGGTGCGTCCGGCCAGCTTCTGCGCAGGCTGTCCGCACCGGGGCATCTATCACGAGATCAGCAAGTATAACGGCAAGATCGTGGCCACCGGCGACATCGGCTGCTATGCCCTGAACATCAACCCTCCCTTCAGCGTGACCCACACCCAGATCGACATGGGCGGCAGCATCACCGCCGGTCACGGCTTCGAGCGGGTGGAGCGCTTTGCCCAGCGGGGTCTGAAGGTGTTCTCCTTTATCGGCGACTCCACCTTCTTCCACTCCGGCATTACGGGCCTGATCAACGCCGTGTATAACGGCGCAAAGACCAGCATCTTCATCCTGGACAACAGCACCACCGGCATGACCGGCCACCAGGACAACCCCGTCACCGGCGTGACCCTGATGAAGGACGTTACCACCGCCGTGGACATCAGGACCCTGGTGCTGGGCTGCGGCGTGAAGCCGGAGAACGTGCGCACCGTGGACCCCTATGACCTGAAGGCCACCGCCGCCGTGGTGAAGGAGGCCTATGAGGCCGAGGACCTGTTTGTGGTCATCGTGCGCCAGCCCTGCGCCCTGCTCAAGAGCGTTATCGCCCACCGCAAGGGCCAGCACTGCCGCGTCAACGCCGACAAGTGCCGCAGCTGCAAGGTGTGCATCAACAAGACCGCCTGCCCCGCCCTGACGGTGGGTGAAAACGGCGTGTCCATTTCCACCGAGGACTGCAACGGGTGCACCATCTGCCAGCAGATCTGCCCCTTCGGCGCCATTGAGAAGGAGGGCGAGTGATATGTCCAACACGAGAGCCATCGCCATTGTGGGCGTGGGCGGTCAGGGCACCGTTCTGACCTCTGATATCCTCATCGAGGGCCTGGTGGACCTGGGCTTCGACGTGAAAAAAACCGAGCAGCACGGCCTGTCCCAGCGGGGCGGCAGCGTCAACTGCATGGTCAAGTATGGCCAGGCCGTGTACGCCCCCATCATCGCCGACGGCGAGGCCGACGTGGTGGTGGCCTTTGAGAAGATCGAGGCCCTGCGCTGGCTGAAGCTGCTGAAGGCCGGCGGCACCCTGATCGTCAACGACAACGAGATCCTGCCCATTCCCGTGAAGATGGGGAAGGCCTCCTATCCCCACGATGCCATCGAGCAGCTGCAGCAGACGGTGGAGCATGTGTGCCCCGTCCGGGCCACGGAGCTGGCCCAGCAGCTGGGCACCATCCGCGTGGCCAGCATCATCCTGCTGGGGGCTCTGGTGAAGAAGCTGGGCCTGGAGCAGTATGACTGGACGGCCCTGATCCGCAGGAAGGTGCCGGCCAAATTCCTGGAGGCCAACCTGAAGGCCTACCAGGTGGGACTGCAGAGCGTCTGACCTTATCCCGCGCCAGGGAGACGCCTTTCCACTCCCCGGCACTTTCTCTCCTTATACCGCACATTTTCTTCCTCATTTTTCCCATACCATGCAAATGCGCACCCGGCCCTCCACGCCGGGTGCGCATTTGTGCGGCGAAATTTTACATGGGAAAATGTTGGAATTTTCATCCGGATATGGTATAATACTTGTAAGAATTTTTCAAAGAGAAGGGGACCCCTCCATGGACATGGTAAACAGACTGATTCAGATCGCCAAGGGCATTGCGCTGTCGCTGGGCGAAACCTGCGAGGCCGTGGTGCATGACGGCGACCACCGCATCGCCTATATCGCCAACGGACACATCTCCGGCCGGGAGCAGGGGCAGGAAATGGAAGAAAGCGTGTTCAAATATTTCGAGGACGAGACCCGGGCCAACAACGGCACGGTGGTGCGCCTGACCCGGAAGAACAACGGTGAGCTGCATAAGTCCACCACCATGATGTTCTTTGACGAAACCGGGGCGTATGAGGCCATGCTGTGCTTCACGGTGAACCTGACGGCCCTGGATCAGGCCAAGAAGATGCTGGACTCGCTGATGAACGTGATGCCCTTCGAATCGCCGGAGGCCATGGGCTCCGACCTGACCATCGCCGACTATTCCAAGCTGGTCATCGCCGACATCATCAAAACCGTGGGCAAGCCCTCGGCCCTGGGCTCCAAAGAGGTCAAGCTGCGGATCCTGCGCAAGCTGGAGGAGAAGGGTGTGTTCCAGCTGAAGGACTCGGTGCCCCAGGTCTGCGAGCTGCTGGACATTTCACAGGCCACCCTGTACAACTATCTGCGGGAGATCCGCACCCAGGGCAGCGGCTTCCTTCCGCTCTCCCAGAAATAAGAAAAATTTTACAACAAGTACACCGGTCAAGTAGGGAGTCTGCACAATGGCACAGCCCACTAAGGCGATAATTTCAAACGAACAGAAAAGTGGCATTCGCAAAGGCAGCAACAGGGCTTCAACCGGCAAGGTTGGAGCCTTGTTGCTATCCGCATATAGTATAATCGCATCTTTGCGTTTTTGCAACTGCCGGAGTATAATGGAAGCGTCAGGAGGTGCCGGACAATGAAAGAACAGAAGTATCATATCTATCTGACCGAGCAGGAACGGTCGGAGGTTATCAAATCCCTCATAGACCTGAAAAACGCGCTTATCCGTCAAGGCAAATACACGGATGCCGTTGACGATTTGCTGGTGAAGCTGACCGGCGCAAAGCGAAAAAAGCTGAAGGTCGTATACATCTGAATAGAGTTCGAGCCGCTTATTCCCAATCGGAGTAAGCGGCTCTTTTCATTTCAGGTGGAGCTTTCCGTCAAAGAGCTTTCCTTGAAACGGCGGTTGTTTTCCAATAGCTCATCAAATGCTGCTGGAGGCTCAGCAGCACCACTTCTCCGCCTTTGTGGTGAAGGACCACTACTGCCCCACCATGCTGTCGGCCTATATCGCCGAAAAGTATGTGGGCGACGGCAGCTGCAGGGTGTTCGGCGGCATCGCCCTGAACAACTCCGTGGGCGGCATCAATCTGAAGGCGGTGGACGCCGCCGTGGCCATGGGCGCAAAGCTGGTGTGGATGCCCACGGTGTCCGCCCTGCGGCACAAGATCATGCACTCCGGCAAGGGCGTGGCCTTCCCCGCCAGCAAGGGCATGAGCGTGGCGGAAAAGCCCATCATGTACTTGCAGGAGGACGGCAGCCTGCAGCCCCAGGTGCTGGAGGTGCTGGACTATCTGGCGGCTCATCCCGACGTGATCCTGGCCACCGGCCACGGCAGCCGGGACGAGATCGACGCGCTGATCCATGCCGCCGTGGAGCGGGGCGTGCAGCGCATTCTGGTGAACCATCCCCACTATATGATCGGCGCTTCTCTGGAGGATATGGTGGCCTGGAGCCGCCTGGGGGCCTATATTGAGCTGAACGCCGTGGCCTTTGTGCCGGATTCCAAGTTCCACTCCAACGAGATCGAGGAGGCCCGGAACATCGTGGCCGCCGTGGGTCTGGACAAGATCGTGGTGGACTCCGATTATGGCCAGAACGGCAACGGCAGCCCCGTGGAGGGTCTGCTGCGCTTCATCTCCATGCTGCAGGGAACCTGCGGCCTCACCCAGGAGCAGATGGAGGTCATGACCTATCACAATCCCGCCTGGTTGCTGGGCCTGGAGACCCGCTGACCGGCCGGACGAACATTTTATCAAGGAGGAGCCTGTTATGATTTACAATTGTGCCAACTGGGCGGACCTGCCCTGGATCTGGGCGCTTCCGGCGTGCAGATTCCGGGGCTGTCCACCGTGGAGGAGATCGACCGGGCCATCTCCTTCACCAAGTACGCGCCCCGGGGCGTCCGGGGGCTGTCCTTTGCCCAGCGCTCCGCCGGATACGGCACCAAGGAGAAGTTCCGCTATATGCAGGACTCCAACGAGGGGCTGATCAACGTGGTGCACATTGAGAACAAGGACGCCGCCGCCCACACGGAGGAGCTGTGCCGGCGGGAGGACATCGACGTGCTGTTCATCGGCCCTATGGACATCAGCCAGTCTCTGGGACACCCCGGAGATCCGGCCCATCCGGAGGTCCAGCAGGTGGTGCGGCAGGTCATTGATACCTGCAACGCAAACAAAAAGCCCTTCGGCATTTTCGTGGGCACCACGGAGGCTGCCCGGAAATACCGGGACCTGGGCGCGTCCTATATTGCCATCGCCTCTGACCTGGCGTTTATGGCCAAGGGCTATCACCAGATGGTGGACGAGCTGAAGAAATAAGCTATAAAAAGGGCGGCGCTGCACAGCAGCGCCGCTCTCGTTATGTAAGGCGTAGATTTACTTGTTGCTCAGGTACTCGTCGATGGACTTGGCGCCCAGCTTGCCTGCGCCCATGGCCAGGATCACGGTGGCCGCACCGGTAACGGCGTCGCCGCCGGCGTACACGCCCTGGCGGGAGGTGAGGCCGTCCTCGTTGACGATGATACCGCCCTTCTTGTTGACCTCCAGGCCCTTGGTGGTGGACTTGATCAGGGGGTTGGGGGTGGTGCCCAGGGACATGATCACAGCGTCCACGGGAAGCTCAAACTCGCTGCCCTTCTTCTCCACGGGGCGGCGGCGGCCGGAAGCGTCCGGCTCGCCCAGCTCCATCTCGATGCAGGTCATGGACTTGACGCAGTCCTGCTCATCGCCGTTGATCTGGACGGGGTTGTTCAGGGTCTTGAACACCACGCCCTCCTCGATGGCGTGCTCTACCTCCTCGTGACGGGCAGGCAGCTCCTCCATGCCCCGGCGATACACCACATACACGTCGGCGCCCAGGCGCTTGGAGCAGCGGGCGGCGTCCATGGCCACGTTGCCGCCGCCTACCACGGCCACCTTCTTGCCCTTCAGGTCCATGATGGGGGTGTCGGAATCCGGGCGATAGGCCTTCATCAGGTTGATGCGGGTCAGGAACTCGTTGGCGGAGTAAACGCCCTTCAGGTTCTCGCCGGGGATGTGCATGAACATGGGCAGGCCCGCGCCGGAGCCCACGAACACGGCCTCAAAGCCGTTCTCCTCCATCAGCTCGTCGATGGTGATGGTGCGGCCCACCACGGTGTTGGTCTCCACCTTCACGCCCATGGCCTTCAGGCCGTCCACTTCCTTCTGGACGATGCTCTTGGGCAGACGGAACTCGGGGATGCCGTAAACCAGCACGCCGCCGGCCAGGTGCAGGGCCTCGAACACAGTGACCTCATACCCCTTCTTGGCCAGGTCGCCGGCGCAGGTCAGGCCCGCAGGGCCGGAACCCACCACCGCCACCTTGTGGCCGTTGGGCTGGGGCTTTTCGGGGGCCTCGGTGCTGTGAGCGTTGTGCCAGTCGGCCACAAAGCGCTCCAGACGGCCGATGCCCACGGGGTCGCCCTTCTTGCCCCGGACGCAGTGCATCTCGCACTGGCTCTCCTGGGGGCAGACGCGGCCGCACACGGCGGGCAGGGAGCTGGTCTGGTGGATGACCTGATAAGCGCCCTCGTAATCTCGCTCCACGATTTTGGCGATGAACTCGGGAATGCGGACGTTCACGGGACAGCCGTCCACGCAGGGGTGATTCTTGCAGTGGAGGCAGCGGGCGGCCTCGTCCAGGGCCTGTTCCTCGGTGTAGCCCAGGGCCACCTCCAGGAAGTTCTTATTCCGGACGTTGGGGTCCTGAGAGGGCATCTCGTTCTTATCCAGACGCATATTGATCTTGGCAGCCATGTTACTTTACCTCCTGCTTGAACAGATTGCAGACTTCCTCGTGCTTGCGCACCTCGAAATCGTGATACATCTGGTTGCGCTTGACAGCCAGATCCCAGTCCACCTGCTGGCCGTCGAAGTCGGGGCCGTCCACGCAGGCAAACTTGGTCTCGCCGCCAACGGTCAGGCGGCAGCCGCCGCACATACCGGTGCCGTCGATCATGATGGGGCTCATGGATACGGTGGTGGGCACGCCGTAGGGGGCGGTGGTCTTACAGACGAACTTCATCATGACCATAGGGCCGATGGCGAAGATCTCGTCATACTGGTTGCCCTCGTCCAGCAGCTGCTTCAGGGCCTCGGTGACCAGGCCCTTCTGGCCATAGGAGCCGTCGTCGGTGCAGACCTTCAGCACGGAGGAAACGGCCTTGAACTTGTCCTCCAGAATGACCACGTCCTTGCTCTTGAAGCCCACCACAGCGTGGACCTCGGCGCCGCAGTCATGGAACTTCTTCAGAACGGGATACGCGATGGCGCAGCCCACGCCGCCGCCGACGACGCAGACCTTCTTCTTGCCCTCGGTTTCGGTGGGCTTGCCCAGGGGGCCAACGAAGTCGTGCAGATACTCGCCCTGCTGCTTGTGGCTGAGCTTCTCGGTGGTGGCGCCCACGGTCTGGACAATGATGGTAACGGTGCCCTTTTCGCGGTTATAGTCATGGATGGTGATGGGGATGCGCTCGCCGTTTTCATCCACCCGCAGGATGATGAACTGGCCGGGCTGTGCCTTCCTGGCAACCATAGGAGCCTCGATCTCATACAGGATCACGGTGGGTTTCAACGCTTCTTTGGTCACGATGCGATACATGGTCGTTCCTTCTTTCCTAATTCATAAGGGGTACAGCCGTACCCGGAGCATAGGGCGGACCCAGGCCCGCCCTATGTCGTGTGTGTTTATAATATCACAATGTACGGATTTCGTCAATCGGCAATGAAAGATTATCAGGCAGCTTGCCAAAAGGGATTTTTGACAAGCTGCCTGACGGGTCAAAGGGGTGAGGAGAAGGTCCCCTCACCCCTTGGGTTTCGGAATGTCCGGGAAAGCAGATCAGAACCAGGCGGCCCAGGCCAGGAAGCCCAGGCAGGCCACCACGCCCACAAACAGGGTGACGATGACCAGGTAGCCCATGATGTCCCGGGCAGACAGCTTGGCGATGCCCAGAGCAGGCAGGGCCCAGAAGGGCTGGATCATGTTGGTCCACTGGTCGCCCCAGGCGATGGCCATGGCGGTGCGGCCATTCTCGATGCCCATAGCTGCGCCGGCAGGCATCATGATGGGACCCTGGACAGCCCACTGGCCGCCGCCGGAGGGAACGAAGAAGTTCACCACACCGGCTGCCAGGAAGGACAGCATGGGGAAGGTGACGTTGTTGGAGATGTTCACGAAGAACTCGGAGATGACGCCCGCCAGGGACACGCCCTCGGCATTGGCGGCCACCATCATGCCCATGATACCGGCATAGAAGGGGAACTGCAGCAGCACACCGGCAGCGCCGCCGGCGGCGTCGGAGATGGCGTCCACATAGCGGCGCAGGTCGCCGTGGAGCAGGATGCCCAGGAACAGGAAGATCATGTTCACGATGTTCAGGCCCAGGGTGAAGCCGTTCTGAACAAAGTAATAGACGATGTACACAAAGCCGCCCACCAGGGTGATGGCCCACAGAATCTTGGAGTGCTCCACCTTGTCGGCGGGAGTCTTGACCTCATAGGTGCGCTCGGCTTCGTCCTCCAGCAGAGTGGGGTCGATGCACACGGTGTGGGCCTTGTCGGGGTGCATGGCGTAGTTCACAAGGGGCATGACAAACAGAATGACGCCCACCATGATCAGGTTCATGGGGTGGAACACCGTGTCGGTGATGGGGGCCTGATACAGAACCTCGCCGAATTTCTTGCCCGCCACCAGGTCCAGGGGGATGGAGCCGGACAGGCCCGCGTGCCAGATGACGAAGCCCGAATAGGCGGAGGCAATCAGCAGGGGATAGTCCACGGTGGGGACCCGGCGCACCACTTCCTTGGCCAGCAGGGTGCCGGCGATCAGGCCGAAGCCCCAGTTCAGCCAGCAGCAGATGGTGGAGATGAAGGTGGTGACCACGATGGCCTGCATATTGTTGTGGCACAGACCGGCGGCGGCCCGCAGGGCCTTTTTGCAGGGCTTGGCGGCAGCCATGGCGGAGCCGAACACCAGCACCAGGGCCATCTGCATGGAGAAGCTCAGCAGACCCCAGAAGCCCTTGGAGTCGCCCCAGGCGTTGAGCACCTGCAGCGGGCCCATCTTTGTGGCGCACATGGAGCCGATGAAAACGATGATGCTCAGGATGATGGCAAACAGGAAGGCATCCGGCAGCCACCGGTTGACCACGCGAACGCAGCCGTTGGTGAATTTCTTGAACACAGACTCACTCTCCTTTAATATGTCCGGAGGAGGGGTCCCCTCCCCCGCTGTCCTGGCCGGGCCTCTGCGCGGGGCCGGGCTGTCTCTGCTTCTATTGTATAGGAGTGCGGTCCTGTTTACAATTAATGTTTCGCCGAAATTTTAACAATCTTTTTGGTAAAGTACAACAATTTTACATTTTTCAAGTGTTTTTGCCGTAAATATGGCGTTAAAAATGCGCGCAACGTGTAAAGGCGCATTAACAAAGGGAGAGGGGGCGCGCCCCTCTCTGCACTTGTCAAGAAAAAGTCTCGCAGAGTTTGCCGCCCGCAGGCGGCAAATCAACGGATTCCCACGTCGCTTCGCTCCTGGGAATGACAGAAACGTGTTTTTCGACAGCCCCTTGGTTTAGTGCAAATATTTTTTCAGGTACTGGCCGGTATAGGACGCCGGGCAGGCGGCCACGGTCTCCGGCGTTCCGGCGCAGACCAGGGTACCGCCGCCGGAGCCGCCCTCCGGCCCCAGGTCGATGAGCCAGTCGGCGGACTTGATCACGTCCAGGTTGTGCTCGATGACCAGCACCGTGTTCCCGGCGTCCACCAGCCGCTGCAGCACCTCCAGCAGCTTCTTCACATCGTCGGAGTGCAGGCCCGTGGTGGGCTCGTCCAGGATATAGAAGGTGCGGCCCGTGGCCCGGCGGGACAGCTCCGTGGCCAGCTTCACCCGCTGGGCCTCGCCGCCGGACAGGGTGGTGGAGGACTGGCCCAGCTTCACATAGCCCAGGCCCACATCGCACAGGGTCCGCAGCTTTTCGGCGATCTTGGGCACCGGGGCGAAAAATTCCAGGGCCTCCGCCGCCGTCATGTCCAGCACGTCGGCGATGCTCTTGCCCTTGTAGCGCACCTCCAGGGTCTCCCGGTTATAGCGCTTGCCGCGGCACACCTCGCAGGGGACATATACGTCGGACAGGAAGTGCATCTCAATCTTCAGCATACCGTCGCCGCAGCAGGCCTCGCACCGGCCGCCCTTGGTGTTGAAGGAGAACCGCCCCGGGCCATAGCCCCGGGCCTTGGCCTCCTGGGTGGCGGCGAACAGGGTGCGGATCTCGTTGAACAGGCCCGTGTAGGTGGCGGGATTGGAGCGGGGCGTCCGGCCGATGGGGCTCTGGTCGATGCCCACCACCTTGTCCAGATACTCCTCCCCCTCCAGGGCGTCATGCCTGCCGGGCCGGACCTTCATGCGGTTCAGGTCCGCCCCCAGGCGCTTGAAGATGATCTCGTTGACCAGGGAGGACTTGCCGGAGCCGGACACGCCGGTGACGCAGGTGAAGGTCCCCAGGGGGACGGACACGTCGATATGGCGCAGGTTGTTTTCCGCCGCGCCCCGGACGGTAAGGAACGCGCCGCTGCCGGGACGGCGGGTCTCCGGCACGGGAATGGACCTTTTGCCGCTTAAATACTGGCCGGTAAGGCTGTTGGGGTTGGCCATGACCTCCTCCGGCGTGCCGGCGGCCATAACCTGTCCGCCATGGGCCCCGGCTCCGGGGCCGATGTCGATGAGGTAGTCGGCGGCGCGCATGGTGTCCTCGTCGTGCTCCACCACGATCAGGGTGTTGCCCAGGTCCCGCAGCCGCTTCAGGGTGGCCAGCAGCTTGTCGTTGTCCCGCTGGTGCAGGCCGATGGACGGCTCGTCCAGGATATACAGCACCCCCATGAGGCTGCTGCCGATCTGGGTGGCCAGGCGGATGCGCTGGCTCTCGCCGCCGGAGAGGGTGCCGCTAGACCGGGACAGGGTCAGGTAGCTCAGGCCCACGGATTGCAGGAAGCCCAACCGGGAGCGGATCTCTTTGAGAATCTGGGCCGCAATGAGCTGCTGCGTCTCCGTCAGGGTCAGGGTGTTGAAAAATGCCAGCTCCCGGTCCACCGGCAGCTCTGTGGCTTCCATAATGGACAGGTCCCCTACCGTTACCGCCAGGGCCTCGGGCCGCAGGCGGCGGCCCTTGCACGCCGGGCAGGGGCACTGGGTCATGAACTCCTCGATCTCCCGCTTGCTGGCGTCGGACTGGGTTTCCTGATACCGGCGCTCCAGGTTGTTGGCGACGCCCTCAAAGGGCTGGTACAGGGTGCCCCGGCCCCGGGGCTGGTCATAGTGCAGCTCCAGCTTCTGGCCCTTGGTGCCGTAGAGGATGACGTCCCGCACCTCCTCCGGCAGCTGGGCCACCGGGGTTTGCAGGGAGAAGTGATAGGCCTTGGCCAGGGCCTCGAAATACATGCGGCTGATGCCGTCGGAGCGGATGGAGTTCCACCCCGGGGCCACGATGGCCCCATCTAAGATAGACAGCCGGTCGTCGGGAATGATCAGCGCCGGGTCCGCCTTCAGCTGCATCCCCAGGCCCGTGCAGGTGGGGCAGGCACCGAAGGGATTGTTGAAGGAGAACATCCGGGGCGTCAGCTCCTCGATGCTGATGCCGCAGTCGTCGCAGGCGTAATTCTGGGAAAAGGTCAGGTCCTGCCCCTCCCGCACCAGGTTCACCACGACGATGCCGCCGGACAGGTGGGAGGCGGTCTCCACGGAGTCCGTCAGCCGCTGGGCCCCGTCGGGGCGGACGATCAGCCGGTCCACCACGATCTCGATGTTGTGCTTCTTGTTCTTCTCCAGGGGGATGTCCTCGGACAGGTCATAGAGGTTTCCGTCGGCCCGGACCCGAACATAGCCGGAGCGCCGGGCGTCCTCCAGCACCTTGGCGTGCTCGCCCTTGCGGCCCCGGACCACCGGGGCCAGCACCTGGATGCGGGTGCCCTCCGGCAGGTCCATGATCTGATCAATGATCTGGTCGATGGTCTGCTGCTTGATTTCCTTGCCGCATTTGGGGCAGTGGGGGGTGCCCACCCGGGCCCACAGCAGGCGCAGATAGTCGTAGATCTCCGTCACCGTGCCCACGGTGGAGCGGGGGTTTTTGCTGGTGGTCTTCTGGTCGATGGAGATGGCCGGGGACAGGCCGTCGATATAGTCCACGTCGGGCTTGTCCATCTGGCCCAGGAACATCCGGGCATAGCTGGATAAGCTCTCCACATACCGGCGCTGGCCCTCGGCATAGATGGTGTCGAAGGCCAGGGAGGATTTCCCGGACCCGGACAGCCCCGTCAGCACCACCAGCTTGTCCCGGGGGATGGTGACGTCGATGTTTTTCAGGTTATTCTCCCGGGCGCCCTTGATGAAAATATGATCCTGCATGGTGATTTGTCCTCATTCCACGATAATATCCGCCGTTTTGGCCCCCAGCAGAGCCAGCAGGTCCTTGGGGTCACACTGGACCTGACGGCCGATGCGGCCCGCCGACACCATGATGGTGGGAAGGTCTGCCGCCGTCCGGTGGAACACCGTGGGGAAGGATTTTTTCATGCCCACGGGACTGCACCCGCCGTGGACATAGCCGGTCAGGGGCAGCAGCTCCTTCTGGGGCAGCATGGCCACGGACTTCTCCCCCACCGCCCGGGCGGCCTTTTTCAGGTCCAGGTTTTCCGCTGCCGGGATGTCGAAAACGTAATAGCCGCCGCTGGCGCCCCGGGTCACCAGGGTCTTGAACACGCAGGCCGGGTCCTGGCCCAGGGTCCGGGCCACGGACACCCCGTCCATGGGGCCGTCGGGGTCATAGGCGTGGGGGATATAGGGGATCTTTTTCTGCTCCAGCGTCCGCATGACGTTGGTTTTTTCTTCCTTATTCTTGGCCATGATGTGCCTCCTTATATTCCAATGCTCCGGGCCAGCCACCACAGAAGCAGCAGGTGTGCCGGATAAAATGCATACCAGATTCCTTGCAGGACGGGGCTATGGGGCCCCTGCCGGCCCCGGTACAGCCAGATGGGGAGCAGGGCCGCCGTGGCCAGCAGCTCCACCGGCAGGGTGACGCCCCAGAGGGTCATATCGGCGCTGGGCAGCAGCCAGCCGTTGATCACCAGCATGGCCGCCAGCTCCGGAAGCCGCCCTATATGCCATTGGCGGCACAGGGCGAACACCAGCACCGTCAGCACCCCGGGGCCGAAATAATCGGACTGCAGCGCCTCCCCCAGCAGATAGCCCGCCGCGCCGGCGCACAGTGCCGCCAGCGGCAGGGGGATCTGCAGCCGCCGCAGGGCCTCCATGACCCACAGGGCCGCCGCCGCGATGCAGAAGGTCCAAAGGACGTTCTGGTACCCGGGGTCTATCAGCCGGCCGCTTATGGCCAGGTCGAAGGGAATCTCCGACAGCAGGCCGCACAGGGCCAGCCGCAGAAAATACCTCCGGCGGTCGCGGGTCCTGTACCACCCCTCGGCCACCTGAAAGGCGAAGATGGGGAAGGCCAGCCGCCCCACGCACCGCATCCAAAGGGCCTGGGGGAAAAACAGATAGCCTATGTGGTCCGCCAGCATGGCGGCCATGGCCAGCAGCTTCAGGTCAAACGCGCTGAGGTCAAGCCGGTTTTTTTCCATGGTCTCTCCTCATACCCGCTTCCGGCGGCCCCGGGGAGCCGCGGCGGCCCGGGCCTGCTGGGCCAGGACGTATTCCTCCACGTCGAAGGGCTCCGCCTGGGCGTCTGCCCGCAGATACAGGGGGTGGTGGGGGTGCCCCGCCTTGGACCGTCTGCCGCAGGTGACCCACCGGGCGCCGTATTCCCGGCCCAGGGCGATCATGTCCTCCAGGCAGGGCCACAGATAGTCCCGTTTTTCGATGATAGTGCCCCAGGCGGCCCACACCACCGGCCGGGGATTCAGGGACAGGGCATAGGCAAAGGCCCGCATGTTCTCCCGGTGCAGCTCCGGGTTGCACTCCGGCTCCATATCGTCCGGGGAGGTGGCCCGCTGGGCGTAGACATTGAACATGATGAACGAGTCGAAGCCGTTGTTCCGGGCTACCCGCTCCACGCTTTGCAGGGTGGGGTCCAGGTCCCCGGGCCGGGCGGTGGAGGGGTTGATGCCGATGCAGATCAGGGGCTTTTTCCCCCGGGTGCCCAGGATGTACCGGTACTCGGTGTATTCATTGGGGACGAACAGCCACTGCTGCACGTCATAGTCCGGACTGGGGGCCAGGGCCTTTTCCAGCTGGGTATCGAAGCGGATATCCCCCAGGCGGCGGATATCCACGGTGGGAACATGGGGCATGGCGCTTCCTCATTTCTCCCCCCGCAGGGCGATGATCTGATCGCGCAGCAGGGCGGCGTATTCAAACTCCAGCATTTTGCTGGCTTCCTTCATTTCCTTCTCTAGACGGCGGATGGTGGCCTCCCGCTCAGCGTCGGTGAGCTTGCGGCGGCCGGCCTGCTGCTCCTGCTGGGCGTCCTTGGAGATCTCCAGCACCTTACGCACGTCCTTGCGGATGGTCTGGGGCACGATGCCGTGGGCCTTGTTATAGGCGTCCTGCTTCTCCCGGCGGCGCTCCGTTTCGTCCATGGCTGCCCGCATGGAGGGCGTGATGGTGTCGGCGTACAGGATCACCAGGCCCTGGGCGTTCCGGGCGGCCCGGCCAATGGTCTGGATGAGGCTGGTCTCGCTGCGGAGGAAGCCCTCCTTGTCGGCGTCCAGAATGGCCACCAGGCTCACCTCCGGCAGGTCCAGGCCCTCCCGCAGCAGGTTGATGCCCACCAGCACGTCGAATTCGCCCAGCCGCAGATCCCGGATGATCTCCATCCGTTCGATGGCGGCCACGTCCGAGTGCATATACCGCACCCGCAGGCCCAGACCCTTCATGTGGTCCGTCAGGTCCTCCGCCATGCGCTTGGTCAGCGTGGTCACCAGCGTCCGCTCGTTTCTCTCGATCCGCAGGCGGATCTCGTCCACCAGGTCGTCGATCTGGCCTTCCACCGGCCGCACCTCCACCCGGGGGTCCAGCAGACCCGTGGGCCGGATCACCTGCTCGGCCACCTGGTCGGCGTGCTCCCGCTCATAATCTCCCGGCGTGGCGGAGACAAACACCGCTTGATGATACCGCTCCTCAAACTCCGGGAATTTCAGGGGCCGGTTGTCGAAGGCACAGGGCAGACGGAAGCCGTACTCCACCAGACTCTCCTTCCGGGCCCGGTCCCCGTTGTACATGGCCCGCACCTGGGGCAGGGTCACATGGCTCTCGTCCACGAACAGCAGGAAATCCTCCGGGAAATAGTCCAGCAGGGTGGTGGGGGGGGAGCCCGGCGCCCGGCCGGAGATGACCCGGGAATAGTTCTCGATACCGGTGCAGTAGCCCAGCTCCCGCATCATCTCCAGGTCATACCGGGTGCGCTGGTCAATGCGCTGGGCCTCGATGAGCTTGCCGTGGTCCTCAAACCACTTTTTCCGCTCCGCCAGCTCCCGTTCGATCTCCGCCGCCGCCCGCTCCATCTTGTCCTTGGTGGTGACATAGTGGCTGGCGGGGTAGATGGCCACGTGCTGAAGCACCCGCTGGGCCTGGCCGGTGACGGGGTTGATCTGGGAAATGCGGTCGATCTCGTCGCCGAAGAACTCCACCCGGATGGCGTAGCCGTTGGCGTACACCGGATAGATCTCCACCGTGTCCCCCCGAACCCGGAACATATTCCGGTCAAAGGCGATGTCGTTGCGCTCATAGCGGATCTCCACCAGCTTGCGCAGCAGCTGGTCCCGGGGGTACTCCTTCCCCTGGCGCAGGGAGATCACCATGTTGGCATAGTCGATGGGGTCTCCCAGCCCGTAGATGCAGGACACCGACGACACCACGATGACGTCCCGCCGCTCAAACAGGGCGGCGGTGGCGCTGTGGCGCAGGCGCTCGATCTCGTCGTTGATGGCGGCGTCCTTTTCGATGAAGGTGTCCGTGTGGGGGATATAGGCCTCCGGCTGATAGTAGTCGTAGTAGGACACGAAGTATTCCACGGCGTTTTCCGGGAAGAAGGCCCGGAACTCCTCGCACAGCTGGGCCGCCAGGGTCTTGTTGTGGGCCAGCACCAGGGTGGGCCGCTGGACCCGCTCGATGACTTTGGCCATGGTGTAGGTCTTGCCGCTGCCGGTGACGCCCAGCAGCACCTGGTCCCGCAGGCCGTTTTCGATGCCGCTGGCCAGGGTGTCGATGGCCTGGGGCTGGTCCCCGCTGGGGGTGTATTCCGATACCACCTTGAATTTTCCCATAAGCGCCTCCTGTTCCGTGCAGTCGTGTAGTATTCTATTGTATCACCTTTATTTTTATCTGTAAACAGATTTTTTCAAACAAATGTTCTGGATCTGGCCCAGGGCAGCAGGCATGTGTTGATAAGAGCAGCAGGGACACGGCAGAATGGCCGCGTCCCCGCTATGCTGTTTCTCTATTCCGGCCGGTCACGCGGGCGATTGGGTGAAATTAGGAATCGCCGTACCCGGAAGCCTCTCTAAAAGTTGATAAAACGTCATAAATCCTGATATATCAACAGTTCTAAAGATTCGAAAAATTATAAAAATCTATATAACTCGATATAGATTTTTACGCGTTTGGTACAGAAATGGTACAGTAAATTTGCGTGGTTTTTGAGGGAAAATGAGCCCGCTGCAACGGGGTGAAGAAGGCCGGAGGACATGCGTCCTCCGGCCTGTTGTTTGGGCTGTGATGTCAGGCGAGAACGACAAAATCGGAGTATCCGACCATTTTCGTGAGGTCACGAAAATGATTGTACCGGAAAGCGGCTCGACCGGGAAATCAGGGACTATATGCAGGATTCCCGATTCCAGCGATTTGAAATCTCCCATCCGATGCACTGCTCACAGGAGCACCCTTTGCACTTTACGGAAACGAAAACGACCACGCCGAACCGCACAAAGTCACTCGGAACCGCATATGCCATGCACGATTTGTAGACGCGTGGAAGGGTGTAATTCGTTTGCGCGGGAGGAAAAAACTTTGCGGTTTTGGCAGGGATTGAATCTGTCTGAGATTTTCAGGGCTTTTCTTCCCTGCCAATCACCCCATATTTCAACAGAAGAGCTTTCCAAAACGGACAGCACTTCTGCTTATTTCTTCTCATCAATAATCCCATACCGCTTCATTAGCTCGATGCGCTCTTTTGCCAGCTTGATGGAGCCGGATGCGCTGTTGTCCGCGCCGGACTGCTCTCCGGCGTAGTGAGCGATGCGCTGCACCCACGCCACGGGCAGCAGGTACGGGCGCTTTTTGAGGTACGGATAGCGCCGCTCCAGATACTCCCGCTTGGGGAACACCGTGCGCAGGACGCTGCTTTTCCCGCCGGTGCGGCTGGCCTTGACGGCGTTCAGCGTCACGGTGGACGAGTGCAGGCGGGTGTAGCTGTTGGAGCCGTACACGCCGCCGCAAAGGGTGTCGTGCAGCAGCGGCTCCACGTCCACATCGCCATCCCACAGCCCGGGCAGGTCAAAGTCGATGTCCAGATACGTCCGGGCGATCCGGAAGGCCGCGGCGGCGAAGGTCGCCGCGTGGACGCTGGCGCACTGGTCATGCAGGCGCTGCCAGTCGATCTGATCGTGGTACGCCTGCGCCCAGAGGCCGATGTCGCAGAACTGCCGCAGGCCGATGCCGCTGTACACAAAGTGCTTGTAGGCGTGCAGAATCAGGTACAGCAGGTGCTCATGGGGCGGCATAGTCAGGAAGCCGTCCACCTCCACGGGGGCGATGTCCACAAAGAAGTGATTCAGCTCGTCGTGGGCATCCTCAGCGGAATCGAACAGGTGGCGGTGCAGCTCGATGTAAAGCGGGCTGTCTTTTTTTGTGTAGGACACCTCGTCCGCCGTGGGCAGCTCATCGACGGGCGTATCGGTGGTCAGGCCATTTGCCAGCAGCGCCTCGTGGCAGACAAAGAACTCGCCCTCCGGGATGAAGAGGTCGTCGTCCGCACTGATGCGTTGATCGCGCAGGGGGTAAAGCCTGCTGCAAAGCTGCCCCTTCACCACAACAGGGTGCAGCCCGGCGGCCCGGAGGCTGCGGTAGAGGTCGGCGAACTCCGCCGAGCGCACGGTCTGGTTCAGCACCTGCCCGATGACCTGCCGCTTGATGGCCGCGAACAGCGGGGCGTTCTCCCCGGCGGCAGGCGTCTTGCGGACGGCCTCGAAGAGGATGGGCAGCAGCTTCTGCTGGTTTGCCAGCGTGAATATGGCAGGCCAGTCCACGGCCTCCGTGGGCAGCTCCCCGCCGGAGACGGCAGTCTTGGCGATATGCAGAAATTGCGTTTCTGTGGCAGTCAGGGTCATGGTCGTGGGCCTTTCCTTGTGTTTTTCCATGGCGTGGGCCAGCAGCAGCGATGTTGCGCCGACGAACGTCCCCAGCGTGTTGCAGATCACGTCGTCCGTCTCCGCCATGCCGAGGGCGAAGCGGTACTGCGCGTACTCGATCCCCGCGCTGAGGATGCAGCCGGTCAGCGTCGTGAGGGAAATGCGGAGCCAGCGGTGCCACTTTCGCGGCAGGGCGTTGGACAGCGTCAGCCCCAGCGGGAAGAAGAGAAAGACGTTCATCAGCATCTCCCGGTAAAGCTCCGGCTGCTGCCGCGCGGCCGCAAGCGCGGCGAAGGGGGTGAGGACGGCGGCGTAAGTCCCGGGCGTGCGGGAGAGGAGGGTGGCGTGGAGGATGATCGCTGCGGACACGCAGAACAGGATCACATTGACGGCGATTCTGACCTTTGCGCGGAGGCAGTTGCAGAGCACTGTCCATCCGGCAAACGCCAACAGCATCAGGAGGCACACCGTCCATGGATTCATCGCATAGATTTGGCGAAATATCATATTTATCGCGTCAGGCGGCGAATGACGCGGGCCAGAAGGCTTCTGTTCCAGCGTTCCTTCGCTGCCTCTTCCTTTGTCGGTTCGCAGCAGGCGGAAACCAGTTCCGCAAACGGTTTCTGTTCATATCCTGCCCAGAACTCATCGTACCGCGCCGGTTTCTGAATAGGCCGGAGCATAGCAGGATTCCATGTAAGCGCGCCCTCTGCGGCAGGACAGGTTTGCAGCCTATCCTTGCAGCGTTCCAGCAAAGCGCGGCCTTTCTCGCTGTGCAGCAAAACAAGGGATGTCCCCTGCGGATGGTAGGCTTCCGGCTGAATACCCTTGACGCCCCAGTAGTCCGCCAATGTGATATCGCTGCACCGCTCGATGCCCTTGAATTTACAATCAAAGCAGGAGCCGCGGGAATACAGACCTTTGATAAATCCACGCTGATACGGATTCTTGGCAGCGAGCTGTAAAAATTCTCTGCCGTTCTCAAATGCAGCATGGATATGATAGTTCTCCCATCCGGTTGCTTTCTTGCGGAATGAGAACGATTTCAATTTACTGCCGTTCTGCATTTCCAGCGCGGAGCGGTAATTTTTCCAGACCATAGGGGATGGTACACTGTGGCAGGCGGTATCCTGCGTGATCAGCGTCTCATACTCCCGGCCGAGGTAATTCTTTAGTCCGGCCACCTGACACGGCATTCCGCTGAAGTAGACCCAGCGTCCGGCGGTAAGCGCCGCCTTCACCTGCGCATAGATGCCTGACGGAATGCTGCTCTGCACATATTTGGAGCTGCAAAGCGCAGCAAGCTCCGCGGCGCTCTCTGCGGCAGTATGTGCCACGTCGAAGTTTTGATCGAACGCCGCGCCGAACACGATACCGCCACGGCGGATGATCTCGGAGGCCAGCACTGGGAAAATCGCGCCGGAAGAAGATGCAGGCAGGAGCGCTTCATCGTTTGCGTATCCGGTCAGGATCTCCGTGTGGGCCGATACCTGCGGCGGTGTGGAAACCGGGCACTTGCGGGCGCAAAGGCCGCAGTCGGTACACGCCGCGGCCTCAACTGCCGGATGGAGAAAGCCGTGTTCGTCCGGCTGCATCCGGATCGCGGCAGACGGACAAACGGCAACGCAACTGCCACAGCCGGTGCAGATATCAGAAATTTGAGAGATGTTCATAAAGTTTCCCTTAAAGTATCTATTGCGGTCTTAATCTTTCTTATACAGCGCAGCGGAAAAACCATATATGGGAAGAAATATTGGCAATATTCCATTCTCTCGTTTATGGTAACTCCGGATAATTCTTTCAGGTTAGAATACGTTGCCTTTAATAACTGCTCATCTCGGGTGTCAATTGCAAGTTTTAACAATGATCTGTAGTAAGCAATATCAACTATCCTAATGTATCTTTCGCTTTCGTTTGGTGTCTTGATGATCTTTTCTATTAGGTAAATACGTATATCACGATATCCCGCCAAATTATCCGATAGAATTTTCTCAGTCTTCTTGATATCAGATGTTTTTGATAAAGAATCCTCCTGAATATTGTAAATCATTTGCGGCTCATCTATATAGCCGCACTTTTTCTTGTAGGTTAGCGGCATCAGGAACTGTAGATTCTGTCCAAAGCGAGACTGGTAGATTTCTCGATCCGGGTAAAAATCAAACAGTGCAGATGTCCTGACCATATAACTTCCTGCCCAGTTATTTGTTTCTCCTCCAACCAGCGCAGAAAAAACATCATCTATACGTTTCTCTTTTTCATCATATATAAAAAGGCTCTTTCCGCTTTTTCGATTATACCAGCCATTTGAGCGAACAACATCTATATCCGGATGCGATTTTAAAAAAGCAACCCTTGTAGAAACCGCAGATTCGAGCAATTCATCGTCGATATCTAGCAGACACAAATATTCTCCCGTCACATGCTTCAATCCAGTATTAATCGCTCCTCCGGGACCTTTGTTCTCTTGAGAAACGTAAACGAGCTGTATTCCTGCGTTTCTGAATCTGTCATTCCATGCGAGTACGCGTTGTTCGCTCTGATCAGTTGATCCATCATTCACGACAATAACTTCCATGTGAGCGTACTTTTGCTTGAGAATTGAATCAAAGCACCTATCGGCGAACTTTTCTCCATTATAACACGGAATAATTATACTAGCTAAACTATCCATTTCTATCCTCTTTTTTTTGAACGAAGCCTTGCTGTCGTTCCTCTAACTAAACGGATGGTCAAAGTCTTGATTGCGCCGAATTCTGTCGTCCTATAAAACAAGGCACAACTCAGTAAGGCAGGAACGCCTACTGACACTATCCCTCTAACAAGGAATAGTAAATATGCGTTTGAAAGGTAAATCTGTGCATTCAGCCAATAGGTAAGAGCGATATATCCAACGCCAAGGAGCAGGTACACCATATATTTTCTAAAATACTTTTTCACAGGAGCATGGAATACCGTTCGATAGATTACAAATGGTCTGTACCAATCCGCAGTAAACAGACTTCCAATAATAGTTCCAAGAAATACACCCGCTACTCCAAATGGTTTCGCCAGCAAAATAGACGCGACTAAATTTACTATAGCGAATCCGAACGGAATCCACGTGTCCTCCAGATATTTTCCAGCAGCACCCTTCATCGTAATAAGAGGGATTCTCAGACCCGTCAGATAATTATTTAAAACAATTACCGCAACCGTCCCCGCACTAAAAATATAGTTTCTCCCTATCCAGATATCTCCAATAAACAGATTGTAAAGGCTCATAAAGCACGTAGCTTCTATGCTGTAAATTAAGAATGCGCAGAAAAAAACCGTATCAAATATTTCCAGTTTCTTCGCATCGTTTTCAACTGCAACAACATTTCCCATGCTTGCAGTTATTCCATTAAACAATGTGGCAATAAAGCCATTGATCATGTTCCGAATCAACAGATAATTTGAATATATACCTGTGGCCGCAAGGCTTACAAGTTTCGTAATAATCAGATTGTCAGTTGAATTTACTAAATAGTCTCCAATTTTCGCAATAATCAGGCCAGAGACATTTCTCTTTATTTCTGCTGTTTTTTCACTCGGCAGCTTGTCCTTAGAAGAAAAATCAACTTCACTATATTTTCCGGTTATATAGATGTTTTGAATTGCCATTAAAATAATTGAGCAAACAATTTGTACGCTCAGGTAAACCACATAATTACGAGTTAAGGCAAGCACAAGAATCTGCAAAACGGTTTGTGCCGTGTTAACCGCCATATTAATCGGAACAAGACGGAACGCTTGATTATCCGAAGATATGAGGGTTGTCTTATAGGCTAGGAAGTAACTGACAACCGTGTTGGCCAGAAAAGCAAAGTACGCGAAATCAGTTCCTGCTGGTTGTTGATCAACGGGGATGAAGAAATCCAAAAAGAAGAAAAGCAGAATTCCCGATATCAGCACAATCGTTCCAATTATTGAATACGCTTTTCTATATAAAGACATCAAGGAACTGACAACCTTATAGTCCTTTTCCGCCAGCGGCTTATAGAGACTAAAGCCAATTGCGGTGGCAATACCTAGCTCACTGATGGATAAAAAGCCGAGGACATTCCCAAGCAGCCCAGCCAATCCTAAGTAGTCCGTCCCTAATATATGAATAAAAACTGTTCTTGAGATAAAGCCTAGTATTGAGACAAGAATTGTATTTCCAAAAGAAAACACAATATTTTTTGCAGAATTTTCCAGTCGTGACATATTTACCTCGTCGGTTTTCTGATAAGGATCTGTACTATTTTTTTATTAGTTCCTCCAACGCTCTGCGTGCGCCATCTGCGCGGGCAATGTACGCAGGGAGTATCGTTTTCAAATGTGTCCGGATGCTTTCGCGCTTTTCATACAGATTTATAAATGCCCGCGTCAGTTCATTGCTTTCCTTCAGCCGCTGCACCGGCAGGACGTAGCCTTCTTCCGTTCCAAACAGATCGCGGGCAATGCCGCGCGCCTTGACGGAGTAACCGACCACCAAAGTCGGAACGCCCGTAGAATATGCCGCTATGGTCGCATGGGTCCGCGCACCGATGAAAAAGCGGCAGCGCGAGATGATTCCCTTCAGTTTCATGCAGTTATGGTCCTCTATCATAACCACTCGTCCGGTCCTCTGATATTTCCGATAAAGCTCTCGCAAAGGAATTCTGTCATCACTGAAATCCCACACCACATGCGGAATTAACGCAACTCCCATATCCGTCTTTTCAAGGATGTATTCAATCAGTTTCTGGTAGTTCTCCATCGCCATACCAGTCAGGGACTCTTTCTCCATGATCATCGGGCTGAGATTGATGCCAACCATGTTGCCGTCGGAAAATCCATCCGGCAGTGCGGGCACGCAGCATTCCAGAGTAAATGCTGGATCTGCCACAAGTACAGTATGCGGATTGACACGCCGCAGAGCTTCATAAGAAATGCTCTCTCTCGCGGTAATCAAGCTATACCGCGCAAGATCCTCCGCAATAGGCGGCTCCTCCAGAAGGGATGGCTCAACCGAGCATCCCCACAGCACCGTTTTTGCACCGCGTTGAAGCAGCATATCGTGCATCATCGTATAGCGCTTCACATCGGCATAGCAGTAATTATCTCCGCCAATGGAAAGTGCAATATCTCCGGCGCGGATATGATCAAAAGCTTTTTTGTAATACAACTTGTCCAGCGGAACATAGTCATGCGTTATCTTGAGATGCAGGTAAGCCTTTGCAAAATCCAAGGTTAAGCGCGAATGAGGTTCCTGTTCTTGAATAATAGTACACAGCTGGTCGATACCATACTTTGCGTCTTCTTCGGGAACTTTTGATATCAAGGTGCAATTAGACCTATCCTTACATTGAAGAATACCTAATGTTGAACGAACAATCGCTTCACAGCCATGGTTTCCGCTTCCGCCGTGAGCATATAAAAAAACATTTTTCATTTCATTACCCAGCCTGATTCTCTAGTTATCTCAATCCAAAGGTAAACAGCAGATACAAAATTTTTTCTTTCCACGGAAATGCTTTGCAGAAAGCGATATCCGTCCAGTGCTTGCGGTACAAACGTCTAACCTCGTGTCTGAATTGCTGTCCCAACAGATCGTTGCGATCAAGTCCCAGCACATATTGATAGAGATGCGACACTGTGATATAAAAGCACATCGGATTCAGTTCCGTGTGCTGCACTATGTACTCCAGCAGGTCGGCAGTTGCAAAAATAATATCTTGAGACGGAGCTTTCTTCTGTTGAGCCATCGCGCTTCCGGCATTTTGGTAGTAGTGATATGCGGTTTTTGAAGTTGAGGTCACATTTTCTGCACGCGCAAAAGCATCGCGGACAAACAGGATGTCCTCATATGCTTTTAGCGGCGGGAATTTCAAGTCTGCTATGGTTTCGCGGCGAAACAGCTTTCCACATGGGCCAGAGTTAATATCTTTTCTTGTCAGCAATAGATTCATCGCATCCGGTGCAGAAAAGCTTTGATTTCCCGCAGAAAAAACAGCCTGCTGTTCACCATCTCTTGTTTCAACAGAGATGTCGCAGACAGAAATATCTGCACCGCGGCATGCCAAGGAAAGCTGCTCAAAGTAATTCAGATCAATTCCGTCATCTGCATCCAGAAATGCGATGTATTCGCCCTTTGCCAGAGTTAATGCACGGTTTCGAGCTGCGGATACTCCAGCATTCTGCTGGAAGACATAGCGGATTCTTGCGTCCTCCTGTGCCGCCGCCTTACAGATATCAGCAGAAGAATCCGTGCTGCCATCATTGATCAATAATATCTCAAGATCACGCTCTGTCTGTTCAAGAAGTGATTGCAGCATCTCCGGCAGGTAGGGCGCAGCATTGTAAATGGGAATGATTACACTGATCATGTTTCACTCTCCATGAGTTGACGCTTCCGCCGGAACGATAATACAACCCCAACGGGGATCGCCGGAATCGTATACAGTAAGCGATTGCTTTTCCATATATACTCCGGATGTTTTCCCAGAATTGATAATGCGACATGCTGACAGGCTGCACTGAACCGTTGCTGTACACTCAAATCCGGATATTTCAGCATATGGTTATACATCATTGCATAGCCCATTGGGTTTTTTCTTACGAGGGATCTCCAACCCTTGGTAAGTCCATCTTCCAAATAGTCACACACATATATGATATCTTTGTGCCAGCGAAGTTTATATCCGTTCAGTGCAATTTCATTTAACGCAATTTGTTCCGGAGCGAATTTTTCGCCGGGCCACTCGGCCATCGGAAACTGTCGGAACATCGAAGTCTTGTATGCTTCGCACATATCTGCATCGAGATCGTATTTGCTCCGTTCAAGATTCGTGGCATCTACATAACCGTGCTGATTGGTACGGGGCGGAGTCCCTTTCAGGTATCTTCCGTCTGGATATCCTCTGGCCGCTCCTACTCCAATGACCTCAGGAGCTGTTTCGATCTCTTTACACCATACACGCATTTTTTCTATTGCATCAACGGTCAAGTGGTCATCAGAATCTACCATAAAGAAAAATTTTCCACTTGCTTTTGTGATGCCGAAATTTATGGCGCGGGGCTTCCCTCCGTTGGGAATCTGATAGCAGCGAATTACAAATCCGTTTTCGCGTTCTTTCCACCGCGCGATCAGCTCGCCCGTTTGATCACTGGAGCCATCATCGACAATGAGCCACTCGAAATCCTTGCAGGACTGCTCACAAAGTGAATGATAAAGCTGGGGCAATATGTATGCTCGATTAAATGTTGGAGTAAAAACCGTAAAATACGGCATATCACAGTCTCCTTTTCAATGCACGCAGGGTATCATACACCTTCATAATGACTTGAGGCGACTTTTTCATATCATGTTGAACGCAAAATAGAATAACCAGCTGCAAGAGTCCTCTTCCGTTGATGCGGAAATCATTTTCAATAAGCAGGCTATGTACTTCATCGACCTTTGCGGGGATCTGTTCACGTACACAATGGAAAATTGAAAAGAACGCATAGTTAGCTATAAGCGCGTCCACAATTTCCCGATTCTTTTCTATGTAGTACCCCGCATTTTGCAAAAAGCTCCGATAGGATAAGTTTACTTTTAATTGTGCGAGATAGTCAATATCTGCGCTGTTAACGATGGCCGATGAGTTATCCGCTTCCTGTAGATAATAGTACTTGCACAGATCGTCAAAATAGACAGTTTTAACTCTTGGATATACGCGAAGATAAAACTCAAAGTCCTCAGCCAAATGCAGCCATTCCGAGAAACGAATATCGGATATCAATTCTCTGCGCACCAATTTTGCACAGCTGTACCCATAAATGCCCGTGCGTTGCTGAACGGCAGCAAATTCCGGCAGCAGCTGCGCCATCTGCCTCATTCCACGATAGGGGACTTCAACCGCAGCAGGCAGCCGTTCATCCTTCCAGAACTTCTGCAAACCCGCAATTACCATATCTGCCTTACTGTTTTCTATGTCTGCATACAGCTGCTGCAGATAATCAGGCTCAATATGATCATCGGCATCAACAAATGTAATATACTGGCCAGCAGCCTTTTCAAGGCCCAGATTGCGTGCGTGAGCTACTCCGCCGTTGGGAATATGGAATACTTGAAAACGGCTGTCTCTCGCTGCAAAGGCATCACAGATTTTCCCTGACATATCTGTCGATCCATCGTCAATCACAAGGCATTCAAAATCTGCAAGTGTCTGATCAGCTATATTTGATAAGACACTGTTTACATATAATTCTTTGTTAAAAACAGGGACAATTATCGTCACTCTCATCTGGAACTCCACTTAATCAGACTCGGAGCGGTGAGCACTGCGCATGCGCATGAAGGATCTGAAATACTTCGGACCTAAAATTGAAAAAAGTGCAAAATACAACTTCTGTTTAACTGGGAGCGCCGTGTGCCATACCAGCTTTTTCGTATAGCGGTGTGCCAAAACTAGCGACTCGCGCACCATTTCATTGGGAATGCTTTCTGCCAAACTATGTGCTATGACTTTGTTGACAATCGAGCAATAAACAGCATTTTCAAAATCTTCAAGCCCACGCTGCTTGTATAGTTCAAGATGCTCCTGCCATATTACAAATGCATTCTTGTATAGTCTTGTACTGTGAGCTTCATCTGTCTTATGCATGATGCTGTTTTCGTTTTGTGTATAGTTGTATCCGGCATAGGGGATGAGCACGACTTTTTCCGATTGTAGCAACCAATATGGCATGAGATGTATATCTTCAAAGCAAATCCCGGTTCTAAATCGAAGGTCTGAAAATAGCTTTTTACAGAAAAGTTTCCCCCAAACGGTTACAAAATTTTCTTCGCCACTTGCATGATAATAGTGGCGACGCAACGACTCAACACCTGAATACTGCTGTACAGAATGCACAGAATATGTACTGAGGATACTCCCATTTGAATCTACGCAGTTATAGCCACAAATCACGCATGTCGCATCTGAGGAGACGGCACTCTGGTATAACTGCTCAAGTACATCTGCCGCGATATAATCGTCACTGTCCACAAATGCTATGTATTCTCCTGTTGCCGTATCAAGGCCTCTGTTGCGCGCGGTACTCAGCCCTTGATTCTCTTGATGAATTACTTTTATGCGCGCGTCCCGTGCAGCATACTGTTCGCAGATTTCACCGGAGTTATCAATACTTCCGTCATCAATACACAGAATCTCCAGATTCTGATACGTCTGTCCAATAATACTATCTAGACACCGCCGCAAGTACTTTTCAACATTGTATACGGGAACTATTACCGTGATAAGAGGCTGTGCTTCCATTTCGTATTCCTCCTTTCAACAATCTAATGAATCCGTCTGAGCAGAGTGGTTATGCTTGAACAGTACCCAACCACCCTTCTCAACGCCACAGACCGGTACCGAATCGACCAATAAAGCAGTTTAAACTGAATCGGATATGGACTGACGTCAAAGTCCTTCATCATCCGTATCACACGGGGATGGTTCATGACCGCTCTGATCTTGTTGTTCTGTTCTTCCCGCGACAGCTTGGAATTTGCCATAATGTAATAAATCTCAGCCCGCGCCAGATAGAACATGTTGGACTTGATCTGCTGGGTGAAATCATAATCTGCGCATTTGGTGAAGAAATTTTCTGTCTCCTCGTTGATTTTTAGACTGCTGTCCCACCACCACGGCTGATAGGTTCTGGAGGCAGAGCCTTCCGTCATACGGTAGTGATAAAGCTGCTCTCCTTTCAAGTAGGCAAAGCTGTCCGCGCAATACAGCACCTCAGAGCCAAACGGTGCATCCTCACTGATACGGATATCCTCACGATATGACAGGCGATTTTTTACAATAACCTCCCGCCGAATGAGCAACGCCCAGTTTGAAATCGTAATGGGATACTCGATCCCATCCATGACCAGATGCGGATATATTATCTCTCGAATCTGGGCTTTATTATAAAAGCCCGCCGCTATGTTGGGCTGTGTAAACGGAAACTGCTTTTCTCCCTGAAAGCGAACATAATCGCATAGTGTCACATCCGCATTGGTTTGTAGCATTTTTTCATACATATCCGGGGATATCCAGTCATCCGCGTCAACAAAGGCGACATATTCCCCGGATGCAGCACGAAGTCCCGCGTTCCGCGCAGACGCGGCCCGGCCATTGGGCTTGTGGATCACCTTCACCCGGTGATCCTGCACCGCGTACTGATCACAGAGCGCTGGGCTGCTGTCGGTAGAACCATCATCCACCAGAATCAGTTCAATATCAGAGAGTGTTTGGCACAGCACGCTCTCCACACACTCCTGCAAATATTTTTCGGCATTGTAAACCGGAACGATAATACTGACTTTCGGCATATGACTTATCTCGCCCTTTCTCTCCTGACATCAAGCCAGTTGATCACTTGCTGTATTGCTAGAGAGCAAACAGCACTGATTGCACCCACCGAGAAAAGCAACCAGAACTTTTCTGACAGGGGAATCCCTCTCATTTGGCTGTAAAACCTCAAAACACCAAGAAGCCAAGACCCACCCCACAGCAAAATAAAAGAACACTTTCTAACTATCAGCAAAAGTATTGCCACGGCAGCACAAATCAGTAATAATTCCGGCCTGCAAATGGACTGGACAAAGTGGTACACATTCTTTGTCAAATTGGAAAGAGTGTGCTTTTCCGAAATTGTCATATTCACTTTTGAATTGCCAATATCCTGCGTAGAAATTCCATGAAGGTTATCGACAGAGTCTCCCATGCTCATAGAGAGATACCATTCATTATCTTGCGTGATGACTCCATATATGCAATATAATCTGCTATCGCTATAAAGAATGCATGGGCGGTAGAACGCTTTCCAGAAATTCTCCTTCCGGACAATAGGCACTGGACTTTCCCAAGTGATTCCATCATGGCTTTCAGTATACAAAATGGTATTGCTTTTCCCTGAATCCTCTATAAATGCAAATCGATATGTATCGTCAAGTGAAACAGCTCCGTGCCAAATCTTTTCTATTCCATAATAGCCTCCGAAAGTGCATTTTTCGAACGGGGTCCATGTATCACCATCCGTGCTTTCCGAATAGGCCAATGCACCTTCTCTTCCTGAGGTAGATGGCTCAATTGCCCACAGTTTATACTTGCCTTCTCTATAAACAATACTCGGAGATAGGTAGCCCACCAAATCCCGCATAATTTCATATTCGCTCCAATGCACTCCATCTGAAGAAACTTTGCGGAACAAAAGCAGTGTTCCGCCGCTTTTAATGGTGGAATCGGTTCGTCCCAGATACCAGATTTCCGTTCTGTTCAAATCATTGTTGTATACGATATGCGGATCCTTCAATTCATCGCAGGCCGTTTCTTCATTGAATGCAATGGGGTTGTACAATCCGTCCGGCGTTGTCCAGTGAATCATGTCATTCGATACTCCGATGCACGGATTTTCCTCTGCACCATCAGCGTTGGGATAAGGAGAATAAGACATCCAATATCTGTATCCATTCCACTCACGCTTCATATCAATAACTGCCGGGTGTGTGGGTTGGTTCTGTCCATCAATATACGTTTCAATATTTAATACAGCGCTACCTTCAGATTGCGAAAATGCTGGTGCAAAGTAATCTGTCAAAGTCAGTACACACCCCAAACATCCGCAAACCAAAAGTAGCAATATTAGAACCTTAAATGCTGTTGCTTTTTTCATCTTCTGATTGCCCTCTTCATTCTTCTGTATATCCTCCCAATTTTGACCTTAATCTGTTTATACCATGGCAACCAACTCATAGAGTACCAGTGTATGGAGTATGTATTCTCCGTTTTGGTCAGCTTCCCTGTCACGCTATCCAGCGGGTTGAAAAAGTCCGCCGGGTAGACATGGATACCGGCTACGGTTTGCTCCTGCCCATTTCGGACAAGGCCGTAGCGCTCCATGATGTCCGTATTCAGATGCGGACACCCCACCGCGTTCGTCGTTCCGTCTGCATTGGTGAAATGCAGCTTCCGATACTCCTCAATCATCGCCTGCACAACCGGATGATGCGGCACGGATGCAATGGTCAGTCCTGATGCGACATATTGGTCGTTTTCAAATCCGATGAAGCCCTCGTCATCCATCAGCGGCGCGATATCCCGCACGGCCTCTACGTCAGTGTCAAAATACACACCGCCGTACTGCTCCAGCACCAGAAGCCGCATAACATCCGACACAAACGCATACTTCTTGGCCGCATACGCTTCGGCCATGAAGGGCATGGCGAGATAATCGCAGTTGTCCTCGTTCCACTCGCGGATCGCAAAATCCGGGCAGAATTTCTGCCAGCTGGCAATGCACTTTTTCGCCAGCTCCGGCTTTTCGCCCCGGCCGAACCAGCAGTAGTGGATGATCTTCGGGATCATGATGTTACCTCACAAGCTTCAAAATGGGTCTGCTCAGCCACTTGATCACATAGGACGACGCAAGTGAAAACGCAATCAGAAGGAGCAAAACAGGAATCGGGTATTTCAAGCAAAACACGATTCCATGAAACAAGCTTCCGTAGAAAAACATATGGACAAGCCAGATGCTCGTGGAATGCTCACCGAAATAGCAAAGGAGATTTGTCAGCCACACAGGAAGCGGGCAAATGCAGAGCAGAATGATCGTCACGGTCGCAGTAATGAATGCGACAAATAGCGGCGGTATCAGCCCATGCACTACGATCATGCCAGCAAAGGTGACCCCGGTGAATATACAAATATTGCTGGTCTTAACAGAAAGCAACCGCTGCCGCAGGGCAGCAACCACCTGCTTTTTGCAGAACAACATTCCAATGATATACGGGAAATAGGAAGTGCCCAACAGCCCTATGTGCGTGATGATCCAAGAAAGCACCGTAGAGCGGCAGCTGCCCCACCCCCAGAATCGAATACCATAACCAACGGTGTAAAATGCGAAGGAAGCAAGAAGCACGGCCCACGCCGGACAGCGTTCCACAAATTTGCGCGAAAGCGGCTGCAAAGCGACCAATAGTATGTAAGTATTCGCATACCACCATGCGCCGTTATAGCTGTTCTTAATGGTCAGGCAATTCAGCAGAAATTCCTTTACGCTGGCAGGAATCGCAGGATTGCCTGTGAATATGCCAATCACCGAGAATACTGCCGCAATCACCCAAAACGGGATCAAAAAACGAAGGAGACGCTTCCAGCGATGCCGCAGCTCTGTTTTGGAGGACTGCATATAATGGGCATAGCCGCTGACAAAGCAATAAATCGCCACACAGATGTCTCCGAACAAGCCGAAGTAGTAAATCAGTGGTGTATCCCCTATCCACAGCAAAGGGGTGTAGGGCAGGTTATCCCTCCGACAGAAGAGATGCAACATCAGCATAGCGAGGATCGCTACGCCCTTCAGCATTTTTGAATCTCTTTTGGTAATATCCATCGTTCACTCCATCAGCGCGTAGATTTTCTCGATCTCCGCACTGTTCGTATAGTCTCGGCTGGCGCAGTTTTCTGAAAGTTGCTGCATCCGCGCCGGGTCACGCAGCAGAGCCACGATACCGGCAGCACAGCCTGCGCTGTCCATCGGGACAATCACACCGTCCACGCCGTCCTCCAGCTGACTGGCGGAGGTGGCATAGCTTGTGATGACCACAGGCTTGCCGAGAAGCTGCGCCTCCCGCACCGTGACAGCCTTGCCCTCGTAGCGGGAGGGCTGCACATACAGGTCGCAGGCCCGCATATAGGGATAGGGGTTGTCCTTCTTGCCGAGAATAATGACGCGCTCCTGCATCCCGGCCTCGGCGATCTTCTGCCGGATCAGCGGTTCCTCTCCGCCGTAACCAATGAGATACCATTTGACATCCAGACCGTTCTCCATCAGGCGGCGGCAGATATCCGGCACGTTGTCAAAGTTTTTTGCGTCACAGAAACGGCCAACAGAAAGAATCTTAACCGCGCCATCAGACGGCATATCTGTCTGCGGCTGCTCTGCCTGCTTGGCGGTCAGTTCCCTCGGCAGAATATTTTCGACGGTCTGAATCTTGTCCGAAAGCTCCGGAAAGGCCGTCTGAAAGCTCCGGGAAGCCTGCTCCGACACGCCGCAAATCGTGTCGTATCCGCTCCACATGGCAAGCTCCGCCGACCGATCAAACGACAGAGCGGTATAGTCCGTATGAATCCACGCCGCATATTTTTTTGCCTTGACCCGCTCCCGCGCGAAATAATGCGGCGTCAGAAAGCTGATGGCAAGGTCATAGGTCTTATCGGAAATCTGCGGCATGGCAGACAGTGTGTACTTGTGGCTGTAGGTCAGCGCGGTAACAGAGGGCTTGCCGCCGGGATGCCGCTTGTCGAAGCGCTTGGCTGCAAGCTTCCCTTTCAGCCGCCCGCAAAGAACGCCGAACCGCCCGCTCTTGACGAGCGACGCCATGGGCACAGCAAGCGATGCATACTGCGGAATTTCCGTCAGGAGCTTCGCCTTGGGGTTCAGATACGGCATCAGCTCCCCGCTGTGCCGCATCAAAAAGAGGTCAACGTCGTAGCGGTCATAGTCGATGGCGTCGAGCAGCCCCAGTAGACTGCGCTCCACGCCCCCAAGCTCCATCGCTTGGGAGAAGATGAGAATGGATGGTTTTGTCATGACAGATTTGCTCCTTCCAAACTGGCTTTGCAAAAACAGGCAGTCAGCGGGATTTGAATTCCATCATGTTATTCTTTGCTGTCTTCTGCGAATGGCCTGCCGTAAATGAGCGGGTACCAGTCCAACTATCATTGGGCTAAACGCCTTTATGTAACTTTTAGGGCCAAGATGCAGCAATCTGCACCCGCGCAGGCGAACATATGTAGAATTCACACGATAGATATACTTCCGTCGGTTCAGTGCATTCTGATCATTGCGCATCCGATAGAGAGGCTGTTGAATATTACAACAGCGATATCCGGCAGCATATAATTTGATCCAAAGGTTGACATCCTCTACCCTCAGCATTTTTTTATCTACGGTATATCCGCCCACCGCCTCCATGCATTCTTTGCGAAGCATAGCCGGTGCATGGCTGATTGGTGATCCCTCCACCACATTTACAGACGTCGGAAACTCAGGGATCACCGTTTGTCCCCATTCACCGTTTTCATCAAACAGAATCATTGGACTACTGGTAATTTGGAACTCCGGATGCCTCTCCAGTAATGTAACCTGCTTTTCAAATCGTTCTGGAAGGCAGTCATCATCGCCATCCATCCGTGCAATGTACTCTCCGCTCGCCACTGCCAAACAGTTGTTCAGCGTCTGATTCAGCCCTTGATTGTGTTCATTTTGCAAAAGAAGAATCCGCTCATCCTTCGCAGCTATGCTCTGTGCGACCTCATATGTGTTGTCCACGGAACCATCGTCGCAAAGAATAAGCTCCCAATTTGAGTATGTCTGGTTCTGTATGGCAGCAACTGCTTGCGGCAATGTCTCTGCGCAGTTATAAATGCCCATTAGAACAGACACCTTAGGATTCATCGTTGCTCAGCTCCTCATAATTGTGTTCGAAATCAATCAAGATCGGATGATGCTTCCATACCCGCTCTTCCTCTGGCGGAAGCTGCATATAATCGCCATACTCTATACGCAGCATCGTATCTGGGTCCGCAGCACACATATATTGTTTTCCGTTAAACTCCATCGCTTTCAGGTTTTCAAACAAATTTGCAGGATAAAGTTTGCGGCTGCACCCGATGGTGTTTGGAAATACATATTGCAGGGTCGCATTGCCGTTCCATCTGCGAATTGATTTTTCAGCACGTTCGCGTCTTGTGGCGTATTTTTTCTTTGGCGCCCTGAGTAAGATATTTTCGACTTTTCCAATCAATCCGCCGGAACCACTTGTATGCCCTCGGCTGTACAGCAGGTTCACAGCGCAGGCAATGTACTGGATCTTCCGCCCCATCTTGCCGGACGGAACCCGATCGCCGGGAAAAATATCAACGAATATCCCTTTGTGATAGTGCTTTTCCCGCTCAGATTCGTCCTGCAAAAACGTCGTATGATCCTTCCTGATTTTGGTGAAATTTTGTGTGAAATCCGGATCTGTTCGTGTGTTTTGCAGAATATACCCTTTTGGTGCAGCTTCATTCCAGATGGCAAGAAGCTTTTCGTAGTCCTCCCGCGGCATTATCAAGTCAATATCATCGTCCCACGGGATAAAGCCCTTATGCCGCACAGCGCCAATCAACGTACCATACGCCAGAGAATACCGCAGCCCATACTCCGTACAGACCTGATGGATCACATCCAATATCTCCTGCTCGGTTGCCCAAATCTGCCGCTGGAGCTGATCTGGTATTTGCTTCATGCCTGTGTGTCCTTTCTCTCCTGTAAGTAGCCGGACGCATCCCTGAAGAAGCTCGCTACGATAATGAGGATGATAATTCCAATGGGAAATGCCGCGATGATTGATACAGATTGCAGACTGTGCATGGAATTCTCAGAGAATATCAACGCTATAGGCAGAAGAATGAATACCACAGCCCAGAAGGTGCGGACTCTTTTATCCGGCTCTTGCTCCGGCTTCAACCTCTTGTACGAATAGCTCGAAACAACCATTGTCAGCGCATCAAACGTGGTGGAGTAGAAGGCAATCATTGTAACCGCCAGCAGAATCAGGCCGACCTCCGTTAGCGGAAGCGTATCAAAGATCTTCATAATTGCCTCGGAATAGTCCCCGCCCGCTGCGACAAAGCCCGTAATATCAAGGCCGTGTTTAAGCTGCTGCGCAAGGCCGTAATTTCCAAGGATAATGAACGAGGTAAACGTCCCTGCAAGCCCCCAGCCGTAGCCGCCGAGAATGGTATTGCGGATCGTGCGTCCCTTGCTGATCACGCCAATAAAGAACGGTGTCGCAACGCACCAGACCATCCAATATGCCCAGTAATAGATCGTCCAATTTTGCGGGAAACTCGTTTCCCGCAGCGGATCCATCCATGTTGACAGGCCGATAAAATTCTGGACAAGATTGCCTATGGCAGAAAAACCTGTTTCAAGAATATACCGGGTTTCACCGCCGCCGAACAGGACATAGGCCAGCAGTGCAAAGAAGCAATAGCTGCAAATGGCGGCGAGCTTCGCGATTCCTTTCATGCCGAACCAGACCGTAAAGGTGTAGACTGCCGCGATCATCAAAAGGATTGCTATCGTTAACCCGATGCTGTCCTGCAGGCCAAACACATGGCTGATTGCTCTGGAAAGCAGCGGCGTTGCGAGAGAAAACGTCGTCGCTGTGCCCGCAATCAGCGCAAAAATCGCAGTCAGGTCGATCACACGCCCCAAAACTCCATCTACCCGGCTTCCCAGCAGGGGGCGGCAGGCTTCAGAGAATTTCTGCTTATCACGGCCGCGGATATGGATCATAAAGCCGAATGCAACCGCGAGCACGATATAAAAGCCCCACGCGATAGGTCCCCAGTGGAAAAGCGGGTAAGTGGACGCCCATTTCTGCATGCCGCCCATCATTTCCACCTGCGATTCATTGGCATACAGCGCCCACTCGCACAGCGAATAAAACAGAATATCCGCAGCCATGGTGGATGTAAAAATCATAGTGCCCCACTGAAAAGAGCGATATTGCGGCTTCTCACAGTCGCCAAGCTTGATCTTGCCGAATTTGGAAAAGGCTATGTAAAGCGTACAGCCTACGATGCCAACGCCGAGCAGTGCATAGTAGAGGCCAAAGTCATCCCCCAGAAAGCCGCGCACCACGCTAAGGACGAGCTTGGAGCCTTCCGGAAAAATCATAAACAGCGCACATACCGTCAGTACGATTGCCAGCGGCACCAGCATAGATACCCAGTCAAGCTCTTTTTTCAGTGTGTTTTTCTTCATATCTCAATTAACCCTTCCTCTATATGATGAATCCGCCTCGCAAAGCTCTGTGAAGCTGTCAATTTCGCGCAGATCTTCCGCTGAAATGGGGTAAACGCCGAACTGGTACTCATCAGGGTGGCAAAACATTGCAACATCATCCCAGTAAATGCTCCGATTTTCGTTTTGCACAAATTCCAGTTCCAAGTGCTTTCTGAGTCGCTGCCCATCTTCTGCTGTCCAGCGTGACACACTGAAAAGCTGCCAGCCGTGATCGCCGCCTGTGTGGCTGCATTTTGTCACGATCCCATTTTTAACCGTCAACAGCCATTCGTTTGTAGCTCTGTCTGTCCAGGCGCAGCTGTAGCCGGATCGGTTAAATTCCCGGTGAAGGATCGCCGGGTTGCGGATGATCTGATCGCCGTCCAAAATAATCGCGTTGTTCAGGTATTCACGCGCGACATAGAGGGACGCGATGTTATTGCACTCCGCGTACCATGGATTTTCTATCAGCGTAATGCCGTTGTACTTCTTCGCCCATTCATAGAATTGCTCTTTTAGGTATCCGACCACGACATAAATCTCGTGGATTTCATTCTCGTGAAGCGCCGCGATGATCGTATCGATCATGCACACGCCATTTACTGTGACCAACGGTTTGGGAGTCGTCAGGGTCACAGGGCGCAGCCGCTGGCCGATGCCCGCAGCCATAATGATTGCACGTTCTACAATATGTTCAGACATAATCTCTGCCAAATGCCTCCCTGTATTCCTTGAAAAAGATTTTGGTATACTCTCTCGCGTAATCATACTGTCGCTGTGCATAAGCGCCGAACTCCACACCGCAATGACGCTTGAACTCGCACCAGTTGCTCCACACAAGGCCACTGACAGCAATATAGCAATATATCTTCAGGCGGGTGGCTTTATCGCAGCCATCAGAGAAATACAGGTCTATCAGTTTCTCAGCTGAGTCTCTATCGTACATTGCATAGATAATAAACATTGCGACGTCCAAGTGCGGGTCCTGCATACCAGCATACTCCCAGTCGGTGAGCTTAATCTCCTCGCTTCCATCTTTTCCAGTCACAAACAGGAAGTTATCCGGAACAGCATCGATATGACAGAGCTGGATGCTCTTTGGCTGTGCGTCAATATAGCCTTTCAAGCTAAGGACAGTCTGCTTCGTTTTATCATAATCCGCGTAAACGGAAGGCGCACCATTCCAAAGGCTCTGATAGAAAGCGAGACGTTCCCAAAGATCGAAGCTATGAGAAACGTGCAGCTTCTGCGCATGGAATCTTTTTAATGCTGATAAACAACGCTCAACTTCTTCCCAGTTACTGCTGTCACAGACGTGGGCATCCGTTAAATAGGCCGCAATTTTAATTCCTGTTTTTGGATCAAAATAATAAACGTCCTCGCTGATCCTTAACGGAGCAATCGCGCTATAAACGGCATACTCCTGCGTTCGGTTAATCAAGTGCTCCGTTCCTTCACCCGGAATCCGAATTATGTATTGTTTTTCTTTTACAAAAAAGGTATACGATCGATTTGTCATACCTGCTTTCATTGTTTGAATTGCTTTTACTTCGCCCGCTTGGCAAAGACCGCAAGACTCAATTAGCTGAGAAATAGAAGAAGCGAGCATATGTTAACCTCCGTAGCAAGTTATCCCGATACTAACTCGGGTCATATCAACTTATGGAGCTTTTCTACTTTGGGACAGGATAAATGTTTATTTTAATTGCACAAGGTATTCCGGCAAGCTCAGCCGCGCAAAGTCCTGATCAAATGGAATTGCAAGGACATTGGCGTAATAGAAATACGCAAGGAATCCCAGCACCATCAGCGCAGTCAGCATTTTCCTATCTCTGCCGCCGATTTTCTTCAGCATCCAAGGAAGCGACAACGACTGGAAAATCAAGAAATAGTTGGCCAGTCGTGCAAAATAATTTGCCGTCCCAAAAAGTCCGACGAACATAATAGCCCCGTTAAGCATGGTCAGATTTATCATAAGGTTCTCTGCCGTTGAACTGTCCGCAAACAGTTTCTTGCGGTAGATATAAGACAGCACCAGCGGCACATTGCAGACGAGAACACGGAAAATATTCACGCCCTCTCCTGCGAATGACGTGACAGTGTATTCCTCTCCCAGCAGCGTGGTAATATTGACCACCGTACCCAGCAGCGGACGCAGCAAGAAGCCCGCCGCAAGGAAAATTGTCAGCATCCAATAGGTCTTCTTGGTCCATGGACGAAACTCCATAAATGGCACCAGCAGGTACATCAATGCGTAAGGGTGAATCAGAGTGGCAACGGCAACACCCGCGAGGAAAAGAAGCCACTTTTTCCTCAGGGCAAATATAACAGCAATGACCGCAATGCCAACTGCCGCAGCCTGCTTAATCCCGGCAAAAACAAAGGTATAGCAGCCGGTTGTAAAGAGCAGGAAAATCGTCAACGAGTAATTTGCGGAATATCGATGTACAAAGGCAATATAGCAGCCAACCGTCAGGAACGCCCAGAACATCAGAAAATTCTGCGTAGACACACCGCGCATCTTCAGCTGATAGTTCACCCAGCTAAACAGAGGATTCGCGCCGACGCTCTTATCAGACGCTTCCCACGATCTTTCGTTAATCAATTCATAACCATGACGATATGCGCCGGTATCGTTGCAGTGCGTTCTCAGTCCGGCAAACCCCGCCAGCAGGATGATAATCACCAAGGTGCAAACGATCAGCCGATGCCGCCGATTGGGATTTACCGGCCCGACAGTCATATGATCGGCGCACCATGCCAGCGCAGCTGCTATGAGCATGAGAACTACTAACTCTCGCATTTCAAATCTCCAAGTGTTTGATGGTTTCCGCCACAACGGCGGTTTTGCTGAACTGCTGTTCCATCCGCTCACGTCCGCAGCGGCCCATTTGGGAGCGCTGTTCCACGGGCAGCGCTGCAAACCGCCGCATAGCCTCATACAGCGCACCTGCGTCCCTCGCCGGACACAGATACCCGCTGACGCCATCCTCCACCGCCTCGCGACAGCCAGGGATGTCGCTGGTGATCAGCGGCCGCCCAGAGGCGGCGGCCTCCAGCAGCACGTTGGACATACCCTCATGATAGGACGGCAGCACCACACAGCTCGTCATGGCGTAAAACAGCTTCATATCCGACTGATAACCGTGGTACTTGACCACGCCCGCCTGCTCCAGCTGGTCCATGACAGGCTTGTAGGCTTCCTCAAATGAGCCGACCATGTGAAACTCCACTTGCTCACCGTATTGCTGCTTCATCCGTTTGGCGGCGGCGAACAGCTCGTCCACGCCCTTTTCATGCATCACGCGTCCCACAAAGAGGAAACGCACCGGCCCCTCCTGCGGGTAGGGCTGGCAGGGGTAATCCTCCAGATTGACGCCTGCGCCGTGCAGCACTACATCCCGTCCCTTCGGCACCACGCCGGTGGCAACGAGGGTGTCACGATTCCCGGCATTCTCGAAAAACACAACCTTCGCGCCTTTCAGAGCCGGTCTATAGAGCGCCAGCACGAACTTCTTCAGCCAGCCGCCGTTTTCGATGGCGCTGCCCAATCCGGTGATATTCACGGCATAAGGAATGTGCGCCATACGGCAGGCCAACCCGCCATAGATATTCGGCTTGATGGTATAAGTAAGAACCAGATCAGGCTTGATCTCCCCCAGAATCGCACGATACTGGCGAAACAGCTTGCCGTCGTGGAGAGGATTCATGCCCCGGCGGTCAATGGGTGTATCAATAAAGCGGCAGCCGATCTGCACAAGCTCCGGGACAAAGCCGCCGTCTGGCAGAGAAATGTATACCGCATGGCCTGCCGACAGAAGCGTGGCAAGCAGATCTTTTCGAAAGCGATACAAACCGACATCATTGTTGGCAAGAACCAGAATTCTCTTACTTGATTTTTCTTGCAGGGATGCCAACATAAGTTCCGCTCTCCTTGATATCATGAATGATAACTGTACCCGCGCCGATCATGCAGTGGTCGCATACAGATACATTGTTGCTGGCAGTTGCCCCAATGCCAACCCAAGTATGGTCGCCGATAGATACCGTTCCGCCCAGTTTTGCACCCACAGAGACATGCGCAAAGTCACCGATCCGGTTGTCATGTTCCACAACTGCCGATGTATTGATAATGCAGTGCTTTCCTATGTGCGCAGACGGATTGACAACAGCATTCGCCATAACAACACCGCCCTCGCCGATCTGCGTATTCAGCTGGGAGACAACCGCAGTGGGGTGAATCGCGGTATACCAGCGCACACCGTCAAGCTGTCGTGCAATTTTCTCGCGGATAGCCGAATTGCCGATTGCAATCACAAACGCGGCATTCGAATACTTTCCATAGTTCGATATCTTCCCTAAAACAGGAATCCCATCCATCTTATCCGGAAGCGTTTCGTTGTCATCCAAGAAGCCGAGCAACGTATCTCCACAGCTGAGGATAATGTCCGCAACAACCTTTCCGTGACCGCTGGCTCCAATCACAATGACTTGCTCATTCATGAGATGTAGCCTCCGTTCCCGTAAACGCTTCCATCGTTGCGCTGCCTTCTGCGCTGATTCCCTCTCTTGCAAAGACGCAGCGGACGGTCATGAAAATGATCTTCACATCCAGCGCGAAGCTGACGTGATTCACATAGTCCACATCATACGCAAACTTCTCCTCCCACGAGGCAAGGTTCCGGCCATGCACCTGCGCCCAGCCGGTAAGGCCGGGGCGGACATCGTGGCGGTGACGCTGCTCCTCGCTGTAAAGGGGCAGATACTTCACCAGCAGCGGCCTCGGGCCGACGATGCTCATCTTGCCCCGGAAGATATCCCACAGCTCCGGCAGCTCGTCGATGCTCAGCGAACGCAGCTTCTTTCCGAAGCCCGTCAGGCGCTCCCCGTCCGGCAGCAGATTGCCGCTCTCGTCCCGGGCGTCGCTCATGCTGCGGAACTTGTGGAGCTTGAAGATTTTCTCGTCCTTCCCCGGCCGCTCCTGACAGAAGATCACCGGGCTTCCCAGCTTGACGCGCACCAGAATCGCCGTCACAAGCAGCAGCGGTGACAGAATAATCAGCGCCATTCCGGAAAGCACCAGATCCAGCAGCCGCTTGACGTATTTTTCATAAAATCCGGCTCTGTGCTGCATCAGAACATCCCCCGGATGACCTCACACACGCGATCCACATCGTCCATACTCATCTTCGTGTCGCTGGGCAGGCACACGCCCCGGGCGAACAGGTCGTCGCACACCGGCGCATCGCTGACGCTGACGAAGGGGCTTCCGGCAAAGACCGGCTGCAAGCTCATGGGCTTCCAGAGATGCCGTCTCTCAATGTTCGCCTCATTCAGCCGCGCCAGCAGCTCCGTAGGCGTCACGCCGCAGTCTGCATTCAGCAGCAGCACGGACAGCCAGCGGTTGGGCTGCGCGCAGTCCAGCTTCGGCTGCATGGTCAGCGGCAGGCCCTGAAGCTTTTCGCAGTAGCGGGCAAAGATGGCCTGCTTCTGCTGCACCCGCAGCGGCAGCACCTTCATCTGCCCCCGCCCGATCCCGGCGGTGATATTGCTCATGCGGTAGTTATAGCCGATCTCCTCATGCTGGTACCACGGCGCATTCTCCCGGGCCTGTGTCGCCAGCTTCAGCGCGTGCTTTGCTTCCTTCTCCGTCCCGCACAGCAGCATACCGCCGCCGGACGTGGTGATGATCTTGTTGCCGTTGAAGGACAGGCCGCCGAACTCGCCGAAGGTGCCGCACTTCCGGCCATTGTATGTAGACCCCAGCGCCTCCGCAGCGTCCTCGATCAGGGGGACATTGTGCTCCCGGCAGATGGCGGTGATCTCATCCAGCTTGGCCGGGTTGCCGTACAGGTGCACCACCACCACCGCCTTGGGCGCGCCGTACAGCTCAAACGCCCGGCGCAGGGCGGCGGGATCCATGTTCCACGTCTCGCGCTCCGAGTCGATGAACACGGGCTTCGCGCCGCAGTAGGCGATGGGATTGGCCGACGCGGAGAAGGTCAGGCTCTGGCAGAACACCGTGTCGCCGGGCTTCACCCCCGCAAGGATCATGGCCAGATGCAGCGCCGCCGTACCGGCGGACAGGGCCACCGGATACCCCTTGCCCATGTAGTCGCTCATGGCCTTTTCAAACTCGTTGACGTTCTCGCCCAGCGGCGCGATCCAGTTTTTGCGGAACGCATCCTGAATGTATTCCAGCTCATAGCCCTCGTCCGACATGTGCGGGCTGGCCAGCAGAAGACGCTTATCCATGTTCTTCACCTGTTTTCCTCTGCGCTTTTTCGGCACAATGCTTTTTATGTGTCTGACTATCGCGCAGTAATCGATTACTAATCTCTTACAAATAGTCATATTCCGCGATCAGCTATGCGAGATATGACTATTTGGCTATTTAATTATACAGCAAACAATGCAGTTACGCAATGGCATTCAGTAAAAATCTGTATGCCAATTTCCGTGTGAAAAGCCGGGAAATCATCGTGGAAATGGCGGCCTGAGGGGCTTCAAAATCACAAAAAAGCGTCATTGCAAAGATGTCGTTAAGTTCGTGCGCAACGCCCTCCGGATCCACGGCGGTTTTGCAAAAATCAGGCAGGGTTTGGGAGCATCCCAAAAGTCGAAATGCGCAGTCTGCCCGCAGGGCAAAAACGCGCATTTTCCGGTGTGTCCGGACACCGGATGTGCTTGCTATTCTCCCAAATCTCAGTTTTCCCGTCCTCACGCCGCGCTTTTCCTTCGTCGTGATCTGTGTTATACTGTAGAAAAATCACCGAAGGGAGGGCTGCGCATGGCAGAGAGACGCGTGTTTGCCGGTTACTACAAGCGGTACGACGGAAAGCCCATCTTCGTTGTCCGGGTGCTCAAGGACATCGACACCGGTGAGTCCATCGTGGTCTGCAAGGATGCCAGCTTTTCCCGCGAGGACAACGAGCACTACTACCTCATCCGCTACACGTCCTTCTGCGAGAAGGTCGAGGTGGACGGCGAGCTGCGGGACAAATATGTCCGCCAGACCCGGCGCGAGATCGATGAAGGTACCGTCCGCGAGGTATACGAGGACGGCTTTCCGGAGCCCAAGAGCAAGCGCTTCACTTACGTTGACGACGAGTACGAAGATCGCTTCATTCGTTGCAGTCAAACCTACTACAAATATGCCAAGGACATCTGCGAGAACTACCGCATGGACATGCAGCGTTACCGGCTCATCCGGGAGCGAAAGCAGTACATCGGCGTTCATGACCGGGAGGAATATCAGGCCATGCGCGAGGATCTGGCATTTCTCCAGCAGTCCCTCAAAACGGTGCTCCACGACTACGCCGATCTCTTCCGAAAACGTTTTTCCGAGGGGCTGTCCATCCGCAAAACAGCGGATGCCATGCAGCAGAATCGCGGCGTGATCGAGCGGCGGCAGGCCGCACTCTATCGGGCGTTTACCCAGCTTTTGCAGCAGCGGGACAAGGCGGACGGCATCTGCCGGTTATCGCAGGAAACCGGCGAAGATTACTTGGACACAACCGAATAGCAGCAGCTTCCCGGAAGCGCCTGTCTGCATGACAGGCGCTTCTTTTTTGCTCTTTTTCGTGTCAATCGTGAGACAAATCGTCTCGATTTGTCCGTTGGATAGTGGAAGAGTCTCAGTGCAGAGAATTTTTTCCTGTACCCCCCCAGCAAGGGCAAAAATGCGCGTTGTAAAGTAGAAGAAAATTTTTCAAAGAGGCGCCAGGTTTTCGCAGAAATTGTCCGTTGTCATGTAGAGGGGCAAAAGTCAGTGAGGCAGCGGCATGATCGTCTGCAAATCGATTTCATGACAGACGCCTCCCTCACCGCAGTTCCGGCAGGGCAATACGATTTCCCTCGAACGCGAAGAAAACAGGTTTTATCTGTCTACATAGACGCCAAGAAAGGAGTTCCCTCATGACCAACACACCCACCGTACCCATCCACCTAAAAATGGCGCTGACCACCAAGGAGGCGGCGGAATACAGCAACATCGGCATCAACAAGATCGACAGTATGCTGAAAGCCCCCAACTGCCCCTTCGTCCTCTTTGTCGGGACGAAAAAGCTGGTGAAGCGCCGGGAATTTGAAGAATACATCAGCGCCCGCCTCGTCATCTGACGTAAGCCCAAGGGCCGGTAAATTTGTAAAAATGGGTTGAGGGACGGGAGCCTATCTGCTATAATTATGTTGTTGCAGTGGGCTCTTTTCCCTTAGACCGGAAAGGAGCTCAAGTGTATGGGCAAAAGCCTGAAAGGAAGAGAATGCGGCAAGGGTATCTGCCAAAGAAAGGACGGGTTTTACAGCGCACGTTTTGTCGATCGGACAGGAAAACGACATACCAAATACTTCAAAACGCTTCCCGAAGCCAAGAACTGGATGGAGGACGCCCGCTATGCCGACAAGCATGACGGCCTCTTCATCGCCACCAGCACCACGGTAGACGCATGGTTCAACTTCTGGATTGAGAACATTGTGGGCGATCTGGCCCCCAACACCCTGCGGAACTACCGCGACCGCTACACGCGGAACATCAAGCCGGTGATCGGGCACATGTGCCTTTCGGACGTGAAGCCCATGCACTGCAAGCGGGTTCTGCTGCTGATGGACGCGGACTATTCCGGCTCCAGCATCAAGCAGACCTACATCACCATGGGCACCCTATTCAAGTCGGCGAAGATGAACGACCTCATCACCAAGCACCCCATGGACGGTGTGCGCTACACCAAGCTCTGCCGGGCGGCGGACGACATCCATTTCCTGACGCGGGACGAGCAGCGGCGCTTTCTGGATGCGGCGCGGGGCACGAAGAATTACCACCAGTACGCGTTCCTGCTGGAAACGGGGCCGCGCACCGGCGAGATGATCGGCCTGACGTGGGACGCGGTGGATCTGGAGAGGCGGACGCTGACGGTGAACAAAACGCTGGAGTACCGCTACGACCTGCACACATGGCGGGCAGGCCCGCCGAAAACGCCGGACAGCTACCGCACCATCCCCCTGACCCACCGGGCGGTGGAGATTCTGGAGGAGTGCCGGGCCGAGCGCGAGGGGAAGAAGCTCTCCCCCGCCCTCTCGCAGAAGCTCACCTATCTGGACCGGCGCAGGGGCACGTCGGCCTATATGTATCTGCGTGATCTTGTCTTTATCAACTGGCGTACCGGGGAACCGGCGAAGAACAGTTCCTATGATACCCACTTATACCGGCTCTGTGATCAGGCGGGCATCGAGCACTTCTGCATGCACGCCCTGCGCCACACCTACGCCACACGAGCCATCGAGAGCGGCATGCAGCCGAAAATTTTGCAGAAGCTGCTGGGCCACGCCAGCATCCAGACGACCATGGACCGCTATGTCCACGTCACCACGGAGTCGCTGGACGAGGCTTTGCGGCAATTTGAAGCCAACCGTGTTGCGGAATCCGAGCCTTTTGAAAAAATGGTGTAAAAATGGTACAGTGTCAAAAGGTCCGGGCCCGCAAACCGTTGCAAATACAGGATTTTTTAAAGCGAGGTATGTATATATGAAATTAGGTATCGTGGGACTGCCCAACGTGGGCAAATCAACGCTGTTCAACGCCATCACCAACGCCGGAGCCGAAAGCGCCAACTACCCCTTCTGCACCATCGAGCCCAACGTGGGCATGGTGGCCGTGCCGGATGCAAGGCTTGATAAGCTGGCGGAGATGTATCAGCCCGACAAAAAGACCCCCGCCGTCATCGAATTTGTGGACATTGCGGGCCTGGTGAAGGGCGCCAGCCAGGGGGCAGGCCTGGGCAACAAGTTCCTGGAGAACATCCGCCGCACCGACGCCATCGTCCATGTGGTGCGCTGCTTCGACGACGAGAACATCATGCACGTGGTGGCCGACGCCGGGACCAACGTGCCGGTGGACCCCCTGGGCGACATCGAGGCCATCGACCTGGAGCTGATTATGGCGGACCTGGACATGGTGAACCGCCGGGTGGAGAAGGCCGCCAAGGCCGCCAAGGGAGACAAGAAATTCCTCCGGGAGGCCGAGGTGTTCCGGGCCCTGGCGGAGCATCTCAACGCCGGAAAGTCCGCCCGCACCTTCGACTGCGGCGACGAGGACCGGGCCATTGTGGAGACCGCCGACCTGCTGAGCCTGAAGCCCATCATCTACGCCGCCAACATGGACGAGGCGGGCTTTGCCGACCACGAGAACAACCGATATTTCCAGATGGTCCGGGACCTGGCCCAAAAGGAGGGCGCCCAGGTGCTGCCCATCTGCGCCAAGCTGGAGGAGGACATCGCCCAGCTGGACGACCCCGACGAGCGGGCCATGTTCCTGGAGGACCTGGGGGTGGAGCAGTCCGGCCTGGACCGGCTGATCCAGTGCAGCTATGAGCTGCTGGGCCTGATCTCCTTCCTGACCTACGGCAAGGACGAGTGCCGGGCCTGGACCATCCGCAAGGGCACCAAGGCCCCCCAGGCCGCCGGAAAGATTCACTCCGACATCGAGCGGGGCTTCATCCGGGCGGAGACCATCAACTTCGACGAGATGATGGCCTGCGGCAGCGTGGCCGCCGCCAAGGAAAAGGGTCTGCTGCGGTCCGAGGGCAAGGACTATGTGGTCAAGGACGGCGACATGATCTATTTCCGCTTCAACGTGTAAACAAGCAGGCTGCGTGCCGCAGGGCATTTCCTTTTGATTTTCTATGGACACGGATTCCCCGGCGCGCTCATCATCCCGGCTCAGCCGTGCGTAAATACCAACGATATAGTTTTCCTGCATTTTCTTATTTAACCTCCCGAAATGCAGTGCGTGATACAATCAGAAATCTACAAGGATTATACCACAGCACGGCTATGGATTCCACTGGGCAATGTGCCGGGATTCAGTTCTCTCGATTGACCTTTTCGAGGGAGAGAGCATCCAGCACGTCACCCATCTGCTGTTCCGCGACGAAGAAGCTGCGAACTCGATACACAGTTCCGTCCTCCATCACCAGCTCCAACTGATCCGGCAGGCGCAATTTCTTCTTCGCTTCGGGACGGTTCTCTTTGCAGAAATTGTCTGTTTTCATCTTCGTATGTCCTCCGTAATTTCGGGATGGCAGGTAGCACAGCCGATCACCGCTGTCAAGGAATCGGCTTCGCCTCGCTGCGCGTCCTTGACAGCGATGCTCTGCCGTGCAGAAAGGTAATCAAGGCGGCGATGCCGCCATTTGCCAATGAAAATTAGCTGGATTTTAAGGCTTTTTCAATCTCTCAGCCTAATTATAACAAGAACAAACATTCGAGTCAATGCGATTATGAGAGGAAGAGCAAGCACAGCAAGTGTAGATACACTTGTGAAAAACGGCGTGGAACAACCAAGGTTTTCTTGCAGAATAGCAAGCAAATCCGGTGAGTACCCACACCGGAAAAACAGAGCGTTTCGGCTGACCGCCGAAACGCTCTGTTTTGTATTTTGGGATAGTCTCAAGCCCTTGTTGTTGATGTTATTCTTTGTTAATCTTCTTTGGACAAAATATTCTTAATCTGTTCAAGGCTCTCCGCAAAATAGATTCCTTCCTGCCGTTCCTTTGAAGACAAGCCCATTTCTATCATGTGATTTAAGAGTGCTTTCAGATCCTTGTAGAAGCCGTTCAAATTGTAAAGAATACAGGGAGCCTCCAATTGCTTCAGTGATACCTTGGACATGATTTCCGCAATCTCCTCCAATGTGCCAGTGCCACCGGGGAAGGCGATAAAGGCATCGCCCAGCTCGATCATTTTATTCTTGCGCTCCGACATATCCTTTGTGACGATCAGCTCTGTCAGCCCGTCATACTGGAAACCTTCGTCCATAAAGAACTGCGGTTCTACACCGGTCACATTCCCACCGGCGTCCAGAACGCTTTTGGCGATCTCGCCCATTAAGCCAGTCTTCGATCCGCCATAGACCAGCGCATTTCCGCTTGCACCAATCCATGTACCAAGTTCCTGAACCGCTTTGCGCAAAGATGGGTCATTGCCTTCGTTTGCACCGAGATAAACTGTAATATTCATATCAGAATGCTCCTTTCATTTATTGCTCTACTTGCTTTTCTTTATTTATCACAGCCAGAAATACAATGATGATCTCTGTCAGCACAGCCATAGATATTCCCATAAAGGTTGACAGCCCACTCAACGCAATACGGTCAATGCCGCCGATAAATACAGTCGTGATTCCTGCAAACACCATAGGTATTTTATTCAGCCAGGTGTTGCGGAGAAATTTGAGATGCACAAACAGCAGCAGGAAAGTTAGGATCAGTTCACTGACGGTCATTGCGGCGAAGGAAGGAATATGAAATGTCTTTTCCATAAAAGAGGGAAAGAATACATAGGCGAGCGACCACACATATCCTGCCAAAAGGCTGCAAACGTAATTTTTATATTCGCATTTCTTTGCGCCAAAAGCCATTGTTAATGAGAAGCCGATGTAAATGCACCATAGGAAACCCTTGAAGATAGCGACCGTTGTAAACAAAAGCGTAATCAGGGCAAAAGCAATTCCACGCACCAAAGAGGTAACAAGAGCCCTATCCTTAAACCTGTGTGCAACTGATATTCTTTTCATTTTCGCACCTCAGTAAAAGCAAAAACGGCACGTAGACTTTTCAGCCTAAGTGCCGGTAGGTACCCACCCATACACACTATACAGAAAAGAGTCGGAAATGTCAACCTATAAACGGCGGAAGAGGGATATATTTTGCCATGTGGATAGCTGTCCCCGTGCACACTGTCCACACCGTCATTGACGGCAATAAAGTGGACGCCGTACTCTGGAAACAGCATTTCCGTATACATTCCGACTTGCAAATAGTTACGCCCGAACCGGCTCATATCCTTAACGACAACGCGCTTGATCTTGCCCGCCTTGATGTCGGCAAGTATCCGCTGGAATCCGGGCCGGTTGAAGTTGGTTCCCGAATATCCGTCGTCCTCGTCGTAGTGGCGGATGGCTGTATAGCCGTGATCCCGGCAATACTTTTCTAAAATCCGCTTCTGAGACTAAATTTGTCAAGGGCATTTTCACCGTGGTGTTTGCTTATCTTGAACGCCCTTACTTATTGGGATTGTAATTCGTTTTTAATGTAAAGCTGCAAGAGGACCACAACGGCGCGGATTGCCATTGTGATCCTCTTTGTTTTACCTTTGACCTTATTTCAGAAATTCCTTGCGGTAATCCACCTTGAATGCCTCTGCCAACAGCTTGAGCTGGTTGTCCGTAATGGTATTGATGCGGGGCAGATGGGCAGTGAGCATATAGATTTGAGCCGCTTTTTCTGCGGTTTCAATCAGGCCGAACGCTTCGTCCATAGTCTTGCCCGCACCATAAATGCCGTGCATAGACCAGACAACCAGCCGATAATCCTGCATTTTCTTCGCGGTAGCTTCACCAATCTCATTGGTGCCGCAGAGCATCCACGGCAGCACGCCTACGCCCTCAGGGAACACCACGATGCACTCGGTGCTCATCTGCCAGAGGGTATGGCTGAATGCCTGATTGGAAAGCTCATGCACATAGGTCATTGCCAGCAGGTTCGTGGGATGGCAGTGCATGATTACCCGGTTTTCCGGGTCAATTTTCAATCTGGCCATATGGCTCATTAGATGCGCAGGAAATTCTGAGGTAAACCGGCCTCCGTCTTTATAGCCCCAGAGCAGCTCTGCGTTCTGCCCGTCATTAGAAATACGGACAAGGCCCAGATTTGTCTCCGGGTCGCCGTCCACATTCTTAAAATACTTGCCGGTGCCGGTGACCAGAAAATATTTTCCGACCAGAGCCGCCGCATCAAACCCCAGAGGCAGCGTGCGCAGGATGTGCGTTGTATCCAGATATTTCTGCGCCTCAGCTTCATCCAGCAGCAGGCTGATATTGCCGCCGTTACGCTCATCCCAGCCCAATCGGTACATATTGGCGGCGGTCTGCCGCATCTCCGTCAGAAACGGAGCCGTAAAAATATCATTCATTTCCTTATCCCCTCTTACTCAGAATTTCATTTTCATATTTGCGGACCTCCGGCAGCCACTGACCATCCTCCGGCACACCGCAGCGGCGGCAGTATTCATCCCAGATTTCGCCGAAGGGCATGGTTTTCAGCTCCTCCTGACGGACGAGCAGATCGGTGAAATTGCCCGCGTTCTGCTCTGCGGTCATGTCCGGCATCAAGAGGGCGTTCAGCAGTGCCTTCTGCACATTGCGCAGACCCGTTGCCCACGCGGCAATGCGGTTGACGGAAGCGTCAAAATAGTCCAGCGCCATATGCACCCGCCCGTCCAGACCGCCGCAGCGGACGATTTCCTTGCAAAGCTCCTTCGTCTCATCATCGAACAGCACCACGTGGTCGCTGTCCCAGCGGACAGGGCGGGTAATGTGCAGCGCGATTTCCGGAAAGAAGGTCAGAAGCGCCGGAATTTTGTCGCTCACGACCTCGGTGGGATGATAGTGGCCGTTGTCCATCAGGGGGATGCATTTTTCCCGATGCATGGCGGCGTAGCTCAGGGCGAACTCCGCAGAGCCGACGGTGTAGCTCTCCACACCGATGCCGAACACCTTGCTCTCGATGCAGGGCTTGACCTTGTTGAAATCATACGGCTCGGACAGGATCTCGTCGATGGACTCCTTATAGCGCATTCTCGGCCCGAGGCGGTCGGCAGGAATGTCCTTGAAGCCGTCGCCCGTCCAGATATTCATCGTGCAGGGCTGACCCAGCTCGTCTGCCAGATATTGCGAAATGCGCACGCACGCCTTGCCGTGGTCAATCCAGAAGCGCCGCGTGGCCTCATTGGGAGAGCTCAGCGTCAGCGGGTCGCATTTGGGATGGGAGAAAAACGTCGGATTGAAGTCCGCACCGAGGCCGTGCTTTTTGCAAAATTCCGCCCACGGCGCAAAGTGCTTCGGCTCCAGCCTGTCCCGGTCGGCCCACTCGCCGTCCTCAAAAATGGCATAGCTGGCGTGAAGATTCAGCTTCTTTGTGCCGGGGCAGAGCTTCAGGACTTCCTCGATGTCTGCCATCAGCTCCTGCGGCGTTCTCGCGCGGCCGGGATAATTGCCGGTGGTCTGGATGCCGCCCGTGAGCGGCTTGGCAGGGTCGGTGTCAAAGCCGCGCACGTCGTCGCCCTGCCAGCAGTGCAGGGAAACCGGCGCGGTTTTCAGCTTTTCCAGCGCCGCTTCGACATTGATTTCCAAGGCTTCATATGCTTTCTTTGCCTCTGTGTAGCTCATTGGTCTGCCTCCATTTGAATTTTCAGATTGCCCAGTGCTGTTGCCTCGATGGGCAGGGCGATGATCTGCTTGCCCGTGACCCGTGCGGTCAATTGATTGAGAAAGTCATTTTTTGCCCCACCGCCGACGATATATAGTCGGTCGTATCGGCTCCCGGTGTTGGCTTCCAGTTCTGCAAGTGCCTCCCCATAGCTAAACGCCAATGAGCGATAGGCACAGCGGATATAATCTCCTACGCTCTGCGGTTTCCTGTCCAGTGCCGCGTCAAACGCCGCCTTCATGCTGACCGGCGAGAGAAATTCCGGGGCGTTGGCATCCACCGTCTCGTCAAAACCGCTATCTTCCGCCAGCTTGACGATTTCCGGGAACGGCATCTGCGGGCAAAGTTCATCTTTCAGACGATTCACCAGCCACATTCCCATGATGTTTTTTTGATAGCGGTTGTAGTCCACGCCGCCCTCGTTGGAATAGTTGGCGGCCTGACTTGCTGCATCCGTCAACGGTTTCGGTGTCTTGACGCCCAAAAGCGACCATGTACCAGAGGAAATGTAGGGCGCATTTTCCTCCATGGGAATGCCCTCCACCGCCGAAGCCGTGTCGTGCGTTGCACACAGGACGCATTGGATTCCCTCATATTCTCCAAGCAGCGCTCCCGGCTTTTGCAGCTTTGGGAACATCGGCGGCAGACCCAATCGGGAAATAATCTCAGCGTCAAATTCTCCGGATTTGGCGCTGACCAGTCCTGTGGTGGTGGCGTTGGTGTACTCCTTCGCCTTTATGCCGCAGAGCCGCCACAAAAGATACTCCGGCAGCATGAGAAAGTCTGTCACGCCCTCCAGCCGCCCGGCCAACTTGTCGGCGTAAAGCTGATAGATGGTGTTGAAAGGCTGAAATTGAATCCCTGTTCTGCGGTACAGCTCCGAAAAGGGCAGAATCGAGTACACCTGCGGAATCACCGCTTCCGTCCGGCTGTCCCGGTAGGCATAGACGGGCAGCACATGCACTTCGCCCCGCAGCAGCACATAATCCACGCCCCAAGTGTCAATGGACAGGCTGATGATGCTCGAAAATTCCGTCTTTGCCGCCGCGATGCCCGCTTTCACATGGGAAAGCAGTGCGTCTATGTCCCATATCAAATGGCCGTCCTGCTCCTGTACGCCATTCGGGAAACGGTAGACTTCCTTTGCTTTGATTTCTCCGTCCTCGCGCCAGCCGACGACGTGCCGCCCGGAGGATGCGCCAATGTCAATGGCAAGGTAGTATTTTCTCATGCTTTCTTCCATTCGTATTGATGTGTTCCTGCTTCTGCCGTGCGGCGGCTTCCATCCGGAAGAATAACCTCCGCCGTGGTATTGGCAGGAATCGTGACCGCCAGTCGATAGCCGGTTTCCGTTTCTGCCCAGTCCGTTTTCACGCTGCCGTAAACGCTCTGATAGGACGCTCTGGCAAAGGTGATGCTGCCGCCCGGTCGGGGCGCAAGCACAAAGTGGTTTTCACCGTCCAACCGAATACCGCACATGGTGTTCGTCAACCACTCGCAGGCTGCGCCCTTGGAGTAATGGTTCAGGGAGGCAATACCCTTGTCTTTCGTAGTGTTGCCCTCCCATGCTTCCCAGATGGTAGTAGCGCCGGATTTGGGCATGAACAACCACCCGGGCATTTCCTCATTTTCCAACAGCCGATAGGCATAGGAAATATCCAGCTCCGCCAGCACGTCCAGAATCAGCGGTGTAGAAAGAAAGCCCGTGCCCAGCCGCCAGCCGTAGTGTTCCATGGCTTGGATAAGCCGCTTTTCGGCGAATTTGGTCTGTTCCTCCGTCAGAAGGCCCATGTACAGAGGCCGCACCAGCTTGGCCTGACGGTCGGTGTCCAGCGTGAATTTCTCCTTGGTAACCAGCTCCTGATAGGCTCGTCTGGCTCCCTCGCTGTATTCCCGGATGCGCTTGAGCTGCGGCGTTTCGGGCTTTCCTAGAATCTCCGCCGCCTCCAGCACCCGCTTCAGGGTGAAATAGGTGTAGGCGGTGGATTCCTCCGGATGAGGTGCGGCAAAGTCATACCACTGGAAGGCCATCACGTCGTTGGGCTCTGCCCACTCCCCGTAGGACTGGCCGCAGTTGACGGCATATTTCCGGTTCTTATGGGACAGGTGCATAGGCTTGGCGTATACGCCGCCCCATTTTCCCGCCCGGCGAATCATAAAATCCGCATAGCGGAGCATTCCGTCGTAATACGCCCGCAGCAGCCGGTCATCGCCGTATTTCCGATAGAAATACAGGGGAATATACACGCCGGCACAAGCCCAGCCTACAGAGCCGTTCATAACCCACATGAACCAGTCCTCGTGTGCATAGGGCGCAATCTGGGGCAGTCGGCCGCTGTTCCATTGCCGGTCGTAGATGTCCCGGACGTGCTTGCGGGCAAAGGCCGCGTAGTCCACCAGATAAGAGGCCGTGTTGAAGAAAATCTGGCTGTCGCCGGTCCAGCCCATCCTCTCCCGGGTGGGACAGTCGGAGGGAAGGTCTGTGGAATTACTTTTCAGTGACCAGCGGGTATTGCGATAGAGCTGATTGATGAGCGGATGCGAGCATTCAAAATCCCCCGCTTCTTCAAAAGCGCTGTACACCGCCACGGCAGTAAAGTCTTCCGCCTCAAATGGGATGTCCGTATCCACCTGCGCATACTGAAAGCCGCCATAAAAAAACTTCGGCGTATATTCGTTCCGTCCCTCCTTGCAGGTATAGTCCAACTCCTGCAGCGGGGTACGCTTGCCGTGATGCACGCACTGGATATTCTTCAGGGTCAGTTCTCCGTCATCGCCGAGCATTTCGCCCAGTGTGATGTGAACTTTTTGTCCCTCGTGTGCCGTCAGGCGGAAGGAAAGATAGCCGGAGAGATTCTGGGGAAACCTCAGCACGGTTTTTCCGCTGGGGGTGGTGATTCGCTCCACCGGAGAAAAACGCTCCCGCTCCATGACCGGGACATTGTCGGAAGCGGTGAGATTGGCGGTGTATTTTATCCTTCGGGCTTTCCCGGAATAGGAGGGTGCAAATCTTGCATCCACTACCTCGCCGTCCTTGAGGTCGGCAAAGCGGATTGGGCCGTCGTTGCTCCACCGCCAGCTTTCATCGGTGCAGACTGTCTCCATACGCCCATCTGTATGGGTCAGCTCCAGCTGTGCCAACAGCTTGCTCTGTGTACCATAGGTGTTGGTGCGGCCTTTGGCACCGCTGGAGCCGCGATACCAGCCGTCTGCCAGCTCTGCGGTTAAATCGTTCTCTCCGCTTTGGAGCAGTTCGGTCACGTCATAGGTCTGATACTGGATGCGTTTGCGGTAGTCAGTGGAGCCAGGAGCCAGCACAAAATCTCCGATGCGCCGTCCATTGAGCCGCGCCTCATACAGGCCGCAGGCGGTGATATATAGGCGGGCCTTGGCTACGCGCTCCGCCGAAAAAGTCTTGCGGAAGCATTCTACGGGATAGCGCTGCTTTTTGCGGACAGAATAGTCTCCGGCAATCCAGTTAGCCTGCCAATCTGAATGGGACAGCAGCCCCATTTCGAAGAAGGCTTCCTCCGACCAATCGCCGCAGTTCTCATTTTCATCCCAGAGCCGAACCTTCCAGCAGACCTGCTGCCGGGAGATAAGCTGTTCGGGATAGTCGGCGTGCATGGAAGCGGAAGAAACTTTTCCGCTGTCCCACACGGTTTTTTCGTCCGTCTCGGCCAGAATCTGAAATGCGGTCTGCGTCTTTCCGCCCTCACAGTTCCACAGCAACCGAGGGTGCTCCATGTCAATTCCAAGCGGATTTTTCAGATATTCTGTTCTCAGTCGGATTGCTTTCATTCGGCAGACCCCTTTTCCCGGCGGGCCTTGATCTCCGCCTGCTCTTTGTCGATATTCTTTTCGACATTCAGGAATACCAGCAGGACAGCAAGAATGATACCGGTAATGACCTCCAGCCCAACAAAGCCGAATGTGATTGCACTTTTTACGGCTGCCGACTGTTCTGCTGCCACCGTCACGCCGCCTACAACAGAGGGGGCGACATACTCGGATTGGGAGAGCATTCCGTTGAAAATGCCGGTACAGATTCCCACCATAGCGACTGCAATGATGTTGTACACGCTCATGGCAATGCCGTCACAGCGGATGCCGCTGCGCCACTCCACATGATCCAGTACATCCGCAAACAGCGCCATAAATACATAGGAGCATGGCAGACCGCCGATATTCTTAATAAACTGCCCGACGAGCATAATAACCATGTTGGTGGGGAACAGCCAGCACACCGCGCTGCCGATAGCGTACAAAATAAATCCCACCAAGGTTACATTCCGCTTGCCGAATTTTTTTGCCAACGGCCACACGGCAAAAATGCCGATGCCCATGGGAATGCCGCCGATCACCGAAATCAGGGTCTGGGTAATGCCGTCGTTGTAGGTACCAAGCACATAGTTGCAGAAATAGACGAGGCTCAGATTTTTGATGCTGGTGCCGAAGGTATAGATCAGGAAATAGGCATAGATGATGAGCATATAGCGATCCGTGAAAATCGCCTTGAGCTGAGCCCGGAATGGAATGGCAGCTTCTTCTGTGCCCTGATTTTCCAGCGTGACCCGCTCCTTGGTGAAGAAGTATTCCAACAAGGTCAGCGGCAGCGCCAGAATAGACAGCACGCTCATCAGGACGATCCACTTGCTCTTGTCTGCGCCGATGGCAGGCATGATGACCATGGGGAATACCAGCGCCACCAGAATACCGCTCATCATGATGGTGGCAATCTGGTTGAATACCGAGAGGCTGCCGCGCTGGGTGGTGTCCCGTGTGGAAAGCGGGACCATCAGATTGTGGCTCATGTTGAAAATCGTATAGGCGAAGGAATAGAACAGGTTATAGCTGACCATGAGCCAAATGACCTGCACAGTTTCGGAGCCGCTGGGCACCGTGAACAGCAGAATCCCTGTAACCGCCAGCAGCGGTGCAGACAGCAGCAGCCACGGCCGGGCCTTACCCTCTTTGGTGCGGGTGCGGTCAATGATGTAGCCCATGGCTACATTGGTGATGGCATCAACGATTTTGGAGATGATGGGGAAAACCACCAGAAAAGCGCCGCCCCATACGCCGGTCAGCTTGAGCACATCGGTATAGTAGACATTGAGGTAAGTAGCCAATACGGCGTTGAGCAGCAGTGCCCCGGCGGGCCCCAGCAGATACCCCAGCCATTTTTCCTTTGCGGTGACGTTCTCGGATCGAATCCGGCTACCAGGCAGCTTGTGCGTTGTTGTTTTCATATTCTATTTCTCCTGTTCCTTCGGCAGCGCCGGTACTTTGATTTTGGTCAGGAAGCACCTTGCTCCCCGGAGAATGTGCCCGTTGGCAAGGGCGGCAAAGCCCTCCGCAAAGCTATAAGGGAAAGAATTTGCCGCTGACATGGACATGGTAATCAGCGAGTTGGAGCTGAGGATTCGCTCTAAGAACTGCGCTCCCTTAATCTGGTTGTCCCGTTTTTCTCCGGGGGGCAGCCGCAGGGCCTCCTTCATCTGCTTCCGGGCTACCCCCAGCACAGCATTGTAGAGGATTCTGCCCATAAACGTGGCTTGCAGATCGGAGAAGCGGGATTCCAGCCGGATGGGCGTTTTGGGCGGCAGCGGCGGAATTTGCAGTCCGCTCATCTGCGTAAACAGGGAATCGGTCACACCTGCTAACGCAGCTCGGCGGTATACTGCATCGACGGCTGCATCATAGGGCGAAGCTGCAGTTTCGCCGTCCAGCACAATGGTGTCATGTAATTTCACTGCCTCGCAATCAGAGCACAGTAAAAGCTCATATGTGCCTTGCTCCATGACCCAATCATTTCTGTGAATGTCAAAATACCGCAGATCATCCTTGTCAAAGGATAACTCAACCCGGCGCTGCTCGCCTGCCTTCAGGTAGACCTTGGCAAAGGCGTGCAGCTCCCGTTTGGGTTTCCAGTCGGCGCTTTCGGGTGCGGCGACATAGAGCTGCACCACCTCTGCGCAGTCCCGTGTTCCGGTGTTTTTCACGGTACAGGATACCTGAATCCGCTTCCCAAGGTCTGTAATCTGCATATCCTCCCAGTCAAAGGTCGTATAGGACAGTCCATAGCCGAAAGGATACCGCACTTTTTTATTTGCGGTCAGATAGTAGCGATAGCCCACATAGACGCTTTCTTTGTAGACTTCGTTTTGCGTTTTCCCGAAAGAATCCCCGAAGGGCACGTCGGCATAGGCCATGGGCCACGTCTCCGCCAGCCGTCCACCGGGATTGGCCTCGCCAAACAACAGCCATGCCGCAGCGGTTCCACCGTTCTGTCCCGGCAGGTACATATTAAGGATGGCGCTGACGGAATCCGCAAAGGGCAGTTCCACCGGCGCTCCGCCGAAGAGCACCACCGCCACCCGCTTCCCGGCTTTGACCAGAGCCTCCAAAAGCGCCAGCTGATTCTCCGGCAGACACATATTCTCCCGGTCACCGCCCTCGCTTTCCACATAGTCGGTCAGACCGGCAAACACGAGGATTTTTTCATACTGGGACGCTTTCTCCACTGCTTCGGCCACCAGAGAAGCGTTCGCCTCGGTTTTGTTCTCCTCATAGCCACGGCAGAAGGCATAGGAAATGCCCATCTCGTCAAAAGCGTTCCGGGGCGTGGTCAATCTGGCGGGCGTAATCATGGAGCTGCCCGCCCCCTGATAGCGCATCCGGTTAAACAGATCTCCGATGACCAGAACCTTTTCCGCCTTGTTCAGGGGAAGCAGACCGTCATTTTTCAGCAGCACGGCGCAATCTGCGGCGATTTCCGCTGCAAGGGCGTGGTGCTTGTCCCAATCAGCAGAAGCCACTTTCGTAATAGCAGTTCTTTCCATCAGCCGAAGCACATTCCCGGCAGCCTTGTCTAACTCTGCCGCAGATAGAGCGCCGCTCTTCACACCGTCCAAAATCCATTTGCGGCAGATAGCAGCATCTCCCGGCATTTCCAGATCACAGCCCGCCGCCAGCATTTTCAGCCGGTTATGGGTGGCACCCCAGTCGGTCATTACAAGGCCGTCAAAGCCCCACTCCGTGCGCAGCATATCCGTTAGCAGCCACTTGTTCTGACAGCAGTATTCGCCGTTGATCTTGTTGTAGGCGCACATGATGCTGACCGGGTGCGCCTCTTTGACCGCAATTTTAAACACACGCAGATACAGCTCGTGAATGACCCGCAGATCGGCGATGCTGCCGCCCATGAAGCGGTAGTTCTCGCTGTTGTTCAGGGCAAAGTGCTTCATGGATACGCCTACGCCCTGACTCTGCACACCTTGGATTTCTGCCGCTGCCAGCTTACCGGCCAGCAGGGGATCTTCGGAAAAATACTCAAAGTTTCTGCCGCAAAGGGGATTGCGCTTGATGTTTGCTCCCGGGCCAAGCAGAATGTTCACACCGTAATATTTGCATTCCTCGGCAATGGCTTCACCCATTTTCCGCAGGTTTTCCGGATTCCAGCCGGAAGCTGTGGTGACGGCAGTGGGAAATGCGGTGGCCGGTTCGCTGCCGTTAACGCCGTTGTCGCCCGCTTCCTTCTGCACGCGAAGACCGTGAGGCCCGTCAGACATTCGTAGCGCCGGAACGTGCAGCCGGGGGATGGGGTTGGTGTACATAAAATCCGTACCGGATACCAACGCCGCCTTTTCCTCCGTCGTCATCGCTGCGAGTATGTTCTCTATTTTCACCAAAACTCGCCTCCTAATCTAATATCTCACACTTATATTATAACGATAAAGACAGAAACTGCATTGCAAAATCGTACTGCATATTATATAATAGTATCGGTTTTAAGGAGGCGCAGGATGGAAGAACTTGACATGAATTATCTGTGCTCAGTAATGGGCAGTCTTTCCGGAGTTCCTATCCGGCTTTATGATGGAGACGAGCTTGAATTTTTCTATTCAACGGTTCATTTGCCCAAGGACCCCATCGTCGTCTACAAGGATAGGCTGTGGGCGATTGGGTCCCATGTGGGCTACTATGCCACCCGGCATTTTAATTTCTATGGAATCGTCAATCACGGCATGAAAAAGCTGATCATCGGCCCCACCCGACAGGTAGCCAACAGCGAGGCGGAGCTACGGGAACTTGCATTTCGTGCCGATGTTTCGCCGGAGGATATGGAGGATTTCATTGCGGGGATGAAAAGCATCGTCCGAATGCCGGTAGAAAGCATCCTGCAAATGCTGTGTACCATCAACTACGTCTGGAACAACGAAAAACTGACGCTGGAGGATATCTCCATCACAGAGTCGGATCAGCAGGGGCTGAAGCAGCTTCTGGAAACGCAGCAAAGCGCACATCGTATGGATGCAGTCCTTGCCGATGTGCAGGAACATCCGAATGTTCACAACTCCTTTGATGCCGAGCAGCAGCTTCTCCATATGGTACGCAAGGGGGATTGCTCTGCCATGAAGCGGTGGCTTTCCTCTGCTCCCGCCATTCGTGGCGGTACCTTGGCAGCAGACCAGCTCCGGCAGGTCAAAAACACCTTTGTAGTATCGGTGACACTGGTTTCCCGCGCTGCCATTCAGGGCGGCATGGATGTGGAGGACGCTTTCTCGCTCAGCGACGCCTTTATTCAAAAGGCAGAGCTTCTTAATACGCCGAATCAACTGACCAATCTTCAGTATCATATGGTTTTAGAGTTCACGGAACGGGTAGACCGGATTCGGCAGGGAAAGCAGCCCACGGCTCTGGTGTTGGCGGTACGGAACTATATCCAGCACCATATTTCCGAGCCGATTAAGGCGGAGAAAATAGCGGACGCTCTGTACATGAGCCGCCCCTATCTATCGGCTAAGTTTAAGCAGGAAAGCGGACAATCCCTGACCGATTTTATTCTCCGAGAAAAAACGGAGGAGGCCAAACGTCTCCTCCGCTATTCCGGAAAATCGTCCGCTGCAATCGCTTTGTATCTCGGTTTTTCATCACCCAGCCATTTTTCACGAGTATTCCGGCAGTACGCCGGATGCAGCCCCGGCGAGTACAGGGAGCGGTACAACTGACGCAAGTGAATAACATTCATTTTAGCGTTCACGGCTGTATTTGCCCTTTGACTGTAGCTCATGTGCCTGCAGCTTCTGCTCTACGCGCCGCAATCCCGTCCTTGCAGATATTTTCGGACGATTGGGCTATATGGAGCGGCAAGGCAGCGGCTTTAAGAAAATCACGGAAACCTACCATGCCGCTCACAATTACCGCGATGAGCTGGAGCCTAAATTCTATTCAGATGCCAGTTCTTTTCAAGTTACGCTCTATAATTTAAATTATGGAACAGGGTCAACCGCAAGCAAGGTTACGATTGAGGGCGAAAATGTTTCGACTGAGGTTGCGATTGACCGGCTGAACGCAAGCCAAGGTACGATTGCAAAGGCGAAAGCGGTATTTGCAAATATGGGCGCTGATGACGTCTTTGGCCGATCTGACATCGCTGCTATCACAAAGGATTCCGTTACTGCCGCAGGGAATCTCATTACAAAACTGAAAAATGCGGATTTGATCGAGCCTGTCAGTGGTTTTGGAAAGGGAAAATATAAGTTCACACCGCCCGAAGGATAACAGAAATGCCCGTTATCAGCCATGTCGTCAATAACGGGCATTTGTCATTCATATACAAGCTCGGTTAAAACGATTTCCTCCGCACGATTGCGGATGCTGTTCATGCGGCGCACCCATTCCATTTGGTCGGCGGCTTTGAGCGCTTCGGTCACATCTTCCTGCCTTGCCATATCGGAAACGATGATTGCCATACGCTCGTTACAGGCTTGGTCGATCTCGGCAAGGTGCCGATGCAGCGTTCCGCTTGTGAGCAGGCTTGCATAGAGAACCGGACGATGTTCTTTCAGATAGCTGCGGCGCATACGCCCATACTTGCCGATCTGGTAGTCCGGCTCATCTGGCAAATAGAGGTTTGGGATAAGGTAATCGCCCTCTTGCCGGTATGTGCCGCCCATTTGCTCAAACAGTGATTTCATAAAAATTAGCTCCTTTGCGTGTTGATTTCCAGCGGTTATAAGGTGTTTTTACTCCTTTCCTACAACTGCTGTTCCATTCACCACAAATGAGCCGCAGTCATATGTATTAGGTGGCAGAAACCACCCTTTACATATTAACTCTTGATGCTGAATGGAGTTCGATGGATCGTCCTTGCCGCCTTTTTCCTTGGTGTCCTCCACGGACAGTCTGCAATAAAGCGCTGTGATTTTGTCGGTTGCCCTTAACATATTGTTGTCCTCCTTCGGTGGGGCAACTGTCTGAACAGGATTGGATTTTTGGTTTATATCAAGAGAAGCGTCGTTACTCATCGGCGTCCTCCGTGATACCGTTTTTATCATCGGCAGCGTTCTGCTCCATGATGCGTCTGAGCTTCCTGTCGAGGGTTTCCATTCCCTCGTAGCTGCCGGTTACGGTGTATTCCGTGCCGCCGTGTTCCTCCACGATTTTGACGTCGGGCAGCCAAAAGGCGGACGGATTTTTCACCACGATGTTGCCCTTTTCATCGAAAGAAAACTCCCTCTTGGGGGCATCGTCGGGGCGTGGCTTGACCTTGGCATACGGGTCAGGATTGAAGAAATAGAACGAGCGGATTTCACCGTCCTTCTCGCCGTTATCAAAATCATCGTCGGCAAAAATCTCGTCCAGTTCCTCGTCGGTCAGTTCGATGATCTCATTGTCTTTTTCTTTCTTCGGATTCACTTCGTCAAGCCCCCTTCACTTCGGTTCATTTCATTCAAAATTATAGTCGGAATAGCAAAACGGACGAACGCTGTCAATGGTCAAGATGAACGGCTGCGCCGCCATTGACAGCGTCCGTCCGTTTCGCTTTTGGGCAGACAAGGCGGCGATTTCCGCCGATTTCCATTTGGGAAATGACGCTTGCTATTATGAAGAACAGAGAATAGCAAGCACAGCAAGTGTATGTACACTTGCGAAAACCGGCGTGGTACGACCGGGATTTTCTTGCAGAATAGCAAGCAAATCCGGTGAGTACCCACACCGGAGCTTACCATTCTGGCAAGCAATGCACAGCGGTACCCACTTCTCATTACCTGCCAACTGCGAAACGCACTTGGCAAGCAATGCTCGTGTTTATACACCCGTGCAATCTTGTTGGGGAAATACCCCAAACCCCTGAACGATTTCAGAGAAATCGGCTGCGCTCCTGCGGAGCTGAATATCAATCTATCTTCGGAAAGTGAGTCAGGGATTTTTCGGCTCACGGCGTTCAGGCAAATTCGGTTTTTCCTCATATCCGTCGATTGCCACTTGACGAAGGTAAGCGCTCATATTCTCTATCCCAAGCTGTGCCATCCTCGCCTTTATCAAGCTGAGTTCTTTTTCATCTACGAAGAATTTGACCTGTATCGGTCGCTTGCGATTCCTGTTGTCTGGCATAGATGCTATCCCGCTCCTGTTCAGTTATCTCTCGTCCGTAGTGAAATGCTTTATCATATTCGTTGGATTTTTCAATTCTGTTTTGAAAAATTGGGGATACATCGGAATATCCTCGTCCAGCGAAACCCACACCAAGTGTTCTTTGCTGCTGCCTTCCATGAAACTCTCGCTGACCGGCGCAAAGGTATCAGGCACTTTCATATAGAAGATAAGCGAAATCTCATAAACTAGCTTGTTCCGCTTGGAAGGCGCATCGCCATAGAAATAGATTTCGTGCACAAAGCCAAGACGATCAATTTCCATCTGAACGCCTGTTTCCTCCAACACCTCACGGACAACGGCCTCTTCTGCTGTTTCACCGAATTTTACCCTGCCGCCAACGGAGTAGAGATAGTCTCTGTCATTGCCAACCATCAAAAGCTTTCCATCCTTCATGATGATTGCGCCGACACGAATATTCAAAATCCCATCGTCACAGGCTACGCACATATCTTTGTTCATTGTTTTTCCACCTCTGCACACAGTTTCAGTGCTGTCATTTTTGCTTTTATCAAGCAAAGTCCTTTTCATCTACGAAAAATTTGACCTGTATCGGTCGCCTGCGATCTGCTTTATTCGGCATAGGTGTCTCCTTCACTCATAACTGACAAAATCCTGCTCAACCAGCGCATAATCAACCGATGATTGAAGCCGACCGAACTGGTCTTTCCAAGAATCGATATTGGTTCGTATCTTGCGGAATCCAAGTAATTCGTAAACGTGCTGCGCTCTTGTGTTCGTCAAGTTCGTATCGAGGATGATTTCGGCATAGCCGTTTCTGAAGAGCCAACGGATCAGCATACTCAAAACCTTTCTGCCAACACTACGGTTCTGACAATCGGTTTCGCAGATCTTAATGCCAATTTCTGCAACTCCATCTGACGCATTGTGGTAATTGCACTCGCCAATCAGACGGTCGCTTTCCTCAACGACCAGAAGACCATTTCTAAGTCCTTTTACAACTTCTTCCTCGGTCGTTCCCAGACCGTTGGGAAAGCCTGCGTGTGCCATCACAGCACCATCATTCCACCAAGCGGCAAGCTGCTTCGCATCGGTAACCTCGGCTTGGCGGATTGTTAGGTTTTTATGTTGTATTCTCACTTGGTTACTCCTTGCCCTGTCTCCCGACTGTTAGTGTGTACACATATTTTATCACAAGGATAGCTCTGTTTTCAATAGAATACTCGGAATTTAACACCCTAAAATGTAACTTTTCTGCGAATGAAAGTTGATTTTCAGTTTCCACCGTGTCGAACATACTCTGCATCGAAATACCCGCCTATCGACTTTGCGGTTTTGTGGGGTGTTTTGCACAATCGTAAATATACGCACTCCCCAGCGAACGGTATCCGCTATGCAGCGATTCGCTGTTTCACAAAAGAACCGCACAGAGGCGATAACTATTTCACCCTTTTCGTTATCCTTGCTTTACAGCGCAAGAACAGGTGATTCTCAACCCTTAGATGTAAAAACAGGCGGCATCCAACCGAAGTTGAATGTCGCCTGTTTTTTCCAATCCTGTTTCGCAGTTGCCGATTTCGTAATTCTCTCAAATTACTGTCTTATCGGCACACGGCAAATCCGCTTCCGGTTTTTGCCGGAAGCGGATTGCTTATTGTGATATCTTTAAGGGCGTAACCCCGGTTTAAGGATTATTTCACGGTCTGTTCAAAAACGGCCGGAAAAATGTGGTATAATGTCCATATCAACAGATCGAGGTTTCTTATGGACAAGCATGTTTTCACGGATAAACAGAAAAAGCTCATCGCCTGGGCGGCCATCGCCATCTTCCTGCTGCTGTCGGCGGCGGTGGGATGGTTCATTGGCCGACCCCTGGTGCGCTTTGCCTCCCGGCCGGAGGAGTTCCGCCAGTGGGTGGACGGCCACGGCCTGCTGGGCATGGCCGCCTATGTGGGCATGGTGTTTTTGCAGGTGGTGGTGGCTGTGATCCCCGGGGAGCCCCTGGAGATCAGCGGCGGCTATGCCTTCGGGGCCCTGCGGGGCAGCGTGCTGTGTCTGCTGGGGGGGGTTCTGGGCAGCGTGGCGGTGTTTGCCCTGGTGCGGCGGTTCGGCCGGGAGCTGGTGGAGATCTTCTTCCCCCGGGAGAAGCTGGAGAAGCTGAAATTCCTGCAAAGCTCCCCCAAGCGGGACGCCCTGTTCTGGCTGATATTCACCGTGCCGGGCACCCCCAAGGACCTGCTGTGCTACTTCGCCGGGCTGACGGACCTGTCCTGGGGCAAGTGGCTGCTGCTGTGCACCGTGGGGCGTCTGCCCTCGGTGCTGACCTCCACCATCGGCGGCAGCGCCCTGGGGGTGAAGGACTATCAGTTTGCCATCCTGGTTTTCGCCGTGACCCTGGCGGTGTCCGGCGTGGGGCTGCTGATCTACCGGGCCGTCTGCCGGCGGCATGAGCGAAAGCAGCAGGAACACGAATAAGCAAAGCAGTCCCCCGGCCTGGGCCGGGGGACTGCCGTTTATTGTTCGTTGGCGATTTTCTCCTCCGTTTCCCGGAGGATGGCCTGCCGCAGGCGGGTCAGATAGGGGAACCAGGCAGCGTTTTCCATGGCGTAGGTGCGGTTCAGGTCGTATTCCCGAGGCTCCCAGGTGTCGATGGGGGACTCGTTGTGCTGGATCACGGCCTCAAATCTGTCCAGGGCCTTATAGATGCGGGACTCCGGAGTCTCCTGGGCGGCCATCTCCCGATACAGGGCGTGCATCTGCGCCCCATAAGGGGCGGGCAGGGTGTCCACCCACTCATGCAGCAGCCGCTCCTCCCGTTCCTCGTCCTCCGCCGTTTTGCGGAAGGTGGGGATATCGCCGGTGAAGCACTCCCCCAGGTCGTGGATCAGGCACATGCGGATGACCCGGTCCATATCCGCCTGCGGAAACTCGTCCCGCAGCCAGAAGGCCATCAGGGCGATGCGCCAGCTGTGCTCCGCCACGCTTTCCGGGCGGCGGTGAGAGGTGCAGCAGTGGCGGGTGGTGTCCTTCAGCCGCTCCGCCGTGTGCAGAGCGGCCAGCAGATCGGTGGGATTCATGGCGGACCTCCTTACCTCAGATCTCTGCCCACTGGACCGGGGAGCCGTGCTCCCGCAGCAGGTCCAGCAGGTCCCGGGTGGACAGCCACACGGTGGCGGTGTTGTCGTTGGGGGTGAACGCCGATGCGGCCTCCCTCGAAATCCCGGTCCAGATAGAACTGCACCGACCGGTCCGGATCGTTCAGCAGGCCCAGAGGCGTCACGGACCCGGGGGTCAGGTGCAGCCGGGCCATCAGGTCCTCCGGGGAGGCGAAGCTCAGCCGGGTGGTGCCGTGGCGGTGCTGAAACTCCTTCAGGTCCACCCGCTTGTCGTGGCGGATGGTGATGAGATAGTAATTCTGCTTTTTGGCGTCCCGGACGAAGATGTTCTTGGCGTCGTCCTCCGGATACGGCATATCCACGGCGGCGCACTCCTCCATATTGAACACCGCCGGGTGCTCGGTGATCTCAAAGGCCACGCCCCGGGCCCGGAGATAGTCATAGGTTTCCTGCTTGGTCATGGGATGTTCCTCCTTGGATGCTCTGGCAATTTTGCTTTATTGTAGCAGAGAGCGGCGGCCATTGCAAGCCCGGGAAAAACTCCCGTCCGCCGGGGCGGCACATTTGTGCATTATGCGGATTCCTTTTCGGGGGAAATTGCCGTACAATGAATGGGAAAATATACAGGGAGAGAACCGGAATATGAGCATTATTTTCTTTGACATCGACGGCACCGTCATGGACCTGGACGGCACCATTCCCCCCTCCGCCGTGACGGCGGTGCGGCGGCTGCGCCAGGCGGGGCACCACTGCGTCATCAACACCGGGCGGCCCAAGCTTGCCATGGACCCGCAGCTTATGGACATGGATTTTGACGGACTGGTGTGCTCCTGCGGCCAGTATATCCAGCTGGACGGGAAGATCATCCGCCATGTGGGCTTCGACCGGGAGACCAGCCGGAAAATCCTGGAGATCGGCCGCCGGTGCCGGGTGGATATGTACTTTGAGGAGGCGGAGCACATCTGGTGCGACACCCCACACGGCATCGTGAACCGGGAGCTGCGGGGGGCCATCGCCCGGTTGGAGGCCCGGGGCGTCCGGGTGGGACAGCCCGACGGAGACCCGGACTTCCACTTTGACAAGGTGTGCGTGCTGACGGCGCCGGACAGCCTCCGGGAGGAGTTCCTGGCGGAGGTGGCCCCCATGTGCCAGATCATCGACCGGGGCAACATGCTGGAGCTGCCGGTGCGGGGGTATTCCAAGGCCTCCGGCTGCCTGGCGGTGGCCCAGGCCCTGGGTGAGGACCTGGCCGACTGTTATGCCATTGGCGACAGCGCCAACGATTTGGAGATGCTGCAATGCGTGGGGCATCCGCTGGTGATGGGCAATGCCCCGGCCCGGGTGCAGGCGGTGGCGGAGTATGTCACCGGCACCCCGGCGGAGGATGGCCTGTACCACGCCATGGTCCACGCGGGCCTGCTGGCGGAATAACCGCCCTTTTCCCGACAACCGGATATATATCAAAGCCGCCCGGCGGGGGATGGATGGCGCTTTTTCCGGGCAGCCTGTCAAAATTTTTTTGACAGGCTGCTTGCAGCATTTCAGAACGTTACGTTCTGAAATGCCTATGATTGCAAACGAAAGACACCCCTGATGGGTTTCTTTCGTAACGATCTTCCTTTCCGAAGACGGCTTTTCCCTGCGCATTCCGGCGTCCGAACGGAAAAAACGCCGCCCAGGATGGACGGCGTTTTTTCCGGAACAAAAAGAAGGAAAACAATAAAAGGGGAAATTGGCTGGATTTACTTGTGATCCACGGAATACATGTGCTCAATCAGGCACAGGATCTTATCGGAATAGCCGATCTCGTTATCGTACCAGGAGACCACCTTCACGAAGGTGTCGGTCAGGGCGATACCGGCCTTGGCGTCGAAAATAGAGGTGTGGGTGTTGCCCAGGAAGTCGGAGGACACCACAGGCTCATCGGTGTAATCCAGAATGCCCTTCAGCTGGCCCTCGGCGGCCTTCTTCATGGCGTCGCAGATCTCGTCATAGCTGGCGGGCTTCTCCAGGTTCACAGTCAGGTCCACCACGGACACGTCCAGGGTGGGCACGCGCATGGACATACCGGTGAGCTTGCCGTTCAGGCTGGGGATCACCTTGCCCACGGCCTTGGCGGCGCCGGTGGAGCTGGGGATGATGTTGCCGGAAGCGGCGCGGCCGCCCCGCCAATCCTTCACGGACACACCGTCCACAGTTTTCTGGGTGGCGGTGGTGGAGTGAACGGTGGTCATCAGGCCGTCGGCAATGCCGAAGTGATCGTGCAGCACCTTGGCAATGGGGGCCAGGCAGTTGGTGGTGCAGCTGGCGTTGGACACGAAGGTCATATCGGAGGTGTAGCTGTCCTGGTTCACGCCCATAACGAACATGGGGGTGTCGTCCTTGGAGGGGGCGGACATGACCACATGCTTGGCGCCGGCCTCGATATGGCCCTTGGCCTTGTCCTTGGTCAGGAACAGGCCGGTGGACTCGATGACGTACTCCGCGCCGATCTCCTTCCAGGGCAGGTTGGCGGGGTCACGCTCGGCGTACACGGGAATCACGTGGCCGTCCACGATGATGGAATTATCGCCGGAGGACACCTGGGCATTGATCCTGCCGTGCATGGTGTCATACTTCAGCATATAGGCCAGGTAATCGGCGGGACACAGGTCGTTGATGCCCACGATCTCGATCTCGGGGTGCTGCAGGCTGCAGCGCAGGACCATGCGGCCGATGCGGCCAAAACCATTGATGCCGACTTTGATGCTCATATAAACACAGCTTCCTCTCCGTAATGGAATATATCAAATGTATGGTACGTTTAGTATTATATGCGATGAATTCCAAAAATGCAAGACCCTTTTTAAAATTTTTCTGATTTTCCAGAATGCGACAAATATCTTGTGTTTTTCCTCTTTCTTTGATATAGTATGGTATAAATTTGCATGACAGACAGAACGTTCCGGGGATAAGCGTCGGGCTTTTCCGGAATCGTAAACAATAGCGGAAGGAGGCTGTCATCACATGGAATACAGCGAAGCCGAAAAGCAGATGCTCCGCGAGGTGCTGCCGGGGATTGCCGTCCAGCTGCGCGGGGCATTGGCCAATATACATGGGGCTCTGGGCCGCCTGGCTCCGGAGCGGCTGCGGGACCGGGACACCGGAACGGACCGCAGCGCCGCCATTCTGTGCCAGAGCTATTACAAGATCCTTCGGGTGGTGAACAATCTGTCCGACGCCCCCATGCTGGCGGAGGACAAGCCCCTGGGCACGGAGAACGTGGAGCTGGTGGAGCTGCTGGAGGGTCTGTGCCGCCAGGGGCAGGTCCTGGCGGAGCTGCTGGACCTGCGCCTGGTGTTCACCTGCCGGGATCGGGCCCACGTCATCGCCGCCAACCGGGAGCTTTTAGAGCGGCTGTTCTGGAACCTGGTGTCCAACGCCATGAAATTCACGCCCCCCGGCGGGACCATCGAGGTATCCCTGCGGACGGGGCCGGAGTGCGTGCTGCTGTGCGTGAAGGACAGCGGCCCCGGCATTCCTCAGGACAAGCTGGAGCGTCTGTTTGACCGCTGGCAGCACAGCAATATGGACCTGCCGGTCCACGGGCTGGGCCTGGGCCTGCCCCTGTGCCGCCGCATTGCCCAGGGCCACGGCGGCAGCCTGGTGGTCTCCTCCCGGAAGGGGGAGGGCACCGCGGTGACGGTGCGCCTGCCGGACCGCCGCAGCGGCGTGACCCTGGTGCGCCAGCCGCCCTTCCACTATGCCGGCGGCTTCAACCCGGTGCTGGTGGAGCTGGCCGACGCCCTGCCGGTCCAGGCGTTCACCAGGAATTATATTGATTGAAGGATTGCCGTTTTTTCCCTGTTTTATGCATAGGAGGTCACACATGGAAGGAAAACGCGTATTGGTGGCCATGTCCGGCGGGGTGGACAGCAGCGCCGCCGCTCTGCTGCTGCGGCAGCAGGGGTACGAGTGCGACGGGGCCATGCTGCGGCTGTATAACGGCGAAAAGGCGGGGACCTGCTGCTCTGCCGACGACGCCGACGACGCCCGGTCTGTGGCCTATCGCCTGGGCATGAAGTTTTATGTGTTCAACGAGACGGAGCGCTTCGCCCGGGAGGTCATGGACCGGTTCGTGGCGGAATACTGCGCCGGACATACCCCCAACCCCTGCATCGACTGCAACCGCTGCCTGAAGTTCGGCGCGCTGCTGGACCGGGCTCTGGTGCTGGGGTATGACTACATCGCCACCGGCCACTATGCCCGGGTGGACCGGGATCCGGACACGGGGCTGTATCGCCTGCTGCGGGGCCGGGACCGGCGGAAGGACCAGAGCTATGTGCTCTATCAGCTGACCCAGGGCCAGCTGGCCCACCTGCTGCTGCCAGTGGGAGACTATGACAAGCCCGCCATCCGGGAAAGCGCCCGCCAGGCGGGGCTGCTGAACGCCGGCAAGGCCGACAGCCAGGACATCTGCTTTGTCCCCGATGGGGACTACACGGCGTTTTTGCAGGAATACGGCCATGTGACCCTGGAGCCCGGGAACTTTGTGGACCGGGAGGGCCGGGTGCTGGGCCGCCACAAGGGCCTTCCCTGCTACACCACCGGCCAGCGGAAGGGGCTGGGGGTGTCCGCCGGGAAGCACGTCTATGTGGTGCGGAAAAACGCCCGGGACAACACCATTCTGCTGGGGGATGACCGGGACCTGTTCACCAGCCGCCTCACCGCCTGCCGGGTGAACTGGATCGCCGGGGCCGCCCCGGCGGGCTCCATCCGGGTCACCGCCAAGACCCGGTACAGCCAGACGGAGGACGAGGCCGCCGTGACCCCCCTGCCGGACGGGCGCATGGAGGTGGTCTTTGACCGGCCCCAGCGGGCCGTCACCGCCGGACAGGCGGTGGTGCTGTACGACGGGGACCAGGTGCTGGGCGGCGGCGTCATCGAGGACTGAGTCTGTCCAAAAAGGGCAGCGCCCTTTTTGGACAATCGGAGGAGTGTTATGATCATTCACTGCGTATGGGAGCATAATGGCAATGACACCTTGCTTTATGCCACAAATTTTGTCGGTGCATATACCCGTGGCGAAAGCCTTGAAATCGCAAAGGCAAAGATGCCGCAGGAAATCGTTTCTTATTGCAGCTGGCTGGGCATGGAGGCCGAGGGCAAAGCGGAAATCGTGATCGTCGGAGAAAAATGCTCCGAGCTTACAATTCGGGATGCGGATTCCGATGTGTTTTTTGAAAGCGAACAAGCACCACTGACAACAGAAGAATATGAGACGCTTAAAACCCTTGCGCTGAAGTCAGCAAAGGATTTCCTCGCATTGTTCGAATCTATCCCGGATAAGAACGCAGCCGCCGCACCGGAACGCAAGACCTTTTACGGACAAGTTCCCCGCACGGCAAATGAAATGTACGAGCATACAAAGAATGTGAATACATATTATTTTGCGGAGATTGCTGTGGAGGCCGATCATGACGGCAACATATACGAATGCCGCAAGCGGGGATTTGAAGCGCTGGAATCAAGCCCCGATTTTTTGCAGAATACCGTCAGAAAAGGCAGCTATGGTGAGGATTGGTCGCTGCGTAAGGTCCTGCGCCGTTTTATTTGGCATGACCGCATTCACGCAAAGGCAATGTATCGAATGGCGATAAAAGTGTTCGGGGCGGAGCATGTGGCAAATCCGTTTTGCTTTTGAATGGAGAAGATTATGGACATTGAATTTGTAAATCCGGGCGTTGATTATATGATTCAGCGGATGATGGACTTTCAGACCGAAGACGAATCAGCCTTTTGGTCTGAACCCCTATACCGTTTCTATCCGCAGCTTGATAAAGCCTATGCGATCAGTTTACCGTTCTCCGAAAGGAACGAATACATTGAGCGAACCATGCGAGCCGTTTATGCCGAGTCAGAAGATACGATCAATGAAAAGGCAGCTTTATATACTCGCCATTGGAACGCTTGTAAGCCGCAGATTACAGCAGCTTTATCGGATGCTTTTGGCGTGGATTGTGCCAACTTATTTAACGACATACGGTGCAATTTGAGCTTGAATCCCATTGAGCCGCGGTTTTTGAAAGAACGCTGTTATGATACTTTCTATCTGAACAGCGAAGGAGGCGCGATCGGTGGTGGAATACACGAGATCATACATTTTGTTTGGTTCCATGTATGGAATCGGTTGTTCGGAGACAGTTACGACGAATATGAACGCCCATCACTCAAATGGATTTTGAGTGAAATGGTGGTTGAGTCTGTGATGAAGGATGAACGACTCAGTTCCATCAATCCCTACTTCCCCAGAGAGAACGGCGGCTGCGTCTACCCCTATTTCTTCGATATGGTGGTGGATGGCAAACCGATTTTGGACACGCTGGATGCCATGTACCAGAGTCAGCGTATCGAGGATTTTATGCGGAATAGTTATGCTTATTGCAAAGAACATGAAGCGGCTATCAGAGCGCATATTCAGAATTCGGAGGGCGGTATCTTCGCCAGATAACAGGAATCGCAAGCGGTCGATACAGGTCAGATTCTTTGCGAATTTTCGTTGATGGCAGGGTTCGGTGAAGAAATTCCAATATTACAGTCTTAACAAAAAGAGACGGGCCGAAAGGCCCGTCTCCTTTTGCTTTTTCACGCACTTTCCCCGCCATAAAAACTCAAGGTTGACTTTTGCGGAAAATACGCTAAGATGGAGGGTAGAAAGGACGCCCAATTCTGTTAAAAGTGTGTAGGAGGTCACCTGATATGAAATTCTCCAGCAAGGTCCAGAAATGCGGCCTATCCCCCATGCGGAAGTTCCATCCCTACGCCGTGGCGGCACAGGCCAAGGGCAGAAAGATCTATCACCTGAACATCGGCCAGCCGGACATCGAGACTCCCAAGGCGTATTTCGAGGCCGTGCGGCATTTTGACCTGCCGGTGCTGGAGTATGCCCCCTCCCCCGGCATGCCGGTGCTCATCGACGCCATCCGGCATTACTATGACAAGCTGGACATGCACTTCGACGCCGGTGACATTCTCATCACCAACGGCGGCTCCGAGGCCCTGCAGATCGCCTTCAACTGCATTCTCGACGACGGCGACGAGATCCTCATTCCCGAGCCCTTCTATCCCAACTACAACACCATGGTGCGCACCTGCGGCGCATCCATCCACCCCATCCCCACCAGCCCCCATGAGGGCTATCGCTACGCCGACCGGGCCCGCATCGAGGCCGAGATCAATGAGCACACCCGGGCCATCGTCTGCACCAACCCCGGCAATCCCACCGGCGTAGTGCTGACGCCGGAGGAAATGCGCATGCTGGTGGACGTGGCCAAGGAGCACGGCCTGTTCATCATCGGCGACGAGGCGTACCGGGAGTTTGTCTACGCCGGGGAGCCCTTGCAGTCCATGGGCCAGTTTGCGGACGCGGCGGAAAACGTCATCGTCATCGACACCGTGTCCAAGCGGTTCTCCGCCTGCGGCGCCCGCATCGGCTGTCTGATCACCCGGAACCGGGAGCTGATGGCCCACGCCATGAAGTATGCCCAGTGCCGCCTGTCCGTTCCCACCCTGGACCAGGTGGCCGCCGCCGCCCTGTACAACGTGGGGCCGGAGTATTTCGCCGCCGTCCGGGAGGAGTATAAGCGCCGCCGGGACACCGTGATGCAGAAGCTCCAGGCCATCCCTGGGGTGGTCTGCGAATGTCCCAAGGGGGCCTTCTATGTGATGGCCGCCCTGCCGGTGGACGATGCCGACGCCTTCCAGCGCTGGCTGCTGGAGGAGTTCCAGGACAACGGCGACACGGTGATGTTCGCCCCCGGCGAGCCCTTCTATGCCACCCCCGGCCGGGGCCGCAGCGAGATCCGCATCGCCTACGTGCTCAAGCAGGAGGACCTGGAGCGGGCCATGGACCTGCTGGCCCTGGGCATCCGGGCCTATAACGCAAGATAAAGCATCCCGATACGCAAAAAATCTGTTGCTGCGAGTCGGCCCACGGGCTGGCTCGCAGCAGCTTTAGCCATAGCAGCGCATGGCTTGTGCCGGTCCGGCATCTGTACAGCGCCGGGCATGCTCGGAGATCGCTTCCTGCTTCTCCAAGGCGCACTGCCGTGAGTCCGTCCGCAGGCGGCTGCGGTCCTGCATCGACTGTCCGACCTCTTTACAGGCGGGCTTTTTTGTAGTATTCTGGGTCATAGTTGACGCCTCCCTATTGATAGATTCCGTTTCCGGATGTCATGAATTATACATTCGGCGGGAAGCGGCGGCTATGTGGAATGGACGGGAACTTTTGCGATATCTTTGTGAAGGTATCACAAAGGAGAACCAGAAGAAGGAGCAGCTATGGACTTGAGCCATTTTGACCGATATCCCACTGTGGAGGAGCTTCTGAGGCTCCCGAGCTTCAGCTGCAGTCGAGTCTGCGGCGGCCATGCAGGACTTGACCGCCTTGTGCGGGGAGTCAACCTGACAGATACGCCGGACTATTCCCGCTGGCTCTCTGCCGGTGAACTGCTTATCACCACCGGCTTTTCCATTGCCGGGGATCAGCAGGCCGTTGATGCTCTGCTGCCCACGGCGGAACGCTGCGGACTGTCCGGCGTCTGCATTAAGGCCGGCAGATATCTGCCGGATGTTATGCCTGCCGGGCTGGTGGAGGCGGCAGACCGGCTGTCCCTTCCGCTGATCGCGCTTCCGGCACAGGCGAGATTTTCGGACCTGGCCAGCGCCGTGTCCCAGGAGATTGCCCGGCGGCAGATTCCGGCCGAGCAGGAACGGAGAGAAGCGCTGTGCCTTGCCCAGCTGCTGAGCGCTCCGCTTTCCGACAGCGCCGCCCTGCAAACGGCTCGGGAGCTGGACATAAACCCCGAACAGCCACACATGATCCTGCGCCTGCACATCGAGGCAGCCGCATCGGAAAAACGCCGCCTGATGCACGAGGCGGTTCGCTGCTTCCGACAGGCAGGTGTCCAGGTCTGGGCCGCTGTGCTGGATGGAGAGCTGGTGATCCTGCTGGCGTGTGGGGATGATCCTGCCGCAGAGGAGAGATTTTCCCGTATAGCGAAGATATTCGCCGCCGGATGCCCGGAGAGAAGCTCCTGCGGCATCGGGCGGCCATATGCCGGAATCTGCGGGCTGCTCCGGGCCGATGACAGCGCCCGCACGGCGCTGCAAATGGCGCGTGCGCAGGGGATTTCCTGCCTGACGGATGACCCGGCAGGGGTGGTGCGGATGATTGGCAGCGATTCGCCGGAGGCGGCCATTGCCTCCTATGTCCGGGATCACCTGGCGCCGATTTTTTGCCAGGAGTCCGGGCGGCGGCGCGAACTGCTGGACACGCTGGAATGCTGGTTTGTCTGCTTCGGCAACCAGCGGCAGATGGCCCAGCTGATGCACCTGCACTACAACACGGTTGCCTATCGCCTGCATCAGCTGTGGGGCATACTTCCCGGCGGACAGCCCGAGGGCGATGCAAGACTGGCCCTGCAAACGGCGCTGTATCTTTACAGGCAGAGGCCGGATATCTGCAAGCGGTCATAATAAACCGTGCATAGCAGACAAATCAGGCTGCAGGGCTTTTGTCCCCAAAGAACGCACCGCCAGGTGCGTTCTTTTTTCACAGGCACATGCTCACCGGCCAGGCCAGCAGCACGGACACGGCGGCGTGGGCGGCCTTGGCCGCCAGATACGGCCCCATGGGCAGGTCCGTGCCGGACAGCACGGCGGCGGACTGCCCGTGGACCGACAGGCCGCCCCAGCCCAGCAGGCCCGCCGCCCACACGAAGCCCCGGCGGGTATGGGGCAGGGCCAGGATCCCCTGGGTCAGCTCCACCGCTCCCGACAGCACCGGGTGGCTCAGACCCGTGACCCGGCCCATTACCCGCAGCAGCACCAGAAAGAACACCACGAAGCCGCAGATGTACACCATGGTCCCGGCGGCGTCCCGCACGGCGGCGATCAGGGCCGGGACAAGGGGGGGACGGGCCGGGACAGAGCCGGGACGTTCCGGCGGCTCCGCCGCCTGCCGGGGCAGGGCCAGGGCTATGACCAGCGCCGCCAGAATATGCACCCCCCACAGCAGCACTCCGGCCCGGAGGCTGCCGAAGCAGCCCAGCCCTGCCACCCCCAGGATAAACGCCGGGCCGCAGTTGTTGGAAAACAGCAGCAGGCGGCAGGCCTCCCGCCGGGAGATGCCGCCCCGGCGATACAGCTGGGCCACGGTGCGGGCCCCCACGGGATAGCTGCCCGTAAGGCCCAGGAGAAAGGCCCGAGCTCCGGCCCGGCTGCACCCCAGCAGCCGGGCCAGAGGCCCCAGAGCCGGGGACGCCCCGGCGTCCAGCGCCGTCAGCAGGCCCGACACCGCCAGAAACGGAAACAGCGCCGGGATCACCGACCCGGCGCACAGGGCCAGCCCATCCCGGACGGCCTGGGCCGCCTCCGCCGACCGGGCCAGCAGAAGTCCAAGAGCCGCCAGGCATCCCCAGGCCGCCAGCCTTCCCTTCATATCCCTCACCTCCATGGCCACTGTATGCGCCCCGGCGGTGGGACTTGCAAGTTTTTCCGGCGGCGCGCATAGGGTTTACGGAATCGGGAGAAAGGCGGTGGCGCGGCATGGAGAGAGGGTGGCTGACCCGGGCGGGCCAGGCAGCTATGGAGCGGCTGGACCTGCCGGGGGATATCCCGGCGGGGGTGCCGCATATGGAGCTGATAGGCGAGCGGGAGTTTTTCATGTGCCGGCACCGGGGGGTGCTGTCCTACAGCACGGAAACCGTGGAGATCGGCGGCGGGAGCCTGACGGTGCGGGTGATCGGCACGGAGCTGCAGCTGGTGGCCATGACGGAGGAGGAGCTGCGGCTGCGGGGCCGCATCGCCGCGGTGGAGCTGCGGTCGGGAGGCGGCCATGTATAAGGCGGCGGTGAACTTCCTGCGGGGCCAGGTGCTGGTCCACATTGAAAGCGGCTGCCCGGAGCGGGTGGTGAACCTGTGCGCTGGGGCGGAGGTGCCCTTCTGGGACGTGCAGTGGCTCTCGCCGGTGGAGCTGACCCTGCGCACCACCCGGCGGGGACTGGCGCAGGTGCGCCGGGCGGCGGAGCAGGTGGGGGCCGCGGCCACGGTGCGGCGGGAGCAGGGGGCGCCCCTGCTGGCCCGGCGGCTGCGGCGGCGGTATGTGCTGCTGGCGGCGGCGCTGCTGACGGTGCTGCTGGTGGTGGAGGGGAACTTCACCATCTGGGAATTTCAGGTCAGCGGCAACGAGACGGTGTCGGACGAGGCCGTCTTACGGGCACTGGAGGATTACGGCATCACCATCGGCACCCGGAGCCTGGACATCGACCAGAAGGACATGCGCAACCATGTGCTGCTGGAGCTGGAGGACGTGGTGTGGCTGGCGGTGAACGTACGGGGCTGCGTGGCCCGGGTGCAGGTGGTGGAGCGGGTCCGGGGGCAGGACATGGTGGAGGACGGCCCGGCCAACGTGGTGGCCCGGCGGCCGGGGCTTGTGACCCGGGTGGAGGCCCTGGGGGGCCAGGCCGCCGTGGTCCCCGGGGACACCGTGACCCAGGGACAGCTGCTGATCTCCGGGGCGGTGGACCTGGACAACGGGGGGCTGCGGTGGCAGCACGGCATGGGCCGGGTGTGGGCCAGAACCTGGTACGAGCTGACGGCCCAGGTGCCCCTGACGGTGCGGCAGAGGGGGGCCCCCCTGTCCTCCCGGACCCGGTATGCCCTGGATATCGGCAAAAAGCGGATAAAATTATACGGAAAGGGTAGCACATTGGGGGGCGACTGTGATAAAATAACCCAGTATAGGCCCGTGTGCCTACCCTGGGGCCTGCGCCTGCCCATCACGGTGGCGGCGGAGACGGTGACGGCCTATGGTCCGTCCACGGACCTCCGCCGCAGCGCCGGAGAGGCCCGGCAGGAGGGGGAGGCCCTGCTGCGGGAGCAGCTGGAGGCCCTGCTGGGGGACACCGGGGCCGCCGAAAGCGTCCGCATTGACGCCGTGGAGCAGGGCTCGTGGCTGCTGGTGACCCTGCGGGCGGAGTGCCTGGAGGAGATCGGCCGGGAGGTCCCGCTGACCAAGGAATAAATTTTTCAAGATACAAGGGGAGGAATGCCCAATGGAACAGCGCATCGGAATCGAGCGCATGGAGGAGGCCATCAATCTGTTTGGCTCCTTTGACGAAAATATCCGCCTGCTGGAATCGGAATTTCAGGTGACGGTGGTGAACCGGGGCGGCGAGCTGGTGATCTCCGGTGAGCCGGAGAACGTGATGCTGGCGGAAAAGGCCGTGCAGGCCCTGCTGACCCTGTCCGCCAAGGGCGAGAGCATCAGCGAGCAGCACGTCCGCTATGTCGTCGGCCTGTGCCGCAGCGGCCAGTCCGAGCGCATCGGCGAGCTGACCCAGGACGTGATCTGCATCACGTCCAAGGGCCGCCCGGTGAAGCCCAAGACCATCGGCCAGAAGCAGTATGTGGACGCCATCATGACGGACACCGTCACCATCGGCGTGGGCCCCGCCGGAACCGGCAAGACCTATCTGGCGGTGGCGGCGGCGGTGGCCGCCTTCCGGGACAAGCAGGTCAACCGCATCATCCTGACCCGCCCCGCCGTGGAGGCCGGGGAGCGGCTGGGCTTCCTGCCGGGGGATCTGCAAAGCAAGGTGGACCCCTATCTGCGGCCTCTGTACGACGCCCTGTTCGATATGCTGGGGGCTGAGACGTACCAGAAATACCTGGAGCGGGGCAACATCGAGGTGGCCCCCCTGGCCTATATGCGGGGCCGCACCCTGGACGACAGCTTCATCATCCTGGACGAGGCCCAGAACACCAGCCGGGAGCAGATGAAAATGTTTCTGACCCGCATGGGCTTCGGCTCTAAGGTGGTCATCACCGGCGACATTACCCAGATCGACCTGCCCGGGGACAAGCCCAGCGGCCTGAAGGAGGCCATGAAGGTCCTGAAGGGGGTGGAGGGCGTGTCCATCTGCCAGCTGAGCAAGGCCGACGTGGTGCGGCATGTGATGGTCCAGCGCATTATCGAGGCATATGCCCGGTTTGAGGAGAAAAAGAAATGAGAAAGACCCACTATATTCCCGTCACCGCCGACGTGCCCGGCGCCGCCAGCGACGCCAACTGCGCCCTGATCCGCCGCACCATCCGCACGGCTCTTTCCGCAGAGGGCGTCACGCTCCCCTGCGAGGTGGACGTGCTCCTGACGGACGACGACGGCATCCATCAGATCAACCGCGACATGCGGCAGGTGGACCGCCCCACCGACGTGCTGAGCTTTCCGGAGTTCGGCCTTGTCCCCGGCGAGCACCCGGGCCCCGGGGACGCGGATCCCGGCACGGGGCTCATCCCCCTGGGGGACATGGTGCTGTCCATGGAGCGGGTGTCGGCCCAGGCCAAGGAATTTGGCCACTCTAAGCGGCGGGAGCTGGCCTATCTGGTGACCCACTCGGTGCTGCACCTGCTGGGCTACGACCACCTGGACGAGGGGCCTATGAAGGCTCAGATGCGAGGCCGGGAGGAGGCCATCATGGCCCTGCTGGGCCTGGAACGGTAAGAAAAAAAGGAGAACTGCCATGAAAACACGAAGCGTATGCGCCCTGCTGCTGGCGCTGATGCTGCTGGCCCTGGCGGGCTGCGGCAAAAAGGAGGATCATCCCCAGCCGGAGGACCCCAACGTCACCCAGGAGGAGGGAGCGGTGCCGGTGCACCTGGTGTGCAGCAATGGCTCCATTACCCTGCGCTTTTCCCTGGAGGAGGGCCACTGGCTGTGGGCCGACGACAAGACCTTCCCCCTGGACGAGAGCTATGCCCTGGCCCTGCTGGACACGGTGCAGGGCATCGAGCACCTGCCCCCGGTCACCACCGCCGCCCAGCTGGCGGACTATGGGCTGGACAGCCCCACCAAATACGTCACCGTCACCGACAGCCAGGGCGCATCCGTCACCTACCGCCTGGGCAAGGAGTCCGACGGCAGCGTGTATGTATACCGGGAGGGGGCCGAGGCCACGGTATACGCCGTGCCGGACCTGGTGAGCCAGATCGGCCGCAGCATCTATGACATGATGGCCCTGCCGGAGCTGCCCCAGCTGACGGCGGAGAATGTCACCTCCCTGACCGTCACCGCCGGAGAGCGCACCCTGACCCTGACTCCTGCGGAGGGGGCCTGGACCGCCGACGGCCGGGATGTAACGGATCAGCTGGCGGACCTGACCGCCTGGCTGGGGGATATGCACCTGGCGGCCTGTGTGGACTGGCGGCCCAGCGCCGGGGCAGCGGCCCTGTGCGGCCTGGACAAGCCCGCCGTGACCCTGACGGCGGCATACACCCACGCCGGGGCCGACCGCAGCCTTACCCTGACGGTGGGGGGCCAGCGGGGCGCAGGCTACTGCGTCACCGTTTCCGATGACGATACGGTTTATCTTATGAGCGCGGAGGCTCTGGCCCCGCTGCTGACCCTGGCCCAGTCGGGCCTGGAATAAGAGGGGGCGCCCCATGCGGCTGCTTGTGATCGAGGATGAAAAGCGCCTGGCCCAGAACCTGGCGGAGCTGCTGCGGCGGCAGGGATACACCGTGGACGTCAGCAGCGACGGCGTCTCCGGCTACGACAACGCCGTGACGGATATCTATGACCTGATCCTGCTGGACGCCATGCTGCCGGGGATGGACGGCTTCACCCTGCTGCGGAGGCTGCGCACCGGGGGCCATGCCGTGCCGGTGCTGATGCTGACGGCCCGCAGCGACGTAGCCGACCGGGTCCAGGGCCTGGACTGCGGCGCGGACTACTATCTGACCAAGCCCTTCGAGCCCGACGAGCTGCTGGCCTGCATCCGTTCCCTGCTGCGCCGGGGCGGCGGCGAGGCCAAAACCGACGATGCCATTGCCTTCGGGGACCTGCGGCTGGAGCCGGGAACGTTCCAGCTGTCCTGCGGGGAGCGGTCCCTGCGGCTGAGCCGCCGGGAATACGATATGCTGGAGCTGCTGCTGCGCAGCCAGGGACGGGTGGTGCCCAAGGAGCAGCTGCTGCTGAAGGTGTGGGGCTATGATTCCGACGCCGAGGACAACAACGTGGAGGTATACATCTCCTTCCTGCGGCGGAAGCTGACCCATCTGCACTCCGCCGTGTCCATCCGCACCCGCCGGATGGTGGGGTACTATCTGGAGGTGGAGGCATGATCCGCCGCCTGCGGTGGAAGATCGTGGCCATCAACATGGCCATGGTGACGGCGGTGCTGCTGGCGGTGTTCGCCGGGGTGCTGCTGTCCAGCCGGGCCGCCGTGGAGCGCAGCGTGAACCAGCGGCTGCTTCAGGTGATCCAGACGGGGCGGTATGACGCGTCCCTGCCCGGCCAGGGGTCCGCCCCCTGCTTTGTGGCGGACATATACCCCAGCGGCACCGTGCGCCTGTCCGGCAGCAGCTATTACCAGCTGGATGACCAGGACGCCATGGCGGACATTGTCACCGCCTGCCTGGAGCAGGACAGCGAATCCGGCGTCCTGCGGGCGTATCACCTGCGCTATCTCCGGGCCGACGGTCCCCTGTATACCCGCATCGCCTTTACCGACGCCGCCCAGGAGGACGCCACCCTCCGGGCGGTGGTGAAAATGTGCCTGATCGTAGGCGTGGCGGCCCTGGCGGTGCTGCTGGGATGCAGCTGGCTGCTGGCGGGTCTGGCCGCCCGGCCTGTGGCCCGCTCCCTGGACCAGCAGCGCCGGTTCCTGTCCGACGCATCCCACGAGCTGAAGACTCCGCTGACGGTGATCCTGTCCTCGGCGGACCTGATGCAGCAGACGGATGTACAGCCGGATCAGCAGCCCTATGTGGACAATATCCGCTGGTCCGGACGGCGGATGAAGCGCCTGGTGGAGGATATGCTGACGCTGTCCCGGGCCGACGACGGGCGGCTGAAGGCCGCCATGACCCCGGTGGACCTGTCCGACGCCATGGAGGATACGGCCCTGCGCTTCGAGCCCGTGGCCTTCGAGGCCGGACGCCGGCTGGACTATGACATTGCCCCGGGCATCGCCGTCACCGGCAGCCGGGACCAATTGCAGCAGGTGGCGGGGGTCCTGCTGGACAACGCCATCAAATACGCCCCCCAGGGGGCACAGGTCCGCATGACCCTGGTCCAGGCGGACCGAAAGGCCGTGCTGACGGTGGAAAATGGCGGCCCGCCCATCCCGGCGGAGGTGCTGCCCCATCTGTTCGACCGGTTTTACCGGGCGGACGGCAGCCGCACCCAGGGAGGCTTCGGCCTGGGGCTGTCCATCGCCCAGGCCATCGTCCGGGAGCATCAGGGAACCATCCGCTGCGAAAGCGACGCCCGCTCCACCCGTTTCATTGTCACTCTCCCGCTGGGCGGGAGGAAATAACTGTCTGTCAGAAGAAGGAAATACCATGTTTGATCTCATCATCCGGGGCGGCGCCGTGTACGACGGCACAGGCCGTCCCGCCCGTTGGGCCGACGTGGCGGTGTCCGGCGGCAAAATCGCCGCGGTGGAGCCGCTGCCCCAGGCCCAGGCCGCCCGGGTCATCGACGCCCGGGGCAAATGGGTAACTCCCGGCTTTATCGACATCCATCGCCACGCCGACGCCGCGGCCTTCCGCCCGGGCTTCGGGGAGCTGGAGCTGCGCCAGGGGCTCACCACCATCGTCAACGGCAACTGCGGCCTGTCCTGCGCCCCGGTGGGGCCGGAAAATCTCCCTGCCATCCTGTCGTATCTGGAGCCTATCTGCGGCCGGGTGCCGCCGGAGGCGGCACAGGAGACTCTGGCGGGGTATTTTGCCGCCCAGCCTGCCGTTCCCCTGCACACGGGGATGCTGGCGGGAGCCGGTACCATCCGGGCCAGCGTGGCCGGGTACCAGGTGCAGCGCCTGGAGCCGGCGCATTATGCCGCCATTCACCGGCGGCTGGAGGGGGCTTTGGCCGACGGGGCCCTGGGCGTGTCCCTGGGCCTGGGCTATGCGCCGGAGTGCTTCTATACCACCCATGAGCTGATCCGGGTCCTGGCCCCCCTGGCGGGGCAGAGCATCCCCATCACCGTCCACATGCGCCAGGAGGGTGGCGGCGTGGTGGAGGCCGCCCGGGAGATGGTGGAGGTGGCCCGGGCCCTGAAGGCCCCGGTGCATATCTCCCACCTGAAGGCCATGGGCCGGGACAACTGGAACCGCAAGATCCCCCAGGTGCTGGCTCTGCTGGACCGGGCCAGGCAGGAGGGGCTGGACCTGTCCTGCGACGTGTATCCCTACACCGCCGGGTCCACCCAGCTGCTGCATATCCTGCCGCCGGAGTTTCTGGCCGGGGGCATGGAGGCCATTGTTCGCCGCCTGCAGGACCCGGACCAGCGGAAGCTGCTGGCCCGGCGCATCGAAAGCGGCGATGGCTTTGACGACATCGCCAAACTGGCGGGCTGGGACGGCATTTTTCTCACCAGTCTCCACTGCCCGGAGGATCACCCCTATCAGGGCATGAGCCTGCAGCAGATCGCGGAGCTGACCGGCCAGGACCCCCTGACCTGCTGCTGCGACCTGCTGGTGCGGGAGCAGGGGGAGATCACCATGATCGACTTCATGGCCCACGAGGAGGACATAGCCGCCATTCTGCGGGACCCCTTCTCCAACCTGATCTCCGACTCCACCTATCCCACCGAGGGACAGCCTCATCCCCGGGTATACGGCACCTTTGTCCACCTGCTGACCCGGTTCGTCCGGGAGCGGGGGGACCTGACGCCGGAGGCGGCCATCCACAAGATGACGGGCCGCCCGGCGGCGGTGCTGGGCATGAGGGACCGGGGCGTGCTGACCCCCGGGGCCCAGGCGGATATCAACGTGTTCGCCCCGGAGGACCTGCGGGAGCCGGGGACGTATCAGGACCCCTGCCGCATGGCGGAGGGGCTGGACACCGTGCTGGTGGCCGGACAGCCGGTCATCGACGGCGGCCAATACACCGGCGTCATGGCCGGGCAGATCGTCAGAAGGAGCTAAGTATGCTGGAGCAGATCATCGACATTGTGCGCCGGGCGGGGGACATCGTCCTCTCCGCCCACGACATTCAGAACGTCACCCGGGAGAAGCACGGCCCGGCGGACCTGGTGACCCAATATGACGAGGCCGTGCAGGTGTTTTTGCGGCAGGAGCTGCTGAAGCTGCTGCCGGAGGCGGAGTTTTTCGGCGAGGAGGGGGAGCGGCCCGCTCTGACCCACCCCTGGATTTTTGTGGTGGATCCCATCGACGGCACCACCAATTTCACCCGCCGCATGAATTGCAGCAGCGTGTCCGTGGCTTTGGTCCACAACGGGCAGACGGAGTACGGCGTGGTGTATAACCCCTTTGTGGGCGAGCTGTTCGCCGCTCAGAGGGGCTGCGGGGCCACCCTCAACGGCGTGCCCATCCGCGCCAGCTCCCGGGACGCCGCCCACGCCATTGTGGCCTGCGGCTCCACCATCTATGACCGCAGCTATACCGACCGGCACTTTGCCATTCTGCGGCGCCTGTATGACCGGTGCCTGGACTACCGGCGGTTTGCCTCGGCGGCCCTGGACTGCTGCATGGTGGCCTGCGGCCGGGCGGAGATATTCTTCGAGTGCCGACTGTCTCCCTGGGACTATGCCGCCGGGTCTTTGATCGCCCAGGAGGCCGGAGGCGTCGCCGTCCGGCTGGACGGCTCCTTCCTGGATCCCCTGCGCCCGGGCTCGGTGTTCATCACCAACGCCGCCTGCCGGGACGTGCGGCAGGAGCTGCCGGAATAAGAAAAAAAATCTCAAAGGGCCAAAGCCCTTTGAGATTTTTTTATGGAATTCAGTTCTTCTCCTGGCCATACAGGGCCGCTTTGAAATAGGTGGCCCGGACGATCTCCTCCACGTTGTCCTGGCGGCGGCTGCGCAGGGTCTCAAAGAGGTCGCTGTGGGCCTCCAGCAGCTCCTCGCCCCGGCCGGTGTTGATCATGGTGCTGACCGTTTCATACCGGACGGCGTGGGTCAGGGTGCGCACCACCCGGCTGATCTTGTCGGCCAGGGGGTTCTTTCCCATCTGGGACACCATGTCGTGGAACTGGTTGTCCACGGCGAAAAAGCGCTCCACCTTGTCCTGGCCATCGCCGCGGACGATGCCGCGCATCTGGTCCAGGAGCTGCTCCAGCACCCGGCCGTCCTCCTCATTATACTTGGCGCTGGCCAGGCGCATGATGCCGGCCTCTACCATCTCGCGCAGCTCCATCAGGTTGTCAAAGGAGTCCTGGTTCAGGATCATGCCATAGATCATGGGGTCGATCATGCTCTCCTGAAAGCCGCTGCAAACGAAGGTCCCCTCGGAGCGCTTGCTCTCCAGCACGCCCAGATAGGTGAGAATTTTGATGGCCTCCCGCACGGAGCTGCGGGCCACGCCCATGGAGGCGGCCAGCTCCGGCTCCGGCGGAATGCGGTCTCCGGGCTTGAGCTGCTTATTGCGCATGGCATCGGTCAGGCAGTTGATGACGCTCTGCACCACCGACTCCTTCTTCAGATTTTTCACATAGCCGGGGGTATCACTCATATAAATCGCTCCTTTATGGGACTGTTAACTCTATAACATATGTATAACATAGTACAAAGTTTGAATACCGTCAAGTAAAAGTTTCACCAAGACATCAAAATGCGCAGCGGACGGCAGACAAAAGCTGCCGTCCGCTGCTTTCGGAGGGGAAAAGGGTAAAAGAAGATGTGTTTGACTGTGTAATTTTTGTCAGCGGCCCAGATAGATGGACTGCTTGGCCAGCACCAGCTGCAGCATCAGGTCGTTGCAGGGGGTGGCGATGCCGTGCTCCCGGCCCAGGCGGCACACGGCGCCGGTGATGATGCGGATCTCGGTCTCCCGGTGATGGGTCACGTCCTGCACCATGGAGCTGATGGTCTCGTCGGTCATGCGGGACACCTCATAGGCGTGCTCCAGTTCGGCGTCGTGGTCCAGGGTGCAGCCGCAGGCGTTGGCCACGGTGATGGCCTCCTCCACCAGCATCCGGGCGGCCTCGTGGGCATACTGGTTGCCGTCCACAAAGCCGTTCTTGGTCTCCAGCAGGGCGCTCATGCCGTTGATGGCCACGTTGGCCAGCAGCTTGTGCCAGATGGCGTTCATGACGTTCTCGTGGACGCAGACCTCCAGGCCGGCCTCGCGCAGGGCTTCGGCCATGCGCTCCACGTTCTCCTTGGGGGCCTTCAGGGAGCCCATGTTGGTCACGCCGGTGCCGGTGTGCTTCACATGGCCGGGCTCCACGGGGGTGGCGCCGAAGGCGGTGTTGCCGATGATGATCTGCTCCTCAGGCACCACCTTGGCGATCTCGTCATAGTTGCCCAGGCCGTTCTGCAGGCACAGGATCATAGTGTGCCGGTCGATCATGGGCAGGGCGTTGCGCACGGCGGCCTCCAGATACTGATAGTGCACGAACACGATCAGCAGGTCCACCACGCCGATCTCCTTGGGGTCGGTGGTGGCCATGGCCGGGCGGAAGGACACGGTCTCGCCGGTGCCGCTGCCGGGGGCGCACTCGTCCAGGAGAATGCCGTTCTTCTTGATGGATTCAATTACCGGGGCATAGGTATCCAGCACGCAGACCTCATGCTTCCGGGACAGATAGCTTGCATAGCAGCTGCCGATGGCGCCGCAGCCAACAAAACCGATTCTCATAATGATAACCTCCTGATTTTTCCGATGTTAGGCGTTCATGCTCTCGGCGATGGCCACGATGTCCTCAACGGTCACGCCGTTCATGGCCAGCAGGCGCTCATAGGGGGCGGACTGACCGAACTGATCCCGGATGCCAACGCGCTTGACAAGGCCCTTGCCCATCTCGGCGGCTACCTCGCACACGGCGGAGCCCAGGCCGTTGATGATGTTGTGGTCCTCCACGGTGATGACCTTGCCGATGTCGTTGATGGCGGCGGTGACGGCCTCCACGTCCAGGGGCTTGATGGTGTGCATATCCAGCACGCGGGCGGAGATGCCCTTACCGGCCAGGACCTTGGCGGCCTCGATGGCCAGGCACACGGTGTCGCCGTTGGCGATGATGGCCACGTCCTTGCCGTCCTGAATCTGGTGGGCCTTGCCGATGGTGAACTCCACGTCCTCGTCATAGATCTGGGGCACGGCGTCACGGGTGAAGCGCAGATACATGGGGCCGTAGGTCTCGGCGGCCTGGCGGACCAGCTTGCGGGCGGCGTTATAGTCCGCCGGCATGATCACGGTCATGTTGGGGATGGTGCGCAGCACGCCCATGTCCTCGATGGACTGGTGGGAGGCGCCGTCGTTGGCGGGGGTCACGCCGCCGTGGGAGCAGGCGATCTTCACGTTCAGGTTGGGATAGCAGACCTCCTGGCGGATCATTTCGCACATACGCAGGGAGCCGAACACGGCGTAGGTGACCACGAAGGGGACCTTGCCGCAGGTGGCAAGACCCGCAGCCAGGCCTGCGCCGTTCTGCTCGGCGATGCCCACGTTCAGATACTGCTGGGGCAGCTCCTTGCGGAAGTCGCCGGTCTTGCAGCTCTTGCCGATATCAATATCCACCACCAGAATGTCAGGGTTTTCCTTGCCCAGGGCCACGATCTCCTTGCCGAAGCCTTCGCGGGTAGCGATCTTTTTCTTTTCGCTCATTGCTCTTTCCTCCTTGCTTAGTGGATCAGCTGGGCTTCCAGCTCAGCCATGGCCTGCTTATACTGCTCATCGTTGGGGGCAACGCCGTGCCAGCCGCACTGGTTTTCCATGAAGGAAACGCCCTTGCCCTTGACGGTGTGGGCATACAGGCACTTGGGCTTGCCGTTCTGGGAGGCATAGCACTTGTCGATGGAGGCGGTGATCTCCTCCATGCTGTGGCCGTCGAGCTCCAGGACCTCCCAGCCGAAGGCACGGAACTTCTCGCCCAGGTCGCCGTTGGGCATGATCTCGTCGCAGGTGCCGTCCAGCTGCAGGTTGTTGTTATCCACGAAAACGATCAGGTTGTCCAGACCGTACTTGTGAGCGGTGTTGGCAGCCTCCCAGATCTCGCCCTCCTGGGCCTCGCCGTCGCCCACCACGCAGAAGACCTTGTAGTCCTTGTGGTCCAGCTTACCGGCCAGGGCCATACCGGCGGCGCAGGCCAGGCCCTGACCCAGGGAGCCGGTGGAGATGTCGATGCCGGGGCAGCGGTTCATAGAGGGGTGACCCTGAAGCATGGAGCCCTCCTTGCGCAGGGTATCCAGCACGGACTCAGGGAAGAAGCCCACGGTAGCCAGGCAGGCATACTGGATGGGGCAGACATGGCCCTTGGAGAGCACCATGCGGTCCCGGTCCTCCCAGCGGGGGTTCTTGGGGTCCAGGTTCATGTATTTGAAGTAGCAGGCGGTGACAAAATCTGCCGCAGACAGGGATCCGCCGGGATGACCGGACTGGGCCTTGTAGATCATGTCGATGACCTTCATACGCATCTGCGTGGCGGTGTTTTTCAGCTCTTGCATGGAGATATCTTTCACAAAAATCACCTCATTGAAAATTTTCGGAATGTTCGGATTTGTTTAATGTCGGACAAATGACAATTACAGTATAGCGCTTTGTCTGACAAAGTCAAGGGCTTTTTTGAATTTTTCTCTTTTGTCTAATTCTTTGCATGTTTTTTATGGAAATTGACCGAAATCTGGACGGATATGGGGCGGCGGGATAAAAAACGCAGCACCGGGCGGATGAAATCCGCCCGGTGCTGCATGCGTGGGATAGAAAGCTGTGTGTGGAGAGAGAAAGGAAGCGTTAATGAATGAGGAATGTGGAAATTGCGGGGACGTAGGTGATCAGCAGCAGCACCGCCAGCTCGGCGATGAGGCACGGGATAATGCCCTTGGTGATCTCCTCGATCTTGATATCTCCGATGCCGCAGGCCACATACAGGTTGACGCCCACCGGCGGGGTGAACAGGCCGATGGCCAGGTTCACAATCATAACGGTGCCCAGGTGGATGGGATCAATGCCCAGCTGCACCGCAACGGGGGCAAACAGCGGGGTGAAGATGTACAGGGCGGAGGTGGAGTCCAGGAAGCAGCCGGCGATCAGCAGCACCACGTTGACGATGATGAAGAAGATAACCGTGTTGCCGTTGGTAACGGTGAGCATGAAGTTCTCAATGGCCAGATCCAGTCTTGCACGGGTCAGGACATAGCCGAACAGGGTGGCGCCCATGGTGATGAACATAACCGTGGCGGTGGTGGAGCAGGAGTCGATGAGGATGTCCTTCATCTTCTTCCAGTTGATCTCGCGATAGATGAACACGCCCACGATCAGGCCATAGAACACGGAGACAGCGGCGGCCTCGGTGGGGGTGAAGATGCTGCCATAGATACCGCCCAGGATGATCACGGGCATCAGCAGGCCCCAGAAGGCATCCTTGAAGGCCTTCAGCCGTTCCTTGCCGGAGGCCTTGGGCTGCACCGTCAGGTTGGCCTTGCGGCCCACGAACAGGGCGGCCACGATCAGGCCCAGGCCCATCAGCAGGCCGGGGATGACGCCGGCCTTGAACAGGTCGGTGATGGAGGCGTCAGCGATGGAGCCGTACACCACGAAGGTGATGGACGGGGGGATAACCACGCCGATGGCGCCGCCGGCGGCCATCAGAGCGCAGGCAAAGGCCGGGGAATAGCCCGCCTTCTTCAGAGCGGGGATCATAATCAGGCCCAGGGCCGCCACGGTGGCCGGACCGGAGCCGGAGATGGCCGCGAAGAAGCAGGACACCACCACGCAGACCATGGCCATGCCGCCGCGGATGTGGCCCAGGCACTTTTCCGCCAGGTTGATGAGGCGGCCGGAGATACCGGCCTTCTCCATCACGTTGCCGGAGAGGATGAAGAACGGGATCGCCAGCAGGACGAACTTGCTGCTGGCCGAGGAGCACAGACGGGGAAGCACGCTCATGATGGCGTCCAGGGGCTTGCCAGCGCCCTGCACCAGGATAGCGCCTACGCTGGACATGCCCAGGCAGACGGCGATGGGTGCGCCGAAGGCCAGCAGCAGCACAAAGATACCCAGTAATACGATACCGACCATTTATTTGCCCTCCTCTGCCCGATAGTCTTTATACATCTGCACCATGGTCTGCAGGAACGCAATGGCGGCGAAGGCCGCGCCCACGGGTACAAACGAACCATAGATCCACTCAGGCCACTGCATGTTGGCCGTTTCCTGACCCAGCCGATACTGGCTGATAACCATCTGCACGCCGGTGACCACGATCAGCAGGCAGAACAGAGCGGAAATCGCATAAACGGTCATCTGGATGATGATGCGGGCCTTGGGGCTGACCCGGTCCGTCACGATGGACAGGCCCAGGTGGGCCTTCCGCCGGGCGGCGATGGCCGTGCCCATGAAGCTCATCAGCACAAACAGATAGGTGGACATCTCGTCGGACACAGCCAGCGAGTGCTTGAACACAAAGCGGGCCACGACGTTGGCAAACACCAGCACCGCCATAACCGCCACGCACGCGCAGGCGACGAATTTTTCGATTTTCTCAAACATGTTGGCCCCTCCTTAGTTGATCCCGAAGGCGGCGCAGGCGTCCTCACCGTATTCCGCCTTCAGGTCAGCCGTGACGCCGGCCACGGCATCCTTGAACGCCTGCAGCTGGTCCTCGGTCAGGATATCCACCTGCATGCCGCTGTCCATGAAGCCCTGGATCAGCTGATCCTCCTCGGCCTCCAGGTGGTCGCGGCCCCACTCGCAGGACTCCGTGGCGCACTCCTGCAGCAGCTGCCGGGTGTTCTCGTCCAGGCTTTCCCAAACCCGGCTGTTGGCCACAAACAGGTCGTTCTCATAGCTGTAGTTCCAGATGGTCATATACTGCTGGATCTCGTCCATCTTGGCGGACTTGGTCACGGAGCAGCCGTTCTCCTGGCCGTCGATGGTCTTCTGCTGGATGGCGGTGAACACCTCGCTCCAGCTCATGGCCGTGGGGCTTGCGCCCAGGGCATTGAACACGCCCATATACACCGCCGAGCCGGGCACGCGGATCTTCAGATCCTTCAGGTCCTCGGGCTTGGTCACCGGGTGCTTGCTGTTGGTCAGCTGGCGGAAGCCGTTGTGGAAGGAGCCCAGATAGGTGATGCCCTTGGCCTCCAGCAGCTTGGCATAGTAAGCGCCGCCGGTGGTGTCGATGACCTGGCGGGCCTGCTGATAGGAGGTGAAGGACCAGGGCAGGGTGGCCACGGACATCTTCGGCTCCAGGTTGGCCAGCACGCAGGTGGCGTAAGCGCCCAGGTCGGAGCCGCCCACGGCGATGTACTCCACGCCCTTGGTGCTGTTGCCGCCGGCCAGGGTGTCGTTGGAGAATACGTCGATCACCACGTTCCCGCCGGAGCGCTCCTCCACCAGATCGGCAAAGTGGTGGGCCACCAGCGAGTCAATCTGGGTGTCGGTTCCGTTGACCGCCATGGACAGGTTGATTTTCTGATATTCGCCGTCGCTTCCACCGGACGGCTCGGTGCTGCCGCAGCCGGACAGACTGCCGATGAGCAGGGCAGTTCCCAACAGCGCAGCGACAATTGATCTTCCGTGCTTCATATTACGGTTCCCTCCAAGATTGTTCAAACTTTGTCATTTGTTCTATGTCCGACAAATCTATAAATGATTATATGAACTTTACCGGGCCGTGTCAATAGGCTTCCCAAAAACCAACGATTTTTACAAGAAACGCCAGGAAAATTTATGTAAAAAGTCAAATGCACCTAGGGGACGGACGGTGCATGCCCCGGAAATATCCCTGTCATACTCCCGCATACACTCATAGTAAGCGGCCTGCCCCGCCGGGGCACCGACTTATGGGGAAAGCGAGGATATTGACCATGAAACGAACCTTCCGCAGGCGGGGGGCGGTGCTGGCGGCGGCGCTGGTGCTGCTGTGCGCCGTCTCCTTTGCCGATCGCGGCGGCCCGGCCTCTTTTGAGGCCACCGGCTGGGCGCTGCTGCCTCCGGCGGTGGCCATTGTGCTGGCCTTTGCCACCAAGGAGGTGTATTCCTCCCTGCTGGCCGGGTGCGTGGTGGGAGCACTGCTGACGGAGGGCTTTGCCCCCTGGCGCAGCTTTGAGACCCTGTTCCTGACCCTGATGGAGGGCATCGACCTGAAGATCTTCTTCTTTGACGTGCTGCTGGGGGCCATTGTGGTGCTGTTTGCCCGGTCCGGCGGCTCCCGGGCCTTCGGGGAGTGGGCCTCCCGCCGGGTGCGGTCCCGCCGGGGGGCGGTAACGGCCACGGCGGGCCTGGGCTGCCTGATCTTCCTGGACGACTATTTCAACTGCCTGACGGTGGGGGCCATCATGCAGCCCATCACCGACCGCTGCCGGGTCTCCCGGGAGAAGCTGTCCTTTATCATCGACGCCACCGCCGCCCCGGTGTGCATCCTGGCCCCCATCAGCTCCTGGGCCGCCGCCGTGTCGTCGTACATCCCGGCGGATTACAGCCATGTCAACGGCTTCGCCCTGTTTATTCAGGCCATACCGTATAATTTTTATGCCCTGCTGATGCTGTGGCTGGTGTTTCTGGTGGCCCTGACGGGCCGGGATTTTGGCCCCATGTACCGCCGGGAGCAGCTGGCCCTCCGGCAGGAGCCGCCCCGGCCCGAGACTGCGCCGGAGGGCCGGGACCGCCCCCGGGGCCGGGTGGTGGACCTGCTGCTGCCCACGGCGTGCCTGATCGTCGCGGTGGTGTGGGGCATGGCGGTGCTGGGCCGCCGCAGCTGCCGGGAGGCGGGCCTGGCCCTGACGGCCTCCAACGTCTTTGCCAACACCGACGCCCCCATGGCCCTGTGCTTCGGCTGCTCCGTCACCCTGCTGGTGATGGCCCTGCTGTATATCCCCCGGGGGGTCATGAGCTTTTCCGGGTTTGTGGAGGGCTTTCTGGATGGATTCAAGCTCATCACCCCGGCGCTGCTGGTGCTGACCTTCGCCTGGGGGCTGAAGTCCTTTGCCGCCCGGCTGGACACGGCGGCCTTTGTCCGGGAGCTGTTTGACGGCCGGGAGACCCTGACGGCCCTGTTCCCCCTGGCCCTGTTTCTGGTGGGCGGGGTGCTGGCCTTTGCCACCGGCACCAGCTGGGGCACCATGGGCATTCTCATTCCCGTGGCGGTGCCGGTGTTTGCCGGAAGTCCGCTGCTGCCCATGGCGGTGGCGGCGGTGTGCGCCGGGGCCGTCATGGGGGACCACTGCTCCCCCATCTCCGACACCTCCATCATGAGCTCCACCGGAGCCGGCTGCGACCACATGGCCCATGTGAACACCCAGCTGTGGTACGGCCTGGCGGTTGCCGCCGACTGCACGGTGTGCTATCTGCTGGCCCCGGCGCTGGGAAATCCCTGGGTGCCCCTGGCCATCGGGGCTGCGCTGGTAACGGGGCAGGTGTTCCTGCTGAACCGGCTTTCCCGGCGGCGGGCAGGGGAGGCGGTATGAAGCGGCTTCCGGTGCCCTTTATCGGCCAGGGGCAGAACCTGCCCACCGGCTGCGAAAGCGTCAGCGCCGCCATGGTGCTGCAATACCTGGGCTTCTCCGTGACGGCGGAGGAGTTCGCCCGGGAGTGGCTGCCCCGGGGCCGGTTTTATCGGGACGAGAACGGTGTCCGCCACGGGCCGGACCCCCGCCGGGCCTTTGTGGGGGACCCCCACGACCCGGAGGCCCTGGGCTGCTGGGCCAGCGCGGTACAGACCGGATTGTCCCGGTTTCTGGCGGCTAAGTCCCGGGACGGAGCCGGGACATACCGGGTCAAAAACGAGACCGGCGCGGAGCTTGGCTATCTGTGCCGCCGATACATCGACCGGGACCTGCCGGTGCTGCTGTGGGTCAGCATCGACCTGCGCCCCACCGTCAACGGACCCTGGTACCGGCTGGAGCCGGGAGGCGAGCCCTTCATGTGGATCTCCAACGAGCACTGCGTGGTGCTGGCGGGGTATGACCGGGAGCACTATATCTGCTGCGACCCCTGGAAGGACCGGGGCGTGGCGGCATGGCCCCGGGAGACGGTATGGCAGCGGCACCGGGAGCTGGGGATGCAGGCGGTGGCCCTGGAGGGCCCGGTATGAGGCGGCGGGCGGGGATAGTTCTGGCCCTGCTGCTGGTGCTGACGGGCTGCACCCCGGCGGAACCGGCAGGTCCGGCGGCAGAACCGGCGGCGGAGCCGGTGTACATGGCCCTGACCTTTGACGACGGCCCCTCCCCGTCCAACACCCCCCGGCTGTTGGAGGGCCTGGCCCGGCGGGGCGTCCGGGCCACGTTCTTTCTGGTGGGCAGTCGGATCGAAGGCCGGGAGGACCTGGTCCGGCGCATCCGGCAGGAGGGCCACCAGATCGGCAATCACTCCTTCGGCCACGGGGACCTGACGGACCTGTCCGCCGCCCAGGCCCTGGCGGACCTGGACAAATGCAGCCGGGCCCTGGAACAGGTGCTGGGGCCGGGAAGCTACTGGCTGCGGCCCCCTTACGGCTTCATATCGCAGGAGGAGCTGTGCGCCTTGGGGACTCCGGCCATCTGCTGGTCCGTGGACACGGAGGACTGGAAAAGCCGGAACGTGGACAGCATCCTGGACATCGTGCTGCGGCAGGCCGGGGACGGGGATATCCTCCTGCTCCACGACTGCTATCCCACCAGCGTCACGGCGGCCCTGGAGATCGTGGACCGGCTGCAGCCCCGGGGGGTGCGGTTCGTCACCGTGGAGGAGCTGTTCGCCGTCAAGGGGGTGCAGCCTGCCTGCGGAACTCTGTACCGCCGGGTGCGGGGAGAATAAAACCCGCTTTTTGTCCAAAATGACAATGGACGCGGGGGCGCGGGGAGCATATAATAGGGCCAGATTCCAAAAGGAGCAAGCGCCATGAACCGCAACGTTTCCATGAACAGCTGCCGGGCCATTTGTACCATGGTCTGTTGTTGTCATGCCCGGAACGGTCGTGCATGGTTTGCCCAGAAGGCCCGGGCCTGACGCGCCCGGGAAAAGCGCGTAAAAGCAGCGGCAGAGGATGCATGACGCATTCTCTGCCGCTTTGATTTTTCCACACACGGAAAGGAAGCCTGCTTATGTATCCCCCACACATCCAAGAAGCCGCCGCGGCCATCGGCCGCACCCTGACGGAAAGCGCCACCCCCCTGTATGGCAGCGGTCTGCGTCTGCCGGACCGCCGGGCGGTCATCGAGCTGGTGAAGGAGGTCCGCCGCCTGCTGTTTCCCGCCTATTTCGGGGACCCGGCGCTGATGTCCCTGGCCCCGGAGAACTACGCCGCCCTGCTGCTGGAGCGCATCTGTGAAAAGCTCACCGAGCAGCTGAAGCTGGCCCTGCCGGAGGACCAGGTGGGCCGGGCGGAGGAGATCACCCGGGAGTTTGCCCGCCGCCTGCCCCAGGTGCAGAAGCTGCTGCTGGAGGACCTGGACGCCACCTTTGAGTCCGACCCCGCCGCCGCCTCCCGGGAGGAGATCATCTTTGCCTATCCGGGCCTGTTCGCCATCTTCGTTTACCGCATTGCCCACCTGCTGTACTGCCAGCGGGTGCCCATGATCCCCCGGATCATGTCCGAATATGCCCACAGCCGCACCGGTATCGACATCCACCCCGGGGCCTCCATCGGCCCCCACTTCTTCATCGACCACGGCACCGGCATCGTGGTGGGCGAAACCACAGTCATCGGCCGGAACGTGAAGCTGTATCAGGGGGTGACCCTGGGGGCCATGTCTCCCCGGGGCGGCCACGCTTCTCTGCCCGGCAAGCGCCATCCCACCGTGGGGGACGACGTGACCATCTATTCCGGCGCGTCCATTCTGGGAGGTGAGACGGATATCGGCGACGGCTCCGTGGTGGGGGGCAACGTGTTTTTGACCCGGTCCGTCCGCAGCGGCACCCGGGTGGCCGCCGCCACCCCGGCCCCGGTGCTGAAAAACCCCGGGGACCCGTTTGTGTACATGATATAAAAAGAGGGGCGGACAGATTTGTCCGCCCCTGCGGAAACAGGAACCCCTCCGGCCTGGGCCGGAGGGATTCCTCAGCTTGTCAAAAAGCCTCGCAGAGTTTGCCGCCCGCAGGCGGCGGATAAGTTGGTGCGCGGGTCAGCCCAGCAGCTGCTCCAGGTCCGCCGCCGTCATAATGCGGCCGCCCACCCGCTGCATATCCGCCAGGTTGGCCTGCTGCACGGCGGGGGTCACAGAGGAGGTGCAGTCCGACAGCACCACGGCGTCATAGTCCAGGGACAGGGCGTCGTAAAAGGTGGAGCGGATGCAGTTGGGGGTGGTGGTCCCGGCCAGCAGCACCGTGTCCACCCCCAGGCGGCGGAGGATCAGGTCCAGCTCCGTGTGGAAAAAGGCGGAAAACCGGGGCTTCACGATGACGTAGTCCGCCGGGGCCCGGCGGAACTCCTCCGGCCAGGCGTCGGACATGGACGCCGGGCACGTCTCGGACAGGGGCTTCCCGCCTTTGGCCCACACGTCATATCGGGCCCGCTCCACATCGGACCCGTCCGCCCGATAGTGCCGCACGGCGAACACCACCGGCATCCCGGCCCGATGGCAGCAGTCGATGGCCCGGGCGCAGGCGGGCACCGTGGCCGCCGCCCCGGCGATATACAGGGGACTGGACGGGTCCAGAAAGCCCCGCTGCATGTCGATGACCACCAAGGCATATTTGTGCATGAAAATCCCTCCACAAACGCAATTGAAAATCCGGCGGATGTTCCGCCCAGGCTATTGTAGCGTCTCCGGCGGGAAAACGCAACGGGAAAAAATTGCGGCCTTCACGCCTTGTGAAGACGCGGGATAACTGGTATAATAAAAGGGTTCAGAAGATTTTCAGGAAAGGAACGACATTGCATGGAGCTGCACGCAAAGCTGGTTCGCTCGCAGCTGTCTTTTTTCAAGCCCTTTGTGGCGGGCCTGTCTCTGGAGGCCACCCGGAAGGGCCAGGACAAGCTGGGCGAGCTGATGACCGCCCTGCACCGGCGGGAGGTGCTGGTGCGGGACCACGATTTTAAGCATTTTCAGGGGGCGTGGGTCATGCCCAAGGACCAGCGCCGCACCGGGGTGATCCTGTATCTCCACGGCGGGGGCTATACCTGCGGCAGTCTGGAATACGCCAAGGGCTTTGCCGCCGCCCTGGCCTCGGAGTGCGGCGTGCGGGTGTTCTGCCCGGCCTATCGCCTGGCCCCGGAGCATCCGTATCCGGCGGCCCTGGACGACGCGCTGGAGAGCTATCAGTACCTGCTGCAGAAGGGCTATGAGCCGGGGCAGATCATGCTGGCCGGGGAGTCCGCCGGAGGCGGGTTGATCTACTGTCTGTGCCTGAAGCTGAAGGAGCTGGGCATGGAGCTGCCCTGCGGCCTGATCGGCATCTCCCCGTGGACGGACCTGACCGGTTCCGGGGATTCCTATCGGGAGAACCGGGAAAACGACCCCTCCATGACCCCGGAGCTGCTGCAGTTTTACGCGGGGTGCTATACCCAGGACCCCACGGACCCTCTGTGCTCGCCGCTGTTCGGCGACCTGACGGGCCTGCCGCCGTCTCTGCTGTTTGTGGGCGGGGACGAGGTGATGCTGGACGACACCCGGGCCCTGCACGAAAAGCTCTTGGCCGCCGGGTGCCGCAGCAGGCTGCACATCGCCCCGGAGCGGTGGCACGCCTATGTGCTGTACTGTCTGAACGAGAATATGGAGCAGGATTTTGAGGCCATCAACCACTTCCTGGACCGGACCCTGTCCCCGGCCCGGAGCCTGCGGTGGATGCGGCTGGACAACGCCGCCAAGATCTATCCCGCCGCCAAGCGCCGGAACTGGAACAACTTCTTCCGCCTGTCCGCCACCCTGACGGAGCCCATCGACGTGCCCGTGCTGCGGGCGGCTCTGGACGTGACGGTGCGGCGGTTCCCGTCCATGGCCGTGCGGCTGAGGCGGGGGGTGTTCTGGTACTATCTGGAGGAGATCCCCCAGGCGCCGGAGATCCAGCCGGAAAAGAGCTGCCCCCTGGCCCACGTTCCCTTCGGCCAGGTGCGGCGCTGCGCCTTCCGGGTGCTGGTGTATCACAACCGGGTGGCAGTGGAGTTTTTCCACGCCGTCACCGACGGCACCGGGGGGCTGATCTTCCTGAAAACCCTGGTGGCGGAGTATCTGTGCCAGAAATACGGCATCACCGTTCCGGCGGAAAAGGGCGTTCTGGGCCGGCTGGAGGAGCCAAGCCCCCAGGAGCTGGAGGACAGCTTCCTGCGCTATGCCGGGGACGTTACCGCCAGCCGGGCGGAGAGCACCGCCTATCACCTCAGCGGCACCCCGGAAAAGGACGGGTACAAGAACCTGGTGACCATGATGGTGCCGGTGGACCGGGTGCGGGTGTGCGCAAGGAAATACGGGGTGTCCGTGACGGAGCTGCTGTGCGCCGCCATGATGCAGGCCATCGCCGACCTGCAGGCGGAGAAGGTGCCCCGGCGCAGCCGCCGCAAGCCGGTGAAGGTGCTGCTGCCGGTGAACCTGCGGACCCTGTTCCCCAGCCGCAGCCTGCGGAACTTCGCCTCGTATATCACCCCGGAGATCGATCCCCGCACCGGGGACTATACCTTCTCCGAGATCTGCGCCGCCGTGCACCACCGGATGGGCCTGGAGAACAACACCCACACCCTGCGCTCCAAGTTCGCCGCCAATGTGGCCAGCGAGAAGTCCCCGGTGCTGAAGGTGATGCCCCTGTTCATCAAGAACATCGCCATGAAGGCGGTGTTCGACACGGTGGGCGAGCGGAAGTCCTGCCTGTGCCTGTCAAACCTTGGGGCGGTGGAGCTGCCGGAGGCCATGGCCCCGTATGTGCAGAGGCTGGACTTCATCATCGGCGTTCAGGCCGCCGCGCCCCACGACTGCGGCGTGGTGTCCTGGAACGGAACCATGTATATCAACTGCATCCGCAGCATCCAGGAGCCGGAGCTGGAGCTGCATTTTTACCGGGTCCTGCAGCGGCTGGGCCTCCCCGTGAAGGTGGAGAGCAACCGCCGGGGCCGGGGATAAGGGAAAGGAGTGTCCGATATGTATTGCATCAATTGCGGCGTGGAGCTGGCTGACAGCGAAACCGTGTGTCCCCTGTGCGGGACCCGGGTGTTTCACCCGGATATGCCCCGGCAGCAGGGGGAGCCTCCCTTTCCGCCGGACCCCATGGGCCATCCCGAGGAGGTGAACCGCTCCGGAGCGCTGTTCATCCTGACCATGCTGGCGGTGCTGCCCATCGTGATCTGCATCCTGTGCGACTGGAGCGTCAACGGGGCCATCCTGTGGTCCGGGTACGCCGCAGGCGGCGTGGCGCTGCTGTACATCCTGGCGGTGCTGCCCTTGTGGTTCAGAAAGCCCAACCCGGTGATCTTCGTCCCGGCGGACTTCGCGGCCATCGGGCTGTACCTGCTGTATATCAACTTCGCCACCGGCGGGCACTGGTTCCTGACCTTTGCCCTTCCGGTCACGGGGACCATCGGGGTTCTGGTGACTACGGTGGTGACGCTGCTGCGGTATCTGAGCCGGGGGCACCTGTATATCTTCGGCGGGGCGCTGATTGCCGGAGGCGGCCTGGCGGTGCTCATCGAGTTCCTGCTGAACCTGACCTTCGGGCTGCATCACACGTTCATTTGGTCCTTCTATCCCCTGGCGGCGGGGGTGCTGCTGGGGGCCATGCTGCTGATCATCGCCGTGTGCAAGCCCCTGCGCCGGTCCCTGCACCGGAAATTCTTTATCTGAGGCGGTGAGGCGCAATGAGTGATTCCTGCGTGGAGCTGGTGACCTTTGACCAGCTGCTCCGGCGGTATCCCCAGCTGGAGCAGCACCGCATTGCTCCCACCGGCGGAGCCTTCTGCCGGGCGGAGCGGCTCAAGGGCGGCGGAGCCGCCGGGACCTATGCCATGCCCCGGCCTATGGCACCCACCGGAGACAAGCATTTTTTCGGCTTTTACCTGACGGACCGGCGGCTGCTGCTGGCGGAGGACGGGGAGTTTTTGCAGGGCCTGGCGGATGACCTGGAGGCCGGGACCCCGGCCCAGGCCCTGGCGGAGCTGTTCACCCGGCTTTTGCAGGAGGATATGCCCACCCTGCAGAAATACGAAAAGCGGCTGACAGCCCTGGAGGAGGCCCTGATGCAGGACCAGGCTCAGGACCTGGACAAGAAGCTGTTCCGCATCCGCCGGGAGCTGTCGGTGTTCGCGGCGTATTATGAGCAGCTGGACGACCTGTTTGCGGTGCTGTCGGAGGAGACGGAGGAGGGCGACCCCCACGCCTCCCGGCTGTTCGACCACCTGACGGGCCGGGCCCAGCGGCTGCTGTCCGCCACGGAGCAGGAGAAGGAGTACGCCTTACAGCTGCGTGAAATGCACCAGACCCAACTGGACATGCGGCAGAACCAGATCATGAAGATCCTGACCATCGTTACCACGGTGTTTCTGCCCCTGTCCCTGATCGCCGGGTGGTACGGCATGAACTTTGTGAACATGCCGGAGCTCACCGCCCGGCACGGGTATCTGGCCGTGTGCATCGTCAGCGCGGTGTGCATTCTGGTGGAGCTGGTGATCTTCAAGTGGAAAAAATGGCTGTGAAGCAGCCGGGCATAAAACTTCATGCACTGTGCGGCGCACCGCGAAAACAGGCAAACTCTTCTGTGCATGAAGTTTTGTGCATCATTCCCGGTTGCCCCGAAGGGGCGAGGGAATGGCACATTCTATTTTTTGCTATGCTTTTGCATAGCAAAAACGCGGGACGCACCGGAATAACCCGGCGCGTCCCGCGTTTGTCCTGCATGAAATCAGTCCTTCCTCCAGACGGAGGGGGACAGGGCCACCAGCATGGGATAGATCTCCAGCCGCCCCATCAGCATGGCCGCCGACAGCAGCAGCTTGGACAGGACGGAATACCCGGCGTAGCTTCCGGCGGGGCCCACGGCCCCCAGGCCCGGACCCACGTTGTTGAAGCAGGACACCACCGCCGACAGGTTGGTCTCCAGAGAGAAGGGCTCCCCGCTGAGGCACAGGAAGGTGATCAGGATGCACAGACAGTACAGGGCGAAGTAGATGCTGACGCCCCGCTGGACCTCGCTGCTCAGGGCCTTGCCGTCGCAGCGGACGGCGGTGACCCGCCGGGGATGGACCAGGCGGTTCACCTCCCGCCGGATGGTGCGCAGCAGGATCATGGCCCGGGACACCTTCAGGCCGCCGGCAGTGGACCCGGCGCAGCCGCCGATGAACAGCAGGGCGAACAGGATGGCCCGGGACAGTCCCGGCCACAGGTCAAAGTCCGCCGTGGCATAGCCGGTGGTGGTGAGGACGGAGCTGACCTGGAACGCCGCCTGCCGCAGGCAGGTGCCCAGACCGCCGTACACCCCCCGCAGGTCCAGGGTGATAACGCCGGTGGCCACGACTGCCAGTCCCAGATAGGTCCACAGCTCGTCGCTGCGCAGGGCCGCCCGCCACTGGCGCAGCAACAGCAGATAATAGAGGTTGAAGTTGATGCCGCAGAGGATCATGAAAACGGTGATGACCCCCTGGATATACGGGGAGTAGGAGGCAATGGAGTCGGCCCTGATGCCGAAGCCGCCGGTGCCCACGGTGCCGAAGGCGTGGACCAGGCTGTCAAACAGGGGCATACCCCCCAGCAGCAGCATGCCCACCAGCACCGCCGTGATAAGAAAATACAGCAGATACAGCACCCGGGCGGTGTCCCGGGTCCGGGGGGTCAGCTTGCCCTTTACCGGGCCGGGCATCTCCGCCTTGAGAATGTTCATGGAGCGGTCGGTGCTGCCGGAGAGCATGGTGATGAACACCAGCACCCCCATGCCGCCCACCCAGTGGGTGAAGCTGCGCCAGAACAGCAGCCCGTGGCTCATGGCCTCCACGTCCGTCAGGATGGAGGCCCCGGTGGTGGTGAAGCCGCTGACCGTCTCAAAAAATGCGTCGGCATAGGAGGGGATCTCCCGGCTGAACCAGAAGGGCAGGGCCCCCACCGCCGACAGCAGCACCCAGGCCAGGGCCACGATGATGTATCCCTCCCGGCTGAAGAACTTGTGGCTGCGGGGCCGGGCCAGCAGCGTCAGCAGCCCGCCCAGAACGGCGGCCACGGCCATGGAGGCCAGCACCGCCCAGGCGCAGTCCTCCCGATACAGGAGGGACACCGCCAGCGGCAGGACCAGCAGCCCCGCCTCCGCCAGCAGGACCCGTCCCGCCATATGGAAAATGATGCGATAATTCATAAATAAAGCCCCCGATGGGTCTGTCCGACGGAAAATCGGAACGGTTGAAGAAACTCTTGCCGCAGCCTATTATAGTTTACCCACCGGGGAAAGTCAATAATCCCCAGGACAGAACAAGGCCCCCGGCTTTCGCCGGGGGCCTTGGGTGCTTATTGGGGAGAGACTTACTCAGCCTCGGCCAGAGCCTTGGCCTCGGCAATGGCCTTCTCCTGGGCCGCGGCGGGACAATCCTCGTAGCGGACGAAGTTGAAGGTGAAGGTGCCGCGGGACTGGGTCATGGAGCGCAGGTCGATGGCATAGCTCATCATCTCGGCCATGGGGACCTCGGCCTCCAGCACCTGCTCGCCGTCGCCGGTGGGATTCATACCCATGACGCGGCCCCGGCGCTTGTTCAGGTCGCCCATCACGTCGCCCAGGTAGCTGTCGGGAATGGTGACCTTCAGCTCGCCGATGGGCTCCATCAGCACGGGCTTGGCCTCGGGCAGAGCGGCCTTGAAGGCCAGGTTGGCGGCCAGCTTGAAGGCGATTTCGGAGGAGTCCACCGGGTGATAGGAGCCGTCCACCAGGGTGGCCTTCAGGAACACCACGGGATAGCCGGCCAGCACGCCGTGCTGGCAGCTCTCGCGCAGGCCCTTTTCAACGGCGGGGAAGTAGTTCTTGGGCACGGAGCCGCCGAACACGTTCTCCTCGAAGATCATATCCTCCTGCTCGGTCTGGGGCTCGAAAATGATATGGACGTCGCCGAACTGGCCGCTGCCGCCGGTCTGCTTCTTATAACGGCCCTGCTTGCGGACGGTGGAGCGGATCTTCTCGCGGTAGGCGACCCGGGGGGCGGACAGCTCAGCGTCCACGCCGAAGCGGGTCTTCAGCTTGGCGCACAGCACGTCGATCTGGATATCGCCGGCGCCGGAGATCACGGTCTGGTGAGTCTCGGCGTTGTTGACCACGTGGAAGGTGGGATCCTCCTCGTTGAGCTTGTTCAGGCCGGTGCCCAGCTTCTCGATCTCCTGCTTGGTCTTGGGGGAGATGGCGCGGCTGTAGCAGGGCTGGGCATAGTCCATGCCGTGGAGGCGGACGATGTTCTTGGCGTCGCACAGGGTGTCGCCGGTCTTGACCTTGTCCATCTTGCCGATGGCGCCGATGTCGCCGCAGCAGATCTCCTTGGTCTCCTCGCCCTTCTTGCCTTTCATGACATACAGGCGGCCCAGCTTCTCGGTGTTGCCGGTGGTGGGGTTATACAGGGCCATGTCGCCGGTGACCTTGCCGCGGATGACCTTGATCATGGAATACTTGCCGTACTGGTCGGAGATGGTCTTGAACACGATGGCGGCGGTGGGGCCGTTGGGATCGAAGGCGACCTCGATGTCGTTGCCGTCGTCATCCTGAGCGGCCTCGGCGGGCATATCGGTGGCCACGGGGGCCAGGTCCAGGATGGTCTGCAGCAGCATCTCCACGCCCAGACCGGTGTTGGCGGAGCCGCACAGCACGGGGCAGACGCTGCCGTCCCGGACGCCGATCTTCAGGCCCTTGGCCATATCCTGGGCGGACAGCTCCATGGTGTCGAAGAACTTCTCCATCAGCTCCTCGTCGGCGCCGGCGGCGGCCTCCATCAGCTCGGCGCGCAGGGCCTCCACCTCGTCGGCCATGTCGGCGGGGATGGCGCAGGCAGCGGCCTTGCCGCCCTTGACCTCATAGGCGGTGTTGTGCAGCAGGTCCACGATGGCGGTGACCTTCTTGTTGCCGTCGATGACCGGGGCAACGATGGGGGCGATGGCCTGGCCGAACTTGCCCTTCAGGGCGTCCAGGCAGGAGGCGTAGTCGCTGTTGTCCTCGTCGGTGCGGTTGATGAAGATCATCCGGGGCTTCTTGCCCAGCATCTTCCAGGAGCGCTCCATGCCCACGGACAGACCGTCCTTGGCGGCGCCCACCAGCACGGCGCACTCGGCGGCACGGATGGCGGACAGAGCCTCGCCGGAGAAGTCGAAGTTGCCGGGGGCGTCCATCACGTTGATCTTCACGCCCTTATAATTCACGGGAGCAAAGGTCAGGGAAATGGAAATCTGGCGCTTGATCTCCTCGGCGTCATAGTCGCAGGTGGTGTTGCCGTCGGCGGTGCGGCCCAGGCGGTCGGTGCCCTTGGTCATAAAGAGCATCTGCTCGGCCAGAGAAGTCTTGCCGGAGCCGCCGTGGCCCAGCAGGGCGATGTTGCGGATGTCGTTGGCAGTCATAGTGGTTGTTCTCCCTTCGTTTTCTGTACAAGCGCGGTTTTTCCGCCGCGCATTCGCTCAACATATGGATTATATAATATTTTGCCGGTTCTGACAACTATATTTTTAGGGATTTTCAGCAAAATTTCCGGAAAACCTCCCGGGGCAGGGGGGAAATCACCGCTCCAGCAGCCCCGGCAGCAGGTGCAGGGCCTTCTCAAACTCCACCCCGTACCAGGGGGCGTTGGGGTCCCGCTGGGTGGCCTGAATACAGGCCAGGGTGAAATCCGCCGCCAGGCGCAGGGCGTCGGGCAGCCCCTTGCCCCGGACCATGGCCCCGGCGCAGGCGGCGGAGAAGATGTCGCCGGTGCCGTGGAAGTGGTCGTGGACCCGGGGGGTGTGGTACTGGAAGATGCCGCCGCTTTCCGGGTCCAGGGCCATGACCCCCAGGCGGTCCGGCCCGAAGGGCACCCCGGTGAGCACCGGGCAGCGGGGCCCCAGGTCCCCCACCCGCCGCAGCAGGTCCCGCCACCAGGACAGGTCCTCCGTCTCCCGGTAGGGAGTTCCCGTCAGCAGGCAGGCCTCCGTCACGTTGGGCACCGCCACATGGGCCCGGGCCACCACCCGGCGCATATACGCCGGAAAGTCCGGGCCGAAGCCGCTGTACAGCCGTCCGCCGTCGGCCATGGCCGGGTCCACGAACAGCAGGGTGTCCGGCCCTGCCAGCAGGTCGAAAAAGTCGCAGACCTCCTCCGTCTGCCGGGGGGAGGCCAGATAGCCGGTGCAGATGGCGTCCAGGGTCACGTTCTGGCTTTTCCAGTGGCGGGCGATGGGCAGCAGCTGGTCCGACAGGTCCCGGCTGATGAAGCCGGGGAACATGGTGTGGGTGCTGAGCACCGCCGTGGGTACGATGGCGCACTCCACCGCCATGGCGGAGATCACCGGCAGTGCCACCGTCAGCGAGCAGCGGCCCAGACACGAGATATCCTGGATACTGGCAATACGTTTCATGCGGGGGTCCTCCGTGTGTACGATTCCCTATCAGTGTAGCACATCCGGCGGCTTCGGGCAAGGGGCGATAAAAACGAAGGGGCCCGGCGCGGTGCGCCGGGCTCCCGGTATGTTGATGGGTATGGGCCGTCAGGGGTTCAGGTGCCGCTTGAAGTTGCCCCGGGTATGTACGCCCTCCTGCATCATGAAGAAGGCGTGGGAGTCAATTTTCTGGACCTCCTGCTGCAAAGTCTCGATCTCGTATTTGGACAGGCAGATGCAGAGGATCTGCACCTCATCGCCGGTGTAGGCGCCGTGGCCGGTCCAGTAGGTGATGCCCCGGTCCATCTTCCGCCCCAGCTCCCAGAAGGGCTCCAGGTCCCGGAGCTTGGTGACGATGAGCACCTGGGTGGTGATGTTCTGCTGGTGCACCCGGTCCACAAACAGGGCGTTGAACACCGTGTAAATGGCGGAATAGATGGCCGTGGGGGCGCTGAACAGGATCAGGCACAGGGTATACAGGGCGGCGTTGAACAGCAGGGAGAACTTGCCCACCGTGAAGCCCTTGCCCTTTTTGGACAGATACAGCCCCAGAATGTCCAGCCCGCCGCAGGAGGCGCCGCAGGTCAGCACCAGGCCGTTGGAAAAGCCCGCCAGGATGCCGCCCACCAGGCAGCTGGTGAGCATATCCGGGATGATGGGCTCCGCCGGAATGGGGATGATGGACAGAAACAGGGAGTTGGACACCGTGCACAAAGCCAGCTTCACCACGAAGGTCCGGCCCATGGTCTTGTAGGCCAGCAGCAATAGTGGCAGGTTCGCCAGCAGGTACAGCGTGCCCGCCAGGTCGAAGTTGCTGAAGCGGATGCCCAGCTTGGTGTCCAGCAGGGTGCGGATCACCTGGCACAGGCCCAGCAGGCCGCTGGTATACAGGTGCTGGGGCACGATGAACAGATTGATGGCCAGAGCCAGCAGCAGCGACCCGAACAGCGCCGCCCCCACCCGGGGCCAGCGATTGTGCACAAGCTTATCTAACATAATAGGAGATACCACCCTTTCTCGTCTGTCTTTTCCCTCTATCCCGCAGGGGACCACCTGTCCGCCGGACAGACACAGGCCCCATATAAACCGCGCGTACAGTATAGGCATTATAAGGTTTTCCCCGGAAAAGTCAAGGCTTTTCCGGGGAAAATGTAAGTTTTTTTACAGACTGTACCGCAGGCTGCGGTACAGCTTCCAGGTGCTGCGGGACAGGGTCCGGGAAACGGTGGCCTTGTTGATGCCCAGCTCCTGGGCAATGCAGGTGACGGACATGTTCCGGGAATAGCGCATGCGCATGATCTGCCGCTGACGGGGCGTCAGCTCCTCCTCCATGGCCAGGGGAAGGTTCCGCAGAAGCCGCTCGATCCGGGGGCGGTTGTCCTCCTGGTTCTCCTGCTTCCAGAGCTGCAGACTGGCCATGCTCAGCGGATCATAGGGCAGGCCTGCCAGGTCAGATGCGGTATTTTTCACGTCTTATGTACCCCCTATCATAATAATGGGCGGTGTGCTCCGCCAGCTCCCGGGCCTCCTGCAGCAGGGGCCGCAGCTCCTGCTGTCTGCGGCGCAGGGCCTGGACCCGCTCCGGGTCCCCCTCCGTCAGCGCCTGATGGCGCAGCTCCCGCAGCCGCCGGGACACGGCCTCCGCCTGCCGGGCATACTGCGGGGACAATTCCTGCATCGTCATATCAACTGCCTCCTCTCTCCTGTGTGCATGGGTGAATGTGGTGTCGGTGCCGGTTTATGTAAAAAATTCCCGCCGGAGGCGAAAATTTCTGTTGACAAACGGGGTGGAGTCTGGTAATATAATCTTCGCTGGTCAGACGCTGGTGTAGCTCAGCTGGTAGAGCAGCTGATTTGTAATCAGCAGGTCGGGGGTTCGAATCCGTCCACCAGCTCCAAACTTCATATATGGGGGATTTCCCGAGTGGCCAAAGGGGACAGACTGTAAATCTGCTGGCAACGCCTTCGGTGGTTCGAATCCACCATCCCCCACCAGGGCTTCCGGATGCTTGCATCCGGAAGCCTTTCATTTTGTCAAAAAATCCTTTTTTGACAAAATGAGAGCGGTTTTTCAGAACTTTTTAAGTTCTGAAAAACCTGTGATTGCAAACGAAAGACACCCCTGATGGGTTTCTTTCGTAACTATCTTCCTTTCCGATGGCGGAAGATTTCCGGCTTTTTCGATAACTATTCTTTTTGCCGGGGAACAGAGGCCCGCTACCTATACATGAATTTTCTCAAATCGTTGCATAAATCCGGGCAACAACCGGAAAAATTTGTTGCACTGTCCCATTGCGCGGCCCTGCCGCCTGTGCTATAATGCCGGGGCATTCTGAGGAAAAAGGGCGATTTTTATGACCGATACGGTACTTTTCATACTGGAAATCGTGGGCACGGCGGTTTTTGCCGCCTCCGGGGCCCTGGCGGGGCTTCAGCGCCAGCTGGACGCCTTCGGCGTGGTGATCCTGGGCGTGTGCACCGCCTGCGGCGGCGGGGTCATCCGGGACCTGACCCTGGGCATCACCCCGCCGGTGATGTTCTGCCAGCCGGCGTATGCCCTGGTGGCCATGGGGGTGTCGGCCCTGGTGTTCCTGCCGGCGGTGCGGCACCTGCTGGCGGTGGAGAGCCGGGCCTATGAGCTGGTGATGCTGTGGCTGGACTCCATCGGTCTGGGGCTGTTCACGGTGGTGGGCGTTCAGTGCGCCTTTCAGCAGGCCCAGGACTATAACCTGTTTCTGCTGGTGTTCGTGGGCGTCATCACCGGCGTAGGCGGCGGTGTGCTGCGGGACGTGCTGTCCAACCAGAAGCCCTACATCTTTGTCAAGCATTTTTACGCCTGCCCCACCCTGATCGGGGCATTGCTGTGCGCCCTGTGCTGGCGGCATCTGGGGGATATCCCCTCCATGCTGCTGGGGGCGGCGGTGATCCTGGTGCTGCGGCTATGCGCGGCCCACTTCCGCTGGGGCCTGCCCCATGCGGCGGACCTTCCGGAATAACCAGCGTTTGTCAAAAAGGACTATGCCTGCCGCGGCTGCGGCAGGTTTTTTTCGACCTTGCTGCCAAGTAACTTGAGAATGACGCTACTATAGCACAAGAAACTTGTTATGTCAATCCTAAATTAACAAGATTCTTGTTAAAACTATTGACAATAACCAACAAATGTGGTACGCTATCGACAGCATGGGGCGAACCCCGTCGAAGGAGGGCGAAAGCATGAGCTTTGGCGAACAGCTGCGCAAGCGCCGGGAGGAGCTGGGCATCTCCCGGGTGGAGTTGGCAGGCCGGTTGGGAATTTCCCGGTCGGCGGTGGGAAACTATGAAACCGGCGTCAGCGCGCCCAAGGAGGAGGTGCTGCTGCGGCTGTTTGACGCCCTGGGGGTGGACCCCAACTATCTGTACCGGGACGCCTACCGTGCCCACGGCGGCATCCGGTCCGACGAGGAGCAGGCCCTGCTGGAGGGATACCGCCGGCTGAGCCTGGCGGGCCGGCAGACGGTCCACACCATGGTCCGGGCCCTGGAGGACCTGCAGCAGGAGTCGGAGCGCCTTCAGCCCCGGCAGGACTCCCGCACCATCCCCCTGTATGCCAGTCCCGCCGCCGCCGGATATGCCGCCCCGGTGTTCAACGAGGACTATGAGACCATTCCCGTTACCGGCCAGGTGCCCCGGGGAGCGGAGCTGGCGGTGCGGATCCAGGGGGACTCCATGGAGCCGTATATCCACGACGGCGGCGTGGTGTATGTGAACCACGACCCCCTGCACAACGGCGACGTGGGCATTTTCTGCGTGGACGGCGACATGGTGTGCAAGCAGTATTACCGGGACCCCCTGGGCATGGTGTATCTGTTCAGCCTGAACCGCCGCCGGTCCGACGCCGACGTGCTGCTGCCTCCCAGCAGCGGACGCAGCCTCACCTGCTTCGGCCGGGTCATGCTCCATGGTCTGCCTCTGCCCCAATGACTTTCTCGGTGATTTTGACAAAATATTGCAATTTGATTTGACTTTTTGCATAAAGACTCTTACAATAAAAGCCGCTCTCTGACCGGAGGGCGGCTTTTATTGTGATCGTAAAGGTGGAGCGTTATGAAAATCTTGCTGCAAGTTGCATTGGTATTCGGCATTTACTGGGTCAGCCAGGGCATCGAGGCCATTCTGCCGGTGGCCTTCCCGGCCAGCGTCATCAGCCTGCTTTTGCTGCTGGTCCTGCTGCTGACGGGGATCGTGAAGGTGGACCATGTGCGGGAGAAGTCCGACTTCCTGCTGGGGAATCTGGGCTTCTTCTTCATTCCGGTGTCCGTCAGCATCATCAACTATGTGGACCTGATCTGGCAGAATGCGGCGGCGTTTCTGACGGTTTGCGTGGTGTCCATGGTGCTGACCTACGGGGCCACGGCCTGGGCCGTGCATCTGACCCGGAGACTGATGGAGCGGGGAGGAAAACGGAAATGAAGGATCTGACAGCGCAGCCGTATTTCGGCGTTATGCTGACGGTGGTGGCCTATTGGCTGGGGATGAAGGTCCAGAAAAAGACCCGCCTGGCCATCTGCAACGGCATGCTGCTGGCGGTACTGCTGGTGATTGCGGTGCTGCTGGTGTTCCATATCCCCTATGAAAGCTACTGGCAGGGCGGGGAGCTCATCAACCTGTTCCTGGGTCCGGCCACGGCCTGCATGGCGGTGACCGTCTATTCCCAGCGGAAGCTGCTGGCCAGGCACTGGCTGCCGGTGCTGGTGGGCTGCGTGGTGGGTGTGGTCACGGCCATGGGCAGCATCCTGGTGCTGTGCCGCCTGTTGGGCCTGGACCGGGCCATGACCATGTCCCTGCTGCCCAAATCCGTTACCATGCCCATTGCCACGGTGGTGGCCCAGGGCCACGGCGGCACCGTGGCCGTTACCGTGGCGGCGGTGGTGGTCACCGGTATGCTGGGGAACCTGTGCGCCCCGCTGCTGGTGAAGCTGTTCCGGGTGAAGGACCCCATGGCCGTGGGGCTGGGCATCGGCGCGTGCAGCCACGCCATGGGCACCGCCAAGGCCCTGGAGCTGGGGGAAACCGAGGGGGCCATGAGCGGCCTGGCCATCGGCCTGTGCGGCATCCTCACCACGGTGCTGGCCCTGCTGGCGGATTTCTTTGTTATATAATGGTATGCTTCCGGCGGCTGCGGCCCGCCGGGAAACCGGCGGCTTTTTGTGTTGACATTTCCCCGCCGGGCAGATACAATAAGAGTTCAGGGATAATAATCCGTTAAAACGATGAAAATAAAGGACTGAGAGAAATTATGGCAAAAGACCAGAGAAATGTGGAAGCCATCACTCCCATGGAGGTGGACTTCGCCAAGTGGTATACCGACATCTGCCTGAAGGCGGAGCTGGTGGACTATGCGTCCGTGAAGGGCTTCATGATCCTGCGGCCCTATGGCTACGCCATCTGGGAGAATATCCAGCGCATTATGGACGGTATGTTCAAGAAAACCGGCCATGTGAACGTGGCCATGCCCGTGCTGATCCCCGAGAGCCTGCTGAAGAAGGAGGGGGAGCTGGTAGAGGGCTTCGCCCCGGAGGTGGCCTGGGTCACCATGGGCGGCAGCGAGAAGCTGGAGGAGCGCCTGGCCTTCCGCCCCACCTCCGAGACCATGTTCTGCGACCACTGGCACAACGTGCTGCAGAGCTATCGGGAGCTGCCCATGCTGTATAACCAGTGGTGCTCCGTCATCCGCTGGGAGAAGACCACCCGCCCCTTCCTGCGGTCCCGGGAGTTCTGGTGGCAGGAGGGCCACACCATCCATGAGACGGCGGAGGAGGCCATCGCCGAAACCGAGCAGCAGCTCAACTGCTATGCCGACTTCTGCCGGGATGCCCTGGCCATGCCCGTGGTCAAGGGCCGCAAAACCGACAAGGAAAAGTTCGCCGGCGCCGAGGCCACCTATACCATCGAGGCCATGATGAAGGACCGCAAGGCCCTCCAGTCCGGCACCAGCCACTACTTCGGCGACAAGTTCTCCCGTGCCTACGACGTGACCTTCACCGGCCGGGACAACAAGCTCCAGTACCCCTTCCAGACCTCCTGGGGCTCCACCACCCGCCTCATCGGTGCCTGCATCATGACCCATTCCGACAACAACGGCCTGGTGCTGCCGCCGGCTGTCGCCCCCGTGCAGGTGGTGGTGGTGCCCATCGCCCAGCACAAGCCCGGCGTTCTGGATGCTGCCAATGCGCTGAAATCCCGGCTGGAGGCCCTGGACCTGCGGGTGAAGCTGGACGACAGCGAGCAGTCCCCCGGCTGGAAGTTCGCCCAGTATGAGATGAAGGGCGTGCCCCTGCGGGTGGAGATCGGCCCCAAGGACATGGAGAAGCAGCAGTGCTGCATCGCCCGCCGCGACACCGGCGAAAAGACCTTCGTGCCTCTGTCCGACCTGGAGTCCGCCGTGCAGCAGCTGCTGCGGGACGTCCACGACAATCTGTATGCCATGGCCGAGAAGAACCTGGAGGACAACACCTTCGACCTGACCTCCTGGGAGGAGGTCCGGGATATGGCCCAGGGCAGGGGCGGCTTCGCCCGCACCAAGTGGTGCGGCAGCCTGGAGTGCGAGCTGGCTATGAAGGAAAAGGCCGGCGTGTCCAGCCGCTGCATGCCTCTCAAGCAGTCCGGCACCGTGGGCAAGTGCCCCGTGTGCGGCAAGGAATGCACCACCGATATCTACTGGGGCGTGGCGTATTGATGATGCCCTTGTCGGCATGAACAAAAACCGCCAAAAAATTTCGTGAAAATAATAGAAAAAGTCCCTTGACAAAAGGGACTTTTTCTATTATCATATAACAGTACGCGTGCGATGGGTGGTATACACCCGGAGGCGTTTACACTGCGATGAACCGGGAGATTGCGGCCCCCAGGCCGGTAACTTCCGGGGAGTATGTCCGATCATCGGGCGGCTGAGAAGATTCTGCACGTCAGCGTAGATCGCTGCGCCAGAAGGGCACCGGCCGGATTCAGCCGGTGTTTCTTATGAGCCGGAATGATACGCACGGAACGGCGTATAAGAAATTTCTCGCCGTACGGCAGTTGGTCACGCAATCAAAAACCGTACGAAGTATTGGAGGAACAAACCAAATGGCAAAAGAAATGATTCGCATTCGTCTGAAGGCCTATGACCACCAGGTCATCGACCAGAGCGCAGAGAAGATCGTCGAGACCGCCAAGCGCACCGGCGCCACCGTGTCCGGCCCCATCCCTCTGCCCACCAAGAAGGAGATCGTCACCATTCTGCGGGCTACCCACAAATACAAGGACAGCCGCGAGCAGTTTGAGCGCCGCACCCACAAGCGCCTGATCGACATCACCAACTCCACCCCCAAGACCGTGGAGGCCCTGATGGCTCTGGATCTGCCCGCCGGTGTGGAGATCGAGATCAAGCTGTAAACGCATCTCCCCCATTTAATTACCCCCGCCGGGAGGAGCCCGGCAAAGCAAATTTGCTTGCTGCCCAGCCATCCGCTGACTTGCGTAAGGCGGATGGGGGTTACGTCGGCAGAGCAAGCGGTCCGATCCCAATGCGGACTGAATCTATGCCGACCAATAACCTTTAAGGAGGATCATACATGAAAGCAATCATCGGCAAGAAAGTTGGCATGTCTCAGATCTTCGACGAAAACGGCAAGGTGATCCCCGTCACCGTAATCGAGGCGGGTCCCTGCGTGGTCGTTCAGAAGAAGACTGCCGAAAAGGACGGCTACAACGCCGTTCAGCTGGGCTATGAGGACATTCCCGAGCGGAAGCTCACCAAGCCCGAAATGGGCCACCTGAACAAGGCTGGCGTGGCCCCCAAGAAGTACCTGCGCGAGTTCGACCTGGAGAACGCCGCTGAGCTCAACGCCGGCGACATCATCAAGGCCGACACCTTCAAGAAGGGCGACTTCGTAGACGTGACCGGCACCACTAAGGGCCACGGCTACCAGGGCGTCATCAAGCGCTGGGGCGCCCAGCGCACCCCCATGAGCCACGGCGGCGGCCCCGTCCATCGTCATGCCGGCTCCATGGGCTCCACCACCGATCCCTCCCGCATCTTCAAGGGTAAGATCGGTGCTGGCCAGATGGGCTGCGATCAGGTCACCATCCAGAACCTGGATGTGGTCAAGGTCGATCCCGAGCTGAACCTCATCGCTGTTCGCGGCGCCGTTCCCGGCCCCAAGGGCGGCCTGGTCCTCATCAAGACCACCGTCAAGGTCCACCGCGTCAAGAACGTCGAGTCCGGCATCAGCAACAACCCGCAGAAGGCTTCCGGCCGTAATCCCCAGAAGGCTTCCGCCCGTAACAAATAAGGAAAGGAGTGCTTGAAATGTCTACTATCAAAGTGTTGAACATGGCCGGCGCAGAAGTCGGCACTGTTGAACTGTGCGACAGCATCTTCGGCATCGAGCCCAATCAGGCCGTCGTGCACGAAGTGGTGAAGAACCACCTGGCCAACTGCAGACAGGGCACTCAGAGCGCTCTGACCCGTGCAGAGGTCTCCGGCGGCGGCAAGAAGCCCTGGCGTCAGAAGGGCACCGGTCACGCCCGCCAGGGCAGCACCCGTGCTCCCCAGTGGACCCACGGCGGCATCGTGTTTGCCCCCAAGCCCCGCAGCTATTCTTACGTCCTGAACAAGAAGGTCAAGAGACTGGCGATGAAGTCCGCCCTGTCCGCCAAGGCGGCCGCCGGCGAGATCATCGTCATCGACTCCATCAAGATGGACGCCATCAAGACCAAGGACTTCCGCGCGTTCCTGTCCGCCGTGAAGGCCGACGGCAAATCCCTGGTGGTCACCCCTGCCAAGGACGAGATTGTCATCAAGAGCGCCCGCAATATCCCCGGCGTCGAGACTGCCATGGCCGGCCTCATCAATGTCTATGACATTCTGAAGGCCAAGTACCTGGTCCTCGACAAGGAAGCCCTTGCAGTAATCCAGGAGGTGTTTGCGTAATGGCTAACGTATACGACATCATCATCCGCCCCATCATCACCGAGCGCTCCATGGAGGCCACCGCTGATAAGAAGTACGTCTTTGAAGTGGCTCCCACCGCCGGTAAGATCGAGATCAAGAACGCCGTGGAGCAGATCTTCGGCGTGAAGGTGGCTAAGGTCAACACCATCAACTACGATGGCAAGACCAAGCGCGTCGGCGCCGGCCGCCCCGGCGCCCGCAAGAGCTGGAAGAAGGCCTATGTCCAGCTGACCCAGGATTCCAAGACCATCGAGTTCTTCGAGGGTATGGTATAAGAAAAGGAAGGAGTGTAAGAAATGTCTATCAAAACCTTTAAGCCGACCACCCCTTCCCGCCGTCACATGACTGTTTCCGGCTTCGACGGCATTGACAAGCACGCCAAGCCCGAAGCCAGCCTGACGGAAGTCCTGAAGAAGAACGCTGGTCGCAACAGCTATGGTCACATCACCGTCCGCCATCGCGGCGGCGGCGAGAAGCGGAAGTACCGCATCATCGACTTCAAGCGCGACAAGGTGGATATGGAAGCCACTGTCCTGCGCCTGGAGTATGACCCCAACCGCAGCGCCAACATTGCCCTGGTGCAGTATGAGGACGGCGAGAAGCGCTACATCATCGCCCCTGTGGGTCTGACCGCAGGCGACAAGGTGCTCTCCTCTGCCTCCGCCGATATCAAGCCCGGCAACTGCCTGCCCATCGCCAACATTCCCGTGGGTACCGTGATCCACAACGTGGAGATGCACCCCGGCAAGGGCGCCCAGCTGGTGCGCTCCGCCGGCGCCTATGCCCAGCTGATGGCCAAGGACGGCGACAACGCCCAGATCCGTATGCCCTCCGGCGAGGTCCGCATCATCCGCACCAACTGCACCGCCTGCATCGGTCAGGTGGGCAACCTGGAGCATGAGAACGTCCAGATCGGTAAGGCCGGCCGCAAGCGTCACATGGGCTGGCGTCCCACCGTTCGCGGTTCCGTCATGAACCCCTGCGACCACCCCCACGGCGGTGGTGAGGGCAAGTCCCCTGTGGGCCGCCCCGGTCCTGTTACCCCTTGGGGCAAGCCCGCCCTGGGTTACAAGACCCGCAAGACCAAGAACCGCAACGACAAGTTCATTGTCAAGCGTCGTAATGTGAAGTAAGGGAGGCAAAGAAATATGAGCAGATCTATTAAAAAAGGCCCGTATGTTGCCCCTGAGCTGCTGAAGCGGGTTGAAGAAATGAACAAGACCGGCGAGAAGAACGTGCTGAAGACCTGGAGCCGCAGCTCCACCATCTTCCCCGCCTTCGTCGGCCACACCATCGCAGTCCACGACGGCCGCCGTCATGTGCCTGTCTATATCCAGGAGGATATGGTCGGTCACAAGCTGGGTGAGTTCGCTCCCACCCGCACCTTCCGCGGCCACGCCAAGTCTAAGTAAGGAGGATGCACTGAACAATGGAAGCTAAAGCTTATTTGAGATATGTCCGCATCTCTCCCCGCAAGATCCAGATCGTCTGCGATCTGATCCGCGGCAAGGACGTGCAGACTGCCATGGCCATCCTGATGCAGACCCCCAAGGCTGCCTCCGAGCCCCTGATGAAGCTCCTCAAGAGCGCCTGCGCCAATGCGGAGAACAACTTCAGCATGGACCCCGAGAAGCTGGTGGTCACCCAGGTGTTCGCCACCCCCGGCCCCATCCTCAAGCGGATGATGCCCCGCGCTCAGGGCCGCGCCTATCGCATCAATAAGAGAACCTCTCACGTGACGCTGGCCGTCGCTGAGAAGAACTGAAGGGAGGAGACAGTTTATGGGACAGAAAGTTAATCCCCACGGCTTCCGCGTGGGCGTCATCAAAGACTGGGATTCCCGTTGGTATGCCAGCAATGAGAAGGTGGGCGACCTGCTGGTCGAGGATCACAAGATCCGCGTCTACCTGAAGAAGCTCCTGTATGCTGCCGGTGTCTCCAAGATCGAGATCGAGCGCAGCAACGAGGTCGTCACCGTTTACCTGCACGTTGCCCGCCCCGGCGTGGTCATCGGCAAGGGCGGCGAGCAGATCGAGCAGTACCGCAAGGACGTTGAGAAGCTCATCGGCAAGACCGTGAAGCTGAACATCGTCGAGGTCCGCAACCCCGATATGGACGCGCAGCTGGTGGCCGAGAACATCGCCGCTCAGCTGGAGAAGCGTATTTCTCACCGCCGCGCCATGAAGAATGCCATGGGCCGCGCCATGCGCGCCGGCGCCAAGGGCATCAAGTGCAATTGCTCCGGCCGTCTGGGCGGCCGCGAGATCGCCGGTTCCGAGCACTATCACGAGGGTACCATCCCCCTGCAGACCCTGCGCGCCGACATCGACTATGGCTTCGCTGAGGCTGCTACCACCTTCGGCCGCATCGGCGTGAAGGTCTGGATCTATAAGGGCGAGATCCTGTCCCAGGCCCTGCGGACCACCCCCCGCACCCTGGACACCAGCAAGCCCTATCAGGAGCGCCGTGAGCGCCGCGGCCGCCGGGACGGCGACCGCCGCGGCGGTTTCCGCCGCGATGGCCAGAATGGTGGCTTCAACCGTGACCGCCGGGACGGCAACCGTCCCCAGGGCGGCTTCCGCAAGCCCGCAGAAAAGAAAGAAGGAGGCGCTCAGTAATGCTTCTGCCCAAGAGAGTTAAGTACCGCAGAGTACACCGTGGCCGCCTCACCGGCAAGGCCATGAGAGGCAACAAGGTCACCTACGGTGAGTTTGGCCTCGTCGCTGTGGAGCCCGCGTGGATCACCAGCAACCAGATCGAAGCAGCCCGTATCGCCATGACCCGCTATACCAAGCGCGGCGGTCAGGTCTGGATCAAGATCTTCCCCGATAAGCCCGTCACCGAGAAGCCGGCCGAGACCCGCATGGGTTCCGGTAAGGGCTCCCCCGAGTACTGGGTCGCAGTCGTCAAGCCCGGCCGTGTCATGTTTGAGATCGCCGGTGTTCCCGAAGAGGTCGCCCGTGAGGCCCTGCGTCTGGCCAGCCACAAGCTGCCCATCAAGACGAAGATCGTCAAGCGCGAGGATCTCGAAGCACAGGAAGTAGGTGAATGAGATGAAGGCAACTGAAGTACGTGCAATGAGCGTGGAGCAGCTGAACGAGAAGCTGACCTCCCTGAAGAAGGATCTGTTCTTCCTGCGTATGCAGCACGCCACCAATCAGCTGGACAATCCTCTCAAGATCGCTGAAACCAAGCGTGATATTGCCCGCGTCAAGACCGTTATCCGTGAAAAGGAGGAGAAGTAACATGGAAGAGAAGAGAATTTCCTCCCGCAAGGTCCGCGTCGGTAAGGTTGTTTCCGACAAGATGGACAAGACCGTCGTGGTCGCCATCGAGGACCGTGTCGCTCATCCTCTGTATAAGAAGATCGTCGGCCGCACCTATAAGCTGAAGGCCCACGACGAGGAGAACGCCTGCGGCGTAGGTGATATTGTCAAGGTGATGGAGACCCGCCCCCTGTCCAAGGACAAGCGTTGGCGCGTGGTCGAGATCGTCGAGAAGGCGAAGTAAGGAGGTAGCCGAGTATGATTCAGTCAGAGTCTTATCTGAAGGTTGCCGATAATACCGGCGCCAAGGAGATCAAGTGCATCCGCGTCCTGGGCGGTTCCAAGCGCAAGTACGGCAACATCGGCGATGTGATCGTCGCCTCCGTGCGCAAGAGCACCCCCGGCGGCCAGGTGAAGAAGGGCGAGGTGGTCAAGGCCGTTATCGTCCGCAGCGCCAAGGGCGTCCGTCGTGCCGACGGCACCTATGTCCGTTTCGACGACAATGCCGCCGTCCTCATTAAGGACGACAAAAACCCCAGAGGTACCCGTATCTTTGGGCCCGTTGCTCGTGAGCTGCGCGACAAGGATTACATGAAGATCCTGTCCCTCGCTCCCGAAGTTGTTTGATGGAGGGGCCAGAGAAATGAATAGTCTGAAGATCAAGAAGAATGACACCGTTGTCATCCTGTCCGGCAAGGACCGCGGCAAGCAGGGTAAGGTGCTGGGCACCGTCCCCAGCGAGGGCAAGGTCGTTGTGGAAGGCTGCAACATGGTCACCTGCCACATCAAGCCCCGCCGTCAGGGCGAGGAGGGCGGCATCGTCAAGCGCGAGGCCGCTATCTACGCCAGCAAGGTCCAGGTGGTCTGCCCCAAGTGCGGCAAGAACACCCGCGTGGGCTATGAGCTGAGAGATGGCAAGAAAGTCCGCACCTGCAAGAAGTGCGGCGCAGAACTGTGAGAAAGGAGAGCGTAAAAAATGGCACGTCTGAAAGTTAAGTATACCGAAGAAGTGGCTCCCGCTCTCTTCAAGAAGTTCGGTTACAAGAGCACCATGCAGATCCCCAAGATCGAGAAGGTGGTCCTGAACGTCGGCTGCGGCGAGGCCCGCGAGAACCCCAAGGTTCTGGATGCCGTCGTCAGCCAGCTGTCCCAGATCACCGGCCAGAAGGCCATCATCACCATCGCCAAGAAGTCCGTGGCTAACTTCAAGCTGCGTGAGGGCATGCCCGTCGGCGCCAAGGTCACCCTGCGGGGCGACAAGATGTGGGAGTTCCTGGATCGTCTGTTCAACGTGGCTCTGCCCCGTGTCCGCGACTTCCGCGGCATCAGCGCCAACGCCTTCGACGGCCGCGGCAACTATGCCCTGGGCATCAAGGAGCAGCTGATCTTCCCCGAGATCGAGTATGACAAGATCGACAAGATCCGCGGCATGGACATCGTGATCTGCACCACCGCTCAGACCGATGAAGAAGCACGCGAGCTGCTGACCCTGGTCGGCGCTCCCTTTGAACGCTGATTAGGAGGAGAAACACCATGGCAAAGAAGTCTATGATCCTGAAGCAGCAGGCTCCCGCGAAGTTCTCCACCCGTAAGTACAACCGCTGCAAGCTGTGCGGCCGTCCCCACGCCTATCTGCGTGACTACGGCGTCTGCCGTGTCTGCTTCCGCACGCTGGCTTACAAGGGCGAGATTCCCGGCGTCCGCAAGGCTTCCTGGTAAATTTTTCCGTTATACTTCGTTGGCTCGGCTCGGCGTACACAAAGTACGCCGTCGCCTCGCCGCCTCGTCTAACGAAAAAATTCAAGATTTTTCCGCCATACTTCGTTGGCACGGCCCGGCATACACAAAGTACGTCGTCGCTTCGCCTCGTCTGGCGAAAAAATCCAATCAACAAGTGCCTGCGAGCGCTCCGTGCGCTCTGGCAATATAGGATGGCGAAAGGTCACTGGTAATTAAACATCGCTGGTCATCGGACGGTGCCTAAATTATCAGTGATACCTCGCTGCCTCAACAGGGATTTCCCTGTAACTCTAAATTAGGAGGAAATATTTATGCACATCACTGATCCTGTTGCTGATATGCTGACCCGTATCCGCAACGCCAACAACGCCAAGCATGAGACCGTTGACGTTCCTGCCTCCAACATGAAGAAGAGCATCGCTCAGATTCTGCTGGACGAGGGCTATATCAAGGCCTTCCAGGTCGTCGAAGACGGCACCCAGGGCGTGATCCGCATCACTCTGAAGTACAATGCCGGCAAGGAGAAGGTTATCTCCGGTCTGCGCCGCGTGTCCAAGCCCGGTCTGCGGGTGTATGTGGGCGCCGACGAGCTGCCCCGCGTTCTGCGCGGCCTGGGCATTGCCATCGTATCCACTTCTAAGGGCGTCATGACCGACAAGGCTGCTCGCGCGGCTCACGTCGGCGGCGAAGTCCTTGCGTTTGTTTGGTAAGGAGGGTATTGAACAATGTCGAGAATTGGCAGAATGCCCATTACCGTCCCCGCCGGTGTGGAAGTCACCATCGCGGAGAACAACGTCGTTACCGTCAAGGGCCCCAAGGGCACTCTGACTCAGGCTCTGCGCCCGGAGATGATCCTGGAGCAGGACGGCAGCGTCATCCACGTCAAGCGCCCCTCTGACGACAAGCTGCACTGCGCTCTGCACGGCATGACCCGCGCTCTGCTGCACAACATGGTCGTCGGCGTCAGCGAAGGCTTCAAGAAGGAACTGGAGATCAACGGCGTCGGTTACCGCGCCGCCAAGGAAGGGAAGAACCTGGTCATGAACCTGGGCTATTCCCACCAGGTCATCGTTCCCGAGATCGACGGCATCACCATTGATGTCCCCTCTGCCAACAAGGTGGTCATTTCCGGCCCCGACAAGCAGAAGGTGGGCCAGTTCGCGGCGGAAGTCCGCGAGAAGCGTCCTCCCGAGCCTTATAAGGGCAAGGGCATCAAGTATGTCGACGAAGTCATCCGCCGCAAGGTCGGTAAGACCGGCGCCAAGAAGTAAGGAGGTGTGCCGTTATGATTAAAAGACCCAATACCAACGCTCAGCGTCAGAAGCGCCATAAGAGAGTCCGCGCCAAGGTGTTCGGCACTACCCAGCGTCCTCGTCTGAACGTGTTCCGCAGCGAAAAGAATATCTACGCCCAGATCATCGACGATGTGGCCGGCAACACCCTGGTCTCCGCTTCCTCCCTGGATAAGGAGATCGAGGGCAACGGCGGCAACAAGACCGCGGCCCGCGCCGTGGGCAAGCTGGTGGCTGAGCGCGCCAAGGCCAAGGGCATCGACACCGTGGTGTTCGATCGCGGCGGCTATCTGTACCACGGCCGCGTGGCCGAGCTGGCTGAAGGCGCCCGCGAGGGCGGCCTGGAATTCTGAGAGAGGAGGAACACTGACAAATGGCAAGATTTGAAAGAGAACCCAGCGAGTTCATCGAAAAAGTCGTCTGCACCAACCGTGTATCCAAGACGGTCAAGGGCGGCCGCGTCATGAAGTTCTCCGCTCTGATGGTCGTCGGCGACGGCAAGGGCAAGGTCGGTTTCGGCCTTGGCAAGGCCGCTGAAGTGCCCGAGGCGATCCGCAAGGGCATCGAGGACGCCAAGAAGAACATGATCACCATCTCCCTGTCCGGCAGCACCATTCCTCACGAGATCATCGGCGAGAAGGGTGCCGGCCGCGTGCTGATGAAGCCCGCCGCCCCCGGTACCGGCGTGATCGCCGGTGGTCCTGTGCGTATCATCATGGAAGCTGCCGGCGTGAAGGATATCCGTACCAAGTGCCTGCGCTCCAACACCGCCGTCAACGTTGTCGCCGCCACCTTCGAGGGCCTGAAGGCCCTGCGCACCCCGGAAGAGGTCGCCCGCACCCGCGGCAAGAGCGTCGACGAGATCGTGGGCTAAGGAGGCGTGAACAATGGCTAATCTGAACATCAAGCTCGTCAAGAGCCTTAACGGCAGACTGGAAAAGCACATTGCCACTGCCAAGTCCATGGGCCTGCGGAAGATCGGTGACACCACCGTTCAGCCCGACAACGCCCAGACCCGGGGCAAGATCGCCAAGATCGGCTATCTGCTCCAGGTCACCGAAGTAGAATAAAGGAGGTGCGAGAGGATGAAACTCAACGAACTGTCTCCCGCCACTGGCTCCGTCAGGGAAGCTTACCGCAAGGGCCGCGGCGCCGGCTCCGGTAACGGCAAGACTGCCGGCCGCGGCCATAAGGGCCAGAAGGCCCGCTCCGGCGGCGGTACCCGCATCGGGTTCGAAGGCGGCCAGATGCCTCTGGCACGCCGTATCCCCAAGCGTGGCTTCAACAACATTTTCGCCAAACCCCTGGAGATCATCAACCTGACCGCTCTCAACAAGTTTGAGGACGGCGACATCGTCACCGCAGAGGCCCTGCTTGCCAAGGGAATCCTGAGCAAGTGTGAATACGGCTACAAGGTTCTGGGTAACGGCAATGTTACCAAGAAGGTGACCGTACAGGCCGCTGCTTTCTCCCAGTCTGCCAAGGATGCAATCGAGGCTGCTGGAGGAAAGGCAGAGGTGATCTAAGTTGATCCAGACCATCAAGAAGGCTTGGGGCATCCCCGAGCTGCGCAAAAAGATCGTCTTTACCGCGCTGATCCTGCTGATCTTCCGGATTGGCAACGCCATCCCCGTCCCCTATGTGGACACCGGCCTGCTGGGCACCTATATCAACCAGCTGAGCACCACCGTGCTGAGCCTGTATAACGTGATGTCCGGCGGCGCCTTCGCCCAGGCCACCATCTTCGCCCTGGGCGTCCAGCCCTATATCAACAGCTCCATCATCATCCAGCTGCTGACCATCGCCATTCCCTCCCTGGGCCGCATGGCACAGGAGGGCGGCGAGGAAGGCAAAAAGAAGATCCAGTCCATCACCCGGTATGCCACCGTGGCCATCGCCATCATCCAGGGTGTCGGCTACTTCTTCCTGATGAAGAACTACGGCATCCTCACCAGCACGTCTGTGTGGGCCGCCCTGGTCATCATCGTGTCCTTCATTGCGGGCTCCTCCTTCGTGATGTGGATGGGCGAGCAGATCACCGAGTTCGGTATCGGCAACGGCATCTCCATCATCCTGTTCGCGGGCATCCTGTCCCGCGTTCCCACTATGGTGTCCCAGATGGTCGACGGCTTCCGGGCCGGCTCCCTGAAATGGTGGATGGCCCTGCTGGTCATCGTGGGCATCCTGCTGCTGATCGTGCTGATCACCTGGGTCAACGGCGCCGAGCGCCGGATCCCCGTGCAGTACGCCAAGCGCCAGGTGGGCCGCAAGATGTACGGCGGCCAGTCCTCCACCCTTCCCATGAAGGTGAATATGTCCGGCGTCCTGCCCATCATCTTCGCTCAGTCCATCGCCATGATCCCCTCCACCATCGCCGCTTTCTGCAAGCAGCCGAAGGAGGGCACCTTCTGGTATGGCTTCCTGAACGCCATCGACACCAAGTCTGTGCTGTACATGATCTTCTATTTCCTGATGATCATCGCTTTCAGCTACTTCTACGCCACCATCCAGTTCAACCCCGTGGAGATCTCCAACAACCTGAAGAAGAACGGCGGCTTCATTCCCGGCTTCCGTCCGGGCAACCCCACCGCTGCGTTCATTCAGAAGGTCCTCAATAAGGTCACGCTCTTCGGCGCCGTGTATCTGGGTATCGTGGCCATTCTGCCTCTGATCATTGGCAAGATCGTCAATGTCGCGGCTCTGTCCATCGGCGGCACCTCCGTCATCATCGTTGTGGGTGTGGCGCTGGAGACCGTCCAGGCTCTGGAGTCCCAGATGCTGATGCGTCAGTATAAGGGCTTCCTGGAATAATCGAGGTGTGCAATATGAAACTGATCCTTTTAGGCGCTCCGGGTGCCGGGAAGGGCACCCAGGCGGATATTCTCAAGAAAAAGCTCAACGTGCCCACCATTTCCACCGGCAACATCCTCCGCGCCGCCGTCAAAAACGGTACGCCCACCGGCCTTCGTGCCAAGGAGTACATGGACGCCGGCCGCCTGGTGCCCGATGAAGTCATCATCGGCATCATCCAGGAGCGTCTGCAGGAGTCCGACTGTGCCAACGGCTACATTCTGGACGGGGTGCCCCGCACCATCGCCCAGGCCGAGGCCATGGAACAGGCCGGCATCAGCTTCGACGCCGTGGTGGCCATCGAGATCCCCGATGAAAAGATCGTGGCTCGTATGGGTGGCCGCCGTGTCTGCGAGAGCTGCGGCGCCAGCTATCACATCGTGAACATCCCCCCTAAGACCGAGGGCGTGTGTGACGTGTGCGGCGGCAAGCTCGTGCAGCGCAAGGATGATAACCCCGAGACGGTCCGTGACCGGCTGGCGGTTTATCATAAAGAGACAGAGCCCCTGAAGGGTTTCTACGAGGCCCGTGGGATTCTGAAAACTGTGGAGGACCAGCCCACCGTGGCTGGGACCACGCAGGCGATCCTGCGTGAATTGGGAGTGACCGAATGATCACGCTGAAATCCGCGCACGAGATCGAACTGATGCGCCGGGCGGGAAAGATTACCGCGGCTGCCCGTGCTGTGGCACGGGATATGGTAAAACCCGGCGTAACAACCCAACAAATTGACAAGGCAGTCTATAAGTTCATCACCGAGCAGGGAGCGACCCCGTCGTTCCTGCACTACAACGGCTATCCGGCCAGCGTGTGCGTCTCCGTCAATGACGAGATCATCCACGGCATCCCCGGCAAACGGGTGCTGCAGGAGGGCGACATCGTCAGCGTGGACGTGGGCGCGTTCATCGGCGGCTTCCATGGCGACTGCGCCGGCACCTACCCCTGCGGGCAGGTGTCCGACGAGGCGCTGCGGCTGATCCGTGCCACCCAGCAGAGCTTCTTTGAGGGCATCAGGTACGCCCGGGAGGGCTATCGCCTGTCCGACATCTCCGCCGCCGTTCAGGCGTACGCCGAGAGTCAGGGCTACAGCATCGTCCGGGAGTATGTGGGTCACGGCATCGGGCGCAACATGCACGAGGCGCCGGAGGTGCCCAACTATGGCCGCCCCGGCCATGGCCCCCGGCTTCTGCGGGGCATGACCATCGCCGTGGAGCCCATGGTCAACGCCGGCTCTGCCGCCATCGTGCAGATGCCCGACGGATGGACCGTTCGCACAGCCGACGGCAAGTATGCCGCCCACTATGAGAACACCGTTCTCATCACCGCCGGGGACCCGGAGCTTCTGACGGACCCCGAGGGCTCTTTGGTGTGAGCGTATGGACATTGCCAGATCCAACATCGTAAAATCTATCGCCGGCAGGGACGCGGGAAGCCTCTTCTTCGTGCTTGCGACGGAGGGAGACTTCCTCCTGCTGGCGGACGGCAAACGCCGCCGCGTGGAAAGCCCCAAGCGCAAGCGCCGCAAGCATGTGGAGCTGGTGGAGGAGGGCAGCGGCCCCGCTGCCGACAAGATCAGAAGCAGCGAAAAAATCACAAATAGTGAGCTTCGTAAAGCCTTAGCCGCAGTCAGCGGCGGTAATCAGGACCAGGAGGGATAACACTTGGCAAAATCCGACATGATCGAAGTTGAGGGAGTGGTGGTCGAATCACTGCCCAACACCACATTCCAAGTTGACATTGGAAATGGTCACACTATCTTAGCGCATATTTCCGGAAAGCTCAGAATGAATTTCATCAGGATTCTGCCCGGCGACAAGGTGACAGTGGAGATGTCTCCTTACGATCTGACCCGTGGCCGGATTACCTGGCGTAGTAAGTAGGAGGTTTATTGACATGAAAGTAAGACCGTCCGTGAAGCCCATGTGCGAAAAGTGCAAGATCATTCGCCGCAAAGGTCGCGTTATGGTGATCTGCGAGAATCCCAAGCACAAGCAGCGTCAGGGCTAAGTAGAAAGTGGAGGTGCTTTAAAGTATGGCACGTATTGCCGGTATTGACCTGCCCAAGGATAAGCGAATCGAAATCGGTTTGACCTATATCTACGGTATTGGCAGAAAGAGCGCCCAGGACATCCTGGCGCAGACTGGGATCAACCCCGACACCCGCGTCAAGGATCTGACCGAGGCCGACGAAGCCAAGCTTCGTGAAGCCATCGACCAGAGCTACGTGGTGGAAGGCGACCTGCGCCGTCAGGTCGCCCTGGATATCAAGCGGCTGACCGAGATCGGCTGCTACCGCGGCACCCGTCATCGCCGCGGCCTGCCCGTGCGCGGCCAGCGCAGCAAGACCAACGCCCGCACCCGCAAGGGCCCCAAGAAGACCATCGCCAACAAGAAGAAGTAAGGAGGGAAGATAGAATATGGCTAATCCTAAGACCGGTAAGAAGGTCATCCGCCGCCGTCGTGAAAAGAAGAACGTCGAAAAGGGCCAGGTCCATATCCGTTCTTCCTTCAACAACACCATGGTCACCGTGACCGACAGCCAGGGCAACGCACTGTCCTGGGCTTCCTCCGGCGGCCTGGGCTTCCGCGGCAGCAAGAAGTCCACCCCCTTCGCCGCACAGAGCGCCGCCGAGACCGCCGCCAAGGCCGCCATGGAGCATGGCCTGAAGACCGTTGAGGTCTTCGTGAAGGGTCCTGGCCAGGGTCGTGAGGCCGCCATCCGCGCCCTGCAGGCCGTGGGCCTGGAAGTGACCATGATCAAGGACGTCACTCCCATCCCCCACAATGGCTGCCGTCCCCCCAAGCGTCGGCGTGTGTAATCGGAACAAGGAGGATAAGTAAGATATGGCTAAGAATATGCAGCCTATTGCCAAGCGCTGCAAGGCGCTGGGCATTTCTCCTACCGTCATGGGTTACTCCAAGAAGGAGACCAAGCGCAACCCCGGCGGCCAGATGAGAAAGAAGAAGAGCGAGTATGCCATCCAGCTCAACGAGAAGCAGAAGGTGAAGTTCGTCTACGGCATCCTGGAGAAGCAGTTCCATATGTACTATGAGAAGGCTTCCCGCATGCCCGGCAAGACTGGCGAGAACCTGCTGACCCTGGTGGAGCGCCGCCTGGACAACGTGGTGTATCGTCTGGGCTTTGCCATGACCCGCCGCGAGGCCCGTCAGCTGGTGAACCACGCGCATTTCACCGTCAATGGCCAGAAGGTGAACATCCCCTCCTATCTGGTTCGCGTTGGCGATGTCATCGAGGTCCGCGAGAGCAGCCGCTCCTCCGTGGCCTTCAAGCGCCTGACCGGCGAGGATGCCCCGCTGGTCACCGTCCCCCAGTGGCTGGAGCGTGACAAGAACGCCCTGAAGGGCACCGTCACCAAGATGCCCGCCCGCGAGGACATTGATATGCCCATCGAGGAACACCTCATCGTCGAGTTGTACTCCAAGTAATAGGGTCGAGACCCTCATAAAGCAAAGGAATCCAAGTAAGTGCGGACTTGTCCGCACCGTAACGAGAATGAAGGAGGGTACTGCATGATCGAAATTGAGAAGCCCCAGATCGAGTGTATCGAAACGCCCGGCGATGCTTCCTATGGAAAATATGTGATCGAACCCCTGGAGCGCGGTTACGGAACGACCCTGGGCAATGCGCTGCGGCGCATCATGCTCTCCTCTCTGCCCGGCACGGCGGCCACCAGCATCAAGATCGCCGGCGTGCAGCATGAGTTTTCCACCATCCCCGGTGTGAAAGAGGACGTGACCGAGATCGTTCTGAACGTGAAAAGTCTGCTGACCAAGCTGCACTGCGAGGGCACCAAGACCGTCTATATCGAGGCGGCTGGTCCCTGCGAGGTGACGGCCGGCGACATCAAGAGCGACGGTGAGGTCGAGGTCCTGAACCCCGAGCTGCACCTGGCCACCCTGGATGTGGGTGCCACCCTGAGCATGGAAATCACCCTGAGCCACGGCCGGGGCTATGTGTCCGCCGACCGGAACAAGGCCCAGCGGCCCGGCGTCATCGGCGTGATTCCCATCGACTCCATCTATACCCCCGTGTACAAGGTGAATTACACGGTGGAAAACACCCGCGTCGGCAGCATGAGCGACTTCGACAAGCTGACGCTGGAGGTCTGGACGGATTCCACCATTTCCGCCCGCGACGCCGTATCCCTGGGCGCGAAGATCCTGTGCGATCACTTTGCCCTGTTCACCGATCTGTCCGACACGCTGGACGGCCGCCCCATCGTGGTGGAGAAGTCCGCCGATCCCCAGAGCACGGTGCTGGATATGACCATCGAAGAGCTGGACCTGTCCGTCCGCAGCTTCAACTGCCTCAAGCGCGCCAACATCAACACGGTGGCGGATCTGATCTCCAAGACCGAGGACGAGATGATGAAGGTGCGCAACCTGGGCCGCAAGTCCCTGGAGGAGGTCATCGGCAAGCTGGAGGCAATGGGCCTGTCCCTGGCCGACGAAGAGAACAACTAACGCGCCCCTGTGCGCATATCCTTACAAGGAGGAAACTGAAATGCCCGGAACTCGTAAGCTCGGTAAGACTACCGATCAGCGTATGGCGATGCTCCGTCAGCAGGTCACCGATTTCCTGGACAATGGCCGGATGGAGACCACCGTCACCCGCGCCAAGGAGATCAAGCCCCTGGCTGAAAAGATGATTACCCTGGGCAAGAAGGGTGATCTGGCTGCCTATCGTCAGGCGCTGAGCTTCATTACCAGAGAGACCGTCGCTCACAAGCTGTTCAAGGAGATCGCTCCTGAATATGCCCAGCGCAACGGCGGCTACACCCGCATCATCCGCACCGGCATCCGCCGCGGCGATGCTGCCGAGACCGCTATCATCGAACTGGTGAAGTAAAAAACCCCAAGCTGCAAATGAGCTCTTTTGTATGGCACAGCCGCCATACAAAAGAGCTCATTTTTGTGCCTTCTCCGCCGCCGTCCCCTTGACAGGACGGATTATGTATGATAGACTAAAATCGGTTTACGGTACATAACTCGAAAGGAGCTGCGCTTATGAATCCCATGCACCAACTGACCCGGCGGCCAGTGAAGGCGGCCTTCGGCGCGTTACTGCTGGCCTTAGCGGGGGTGATTCTGGCTCTGTCCGGGGGCCAGTTCTGGGCGGCAGCCCGGACCCGGGCCGGGGTGGAGGCGACCTATACCACCGTGGCGGTGGTCACCGGTGGGGCCGAGCAGGCGGGGGATTCCGACGCATCGCTTGAAAGCGCCTCCGCCGCATGGGAAGCGGCCAGGTTTCTGGCGGAGCCGGAACAGCGGAACTGGAGCATCATCCAATCGCGGCCAAAGGTGGGACTGGTCAGCGGCTATGCGTCCAATCTGACGCCTTTGCTGGATCTGTACAATTTCCGCAGTTACAATGGCGGCGAGACAATGGACTCTGCCCCGGACGCTCCGTATACATACTTTATTCTGGAGGTTCTGGTAACGGACGCTCTGGAGCGCCATGACCGGCCACAGGAGGGGGCATCCTACTCCGAGTCCACATGGTCCATATCCGGGCAAGTGCAGGGGGTGTACGGCTTGCAGCAGGGGCTGCGGGACCCCACCGGATGGCAGGCGGATATCCGATTCACCCAGTATTACAGCGATGGGGACGCCCCCATGCGGCCGGAGGCGGGGAAGCGATATCTGCTGCTGGCCTGCACCTATGACGACACGGAGTGGGAGGAGCGATGCGGAATCGCCGCCGAAATTCTGTGGGACACCAACGTGCAGCTGGACCCCTGGTCCCTGGACATTGAGAACAACCTGATCCGCTATGACCAGAGGACCCGCCAGGAGGAGCAGGTTTTGGACGAGACGCTTCAGGAGCTGCCCCCGGACGCCCCGGGTTATCGGGACCCCACCACCGGGGCGGAGGTGTTCAGCCTGTCCATGAACGCGGCGGACCACCTGCGCACCAACGTGGTCCGGTATTCCGGGATGATGGAAACCCTGGCCCCGGACGGGGATTCCGGCCTGTGGACGATGCAGACGGTGGACTATGGCCGCTATGACCTGCCGTCCATCCAGGAGCTTCCGGAGGGCGTCACCGCCCGGGAGATCATGGACGGCACCGCCTCCTGGCAGACGGCCCTGAAAGCACTGGACGTCACCAACCACAGCGTGCCGGTGCTGACGGTGGAAAAGGTAGAGGCCCTGGCGGATTTCGCCGCCGGGAACGCCATGGTCACCCAGGGCCGCAGCTTCTCCCAATCGGAGTATGACTCCGGAGCAGCGGTGTGCCTGATTTCCGAGTCCCTGGCCCGGGAAAATGGTCTGAACGTAGGGGATTCCCTGCCCCTGTCCCTGTATGAGGATGACCCGGGGCTTCCTCCGATCTATGCCCGGTTTCAGGAGTCCTGCAATCCCCGGGCGTCTGTGTTCGTGCCCCAGGAGGGCTTCCGGCAGGAGACGGAATATACCATCATCGGTCTGTACCGCCAAAGCAGCGAGTGGGTGACCACCCCTACCAGCTTTACCCCCAACAGTGTGTTTGCGCCGGAGAAAAGTGTCACCTGCCAGACAGTAACCGGCAGTTGCGGCGTGTGGTCCAGCCTGGTTCTGCAAAACGGTACCATCGACCAGATGGAGGCCCGACTGAAGGAAAATGGCCTGGGCGGCACGGTGACTTATTACGACCAGGGGTACAGCGACATCGTGGAGAGTCTGGACGGCTATACCCGGGTGTCCCGGACGGTGCTTCTGGTGGGTTTAGCCCTGTGGGCGGTGGTGCTGGCGGCGTATTGTGTACTGCTTCCCATGCAGGAAGGGAAAACCGCCCTGCGCATGTGGACACTGGGCGCAAAATGCCGGGATATTGCGGGACAAATCTGGACGCCCTCGGCCCTGATGGCCCTGGCGGGGACAATCATCGCCCTGGCCGTCAGCATCCCCGGGATGTCCTGGGCCACGGACAAAATCCAGGCCCTGACCGGCTCTGATTTAACGCTGAAGGTGTCCACCGGCCAGACCATGGCCCTGTGCGCCGGGGCCCTGTCCATTGCCCTGGCGGTGATTGCCCTGGTCAGCGTATCCACCGCACAGCGGGGCATCCGAAAGGCGGAATAAAAAGCAAAGGCGGGCCGCTGGCCCGCCTTTGCTTTGAAAAAATCTGTTTTAAAACGCCGGTTTACTTCGTTTCGGGGGTCAGATCCCACTTCCACTCCCGGACCTCCGGCAGGTCCACGCCGTTGTCCCGGATATACTGCCGGTGCTCCACCAGCTTATCCTGCATCTTCTGGACCAGGTATGCGCCGCGATTGCCCAGCTGGGGCAGGCGGCGAACCGTGTCGATGACCAGGTCAAAGCGGTCGATGTCGTTGAGCACGCGCATGTCGAAGGGGGTGGTGATGGTGCCCTCCTCCTTATAGCCCCGGACGTGGAGGTTCTTGTTGTGGCGGCGATAGGTCAGCTCATGGACCAGGGTGGGATAGCCGTGATAGGCGAAGATGATGGGCTTATCCTTGGTGAACAGACCGTCATACTCCTCGTCGGTGAGGCCGTGGGGATGCTCGGTGTGGGGCTGCAGCTTCATCAGGTCCACCACGTTCACCACTCGGATCTTCAGCTCCGGCAGCTCCCGGCGCAGGATGCTGACGGCAGCCAGCGTCTCCAGGGTGGGGGTGTCGCCGCAGCAGGCCATCACCACGTCCGGCTCGCACCCGGCGTCGTTGGAGGCCCAATCCCAGATACCGATGCCCTGGGTGCAGTGCTTCACCGCCTGCTCCATGGTCAGCCACTGAGGCCGGGGGTGCTTGCTGGCCACCATCACGTTGACATAGTTGCGGCTCTTGATGCAGTGGTCGAAGCAGGAGAGCAGGCAGTTGGCATCCGGCGGCAGATAGATGCGCACCACGTCGGCCTTCTTGTTGGCCACATGGTCCAGGAAGCCGGGGTCCTGATGGGTGAAGCCGTTGTGGTCCTGCTGCCACACGTTGGAAGCCAGGATATAGTTCAGGGAGGCAATGTCGTGCCGCCAGGGCAGCTCGCTGCACATCTTCAGCCACTTGGCGTGCTGGGCGAACATGGAGTCCACAATGCGGATGAAGGCCTCATAGCTGTCGAAGAAGCCGTGGCGTCCGGTGAGCAGGTAGCCCTCCAGGAAGCCCTCGCAGAAGTGCTCGGAGAGCATGGAGTCCATGACCCGGCCGTCGGGGTCCAGGTGGTCGTCGATGCCCGGGATCTGCTGGTCCAGGAAGCGGCGGCCGGTGACCTCAAACACCGCCTGCAGGCGGTTGGAGGCCGTTTCGTCCGGGGCAAAGATCCGGAAGTTCCGGGCGTCCATGTTCAGCTTCATCACGTCCCGGACATAGGTGCCCAGAACGTACATATCCTGGGCCTCCACGCCGCCGGGAACCGTGACGTCCACGGCATAGTCCCGGAAATCGGGGGTCCGCAGATCCCGCAGCAGCAGACCGCCGTTGGCGTGGGGGTTTGCACCCATGCGTCGATTGCCCGCAGGGGGGAAGGACGCTACCAGCTCCACGGGCGTACCGTCGGAGTTGAACAGCTCCTCCGGCTTATAGGAGCGCAGCCACTGCTCCAGCTGGGCCAGGTGCCGGTCAGTGTCGGCGCCCATGGAGATGGGCACCTGGTGCGCCCGCCAGCAGCCCTCCACCGGCAGGTCGTCCACCTCCTTGGGTCCGGTCCAGCCCTTGGGGGTGCGCAGCACCAGCATGGGCCAGCGGGGCCGCTTGGCCTGGGCGCTCTTGCGGGCCTCCCGCTGGATGCGCTTGATCTCGCGGATGGCCCAGTCCAGGGCCGCTGCCATCTGCTGGTGCATGAGCATGGGCTCGTCGCCCTCCACAAAGCGGGGCTCCCAGCCGCAGCCCCGGAAGAAGCTCTCCACCTCCTCGTGGCTCATGCGGGAGAAGATGGTGGGGTTGGCGATCTTGAAGCCGTTCAGGTGCAGAATGGGCAGCACCGCGCCATCGGTGATGGGATTCATGAACTTGTTGCCATGCCAGGAGGTGGCCAGGGGGCCGGTCTCGGCCTCGCCGTCGCCCACCACGCAGGCGGCGATCAGGTCGGGATTGTCCGCCACGGCACCGAAGGCGTGGGCCAGGGAATAGCCCAGCTCGCCGCCCTCATGGATGGAGCCGGGAGTCTCCGGGGCCACATGGCTGGGGATGCCGCCGGGGAAGGAGAAGCGCTTGAACAGCTTCTGCATGCCGTCCTTGTCCCGGGTGATGTTGGGATAGACCTCGGTATAGCTGCCGTCCAGCCAGTCCTGGGCCACCATGGCGTTGCCGCCGTGGCCGGGGCCGGAGAGATAGATCATGTCCAGGTCGCTGCGCTTGATGACCCGGTCCAGATGGGTATAGATGAAGTTCTGGCCCGGGCAGGTGCCCCAGTGGCCCACGATGGTCTGCTTGAGGTCGCTCTTGCGCAGCGGACGCTCCAGCAGCGGGTTGTCCAGCAGATACAGCTGGCATGCGGTCAGGTAATTGGCGGCGCGCCAGTAGGCGTCGATCTGATAGAGCTCCTGCTCGTTCAGCGGCGGCTTCTTGGACAGCCGCGCACCGGGCTTGAATTCGGGCATGATGATTCCTCCTTGTGCAATTGCCTGGGCTTATGTGTGCCGCAAGCGAAATTAAGATTCGGGTTAATTTGAATATTGACCTGAAATCTTAGATTAGCATTAGAATAACACATGAATTACAAAAATGGAAGCAAAAATTTGTAAATATTTCTTGAAGAATCAAATTTAAGTTTGGAGTTAATGCGCGAATGGCGGAGGATAAGAACGGATGGCCCGCCGCTTTGCGAAACATGGAATGCAATTGGTTTCTCCATTGTCCGGCAGTCCGATTTTAGGGACACCCAGCGCCGTATAATAGGCGCGTAAGAGGAAAGGAGGGCGCATACTATGGCGTTCAGTATCAAATTTTCAGCGGGGACTGCCCATAAGTCGGAACGGACTATCCCCAGAAGGTCCGTGGTGCAGATCTATTTTGCTGCCAACCACCGGAGTCTGGCGTACTACAACGACCGGTTCGACCTGAAGCCCGGCGACCTGGTCTTTGTGGACGGCAAGCTGGCCGGACAGCGGGGCCGCGTTACGCAGGTCAACTACAGCTTCAAAATCAGGCTCTCTGACTATAAGCGAGTGATTTCCGTGGCGGACATCGCTGTGGACGGGCTGTTTTACGCGGCGGGCTCCCACCTGGTTACCTTTGACCGCGGCGTTCTGCCGGCCTGTCAGGCCGCCGGATGGTTCCTGCCGCCTGCGGACCCGGAGGAGGAGTTTGCCAGCGGCGCGGACGACGAAGCATTCTCCCTGGATGAGCTGTGGGCCAGCGATGCCATGTTCCAGCGGGGATATGACTACTACAAGCGCGGACTGGTCCGCTATATCAGCCTGGACGGCCGGGCGGGGTACGCCCTTGTGGAGGGCACGGCTCCCTATGAGGTGGAGTTTGCCTGGGAAAACGGAGAAATCAGCCGTCTGGTCTGCTCCTGCTTCTGCAGCGGCTGCTGCAAGCACCAGGCGGCGGTCATGCTGCAATTGCAGGATCTGCTGGGATGGATCGAGGGGCAGTACCCGGACGCCTACGCGCGCAGCGGCTATTTTGCCGCCGTCTACCGGCAGACGCTGTTTGAATACGCCGTGGATAGCCGGGAAACGGCCCGTTTGCGCCATAAACTGGGAATTTTCCCCCGGCCCGGGCCGCTGAGGGCAGCGCTTCGGCGATTTCTCCGGCTGCAAATTTCCTGTTGCCAACCGAGGGGAAATGTGATAAGATATCTTCATGACGACTCCTCCGCCGCCAGCTGCGGAGCCGGTCTCGCGCAATGGATACCCACGAATCATGTCAGGCGGGGAACCGAGCAGCATTAAGAGGGATCATCCATGTGCCGCGAGTCCACCGGCCCCGTGGCTGGCAGCGGAGGAGTTTGTTCTGTTCTGATTTTTCGGCCGAAGGGAGGGCTGGTTCATGTATCAGGCACTGTATCGGAAATGGCGGCCCAAAACCTTTTCCCAGGTGGTGGGCCAGGACCACATCACCGGCACCCTCCAGCGGCAGGTGGCCGAGGGCCGCACGGCCCACGCCTATCTGTTCACCGGCACCCGGGGCACCGGCAAAACCACCTGCGCCCGGATTCTGGCCAAGGCCGTCAACTGCCTGCACCCGGAGGACGGGGCCCCCTGCAACCAGTGCGAGGCCTGCCGGGGCATCGACAGCGGCTCCCTGCTGGACGTGACGGAGCTGGACGCCGCCAGCAACAGCCGGGTGGACGACATCCGGGAGCTGCTCAGCGAGTCGGTATACACCCCCACGGTGCTGAAAAAGCGGGTCTATATCATCGACGAGGTCCACATGCTGTCCACCCAGGCCTTCAACGCTCTGCTCAAGACCATTGAGGAGCCGCCGGAGCACCTGATGTTCATTCTGGCCACCACGGAGCTGCACAAGGTTCCGGCCACCATTCTCTCCCGGTGCCAGCGCTTCAATTTCAAGCGCATCCTGCCCCGGGATATGGAAAAGCACCTGCTGCGCATTGCCGGGGCCGAAAATATTCCCCTGGCCCCCGACGGGGCGGAGATCCTGGCCCGCATGGCCAACGGCGCTCTCCGGGACGCCCTGAGCCTGCTGGACCAGTGCCGGGTGGCCCAGGGCCGGCTGGACAGCCGCACGGTGCTGGACATTCTGGGCCTGGCCGGCAGCGTCCAGACGGTGGAGCTGATGGACTGCATCCTCCGGCGGGATGCCGCCGGGGCCCTGACCCGGCTGGATGAGCTGTACCGGGGCGGCAAGGATGTGGCCGCCATGCTGGGGGAGCTGGGGGACCTGGCCCGGGACATGACCATTCTCAAGGCCGCCCCCGACGGGGCCGCCGCCCTGCTGACGGGCATATACGATACCAAGACCCTGAAGTCCCTTTCCGGCAGCCAGCCCATGCGGCGGTTTCTGTATCTGACGGAGACGCTGCAGTCCTGCTGCGCCGGGCTGGGGGACAGCTTCCAGCCCCGGACGGATGCGGAGCTGTGTCTGCTGCGGCTGTGTGACGAAAGTCTGTCCGGCGACCTGACGGCTTTGAGCCAGCGGATCGACCGTCTGGAAGATCAGGCTGCAAACGGAATACCGGTAAAAACTGTCCCGCAAACCGCCGGGACGTCCCCCAAAACCGCCCCTTTGTCCCGGGACAGCGCCGGGACAAGCCGGGACGTGCCAAGCGATGACCGGCCCCCTATGCCGGAGGAGCCGCCCCTGCCGGAGGAACCCGGCGGACGGGAGCGGGTATACGATATACCGGACGAGGAACCGCCTGCGGCTCGCCCTGCCGCCAGACCGGTCCGGAAGCCGCCGGCGGCGAAGTCTGCCGCCGTGGTGGGCGACACCGGCAAGTGGGACGCCATGAAGGAGCACTGCAAGGGCCGCCTGGCGGTGAACCACCGGGTGTTTCTGAACATGGTCCAGGGAGCGGTGGACGGCGACTGCCTGACGCTGTACTGCCAGAACGAGTTCGTCCGGGACTCCCTGAACAACAACACGGTGCTGCACGTGCTGCAGGAGGTGGCCTCCGCCGCCGAGGGGCAGACCATCCGGGTGGCGCTGACGGTGGGCGGTGCTCCGGCAGGGAAAAAGCCCGCCAAGCCCCGGCCCAAGCCGGAAAAAGTGACGGAAAAAGCGCCGGAGAAGCCCCCGGAGAAAGCCCCGGAGCCGGAGCAGACGCCCCCCTGGGAGGAGCCTCCGGCGGAAAAGGTCCCGGACAAGCTGGACGAGGTGGCCGCCCAGGGCCGCCAGCTGGAAAATTTCAAAATCAAGTGATCGCACGATATTAAATCAGTATTATAAAGGAGATTTCAACCATGGCTAAGGGATACAGCGCCCGCAACGGGTTCGGCGGCAGCGCCGGGATGATGCGCCAGCAGCAGCAGATGCAGCAGAAGCTGGCCAAGATGCAGCAGGAGATGGAAAGCGCCCAGAAGAACGTGGAGGAGAGCAGCTTCACCGCCTCCGTGGGCGGCGGCGCGGTGCAAGCCACCGTGTCCGGCAAGAAGCAGCTGACGGCCCTGGCCATCCAGCCCGACGCCGTGGACCCGGCGGACGTGGAGATGCTGCAGGACCTGGTGATCTCCGCCGTCAACGAGGCTCTGCGCCAGGCGGAGGAGGCCATGGAGTCCGCCATGGGCACCCTCACCGGCGGGCTGAACATCCCCGGTTTGTTCTGAATTTACATGAGAAATAGCAAAAAAGCAGCCGAAAGGCTGCTTTTTTGCGTTTGGCACGACGGTGGGCAGACATGGGCCCCGCCCATCAGGCCCTCTCTGTCACCTTCGGTGACAGCTCTCCCAGAGGGAGAGCCAAGTCCGTAGAGCCCGCTGCCCTCGACGGCGGCGGCTTGGAGGGAACACCTTCGCAACGGGCAGAACCCCCGCAGCCCACCGGCTGCGGGGGTTCTGCCTATAGGGGGAAAGGAAATCAGTCAGCTTTCTTTCTGCGCAGGAGGACCATGCAGGCGGCCGTAGCGCCGCTGAACAGGGTCAGGGCCAGCCAACCGGCAGAGAAGCTGTCGCCGGTGGTGGGCTTGTCGTCCTGCTTGCCGTCGTCCGGCTGATCGGGCTGGCCGGGCTCAGGCTGGTCCGGAGTGGTGGACTCGCTGTTCTTGTCATACTGAGCGGTAACGGTGAGGTCGCTGCGGACGTTGGTGAAGGCAGCGTCCCAGCCGGAGAAGGTATAGCCCTCGTGCTGGGGAGCCTGGGGGGCAGCGGCGTCCTTGCCGTAGGCCACGGTCTGGGTGTCCAGAGTCTCGCCGGTGAGGCCGTCCACGAAGGTGACGGTGAAGGGGATGGGCTCGAACTCGGCCCGGATGGTGTGGCCGGTGGTCAGCTTGCTGAAGGTGTGGCTGCTGACAGCGCCCACGCTCTGGCCGTCGGCCACATACTGGTCCAGCAGGGTCTCGTGGTTGATGTCCTTGTGGACCACCTTGTAGAAGATGGTGGCGGCGAGGGGATAGCCGCATCAGGTGGTTTCACCCTCCGAGGCCCACTGCGCGGCCAGGGCCGCGTCATAGTACACGGTCATGTCCGCCACCTTGCTGACGAACATCCTGGTGCTGACATTCTCCGGGGGATTGCCCAGGAAGTACACCTGCTCCAGGGCCTTGCAGTTGTCGTTCTCCCACAGGTTCTTGTAGGCGGCGGTGTACTCATTACCTGCGGCGGCCACCACAATGCCCGCCTTCTCCAGGTTGGTCATGGTGGACAGCATGTCCGGGCGGCTGGTGAAGCCCGCCGGGGAGCCCAGGCTCAGGTTCACGGCGTCCATGCCCAGCTTCACGAGTCCTCCAGGGCGGCCAGGATGTCGTCCTCTGCCGCGCCGGTGGAGTTGTCGCCGAAGACCTTCATGACTACCAACTGCGCCTGGGGCGCGACGCCGGAGATGGTGCCGTCGGCGGGATTGGCGATGGTTCCGGCCAGCAGGCTGAGGTTGACGCGGTTTTCGGTTCTATCCCCGCCGCCGGGGGCATACACTGCTCCAAAAAGGGGGAATGCGCTATGACAGACAGACCGCGGCCCGCCCGGCGGCGCCGGACGCCGCCGCCTCCGCCCCGGGGCAAGCGGGAACAGCCCGCCTCCCGGTCATGGGACCGCCGCCTGGCCCAGCTGGCCGTCAGTGCGGTGCTGCTGCTGGCGGTGGTGGTGGTGAAGATCACGGCCCCGTCGGCTATGGACCGGTACCGGGACAGGCTGCTGGACCTGATGGCCGGGCAGACGGACTTCCGGGCAGCGTTTTCCGCCGTGGGCCGGGCGGTATCCGGCCAGGGAGCCGTGGGCAGGGCCCTGAACGACGCCTACACGGCGGTGTTCGGCCCCCAGGATACCGGGGTCACGGTTCCCCAGGACGCGGCGGACCCGGCGGCCTATACGGCGGAGAACACCCCCGGGGACGTGTGTCTGACCCAGCAGGTGCTGGGCTTTGCCTATGCCAACCCGCTGACCGGACCGGTGACGGACCGGTTCGGCTATCGACAGGACCCCAACGGCGGCGGGCAGCAGTTCCACTACGGCCTGGACATCGCCGCCGACGAGGGGGCGGTGATCACGGCCTTTGCCGCCGGGACCGTCACGGCGGTGGGGGACAGCGCGGAGCTGGGCAATTATGTGACGGTGCAGCACCCCGGGGGCTTTGTCACCCTGTATGCCCATTGCAGCCGCATCAACGCCTCCTCCGGCCAGCAGGTGCGGCCCGGGGACCCCATCGCGGAGGTGGGCCATACCGGCAACGCCACCGGGCCCCATCTGCACTTCGAGCTGATGAAGGACGGGGTGTATGTGAATCCCATCTATTACTATGCGGCCCCCTGAGCGGACCCGGATCCGGGTGTCGCCGGGGGCCCCGGCGCTGTTGGCGGTATTTGTGTGGCTGTCGTCGCCAGAGGTGCTGGGGGCGGTGCTGCTGGCGGCTCTGTGCCACGAGCTGGGCCACTATGCCGCCCTGCGCCGCCGGGGCGGCTGGGTCCGGGCGGTGCGCATCTCCGCCCTGGGGGCGGAGATGCAGGTGGCGGGGCGGATGAGCTACGGCGGCGAGCTGCTGGCGGCCGCCGCCGGACCGGCGGTGAATCTGCTGCTGGCGGCGGCGCTGGGACTTCTGGGCCGGTGGTGGGAGCCGCTGTATCTGCTGGCCGGGGCCCAGGCGGTGCTGGGCTGCTTCAACCTGCTGCCCATCCTGCCCCTGGACGGCGGGCGGATGCTGTGGCTGGCCCTGTGCTGGGGGACGGACCCGTTTCTGGCGGATCGGGTGACCCAGGCCGTCAGCCTGGCGGCGGCGGGCCTGCTGACCGTTGCCGGTGCGGCTCTGGCCCGGCGCAGCCCCTTTCTGCTGTGGACGGCGGCGGCTCTGCTGGTCTGCGCGGCGGGGCCGTGTATAAAACGGCGGAGATCGGTCTATGCTTCCCATAAAGGAAGGTGAAGCGCATGAGCGACAGAAAATGGCGCACCTGGGAGGTCCTGGGGCTGATATTCGTGCTGGCGGCGGGGAATCTGCTGCATTTTGTGTATGAGTGGTGCGGCGAAAGCCCCATTGCCGGGGCCCTGGCCTCCGTCAACGAGTCCACCTGGGAGCATATGAAGCTGCTGACCACCCCATGGGTCCTGTGGAGCATCGTGGAGTTTGCCGCCCTGCGGCGCACCGGCCTGCCGGTGCTGACGGCCCGGGCGGCGGGCCTGCTGGCAGGGCTGGCGGCTATCCCGCTGTTGTTTTACGGGTATCAGGGGGTTCTGGGCCGGGACATCATGTGGCTGGACGTGGCCATTTTCCAGATAGCCGTGCTGCTGGGCTTCTGGGTGACCTGGGCCATGCTGCGCCGCCGGGCGCTGGCGTCCCCGGTGTGGCAAGTGGCCGGGGCGGCGGTGCTGGCGGCGGTATGGGCGGCGTTTATCCTATGGACCTTCGCCCCGCCGGACCTGCCGCTGTTCGCGGACCCGGAGACGGGCCTGCGTGGGATCCGATAGGGTTCTTTTCCCCCGCCCCGGCGCATAGGGTAGGGCCGGAGGTGGGGGAAATTGAGGCGCTATATCCTGGGATTTTTCACGGCGGCGGCAGCGGCGGCGGCGCTGTGGCTGCTGCACAGGACCTTTCCGTGTCCGCTGACGGCCCTGCTGGCTCCGGCCAACGGCAGCCCCTGGGAAATGGGGAAGCTGCTGTTCTGGCCGTATCTTCCGGCGGCTCTGGTGATCTGGCGGCTGTCCCCGGAGAGGGGCTCCCGGGGCGGGCACTGTCTGCTGCTGGCGGTGATGCCCCTGTGCATGGCGGGGCTGTGCTGGCTGCTGCCGGGCCGGTGGCTGCGGCTGTGGAGCCTGGTGCTGGCCGGGGGACTGACCCTCCACGGCACGGTGCTGTCCCGGCGGGTCCCCGGCGGGGAGCTGGTGTGGTATGTGCTGGCCATCCTGGTGGGAATCGCCTATCTCCTGCTGACGGTGGGCGCTCCGGATATCGGGCCCTTTGCCGACCCGGCGGCTGCGGCCATGGGGACCATCCCTTTCTGAAAAACTTTGTGATTTTTTTGACTGACTGTTGCATATGCCGCAGAAATGCGGCGCGAAACCTGCTATAATACGACTATACCAAACGAGGAGGCGCTGCATATGGCGATTTTGCATGTGAACGAGAGCGAGTTTGACCGGGAGGTCCTGCAGGATAGCGGCACGGTGCTGGTGGACTTCTGGGCCACCTGGTGCGGTCCCTGCCGGATGCTGGCCCCGATTTTGGAGGAGCTGTCCGGCCAGCACCCGGAGCTGAAGATCGTCAAGGTGGACGTGGACGAAAACCGGGACCTGGCTTTGCAGTACGGCATCGAGAGCATCCCCACCCTGCTGGTGTTCAAGGGCGGCCAGATGGCGGACCGGTCCGTGGGCCTGGTGTCGCCCCAGGAGATCCTGGACCTGGTGAAATAAACGCAAAAGCAAAATACAGGGACCTGCGATTTTCGCAGGTCCCTGTATTTTGTTATAGCCGTGTGTTTTCCGCCGCCTGGATGGTGTGCTTGCAGAGGACGGCGGAGGTGACGGAGCCCACGCCGCCGGGAACCGGGGTCAGGGCCACGTCCAGGGCGGCGGCCTCCGCCGTCACATCGCCGCAGAGGGTCCCGTCGGGGCCCGGGTGGACGCCTACGTCCAGCACCGTCTGCCCGGGGCGGAGGAAGTCCGCCGTGATGAGGCCCGGCCGTCCGGCGGCGGCAATGACGATGTCCGCGTCCCGGGACAGGGCCGGTATGTCCCGGGTGCCGGTGTGGCACACGGTGACGGTGGCGCTGCGGCGCTGCAGCAGCAGGGCGGCGGGCTGGCCCACCACCAGGCTGCGGCCCACCACCACCGCCCGGCGGCCCGCCGGGTCCACGCCGTAATAGTCCAGCAGCTCCAGGCAGGCCTGGGCCGTGCAGGGGGCGAAGCCGCCCCGGCCGGTCAGCAGTCCCGCCAGGGAGCCGGGGGTCATGCCGTCCACGTCCTTGTCCGGGGACAGAAGCCGCCCGGCGGCTTCCTCCTCCGCCTTGTCCGCCAGGGGACGCAGCAGCAGGCAGCCGTGGATGGCGGGATCGTCGTTCACGGACCGGATGACCTCCGGCAGGGAGGCGGCGTCATCCAGGGCGATGCGGCGCAGGTCGATGCCGCACTTGGCGCAGCGGGAGGCCGCGCCCTTTTCATAGGCCAGGCCGCCGGGGTCCCGGCCCACCCGGATGATGGCCAGGGTGGGGGTCACGCCCCGCTGCCGCAGGGCGTCGGACCGGGCCTTCAGGTCCTGGGTCAGGCGCTCCGCCACGGGAGCGCCCGGCAGAAATTCAGCCATAGGGGTTCACCTCGCTTCGCTTATTCCCCGGAAAACCGGAGAATGTCCCGGGAGACCGGGGTGTAGAACAGCTTTTCCGCCTGGGCGAAGTCCCGGGTCTGGCCCAGGATCCACATGAGCTTGCACACGGCGGACTCGGTGGTCATGTCATAGGCCTCCAGCACCTGGAGGGTGTGCTTCAGGTGGCCGCCCACATGGTATACCGTCAGGTCGCTGCCCTCGTTGGGCACCTGGGTGGTCATGACGATGAGCTTGCCCGCCTCCGCCGCCTGGCGGACCACGTCGTAAAACCCGTCGTATTCCGGCAGACCGCCTACGCCGAAGCCCTCGATGACCAGGCCGTCATAGTGGTCGGCCATAAAGGCCAGCAGCTCCCGGCGGGTGCCGGGGATCAGCTTCAGCAGGCCCACACTGCCGTCCAGGGCGTCGTAAAACCGGGGGGCGGGGCGGCTGCCGGTGGTGATATATTGCAGCAGGCGCTCGTCCTGGATCAGGGCCAGCTCCGGATAGTTGACGCTGGAGAAGGCCTGGAAGCTCTTGGAGAAGGTCTTGCGGGCCCGGGTGCCCAGAATGACCTTGCCGTTGAACACGATCTGCACCCCGCCGCAGCCCCGGCAGGCATACAGGAACGCGTCGGTGAGGTTGCGCTTGGAGTCGGTGCCGTCGTACCAGATGGGCTTCTGGGCCCCGGTGAGGACGATGGGCTTGGGGCAGTCCTGGATGAGATAGCTCAGGGCCGCCGCCGTGTAGGCCATGGTGTCGGTGCCGTGGCTGATGACGAAGCCGTCATACTGGTCGTACCGCTCCCGGATGGCCCGGGCCAGGCCCAGCCAGTGACAGGGGCGGATGTTGGTGCTGTCCAGACTGTACAGCTGCAGGCAGTCCACCCGGCACAGCTGGGCCACCCGGGGGGTGTCCTGCAAAAGGCGGCTGGGGTCCAGCTCGGGAGCAAGACCCTCCGCCGTCTGGCCGGAGGCGATGGTGCCGCCGGTGCCGATCATGAGGATGTTTTTCATATCAAAGCTCCTTGTTGTCCATGGCGGCCAGGCCGAAGCGCACCGCCTGCTCGATCTCCTTCTGCCGCCGGGGGTCGGCGGCGTCATATTCCTGGCGAAGCCGGCGCAGAAACAGGCCCCGCAGGGTATCATCGCCGCAGCGGTCCCACAGGTCCCGGCGCAGACGGGCGTCGTCCGCCAGCTCCAGCTGGAAGAAGCCGCCGGACAGGGCCTGCTCCAGGGCGGGCAGGGTCAGCGGCTCCGCCGTTTCGCCGGTCAGGCGGATGCGGTAGATGTCCCGGGAGGTGTCCGGCGGCAGACGGCGGCGGATGGCCTCCAGGGCGTCCCCCTGGGACACGTCCACGGTGAGGACCTCGTAGCGGCGGCGGGCAAAGGGGACAAACTGCATATCCACCCGGCCCGGCTCCACGTCGCCGAACAGGAAGCCCCGGTCGCCGGTCTCGTCAAAGCCCCGGCCCTGGGGACAGCCGGGATAGGCCCACACGGTGCTCCCGGCCCGGTTCATGGCCGAGGGGGCGTGGACATGGCCCAGGGCCAGATAGTCCAGGCCCGTGGCAGCGATCTCCTCCGGGGTCAGGGGGCGGTAGCGGCTTTCCCGGCTGCCCATGTCCCCGTGAAGAACCATGATGCGGGCGCTGCCGTCCGGCTGGGCATAAAAGCCCCGCAGGCCGCTTTCCGGCTCCTCCGGGGCGGTGAAGGCCGCCCCGTATACGGTGCACTGAAGCTCCGGCAGCGGCAGCCGCTCCATGCCCCGGCCCAGGAAGATGTGAACATTCTCCGGCCAGATGGGCTGGCGGTAGGGACTGGCGGCGGAGAGCCAGTCGTGATTCCCCGGGGCGATGACCACCGTGCCCCGAAAGCGGGACAGGGCCTGGGCCAGCATCTGGGCCGTCTGACTGTACAGCCGGTCGGAGTCGAACAGGTCCCCGGCCAGCAGCATCAGCCGGGCTCCGTGGTCGTTGGCCCAGTCCACCAGGCGGCCGGGCAGCTCCCGGCTCTCCTGCCGCCGCAGACGGGCCTGCTCCTCCGGCAGGGAACGGAAGGCGCTGTCCAGGTGGAAGTCCGCCGCATGAAGCACCTTAGCCATGGTCTTCCTCCTGCCAGCCCTTGCACACGTCCACCCAGGAGACAAAATTGGTCCCGCAGCAGCGCTCCAGTTCGCCGCAGGTCAGCTCAATGGCGCTGGAGGCGCTGCCCACGGCGGGGAACACCGTGTCAAACCGCCGCAGGGACAGATCCAGGTAGGTTTTCACGTCCTCCGGCAGGGCAAAGGGGCACACGCCGCCTACGGCGTGGCCGATGCGCTCCACCGCCTCCTCCGGGGTGAGCATTTTGGCCTTCATGCCGAAGAAGTGCTTATACTTGCTGTTGTCGATCTTGGCGTCGCCGGCGGCCACCACCAGGATGGGAGCATCTCCCAGCTTGAAGCTCAGGGTCTTGGCAATGCGGGCGGGCTCCACCCCCACGGCCACGGCGGCCAGTTCCACGGTGGCGCTGGACACATCGAACTCCCGGATGCGGCCGGCCACGCCGAAATGCTCCAGATAGGCCCGGACTTTTTCAACGGACATGATACGGTTCCTCCTCTGTATTTATCGGATATCCACGCGCTCCACGGCGGTGCACAGACCAGTGGCGCTGTCCAGGGTGAACAGGGCTCCCTGGGCCTTGCAGGGCCCCTCCGCCGGGCGGTAGCGGCCCGGCAGGCCCCCCAGGAAGGACTCCACCGACTGCTCCGGGCGGATGCCCAGAACGGACTCCACCGCACCGGTCATGCCCAGGTCCGTGATATAGCCGGTGCCCTGGGGGAACACCCGCTCATCGGCGGTGGGCACATGGGTGTGGGTTCCCCACAGGGCGGACACCCGGCCGTCCAGATAATAGGCCATGGCCAGCTTCTCGCTGGTGGCCTGGGCGTGAAAGTCCACCAGGGTGAAGGTGGGCTTTTCCCCGGCCTTCAGCAGGCGGTCCGCCGTGGTGAAGGGGTTGTCGCTGCCCCAGGCCAGGTCGCACCGGCCGATGAGCACCATCACCGCCACCTGCACCCGGCCCAGGTCATAGACCCTATAGCCCCGGCCCGGGGTGCGGGGGGAGAAGTTGGCGGGCCGGAGGATATAGCGGTTGTCCTCCAGATAGTCGGTAATCTGCATTTTGCCCCAGGTGTGGTTGCCCAGGGTGATAACGTCGGCCCCGGCGGCAAACAGGTCGTCGGCCTGCTGGGGGGTCAGACCGGTGCCGGAGATGTTCTCGCCGTTGATAACGGTGAAGTCCACGCCCTTCATTTTTTTAAAGCCCGGCAGATGGCGGCGCAGGTGGGCGGTACCCTCCTCGCTGGTGACGTCGCCGATGGCCAAAACGCGAAATTCCATGGTCGTTCTCCTTTTTATACCACTTTATACCACCTGGAACAGGTAGAATTTCAGATAGCTGGTCTCCTCCACGCCCCAGAGGATGGGGTGGTCGGCGGACTGCTGCCGGGCCTCGATCTGCCGCAGCTGGACCCCGGCGTCGTGGGCCGCGGCGTGGAGCATTTTCCGGAACAGCTCCTCTGTGGCGAAGTGGCTGCAGGAGCAGGTGGCCAGGTATCCGCCCCGGGGCAGCAGCCGCATGGCCCGGTAGTTGATCTCCTTATACCCGGCCATGGCCCGCTGGGTGGTCTGGCGGCTTTTGGTGAAGGCTGGGGGGTCCAGGATGATGAAGTCATACTGCCCCTTCTGCAATTGGGGCAGCAGGTCGAACACGTTGGCGGCCACGCAGTCCACCACCTGGGACAGGCCGTTGCGGGCCGCGTTTTCCCGGGCACATTCCACGGCGAACTCCGACACGGCCACGGCGGTGACGTGGGCCGCGCCGCCCCGGGCGGCGTTCAGGGCGAAGGAGCCGGTATGGGTGAAGCAGTCCAGCACCGTTTTGCCCCGGGCCAGCCGGGCCACCGCCTGGCGGTTGTACTTCTGGTCCAGGAAGAAGCCGGTTTTCTGGCCGTTTTCAAAGTCCACGGTATAGCGGATGCCGTTTTCCGCGATGTCCGTGCGGGTGAAGTCCGGCAGAGGCTCCCCGGCCAGGGGATACCAGCCCTTGCCCTGGGCCATGCCCTCCTTGTCCCGCAGGGCAGCGTCGTTGCGCTCATATATCCCGGCGATGTCCTGGCCGTCCTCCCGCAGGACCCGGACCAGCTGGGAGAAGATCACGTCCTTCACCCGGTCCAGCCCCAGGCACAGCACCTGGGCCACCAGCACCGGGCCGAAGCGGTCCACCGTCAGGCCCGGGAAATGGTCCGCCTCGCCGAAGATCACCCGGCAGCAGGTCAGCTCCTCCGGGGCCATCACCGTTTTGCGGTAGTCCCAGGCGTATTTCACCCGCCGGGCCCAGAAGTCCGCATCGAACCGGTCATTGGCGTTGCGGGACAGCAGCCGCACCCGGATCAGGGAGCGGCTGTTGTAAAATCCGGCGCCCAGCCAGCTGCCCCGGCGGCTCACCACGTCCACCAGGTCGCCGTCGGCGGGGCTGCCGGTGACGGATGTGACCTCGCCCTCGTACACCCAGGGATGGCCGCCGGTCAGGGCTTCCTCCCCCTTGGGGGTGATGGCGATCTGGGGATAGGGTCGTTCTGCTTTCATAATGGGCACCGTCCTTTTGTCGTATGAAACCATTGTCAGCTTGTCAAAAAAGTCTTTTTTGACAAGCTGCGTGCGGTTTTTCAGAACTTTTTGAGTTCTGAAAAACCTGTGATTGCAAACGAAAGACACCCCTGATGGGTTTCTTTCGTAACTATCTTCCTTTCCGATGGCGGAAGACTTCCGAGTTTTTCGACAGCTTCTATTATATCACATACGCCGGGGAATTACCAGTGCGCAGAGCCGGTATTTTGGCATAGAATGACCAGGAAAGGAGAATGCCCATGCCGAAAATTTATCTGAGTCCTTCCACCCAGGAATATAACCCCTATGTCACCGGGAACGGGTCGGAGGAATATTTCATGAACCTGGTGGCCGACGCCATGGAGCCGTATCTGCTGGCCAACGGCATCCAGTTTTCCCGGAACACCCCGGATATGACCGCCGCGTCCTCCATCCGCCAGGCAAACCGCGGGGACTACGACTTCTATCTGGCCCTGCACTCCAACGCCTCCGGCCCCGGCAGTGAGGGGCAGAACCGGGGGATCATCGCCTTTTATTACCCCACCAGCGCCAACGGCCGCCGGGGGGCGGAGATCATCGCCCGGAATCTGCAGGAGATTTATCCCCTGCCGGAGCGGGTGGTGACCCGGTCTACCACCAGTCTGGGGGAGGTGCGCCAGCCCCGGGCCCCGGCGGTGCTGGTGGAGATCGGGTATCACGACAATGAGGCCGACGCCCGCTGGATCGAAAGCCACATCGACGCCATCGGCCAGAGCCTGGCCATGAGCATGGCGGAGTATTTCGGCCTGCCCTTCACCTATCCCGGCCCCAGCCAGCCCGGCGTCATCGCCACGGAGTCCGGCGGGCCGGTGAACCTGCGGGGGGAGCCGTCGGTGTCGGGGCAGGTGCTGGCCCGGATCCCCAGCGGGGAGACGGTGACGGTGTTCGGCCAGTACCGGGGGTGGTACGTGGTGCTGTATGACGACATTCTGGGCTACGTCAGCGCCCCATATGTGCAGATTTAGACACCTGAGCGAAAAAATAGCAGGGAACATGCGAATATGCTCTTGACAGTTTTGTGCAATCCGATTAAAATTAAGTAAGATTATCATCGGGGGGACAGGGGATTCTCCCGGTTATTATCTGCCCAAGAACGGAGCCATCCGTTTCCATACACAAAAAAGAATAGGAGGAACACCAACCATGACACCTACCGGTTGGATCGTAGCAGCGGCCGCCTTTGCCGTGGCCGCCGTGGTGTTTTTCCTCCTCGGTATTCGCTATCGCAAGCGCGTGGCGGAAAAAGAGATCTCCAGTGCGGAGGAAGAAGCCACCCGCATCATCAACGAAGCCATCAAGAGCTCTGAAAGCAAGAAAAGAGAGGCCCTTGTGGAGGCCAAGGAAGAGATTCTGAAGTCCCGCAGCGAGTACGAGAAGGAAGTGAAGGAGCGGCGGGCCGACCTGCAGAAGCAGGAGCGGCGCCTGCAGCAAAAGGAAGAAAACCTCGATCACAAGATGGACGCCATCGAGAAGAAAGAGGAGGCGCTGGCAGCCAAGCATGCCGCCGCCGACAAGGCAAACGAAGAAATTCAGATCATCAAGCGCAGCCAGACCGAGATGCTGGAGCGCATCTCCGGCTTCACCGCCGACCAGGCCAAGGATTACCTTATCGCCCAGGTGGAGTCCGAAGTGACCCACGAAACGGCCCTGAAGATCAAGGAGATCGAGGCCCGGGCCAAGGACGAGGCCGACAGCCGCGCCCGGGAAATCGTGGCCACCGCCATCCAGCGCTGCGCCGCCGACCATGTGGCCGAGATCACCGTCAGTGTGGTTCCCCTGCCCAATGACGAGATGAAAGGACGCATCATCGGCCGCGAGGGCCGCAACATCCGCACCCTGGAGACCCTGACCGGGGCGGACCTGATCATCGACGACACGCCGGAGGCCATCACCGTCTCCTGTTTTGAGCCCGTCCGGCGGGAGATCGCCCGGCTGGCTCTGGAAAAGCTCATTGCCGACGGCCGCATCCACCCCACCCACATTGAGGAGATGGTGGAGAAGGCCCGGCGGGAGGTGGAGGCCACCATCCGGGCTGAGGGCGAGCGCGCCGTGCTGGAAACCGGCGTCCGGGGCCTGCACCCGGAGCTGCAGAAGATGCTGGGCCGCCTGCGCTACCGCACCAGCTATGGCCAGAACGTGCTGCAGCACTCCATCGAGGTCAGCCACATCGCCGGCCTCATGGCCGCCGAGCTGGGGGCCGACGTGCAGGCCGCCAAGCGGGCGGGTCTGCTGCACGATATCGGCAAGGCTGTGGACCACGAGATGGAGGGCACCCATGTGGCCCTGGGCGTGGAGTTCTGCCGGAAGTACCGGGAGAAGGAGGACATCATCCACGCCATCCAGGCCCACCACAACGACGTGGAGTGCAAGACCCTGGTGGCCTGCCTGGTCCAGGCGGCCGACGCCATCTCCGCTGCGCGCCCCGGCGCACGGCGGGAGAATCTGGAGAACTATATCAAGCGCCTGGAGAAGCTGGAGGAGATCACCGGCAGCTATCCCGGTGTGGAAAAGAGCTACGCCATCCAGGCCGGCCGCGAGGTCCGCGTGATGGTGAAGCCCGAGCAGGTGTCCGAGGATCAGATGGTGATTCTGGCCCGGGAGCTGGCCAAGCGCATCGAAAACGAGCTGGAATACCCGGGACAGATCAAGGTACACGTCCTGCGGGAGACCAAGGTCGTGGAATACGCCAAGTAAATACACCGCTTATCAGGCCGCAGAGTTCCCCGCTCTGCGGCCTGATTTTCGTTAAGCAGCCATAAAGATTCCGGAAATGCCGGGGAGAGGCCGTTAATTCAAAGGAATTTGTTGCATAAAGGACCGGAATATGATATACTGAACCATCAGGCTGTGAACCTGCCTGAAATTTCATTACAGAAAGCTGAGTTGGTAACCTTTCTATGGACAGTAGTACTGTCGCAATGCTGGCGGCGCTGGTGGCGCTGGTCGCCCTATCCGCCTACTTCTCCGCCACGGAGACCGCTTTTACATCCCTGAACCGCATCCGCCTGAAAACCCGGGCCGACGACGGCGACAAGCGCGCCGCCCGGACCCTGGCCCTGGCAGCCGATTTCGACCGGCTGCTCTCCACCCTCCTCATCGGCAACAACATCGTCAACAACGTGGCCACCACCATCGGCGCCGTGCTGTTCATCCAGCTCATCGGCCCGGGGAAGGGCCCCACGGTGTCCGCCACGGTGCTGACCATCGTGATCCTGATCTTCGGCGAGGTGACCCCCAAGAGCCTGGCCAAGGAGCGGCCGGAGGCCTGGGCCATCGTTGCCACGCCGCTGCTGTGGGTGATGGCGGTGGTGCTGACGCCGGTGAACTTCCTGTTCACCCAGTGGAAGAAGCTGCTGCGGGTGCTGCTGCGGCACCAGGACGACGACGGCATCACCGAGGAGGAGCTGATGGGCATGGTGGACCAGGCCGAAACCGAGGGAAGCCTGGACCAGCACGAAAGCGATCTCATCCGCAACGCCATCGAGTTCAACGACATGGAGGTTTCCGAAATCCTCACCCCCCGGGTGGACCTGGAGGCCCTGGCGGACACCGCCACCATGGAGGAGGCGGCGGCCATGTACGCAGACAGCGGGTTCTCCCGGCTGCCCATTTATCACGACAGTATTGACAATATCATCGGCGTCCTGCACGAGAAGGACTTCTACGCCGCCTATTGCCGGGGCGTCAAGCGCCTGTCGGAGCTGAAGGGCTCCGTGCTGTACACCACGGAAACCACCCGGATATCGGACCTGCTGCGGCAGCTGCAGCAGAACAAGGTCCACATGGCGGTGGTGGTGGACGAATACGGCGGCACCCAGGGCATCGTCACCATGGAGGACATCATGGAGGAGCTGGTGGGCGAGATATGGGATGAGCACGACGAGGTTATCGAGGAGTTCCGCAAGCAGTCCGACGGCAGCTATCTGGTGGCCTGCTCGGCGGACCTGGACGATCTGTACGACCTGTTTGACATGAAGCCCAGCGAGGAGTATGACGCCTCGTCGGTGTCCGGCTGGGTCATGGAGGAGATCGGGCGGGTACCCGACGTAGGCGACCGGTTCCAGGCCGACGGCCTGGACGTGTGCGTCACCCGGGTGGAGCACCGGCGGGTCATGGAGATCCGGGTGCGGCCCCTGCCGCCGGAGAAGGAGGAGCCGGAAAAGGCCCACGCCCACAGCGGCACATAAGATAGAATAGAATAACAAGTCCCCGGCGCAGACGCGCCGGGGACTTGTTATTCTATCCAAAATGGGCGAAGCCCATTTTGGACAAAAGGCTTGCAGTCTGCCGCGCGCATAATTTGTCCGCCATAGGCGAACAAATTCCACACTTGCAGACTGAGAAGTATTTTTTGCCAGGTACACGCCCCGGCAAAAAATGATCTCAATTGATTTGCCGCCTGCGGGCGGCAAACTCTGCGAGGCTTTTTGACAGATTGGCAAGGTGCCGGGGACTTGCTTTGCAATTTGTACCAATTACTCGAAGCTCTCGGGATAGAACATCAGGGCCTCGTTGAACCGGAGGATGGAGTCGTCGTCGATGGACCACTTGCCGTCGTCGGTTTTGCTGACGGCCATCTGGATGGTGACGGGGTCCAGGGTGTCCGGCCCGTTCTTCACGGACACCCGGCAGGCGTTGTGGATGCCGGTGGCCCAGGTCTCCTCGTACTGGATGTACTCCTCGTCGGGCATGGCGTTGAGCTGTTCATCGGTCAGCTCGCCATAGGTGTTGAAGAAGGTCATCAGACCGATGCCCAGGTTGTCGTATACCTGGGCGGGGAAGTTCAGGGGCGTTACGGTGACGTCCACCAGGAAGTGGCTGTCGTCCACCTGGCTGGCGGCGCCGATGGTGTAGTCCGCCTTGGCATAGACCTGCTTCATGATGTCGATAAAGCGGTCGGACTGGTTGTTGTTGACGTCGTTGATCTCGAAGGCGGCCATAATGGCTTGGGCCTGAAGGGCCATATTCTCCTCGTAATAGGGGAGGCAGTCCTCCTGGGTGCTGTTTACCAGCTTCAGATAGTTCTCGTCGCAGACGCCCTTATACAGCAGGTCCATGTTCCCCTGGACCAGGATGGGGGCGGCGGTTTCCCACAGCTTGGACTCCACCTTTTCCTGCAGTCCGCCGCAGGCCGTCAGTGCCAGCAGGGCACACAGGGCCAGCACTGCGGCGGCGATGCGCTTGATATGCTTCATGGGGTCGCTCCTTTTCTCTCTCTTGATAATTCTTTTATATCATAAATGGGAGAATAAGGCAAGAAAAGAATGAAATTCAGCAAACCACACAAGAAAAACGGCGGCCCATAGGGAGAAATAAACAAGGGGAGGCCCTGCCGATGGCAGGGCCTCCCGAAATTTGCTTACAGCTTGTCGGCCACGGCGTCCAGCCAATTGCCCTGGAAGTCCTCGATGCGGCCCTGGTCCACCAGCTGGGCCAGCTCCGGGTCGATGGGCATCCTGGCCAGCAGGGGCAGGCCGTATTCCTCAGCGGCCTGCTGGGTCTTGCCCTCGCCGAAGGGATAGAGCTTCTTCCCGCAGTCGGGACAGGTGATATAACTCATGTTCTCCACCAGGCCCACAATGGGGATGTTCATCATCTGGGCCATTTTCACGGCCTTCTGCACCACCATGCTCACCAGCTCCTGGGGGCTGGCCACGATGATAACGCCGTCCACCGGCAGGGTCTGGAACACGTTCAGGGCCACGTCGCCGGTTCCGGGAGGCATATCCACGAACATATAGTCCACGTCCTGCCACAGCACGTCCCCCCAGAACTGCTGCACCACGCCGCCGATGACGGGGCCGCGCCAGATGACGGGGTCAGTCTCGTGCTCCAGCAGCAGGTTCACGCTCATCAGCTGGATGCCGGTGCCGGTGATGACGGGAAGGATGGCGTCCTCAGTGGCCGCGGCCCGGCCATGGATACCGAAGGCCTTGGGGATGGAGGGGCCGGTGATGTCGGCGTCCAGCACCGCCACATTGTGGCCCCGGCGCTGCATGGTGACGGCCAGCTGGCTGGTGACCATGGACTTGCCGACGCCGCCCTTGCCGGATACCACGCCGTAAACCTTGCCGACCCGGCAGCCCTCCCGCAGGGGCTTGATCTGGAAGGGGCTGCCCTCCTGGCGCTCCGCGCAGCTTTCGCCGCAGGAGCTGCAATCGTGGGTACAATCGCTCATAATCAATTCTCCTTTATAATTATGTTGTAGAAATTATTTCTTGACGACGCCGTCCTTCTTCTGCCGCAGCAGGTCGATGAGCTTGCTGCCGTGGCGCTTGGAGCGCAGGTTGGGGTGGGAGCGCAGCAGACGGCGCTCGAACATATCCGCACCGCTGCGCAGCTGGGCCAGGCGCAGCATCCGCTCCTGCAGATACTCGTCGCTGGCCTTCTCCAGGCCGTTCATCAGGCGGCCGGTAAGCTCCTCCACCCGATTGCCGTACAGCTGGGCCTTTTCGTCCAGGTGCTGGCGGATCTCCTGTTGGATCTTCTGCAGCTTGTCCAGCCGGTGGGACAGCTGGAAGGCGCTGCGGATGGACAGAACGTTGTCCATGATATACAGGCCGAAGATAAAGGACGCCACCGGCACGGTGTACTCCGGCCCGATGCCCATCAGCCACCGCAGCAGCGGCGGATTCACCACATGGCACAGCAGCACGCAGCCCAGGCCGAAGAAAATGCAGTTGGTCAGGCAGATGCGTCCGTTGAGCTGGTACTTGCAGTGGGAATAGTCCCACCAGCGCATGTGGAAGATGGCCTCCATCATCCAGCTGGTGAAGTATTCCAGGGCAGTGGTCAGCGCCATGCCGGCCAGGAAGGTCAGAAGGGGATTCTTCAGCCCACCATTTAATACATATAACACCAAAAGCGCGCCGTGTCCATAGATGGGGCAGAGAAATCCGTTGAGAAATCCGCGTTTTTCGCTTAAATGCTTGATGACGATGGAGTGATAGATCATCTCGCCCACCCAACCGGCGGTGCTGTAGATGATCATCAGCAGGAAGCATACGCAGATATTCTCAAAGCTATTCAGGGGCAGAAACATAAGACACCTCAATTCAGGGATATAACGTGGGCGCGGTCCCGGAGATAGTCGCCCTCCCGCCGGTGGCAGGTGAACAGCAGGATCTGGCGGCTGCGGCTCTCCTCCAGCAGCCAGTCCAGGGCGGCGGCCAGCCGCTGGTCGTCAAAGTTGGCCAGGGCATCGTCCAGGATCAGGGGCGCGGCCTTATCCCGGGGCAGCACCATCCGGCAGATGGCCAGCCGCACCGCCAGGTACAGCTGATCTCCCGCCCCCTGGCTCAGCAGGGACAGGGCCCTGGGCATGGCGTCTCCAGCGGGCTGGGCGCTGAGGGACAGGTTCCGGTCCAGCAGCACCTTGTCGTACCGACCGCCGGTGATGGTGGAGAAGATCCGGGCCGTTTCCGCCCCCAGGGCCGGGGAAAACCGGGTTTGCAGGACGGCGTTGGCCTGGGTCAGGGCCTCCATGGCCAGGGCAATGGCGTCGTACTCCGCCTGGAGGGCCTCCAGCCGCCGGGTGCACTGGTCCCGCTGGGCCTGTAGGCTCTCGGGACTGTCCATGGTCCGCAGCTGGCCGGTAAGGCTGTCCACACGGGAGCGGGCTTCCCGCAGCTGATTCCGGACCTGGGGCAGGGCGGCGTCTATCTGCTCCCGGGACAGCACCGGCCGGGGCAGGGTCTCCTCCGGGTCCGGCAGCGGCGGCTGGGGCAGGTGCCGGGACATGGCATCGCACCGAATCTGGGCCTTCTGCACCTGGAGGACAGCGCCGTCCAGTGCTTCCCGGCGCCGGAGGGCGGCGGTCAGGGCCACGCGAACGCCGTCCGCGCCGTTGGCCTCGGGCCAGAAGGGCTGCACCTGGGCCAGCAGAGTCACCAGCTGCCCCTGCAGCTGCTGGGTGAGACCCTCGGCAGAGGCCGCGGCCGTCCGGGCGGCGTCCTCCGCCTGTAGGGCGTCCTCCCGCAGACGCAGATACTCCTCTGTCTGCCGCTGCAGCTGCGTCTTCCGGGTCTGCACCGTCTGGGCGGCATCGACGGCCCGGCGGCGGGATACCATATAATATAGGAACAGCCCCACGGCGGCGGCTGCGCCTATGGCGGCGGCGATGAGCTTCGCCGGAGCCGGCAGCAGGGCCAACGCCGCAGCGGCGGCGCATAGCAGCACCCCGGCGGCGATGGGCAGGGCCTTCCCCGGCCCGGCGGGAGCCGTCATGGCCTCTGCCTGCTGCCGCAGCTGGTTTTCGTCGTTGGGGTACAGCGGGTGAGCCGACCAGGCTTCCTGAGTCTCCCGGGCTTCCGTCTGCCGCTGCTGGGCGATGCGCCGGGCCTGGGTCAGGGTCCCCCCGGCTTGCTCCAGCAGCTCCAGCTGAGCCTGCATCCGGGCCAGGGTATCCCGGTCCGGCAGATCGCCGTCCAGCTGCTGCAGGGCTGTCAGCTGCTGACGGCGGCGGGCCAGGTCCTCCTGGGTCTCCCGCCATTGCCGCAGGGCCTCCTGCTTTTCCAGGGCCTCCCATTGGGCCTGGCGCTGCTCCAGCTCCTCCAGGCGGGTCTGTGCCTGACGCAGCTGCGCCCGGGCGTCCTCCAGCTGGGCGGCCAACTCCTCCTGACGGCGCAGGGCGTCGTCCATCCGGAGAAGCTCCTGCTCCAGGGCGGGGATCAGCCCGGTCTTGTTGTGGCGGCGGCGGTTCAGCTGCTTTTTCAGCCGGTCATAGCTTTCGGAATAGGACACGTCCTCCTGTCCCGTGGACAGCAGGGCGGCGATCCGGCGCTCCAGCTCCGGGTCCTGGCTGACGGCCAGGCCGCTCTGGCCGATGAAGGCGCTGCGCTGGAATACCTCCCGGGGTACGCCCAGCAGAGTCTCTCCCAGGTTCTGACCGTTTACCTCCGGCACCGGCTGGGCCGTGCCGGTATAGGTGCAGGAGAAGTCCTGCATGGGGGCGCTGGCCCGGCGGGTGTCCCGCAGCACCGTCCAGCGCCGGCCGTCGGTTTCCAGGTCCATCCGCCCCTGCATGGCCTCCCCGGTCCAGGGGGCGAAGCGGTTCTTGTCCGCCAGGGGGCCGCTCTGGCGGGTGGGCAGACCATACAGCATGGTGCGGATGAAGCTGCACCAGGTGGACTTGCCGGATTCGTTGGGGGCATAGATCAGGTTCAGCCCCGGCTCCAGCCGGAGACTGTCGCCCCGCAGCCGCCCGTAGGCGGCCTGCATCTCAAGAATGTGCAAGAGGAAGCTCCTCCTTTATAGATAAGGTCGTCTCCATAGTATAGCATACGGCGGCCATTTTGTCACCTGATAGGAGACATTCAAAAATTTTAGGTTTTTTGCAAAAAAGGGGTTGACATTTCCTGCCAGGTCTGGTATTCTATCAAAGCTGTGTGTGACGCGGCGTTGAGGCTTCCAAAAAACTTAAAAAAGTTCAAAAAAGTCTTGACAAAGCGGATGATCCGCGGTATAATAAATCTGTTCCGCGGATGCGGAGCGTGTATCTTGTAAATTAAACAATGAACGAACAAAGCACCAGACGGGAGCGCATCGAAAGATGTGCAACTGAAAAGCTTGAGCTTTGGGGTTTAGTCAATTACCCGGAGCTTGAGCAGAGTTTATGAAGCTATGGAAAATAGCTCTGTAAAATGATTAGCTCAGCGGAGACGCTGTGTTGATACGATTTATAGAGAGTTTGATCCTGGCTCAGGACGAACGCTGGCGGCGTGCTTAACACATGCAAG
>OHCQ01000007.1_pt1 | contig 160720 bp, 126 predicted proteins | sample 1566791 | NCBI WGS metagenome assembly OHCQ01 (sample SAMEA3879541, study PRJEB24766) | human gut metagenome | biome: human-associated habitat; feature: feces | place: USA | collected 1985/1987
AGCGCCGCCTTGCCAAGGCGGAGGTGGCGGGTTCGAGCCCCGTTTCCCGCTCCAAACTCTCGAAGGTTTCGAGAGTTTTTTGTGTTTTTGCACTCATGTTCAGCTTGAATATGCTGAGTTACACTGAAATCCGAAAGGATCGTTTGAACCGTGATTTACACCCTCCTCACCAATAAGGCAATGCGTACTGCATACGCTGCCCATGCCGGGCAGGTTGACAAATGCGGCGTGCCTTATATTTTTCACCCCATTCATCTTGCGGAACAAATGCCCGATGAAATTTCGGTCTGCGCCGCACTTCTTCACGACGTTGCGGAGGACACGGACATAACACTCTCTGAACTTGAATCCGAATTTCCGTCGGCTGTTATCGATGTGTTAAAACTGCTGACGCATAAAGACGGCATTGACTATTTCGATTACATCCGGGCAATCCGCAGCAATCCGACAGCAGTCCGCGTCAAACTTGCGGACATTGCGCATAATTCGGACGAAACACGTTATGCGGGCTGTTCCGAAATCGATGCGGAGCAGCTTGCCGCACGGCGGGCAAAGTATAAAAAAGCAAAAGCCCTTCTCAATGCGGTAAAGCCGAACGATACCGAATGTTCCGAATTGTCTCCGCCGACAGATTGATTGCCCGTCGTCGGATTGATTCCCGCTCTAAGAGCGTTTGCCTTTGCTCCGCCGCTCTGCTTTTCCCGTCAGCAGCAATGCCGCCGCGATACCGCAAAATCCTCCCAAAAATTTTGTCAGCAAAAGCGGAAGCCGATGTTCCCTTTGTCCGAAAAATTGCGATTTCGGAAACTGCGGTTACCCCGCAGGGATATTCTAAATCCGCAGTATACGGTTGTCAAGAGGCCGCGTCGAAACGGGGTTCGTTTAAAAGCCCCTTTCATTTGCACAAATGCCCCGCCCCCTTGAAAATCCCCTGTGTGTGCTGTATAATATTATTGAATTTAAATCACATTGCATGTGACTCGAATTCAATTCAAACACGGAGGAACAAAAAATGTTTTGCCCAAATTGCGGAAACCACATCCTCGATGCAAACGCATCGTTCTGCCCCAACTGCGGTGCTCAGTTGAACAGCTTCACCCAAGGCAATGACCAAAGTTCTGCTCAGCAGGATTTTCAGCAGGATTCACAGCAGAATTCGCAGCAGGATTCACAGCAGGGTTCGCAGCAGGATTTTCAGCAGAATTCGCAGCAGAATTCGCAGCAGGACTCGCAGCAGAATTCGCAGCAGGATTTTCAGCAGGACTCACAGCAGAATTCGCAGCAGAATTCGCAGCAGTCGTGGTATAATCAATTCAACTACACCCCGCCGCAGCAGGACTGCACGCCGTGCGCGCCTTCCGCAAATTATAACGGACTCAGCATTGCAGGCTTCTCGCTTTCCTGCGCTGCAATTATTTTTAACTTCTTTTTCGGCCTGCCCGGCATCGTGGGACTTATTCTATCCATTATCGGACTTTGTCAATGCAATAAACGTTCGGAAAAAGGACGCGGCCTTGCAATTGCGGGAATTGCAATCGGTGCAGTTCTGACCCTTCTTATGATTTTCGTGTACGCCGGTCTTATTCTTGCGTTTGACAACGGATGGAATTCCGGACCCCGCTATTATTGATTTCACGGTTTTCAACCGTCAAACATAAAAATCGGGAGTTCCTGTCAGATTGACAGCCTTCCGATGAAAACGCCGGTTTAAGCTTATTTTCGCGAAAAAGGATGAAGATTCAACCTTTTTTTCGCCGTAAATCGAATCGTTTCGAAAAAAACAAATATAATTTCAATGCAGCCTGTGTTGATTAAGCCGTTTTTTCCGATTCGGCAATTCGACAGGTTTTGTGGGTCTGCAAACAAAGTTGAAGGGAGAGCCTCCGCTGTTCGGGGGCGAACAAAAAATGAACGCTTTTATTGCAATTATCCTGGGCCTTGTTCAGGGACTTTGCGAATTTCTTCCGATTTCAAGCAGCGGTCATCTCCTGCTGCTTCAAAAAATCTTCGGTATATCGGACGGCGGACTTTTCTTCACCGTCATGCTGCATCTCGGCACTTTGGCAGCGGTGCTTGTTGTTTACCGCAAACGCATCATTGAAATGCTGCTCCACCCGGTAAAGCAGGCAAAGTATTGGATCTGGATGATCGTTGCGACACTCGTAACCGCGGTTATGGCACTCGTATTCAAGGATGTCATCGATGCGGCGAACGAAGGCAGTCTGCTCGGCTTCTGTTTCCTTTTCACGGCGGCGCTGCTTGTGCTCTGCGATTTTATACGTCAGAAAGTCGAATGTAAACTTACCGTTCCTTCAATGAAGTGGTATCATGCGGTGTTTATCGGTTTTGTTCAAGGCGTTGCCATCCTGCCCGGCATTTCAAGATCGGGTTCAACCATCACGGGCGCAACGCTTTGCAGCATGAAAAAAGAAGACGCTGCGGAATTCAGTTTTCTGCTTTCAATTCCTGCAATTCTCGGCGGTGCGGTGCTTGAAATTCCCGGTGCGGTCAGCGCAGGCGCAGCAAACATAAACTGGCTTTCGGTCGTGCTCGGCGTTGCCGCTGCCGCCGTTTCGGGCTATTTTGCGGTGCGTTTCATGATAAAACTCATCACAAAGCATTCACTCTGGGGTTTTGCGATTTACACGGCGATTCTCGGAGCTTTCATCGTGCTTGATCAAAATATTCTGCACCTTATCGCTTGGTAAGTCTGCGGCGCAAACGCTTCATTTTTTACAGAAAGGCAGCAAAAAATGGATTGCACACAAACTGAGGAAAACATTCGCACGCTGTCCGCTGCAATTGCCCGGCTTGCAATTTTCCGAAACGAACTGCTCACTCGTCCCCTCGGAAAACTTTCCGAGCTTCTTCGCTTTGCCGATATCGGCAACGTGCAAAACGCTGCGGACGCACTTTCCGCTTTGACTTCGGAGCTTGTTTGCTGCGGCGCACGCAGAGTAAGCGGCAATATCTGGCACGATTACATTCTTGATATGGTGTTGCTGACCGACAACGTGTTTTCATGTGCCGCTGCTTCCGGAAAGGCGGACGATGCCGTCATTCACGCAATGCAGCTTGAGCTTTCCGCGCTGAAAACTCTTTCGGAGGCAGATGAAAACGTTTTGCACTCCATAATTTGCAATTGCACGGAACAAAAGCAAAAAAAGAATTCAAAGGATGCCGCCTCCGTGATCGCCTCCGCTGCGTGGGGCGGCGCCCCCGTTGCACCCATGCCCCGTGAATTCAAACCCAAACAGCCGCCTGCAAAAACCGAATTCCCGCCGCCCGTGTGGCAATACGGTGAGTTCGGCATTCGCGACAGTTATTATGCGGATGTTGCTCTTGAAGGTATGTATCGGCGTTTTCTCGAGTCTGATGATTGGTCCGAGCTTGTGAACGACCTTTGGAATTTTCACTCTTCGTACGGAAGCGGAATCTTCCTCAAATACCGAAACTTCATCTTTGACGGTGCGCTGAAACCGCTTCACGAGCTGCGGGCGGGCGATTTTGTTCCGCTGATGGACGCGGAATACCGTATACTGTTGAACAATGCGATTGCATTTATGCGGGACGAAAGCGCACATCCGATGCTTCTTTGCGGGCAGCAGGGAATGGGCAAAACGACCATGATGCTTGAGCTGACGGACGAATTGCCCCAGCTCCGCCTTGTTTACACACTCAACGGCAGCCTGAATTGCATTGATTTGCTTGCAAAATTGCGTTGTCAGCCGCTCAAATTCATGCTCCTCTGCGATGAGCTGCGGGAGGATACATGCGAAACGGTGACAGAACCTTTGCTGCCGATGAATGTTTTGCTTGCGGCCTGTTCAAAATCACCCGTGCTCCCGAGTCTTTTTGAAGTAGTCGTTGATCTGCCCGTTTTGCAGCTTAACGAATTCGTTCGTATTGTAACGGCTTTGCTTGCTGCCGAAAACGTTGACGCAGCGCCCGAAATAATCCGAAGCGCATGCGTTGATTACCAGGTGGATACAAGGTGTGAATTCAACGTGGCAGCCGCAGTTCGCGTGAAGGAGCTGCTCCTGTCATAAAAGTCGAAGCCCTTGCGCATAACGCATTTTGTGCTGCATAAAATTATTGACGAAAAAGGTAAAACGCATTGCCCCTGTTTGCGGCAATGCGTTTTGTTTTAAAAGCCGTTATCAAATTCAGTCAACGCGCTTCTTTCCCCAGAAAAACAGCGCAACGGTTCCGGGCCCCGTATGGCTTCCGATGGTTGTTCCGATTGAAGTTATCAGCACCTTGCCGTTAAGCTTCGGGAAAGTCGCTTCAACAAGATCCGCAACCGCACGTGCATCGTCATAGCAAGCTGAATTGCAAATGAAGCACTTTTCGGAATAATCAAGTCCGTTCTCCGCATTCTCGACCATTTTTTGAACGATTTCGTTTATTGCGCGCTTTTTAGTGCGTATCTTGGCGCGCGGAGTAAGCCTACCCAAATCGTCGCAGTTCAGCAGCGGGCAAATATGCAGAATCGAGCCGATGAACCCGGCAGATTTCGAAATTCTTCCCCCGCGCACATAATATGTCAAGTCGGTTGAGAAGAACCAATGATGCATGTTAAGCTTGTGTTCCTCCACCCAGTCATGAAGCGCGTCTATATTCATGCCGGAATCGCGAAGCTCCGCCATCTTATCGATTATAAGTCCGTACCCCGATGATGCACCGAGAGAATCGACGATATAAAGCTTTCTTTCGGGATATTTTTCGCGCAAAACCTGTGCTGCCGCGCATGCGGAATTAAACGAACCCGAAATTCCGGAGGACAGAGTAACATGCAAAACATCCTTTCCTTCTGCAAGGAAGGGTTCAAAAAATTGCAAATACTGATCCATGTTCACCTGCGAAGTGGACGTCATTGCGCCTTCCGCCATGCGGCGGTAAAACTTATCGAACGGGATGCTCTGCCCGAGATCATCCGGATACGTAACTCCGTCAATCGTGTAGTTGAAGCAAACATAGGAAACTTTGAGCTGTTCGAATCGTTCCTTGGGAAGGTCTGCAGTTGAACAGCAAGTGAGGACAAATTCGTTCATGACATTAAGAACCGTTGACTTACGGAGTCTCGCAAGTCCCTTTCATATTTCATAATTCGATACACAAAAAACACCTGATTTGCAGTCGGCACATACCGACCGCAAAAAGATGCAGTCTGTTTTATGAAATTCCCCCACACATTCATCAGCGCGTATCGAACCCGCGCGCTGCATGTGCAGGTCAATAATATAAAAATTTTATTAAAAAGTCAACCGCTGTTCAACAAATCAAATAAATATATAATACGCGGGCGCATTTCCTGTCAACACCTATTTCCTGCCGGACGATTACATAAAAATACCCCCTGCGCATTCGGCAAGGGGGCATCGGCTGATATGAACTTTGAATCAGTATGCTGTTTGAAGTGTTTATTAAACTTGCTGTGGATTATGTGTCGGTTAAGTGTTATAATGCATATGAAGCTGTTTAAGCTCTGGTTCTGCTTTCAGCAAAGCTGAATCTGTTAATTGCCGCTCGCAGACGATGAATGAAGTTGAACATGCGGGTTGGGAGTACAAGGAGAGAAACAAACATGAGGAAACGCAATTTCTTTTCATTCATCGGCTGCTTTGCGGCCGTCATTTCCGCGCTGTGCTGTGCAACGGCATTTGCGGAAGGAGCAAGCTCCGCCAAAACGACAAGTTTCGGGACGCTTGTGCTTATCTGCGCCGGCATTGCGCTGCTCGGTATCATTGCAGGCATTATTTTAAGGCGACGCTGATAAAAGTTCTGTTCGAAACGGATTATTCATCCTCTGTATCGCTTGTATCGCTTGAAAAATGTGCCGAAAGCCTCGACAGAATGTCTGCCGTACTGTCGTTCGTGCTGTCCGTTTCTTCGGTGTCGTCGTCCGCGCTGTCGCTCAGGTCATTTTCACATATGCTGCAAGCTTTTTCGGGGTCAATGTCCGAATACAGCACCTTCAGCAAGCCGTCGCCGTACCTGTCAAGCATCATTGCCGGCACATATATGCTGCGGCGAATAACATCGGCACAAGGGGCTTCTCCGCCGCACGGAACGAAGGTTTTGTAGCGAATTTCGCCGTCGTGCATGTCCATTTCGAAGTTGCCGAAAACAAGTCCGTAGTTCGCTCGTGTCAGGAACTCCGCCGTGCGCTTCATCGTTGCGGCATCGCCTTTATCCGGGCCCAGAGGTGAAAAAACGTAGATGAGATAGTCTTTCTCGCGCACATCAACAATGTACCGAACCGATTTGAGCTTGCAGCTCAGGCCGAGGTTGAAAATGAACCTGCCGCGCTCGCTGTCAAAGTCGAAACGCCATTCGTCCTCCTTAAGGAAGGCGTTGATGCTGTCCGCAATTGCCGTTGAATAAGCTTGTCCTGTTCTTGCCATTTTAGTTTTCTCCTTTCGGTTTCTGTGTTTTTAGTGAGTTTTCAGTTCTGCTCACCCTTCATTTACTCTATCGGGCTTTTTTGTTTTTTCCCCACGGTTTTCAATGATATATTTTCACCGCCCGCGGGAAGAAATCATGTCCCTCGGTTCGGGAGTGTTTCAAACGCTCATGCGCTGTACGCTTCGGCGTCAGCCGCCGCGCATCAAACGCATGTGCATTCGTTTTTCCCTTACACCTTATTTATCGGGAAAAATTGCTTTTTCCCGGCAGCAACGGTTAATATATTTTCATATCCGCTGCACCGCTTTTACGACCAGTCCCATGCATCGGTATCTCCGCTCAGTTCGGGCGGCTTCAATTCATCCCCGATTCGCCTGCGCTTTTTTTCTTTCTTCGGTTTTTGCGGCGCAGAGCGCAGCTCCGTCCCCAATTTTATCGGATAATCAAAAATCAGCGGAACATCTTCCGCAAGATACGGGCAGCATCTGCCGTGGAAGATAATGGTTTCGTTTTTTTGCAGCCTTTGCAGACGTGATGTTGAAATCAACGGTCTTCCGTACTCGTTGTTCCCCGCAAGTCTGCTGATATACGTCAAAAAATCCATTTCCCGCGTGTGAAGATAGATCATGTTTCCGCAATTGTCGAGAATGGCGCGGCTCACGTTTTCGCTGTACTTTTCAACAAGCTGTCCGTACGACTGAATGACCATGTGCAGCCGAATATTGCGGCTCCTTGCCGCCGTGATCATCGGAACGATATCGCCGAGCGCGGGCAGGTTGCAAAACTCCTCAAGGATGATATTCGTCCTTCGCGGCAGCGACCCGCCGTGCCTTTCCGCTGTTTCAAGCAAGGTTGTGTAACACTGGCTGATAAAGAGCGTCGCCAGAAAATGAAAGGTTGTTTTTTCATCCGGGATGACGACAAAAACCGCCGCTTTTGCCTCCCCGATCCGTTCAATATCAAATGACGTATCATTCAGCATCTCAGTCAGTGCAGGTGCGGACTTGAACACGCGCACAAGCTGATCAAAGGTTGACCTTATGCAGGACTTTGTGTTCTCGGCCGTCATACCCAAATAACCCGCAAGGTTTTGGTAGATCTCGCCGTCCGTCGGCAGATTTCGGAAGCATTTATCAAGCGTTCCGTCGGCAAGCTTTTCATATCGCCATTTCAGCAGATTCTTCATGTTCAACTTTTCGCCCAATGCAAGAAGCAGCAGGCATATGCCCAGAGCAAGCTGCCCTGCGGACTCGTTCCAATAGGGATCCTTTGTATCGACTCTTCGAAAGAAAATGTCGTTCAGCATATCATTAAGCTGCAAAACGGCCTTTTGCTGCCCCTCTTCCCCGCTTTTGTACGCCCTCTCTATAACCCCCATCGGGTTCCATGTGTCGGGCGAACGCTGCGGATCCCTCATGTTGATGATAACTGTTTTATAGCCCTTCGCGGAAAGAAAACTTTCGGATTTCCGCGCAAGCTCGCCCTTCGGGTCAACAATAACCATTGATTCATCCGCCGCCGCACAGGAATAAATGAGAGGAAGCACGAATCGCAGCGTCTTCATTGAACCCGTATCCCCGACTATCAGCGAATGCGAATCACTCGGATCCGTATAAACCGTGTCGCCGTCGCGCAGCAGCACCGGCCCGCCCTTGGACTTTGCAGCCGCATCATGCAATGCGAACGGCGCAAGATCCTGCTTCATCTCTTCGCAAGTCGCCATCCTTGAATCCTGATACTTCAATCCATCACTCAGCATATTGTGTTCCTCCTTATTCCTTTGCAGAAAATCCGATGCGGCCTCGCCTTTCACACGTCCTTTTTTGAGGCATTATATCCAAATCGCCCGCTTCAATAACAGGGTTGGCGTTCTTGACTTGTTTGTTCAGCTTTATTTGCTGCACCGTTCGAAGAACAACCTGATCAAGCGGCAAAACGGAAACATCGGCATTTTCAAGTGTTTTTTTAAGCTCTTTTGAAGCGGCATCCGAAACGGTCATTCCGACTTCCTTCGCCGTTTTGAAGAAAAGATTTATGCACTGCCCTATTTCCGCCGTTTTCATGCGTATATCGATCCAAATCGTGCTTCCGTTCAAAGCTCTCCTCATATCGTCAATCGATGCCGACTCCTTTTCCGCTTCAATAATGACAATGTACGAAATGCATTTATGCATTCCGATATAGCCCGGCAGGCATGAGAACGCATTGTTGATGCCTTTCTTTGCCCATTCCTCCGAAAGTTCAATTATCACAACACCTTTGAACTCGCTGTAAAAGTCCGCCGCTGTGTTCATGCTTTCGTCAAGCCGCGCAAGGAATTTTTCCGAACCTGCCATATCCGAAAAATAGGGCATTTTGATTGAAAAATACTTAACGATTCCGCGAAAAAACATGTTTTCGCATCTTTTCAGCGTCTCTGCGGTTTTAACTGCCTCGGTTTCCAATGCAAACACGGATGAACCGTGAATGAAAAAAGAGGGCGGCTGCTGCGTTGTTTCCACTGCGCATTTAACGGCTGCATTGATTTCTTTCGTGTCCATGGTTGTATCTCCTTATTTTTTCTTTCACTTGTGTTATCGTGAAATGACCCGATTATCCCGCGCTTTTGCCGTTTTCCGTTAAATATATTATTATGTTCAATTTGAACAGGTTTCGCTTTCTGTTTCATTCTTCGTTTTCCGTTCCCTCTTGCCGATATTGGTATCGTATGGTACAATTGACATATATTCTTCATCCGCCCGTCTGCGCGTTTGGCTGCTGCAATTTACGGACGAATGAGGAATCCGTCCGCATATTGAACCGACCGCAAAACGGATTAAATCGAACAGAAAGGAGCGCACCGTATGCCGTCAGCACCCACTCCCCACGCTGTTTCCCCCTGCGATTTGCGGACTGTTTTCCGAACGACAGCCGCCGATTACGGATTCTTACAGGTGTTTTTTACAACGCCGCGCAAATTTGACCTCGGCCGCAATCGGTTCAATCTTACCGCCGATGCTCCGGCAGCATATCCCCGGGCAAACAGCATTGCGGTGCTTGTGTACCCCTATGCGCCGTTTACGGCTGACGAACGTATACCTGCATACTACATTGCATCCAACCGCGCTTATCACAGTGCAAAAAAACTGGCGGAAGCCCTGACCGCTGCGGGAATTCACGTCGAAAAAACCGATATTCCCGTCAAAATGCAGCTTGAAGCGGAAGGCATCGGCATTAAATGCCGCAACTCATTGATTGCACTGCCCGAATTCGGAACACGGATCGTTCTTCTTACGTTTGCGGTTCGGGAAATTCCGTCCGAAACACTTTCCGAATTGCTGACCGTCCTTCCCTCGTTGAACACTCGGCAAAGCGAATGCGGCAATTGCTCCCTCTGCATGAAAGCGTGCCCCACCGGTGCAATATCCGAAAACGGATTGACGACCGAACGCTGTATGCGGCTGCAAATGGAAACCGCGCAGCATCCGGACAGCGTTCGCGCCATGCAGAAAACTTTTATCGGATGTGAAATTTGCCAATATGCCTGCCCGCGCAACGCGAAAATTCCGTCCGCCGATACGGAGAGTTTTCGTGCGGCAAACGGTGACGAAATCAATTTGAACGATGTTTTTAATCTCAAACGACTCATCATCGGCGACGCTGCGCAGGCACGCTGCCTTGTCGGGCGAAATTTTACCGGCAACGGAAAACTGACCGCAGAAGCAATTGCCTTTGCCGCAAATGATTCTGAACTCTTTTTATCTTTACGCAATGAGATATTTGCAGCAGCCGACTCGCCTTTCGATGCCGTGCGCGATGCCGTGCGTTATGCCGCAGCAGTCGAAAAAAAGCGCAGTTCGCATTTTTGATGCCGTCCTGCACGATTTGGGATTGGTTTTGAACAATTTGAGTTTGGGTGCAATCCAATAAAAACTGAGGAACTTACATGAAAAAAATAAAAAAAGATACGAATCACCGAAACATTGTCCCCGCAGGTGGGTTTGTAAAAAATCTCGGGCGACGCGGCATATTGATTGCGGCAGGCGCAATTCTTCTTGCCGCTGCGCTTATCGTCTGCCTGTCTTTAAAAAAAGAGTCGAACCCCGTCCCGCCCGGGCCCCCTGCTGTGCCCGCCTCCGAAACACCTTCGGCGACGCCTGAAACACCCGCACCTCTTCCCGTGCCGAGCGAGCTTCCGTCCGTACCGTGCGGTTCAGTCGCGGCAGGAGACGGCCTTTCGTTCGGGCTGTCCTCCGTCGGGCTTATGTCATATATCGGCTGCAATAACGGACAGGCTTATTGCTATGATTGGCGCGATGTCAAGGCAATTGCCGCCGCGCCTGCCTTTACCGTCGGACTGACAAAAGAGGGCAGATTGCTCTGTTCCGGAAGCGATGCGCTTCGGCAGGAATCTGCAAAGCTTAACGGCATAACCGCCGTTTGCTGCAGCAGCGAAATTGTGTATGCACTTTCCGGTGACGGAAGAGTCATTGCCATCGGTGCGCGAACCGAATCCGCAGCGGCATCCGACGCCGAAGCTCAGCTCTACAGCGAAATGCTCAACACCGGTGATTTGAATAATATCCGCCTTATCGCAGCGGGCAGCGATTTTTTCATTGCGGTTGAATCAAGCGGAAAGATTCATTCCCGCGGCAATTCGCCCGAGCTTTCTGTCTTTTCCGGGCACAGCCTGACAGCAATTGCCGCATGCGGCAGTAATCTTGCCGCGCGGACGGAAGGCGGGCTGTTTCTTTGCGCAAGCAATGCAGCAGATGCCTCAGCTTCGGTGCTTTTTGGTGCGGCAGACTGCAAATATGCCTTTGCGGGCAATAATTGTTTTGCCTACGTTGACTATGCGGGACGGCTGCATACGGATTGTGAACTTGCCGACACGGACGGAAGGCGCATATCCGAGGCATTCACGGAAGACGATGCAAGCGTTGTGGATTTTTCCTGTGCTTTCGGGCATGCGCTCGTGCTGTCGGATGACGGCACTGTCCACGCATTCGGAAGCAACGACTTTTGCGAAGGTGAAACCGCTTCATGGCGGCTGCGCCCTTATCTTGCGGACGGCGGTTTTGTACTCGGGCTTGCACCGGATGCGGATCCGTTAATTCGTACAGGTGATGAATATACGCTTGAAAACGGAAACCGCGGCACAGCGGTCATCCTCGGCGATATAAACATGGACGGGAGCATAACCGCCGCCGATGCAGATCTTCTCTCCGCTTACCTCAGCGGCAATGTTCAGCTCGATCCCGTTCAGCTTCAGGCGGCAAATATACTGCGCGATGCCGCAAAGCCGAATTCCGTTGATGCGGCAGATGTCGAACAGCTTCGCTGTCATCTTTCGAATTACACCGTAATCGATCAATATGCAAAAAGTTTCCGCTATTCCGAACAGACCGCAAATGCGGAGCGAACAAATGCCGATACCGTCGGCTATATCAAACTTGACGGTACGAATATTGACGCACCCGTGATGTTCGGTCCGAATTTTTATTATCATTATCATGATGCACGCGGCAACTCATCCTCGCGCGGAGCAATTTATCTTTATTACGGCTATCCCTCGCAAAACATGGTGATTTCCGGCCATAATCTGCGCCGCGCGGGCATAATGCTGCATCAATTGCACAAGATTCAGAATGAGTACGCACCGACTTACGGTGAATTCAAAAACAGATTATGGACGCTCAACCTTTTCGGCGAAACGCATACTTGGGAAGTTTTTGCAATGTACGAAGAAAAGCCCTCTTCTGCCGAGCAATCTTCCCAGTACTATAACTGCAATTATCCGCAAACCATGGAGAGCATGACATCCGAACAGATTTCCGAATGGATAACCTATCAGCAGGCGCGGACCGAGCTTGATTATTCGGTTCATGTCACCCCGAACGACCGTTTTCTGACCGTTCTCACCTGCGCCGACCAGCATTGGGAATCCAACCTCGGCGGACGCATCTACTTTTTCCTGAGAATGGTTGACGGGCATTGATTTAAAACCCTTTTGCCATTTTGCCCCTTCGGCACTTTTTTGCTCACGTCATCAATGCCGAAACGGAGCAGCATAGGTACAATAATCTGAATTTAAAAGAATCCGAACTTAAAAACCGTGCGGCTTGAGTCATTTCGCTGCCGCACGGTTTTCTTTTTATTGTTTTTCTTTCATCCCGCATCGAAAAATTTCAACACGGGACTTTTGCCTTGTTATTTCGCAATCTTGTAGACCGTCAGCTGCGCATTGCGGTACACGACCCGAAGATTTGCATCGAACCATTCCGTATCAACCGCATAGCTTCCGCGCTCCCGTGTTCCCACAAGCACATAGTCAATATCGTATTCCGCCGCATACCGAAGCAGGCAAGTTTCGGGCTGTTCATACATGGGCTTTATAAGCTCTTTGCGCGGGCGATAGTTAACGCCGTGGTATTCAAGGAACGAGCCCGAGCCGCAGAAAATGTTGCGTCCCGTGAGCATTGCAACTGCATTATTATGGTTGCTTTCGGTCAGGAAGGTTGCATCCGCCGCAATGGGTTCGTCGGTATTTGTGTTTATCCATTCCGCAAGCTCAACCTGCGCCGCCGGCACAACCTCGTAGCCGCTTTCAATGTATTGCAGGCTCCTCTTCCCGTCCGCATCCGCAGCGAATGCAATGTGATCGCCCGAGATGTATTCGCGCACCAGCGTCAGGCTGCCGGAAAGCAGCATTGCAATAAGCATCATTGCAAGCAGCAGATAGCGACCGGCGGTCTTGCCGCGCAGCACGCGGCGTTTCCCGCGCTCCAGTCTTGTAACGGGCCGTGCAAATGTTGTTATGAGATAATTTGCAACTATGCCGCAGGTAAATGCGAACCAAACGAAAAGCAGCTTGTTGTTGTCGTACGGGTTGGGCTGGAAAATCAACACTTCGCACAGCAGCCATATAACGAGTGTTCCGTAATAGAATAGTCTGTTCTGCTTTTTTTCGGAAAGCAGCGCAACAGGCATCAGAATGAAAATGAGTCCGAGATTCTTGATATAGAACCAAAGCCAGCTGTCACTGACATTGCACCAATTAAATCCCCAACGCAGGAACGAGTCGTTGTTCACGGACTGTTTAAACGTGAATCCGAAAAGCTGCGGTGCGGCAAGCACGACCGCAATCACGCCGAACAGAGCAAACCAACGCACATGCTTCACCTCATCGGAAGCGGGCTTCCTTCCTGCCTTTTTGCCGTTATAAACAACGAGCAGAATCGTTGCTGCAATCATAAACACAGGCAGCACGAAACCGAGCGCGGATGCTTTTTCCTGCAGCATTGATGAAATCGCAAGACCAACCGCCGATGCGATTCCGACTGCTGATACGTATTTGCGTTCGGTGACTTTGGACATTGGCATAAGCTCCGTCGCAAGCTCGGTTTCAAGGCCGTCATCGGCTCCCTTCCGTTCACCTTTGGCGTTCTTTTTGGGCAGAGCAAGGGCCAGCATAACAACGGAAACAACAACAGTCAGCGTGCCCGCAATGATCGTGAACCTGTCATCCAACCCTTCGGTAACAACACGAATATTCATCATTCGCAATGCACCGACAATTGCCGAGCAAACGAACAGTCCGAGATTGCGGACAGCAAGCTTTTCGTGTTTTTCGGAAACACCGCTCATCAGCATTTTTCCGAGAGCGGCAACGAAAAGGAACGCGGAAATAATTCCGATCGCAAGAAAACTGTGCGTATGAACAAGCGGCATGCATCCCGCAATGATACCGAGCGGAACTATGCATTTGTACTCGCGCTGCATGACCGCCCTGTGCAAAAGCTGAAGTGCGGGGAAAAGCAGCGCCCAGCCAAACAAAGTTGCACGCTGCGGAATAAGCATATCAGCAATTGAATTGACCCAGCGAAGTCCCTCGGCAGGCAGATTGGTGGGTGTTTTGTAAAAACCTTCAAGCATTTCCTGCCAACGGTTTATGCCCTCGCCCGCAAGCAGCTGTTTGTTGTTGAAAAGGTAAGCGAACCCTAAGCCTCCGCCGATAAAGAAAAGATATGTCGCAAGCACGGAGACGCGTGTGTTTTTGAACCATTCGTCAAAGAAACAATACACACCCAGCACAACAACAAGAAAAGCGTACAGTGCGGGAAGCATTGCCGCAATTCGAAGCGACGCTCCGAGTGTATAAAAAGTCGAACTGACACTGTCGCACAGGAAAGGATAGCCCAACGGGGTTCCCGGCAGAAGCGAATAATTCGGCGGGAACGTTTTTTGCACACTGATGCTTGTGATAAAGCTTAAATGCATACACAAATCGCCGAAAGTGCATTGCCCGACGTGCAGCGAACCGTCCGATGCATTTGTTATCGTGTGATTCGCATGAAGTATCCAGCCGACTGCAACCAACGGCACTATCGTGACCAGCAGCGGAACAAGGTCGCGCTTTGAAGCGGCTTTATACTTGATTTTGCCGTTTTTTTGCTTTTTAACGGCAAAGAATGTTGATACGCCCGCAATGAACACCGCTGCGGCAAGCGCAAGAATCTGCGCAGCAAGTGTGAAATCAAGAATAAACGCAAACAACACCGGAAGCCAAAGAAGCATTACAAGTCCGAAAGTTAATCCGAACAGAATCCTCTTCAGCGGGCGATCCGATGCAAAAATCGGACGTGCAGTGAGTATGCCGCAGCCTGCAAACGCAAGGATGTACAGCACGGAAATGATGTTTCCCATTAACATACCTTCCTTTGTATAATGATTTTTCCATCTGAGGGAATTTCCCGCAGTTAAAGCGCAGCCGAATCAAATTCTTACGCTTTCGGAAACATGCCGGACAAAAACTGCAGCAGTGAGCGGCGGCCGGATCCGCATGTTTTTATCTCAGCTGCGTTTTTTACCGGTATTTGACTTGATTATACCATAAATTGCCGCATTTGAACAGTGAAAAAGCATATTGAGCTTTAAGTCGGAACTTGCAGATTTATCTTGAGCGCGACAGATAAAAGTCGGCTTTCTCCCGCTGCGACTGATTTCCCGGGAAATATTCCTAACGCTGATTCGGACGTTATTTCCCGTGAAATACTTTCCGACGGCTGCTTCATGCCTGAAATTTTCAACCTGTGCTTTATTTGGCTCGTCAAATATATCTTCATTTCAAGCTTCTTCGGGGTTGCATTTTCTTGATTGCTTTGGTATAATAAGCAACGCAATCAAGTTTGGCCGGTTCGTCTAGTGGCCTAGGACACCGCCCTCTCACGGCGGCAGCAGGGGTTCGACTCCCCTACCGGTCACCAGCGCAGTGAATTCAGTTCGCTGCGCTTTTTTCATTTTTCATTTCCCGTTTATCTCTCCGTCTCCTTTCAGGCAATAATCAAAAGGCCTGCCTTGCGGCAAGCCTTGATAATCCGTATATTTCGTATTGCAGTTGAAATCCGATTAGAATTCCATCAGGAAACATGTTTCGCCGAATAGCTGAGTCCGTCATTTTGGTACAAATGCGAAAGAGTTGCCTCAGCCTCCGTAAAGCAAACCTCGGTTCCCTCGCAGTAAACGGCATTCACTCCGCGCTTTGCATTCGAAAGCACCGCTTCGGTGTCAAAAGAATCCGACGAATACAATCCGTAGGCCGCAAGCGCAATTTCCGCACAACCGAGTTCGTCCGAATACATCAGCAGATCACTTTTTGACGCCTTACAAAGTCCGTCCTTAGGATCAACAAACGGATTGCGGACTTCACCGTTCGAATAGGTGTAAAAATGCATCGTGTCCATATCGGAATTTTCATAATTCCTGAAATAAACAGCATTGCGCGCCGTCTTAAAATCCATCTGCGCCGCAGGGATTCCGCGTCCGTCGGCCTCGTCATAAAAATTCATTGACAGGGCCATGCCCGCTCCGCCGAGATGCCGCGTATAACCGTCATACGTCGTTATTGTTCCGTGAATATAGCTGTTTTCGGCCAAATGTTCTGCAATGTAATCAACGATAAATGCATTTTTCAGCCAGAAGAAATCCAGATATTCTCCGATATCGTTTTTAGATGCAAAGTCGGCGTATTCGTCCGAAACATTAAGTCGAAGTTTATTCTCACCCAGGAGCTCAATGTCGATTGCATCGGGATTATTTACATACGTCAGCGTTTCATCAACAAACCCGCGTACTTCCGAATTAAGCATCGGGTCAAATTCCTCGGCCTCACTGTCGTTTTCGCAGGAGAAGAGCCCTTTGTATTCCGTATAAACGGGCGCAAGATACGGATATCTGCTGCCGTTATCTCGAATCAGCTCAAATGCCGAATACAACGCGGAATCAACCGTCACAACCTCGTTCGGGTGTTTATTCAAATAAGCGAGGTTTGCTGCCGGTGCATCATCCGCGCCGAAATATTCCTCGTCTGATTGAAATATGCGGTAGGCCTCGCTGCACAAATTTGAATACACTTCCGCCAATTGTTTATATTCAGTCGTTGTGGAAATATCGTCGCGCAGGCCAATATCATACTGAAGCAGCAGTTCATCGGTGCAGTTATCCTCACCGGTAACAGCCGCTTTGATCGTTGTCCATCCGCTCGGCCTTGTAACAAGCCGGTACACCGCATATGACATCGCAACAACCGCAAACAGGATGCAAATCACGAAACACACAATTCGCAACGCGGTATGTTTGTCCGACACTTCAATGCGTTGTACCGGCTTTGGCCTCGGAAGACTTTTTTCTTTTGCTGTTCGCCTCATACTGAATTCAGTCCGCCGTCCTTTTTTAAAGTCCGATTACAGGATAGAAATTATCAGCATAAGTCCGAACAGGACAATAATTGCTGCCGTTGTGATAAGGCCGGCAATCGCGCCCTTCTTGCACTTCTTGTAATTGCGGATATAGTTGTGCTTTTTGAAAATCGCACCCGCAATCAAGCCGGGGATGGCAAGGAAGAAGGAAAGGAACGCAAGCCAGAAGCTGCCGGTATCGTGCAGCGGTGTATCAAGGATCGAACCCTCGATTTTTTTCTCTTCAAGCTGCTTTTCGGCAGTTTTTGCATCCGCAGGAGCATTAACGCCGGCAATGGTAACGCTCTTGATGGGAGTTCCCTCCTCACGGAGACGCTTATACTCTTCGATTTCTTTCTTGTTGCCGAAAACGAAGTGGCCATGGCCGATATCGGTAAGCTCGGGCTTATCCTCGCTGTAATCATGCTGTGAAGGATCATAGCTGAACAGCACTTTGTGCTTCTCAAGATTCGGATCCGGAATCGGGATCGCGGAAATCAAAGAGCGGGTGTAGGGATGCATCGGGAAGTCAAACAGTTCTTCTGCGGTTGCAACTTCAACGATGTCGCCCTTGTAGATAACGCCGATACGATCGGAGATAAAGCGAACGATCGAAAGGTCATGAGCGATGAACAGATAGGTCGTTCCGCGCTCACGCTGGAACTTTTTGAGCAGGTTCAGAACCTGTGCACGGATGGAAACGTCCAGTGCGGAGATAGGTTCGTCTGCAACAACAAGCTCGGGATCCATGACCATTGCCCTTGCAAGACCGATTCTCTGACGCTGTCCGCCGGAGAACTCATGCGGATAGCGGGTCAAATGCTCGGGGAGCAGACCGACTTCCTGAATGATATTCTCGACTTTCCTCACGCGATCCGCCTCATTTTCAAAGAGGTGGAAGTTATAGAGGCCTTCGGAGATAATGTAGTCAACGGTTGCGCGCTCGTTCTGAGATGCGGCGGGATCCTGGAAAACCATCTGGATGTTGCGGATAACTTCGCGGTCCAGTGAATGGGGAATCTTGCCGGAGATGCGAACGCCCTTGTAATAAATTTCACCGGCGGCGCAGGGGTTGACACGAATTACGGCACGGCCGATCGTGGTTTTACCGGAACCGGACTCGCCGACGAGAGAGAACGTTTCACCCTTGTAAATGTCGAAAGAAGCGTTTTTGACTGCACGCACGGCATTGTCGCCTTTGCCGAAGGTGATGTCAACATTTTTCAACGAAAGGAGAACTTCCTTGCCGCTTGCATCAACAGGAGCTTTTTCGGGCAGATGGGAAACCCTACCCTCTTTTGCGGTAATTTTTTCTTTATGTTCCACAGTTCTACCCTCCCATTAAATATTGAACGCTTTAATCATCTTGTCGTGGATGTTGTCGATCGCGGCAGGCTTGTCGATCTTGGGCGCTCTGGGATCAAGCAGCCAAGTCTTTGCATAGTGGGTTTCCGTGATCTTGAACATCGGCGGAGCTTTGACGACATCGATTTTCAAACAATAAGGATTTCTCGGTGCGAAGGGATCGCCCGCAATCTTATTGTAGAGAGAAGGCGGCGTACCGGTGATTGAGAACAGCTCGGTGTCGCGCTGTGCAAGCTGCGGCAATGAGGAGAGCAGTGCCCATGTGTACGGATGACGCGGGTCATAGAAGACCTCTTCGGTCGTGCCGACTTCAACAATCTGTCCTGCATAAAGAACTGCAACGCGGTCGGCAACATTTGCAACAACACCGAGGTCATGCGTGATGAAAACGATCGTGTAATTGAATTCTTTCTGCAAATCTTTGATGAGCTTGAGAATCTGTGCCTGAATGGTAACGTCAAGCGCAGTGGTGGGCTCGTCGCAGATGAGGATCTTCGGCTGGCAGGAAAGCGCAATTGCGATAACAATACGCTGACGCATACCGCCGGAGTACTGGAAGGGATAATCGTCGTAACGGTTTTCAGCATTGGGGATGCCGACCTTACGCATCATCTCGATTGCACGCGCACGTGCTTCAACCTCGGAGCAGTCCTGATGCTTCATAATGATGGAGGAAATCTGCTTGCCGATGGTGATGATCGGGTTGAGCGATGTCATAGGATCCTGGAAAACGGTTGCGATTCTTCTGCCGCGGATACGGGTCCAGTCCTTTGCATATTTAAGCTTTGCAAGGTTGATAACGCAGGTACCGTGGATGCGTTCTTCGTTCTCGTCAAGGAACCTGACGCGGAAAGCGACATCATCGAATACATCGGTTCTTGTTGCGTCATCGTTAAGGTCGAGACCGTTTTTCATTGCGTTGCGAACAACCTTTACAAGGTCGTTTATCGCCTTGATGCGTTTTGCAACATTGTATCTGCCGACGGACAGATAAATTTCTTTTGCGATAATCTCGTTGCGCGCAATTTTGTCTGCGGAAACGGGCTGAGCACATGCCTCTCTGTACTGAGCGGTAAGCTGAGCCATTTCGGTCTTGAACTGGGTGTTGTACGCAGCGTCGTTGTTCATTGCCTGCTTATGTGCGGCAATGGTCTTTTTGCGCTCATCTTCAAGCTGCTTCAGTTCCTCGTCCATTTTTTTGATGCTGTGAGAAAGCTCCTTAAGGCGATCTTTCTCCTTGGACGGGTCAATTGTGAGCTTGAGGTTATAAGTCTCGGCTCTGCGGAATCTCAGATCCTCAATGCGGGTATCGAGCTGTTCAGCCTCTGCCTCGCTGAGGCTGGACCTGCGGATCCTGTCCTGCTTAAGCTCATTGATGCGGCGGTAGATTGCGGCACCGTTTTCATAGCGGGATGCTGCATTCAGCTTTGCATGAATGGACTTAATGCGCGCCTTAACCTCGGGGGTGTTGGGAACTGTTGTTTCGGCAAGTTCGGGATCATTGAAAACGATGGAACCGTTGCTGACATAGCCGTTATCATCGAGCATACCTGCGAAGGTTTTCGTAAATACGGATTTACCCGCAGCGGATTCGCCGACGATTGCGATCGATTCGTTTTCGTAAATATCCAGAGAGATGCCGCGGATAGCTGTCAGAATTCTGCCGCGAACGCGGAATTCGACTTCAAGATCCTTAACGGATAACAATACTTTCTTTTCTTCCATAGCGGTGTCCTCTTATCTGTGCGTTCTCGGGTCGGATGCATCGCCCAGGTTCTGACCGACAACATACAGGATAATCGTGATAATGGATGCCAACAGAACGGGGCTCCAGAATTCGATTTCCCAACCGGGGGTAACCATTGCGCTCTGTGCAGCTTCGATCAGCTTACCAAGGGACATCTCGGAAAGACCCATGCCGAGGTAGGACAGGAAGACTTCATAAGAGATGTAAGAAGGAATCTCGGTTGCCGCAACGGTAACGATAACGGAGGTCATGAACGGGAGGATGTTTTTCATTGCAATGCGAACGGTGGAAGTACCGAGGCACTTCGATGCAAGGTTATATTCGCGGTCGCGGATGATGACAACCTGCGTTCTGATGAAGTACGCGATACCTATCCAGCCTGTGATCGTCATTGCGAAAACCATGGACCAGAAGCTCGCGGTGAACAACATAACAAGAACGGAAATCAGCAAAATGTACGGAACATTGCCGATAATGTTGTAGATAACCATCATGACGGCATCGACTTTTTTGGAGAAACCCCAAAGTGCGCCGACGGTGACGCCGACAGTCATGTTGATGAGTGCGCAGACAAATGCAAGGGAGAGGGAAATCTCCGCACCGTGCCAAATCGCATCGAAAGTGGACTGGCCGGCACCGCCGGTACCGAGAATGGTATGCAGGCTGAAGCCCCATTTGTCGATCGCCTTTGCGGGACTCAAATGCTTTGCGGTTGAGTCGAGCAGGTTTGCGTATGCATCATATCCGGAGAAAATCGGATAAATGTAGGAAAAGATAATGATGAACGCCAGAATGGCAAGAACAACGATGTTTATCTTTTTCTTGAAGAACACACGGAAAACCGAATGCCAATAGGAGTAACGCGGCGCGGTAATCTTTTCGGAGTCGATGTTGCTGTCACAGCGGGAAAACAACTCTTCCTCTTTCATACCGAGATCGCTGACATTTACCAATTCAGAAGCCATTTCTATTACCTCGCTTTCTGTACGAAGGAGATTCTCGGGTCAACGAGCGTCATGAGGAGGTCGCCCAGAATGATGGCAACAACCGACAGCAGCGCGTAGAACAGAGTCAAACCGACAATAACATTGTTATCGTACATGTTGATAGCCGTGGTGAGCAGGTTACCTGCACCGGGAACAACGTAAACGCGTTCGGTGATGATCGCGCCGACAAGTGCGAACAGAACCGTGCCCGGGATACCGTGAATGATGGGGATTGCAGCATTCTTGAAGATATGCTTGCTGAAAATCTCACTCTCGGAAAGACCGCCTGAACGAGCGAACTTGACGTAGTCGGAGTTCATCTGGTCGATCATGTAGCGGCGCAGCCACTTCATCAGGTTACCGATGGAGGGAAGTGCGAGGGAGATAATGGGCAAAACATACATCAGCCATGTACCTTTATCAATGTCGAAGGTTGTGGGCATACCGATGAGTCGGCCGAGAGCCTTAACCATGAAGATGTACGCAAGGGAGGGAACGGCGAGACTGAAAACGATATAAATCGTGCCGATCTTGTCGCCCAGCTTGTCTTTTTTGCGTGCCATGGAGATGCCTGCGGGAATACCGATGAGGTATGCAAGAAGACTGGACAGAATACCGAGGATGAACGAGAAGCCAACCTTGGAATAAGTCTTGTTGATAGTCTGAACGTTTGTGTAGTCATCGGTGAAACGCGCTGCGGTAACAGGGGAAGAATCCTTCGAACCTGCAACATAAGTCGCTGTGTGAAGATCGTCCGCACTTTCCTCAACGAAACCGGTGGGGAAGGTCATCGGTCTCTTAACGAATGAACCCTGGGATTTGGTCATCGTTGTGAACACGTCGACGCCCTGGTTAACAGAAAAGGAAGTACCGAGGGAAATGGTCAGAAGGTTCTGATGAACATAAGGGAATTTGTTGTTGAAATAGAGCAGGTACTTGTGGGTTGTACCGTTGCCCATGATAGCCGGGGAGAAAACTTTCTTTTCGGAACCGACGGGGTTATAGACGGGATCATAGAAAGTGAATGTCAATCCGCGATCGGCATCGGCAACGCCGCTTGCCTTGTGGATATTATCAATAGTGAAAATGCTCCCGAAGTATTTAAGCACACGAGAAATGAGGGGGATGTCACGATGCGCAAAAAGCTGAGGTGAACCGCCCTCGGCAAGGCCGCGTCCGCTGGGTTTAAGAACGGCATCAAGTCGCACGACTTTATAGCCTTTGCCCTCATAGTATTCGGTGAATTTTTTGATGTAAGCTTGAGCTTCTTCAGAATCTTTTTCGGCAGTCCTGCCGAGTTTAACGGCGGTCTTTGCAGTTTCCGCATCAACCTCGCCGTTCTTTACCAAGCTGTTTACATAGTCAGCATAGGTAACATAATCAAGATAGCCGTATTCTCTCCATTTGCGGTACTTATAGGCTTCTCGAGCATTATTTGTCTGATGACTGTACACGGAGTCCTTTGCAAAAATAAGGTTACGATCAAGCAAAGAGAAAATCATGATCATAACGATTATCGTTGCAGCACATGCCGAAAGCACACCGGTCAGCAATCGCTTTAATAGATATTTCGTCATATTCAGCCCCTACTCCTTATAAAGATTACAACGGGGGAAGATACGAGGTCTTCCCCCATTGTCCGTTAGTGTTCTATAAAGCTAAGTTATTGTGCGAATGCGGTATTAGAAGAGACCGAGGCACTTAGCCATGTAACCTGCGCCGTCACCGAGCATGGTGTCGAGGTAGGTTGCGGGATCACCGTAGTCAGGACCCCAACCGGATACGTCGTACAGGGTGTAGTTAGCATCCTTGCCGGATTCGGTGTAGTAACCTGCATAGTACCACTCCTGAGCATCTGCACAGGGAACGAGGTTGACAACAACGCAGCCCTGGAGAGCTTCTTCAACAGACTGCTTGAGGGTCTGAGCGCGGTTGGTGTAGATGTCGACGCCGGAATAATAGGGCAGGTCCATAACGATGGGGTTATCCTTGGAGATCTCAATGTCGAATTCCTTAAGTTCTTCGATTGCCATCTGGAGCTCTTCGTATGCGTTAGCAGGATTGTGCCAACCTGCGAAACCGTCGCTGGTCTGGTTTTCTGCATCCCATACCTTGATCTTAACGCCGTCAGCGTCGATCTGAGCCTGCATGATCTCACCGTAGTAGGTGCCCTTTGCAAAGGTCTTGGATTCGCCGTTGATTTCGATGGTTACATCTTCTTCAAGAGCGACGAAGTTACCGGGGGTGTAGGAGTTACGTACGGAGTTGAGCTTGAGCTCTTCGCCGACAACCTGTCCGTTGTAGGTAGCGATGTCAAGACCCATGCCGATTGCGCGGCGGAAGTGAACGTTGAGCATTGCAGCGTCGGTCCTCTTCTTCTGATCGTCGGTCATAGTGGAAACAGCCTTGGTTGCATCGTTGACGTTTGCATACGCATTACGGTTAAGGTTGAGGAACAGAACGAAGGAAGTAGCATCGGTATCGGAAACGGTGCAGTACTTTTCGAAGTTGCCGTCTGCCTTGCAGGCTTCGAGGGAAGCGGAAGAGAGACCGCAGCCGTCAAGAGTGCCTGCTTTAGTGTCTTCGTATGCCTTGGTGGGATCCTTACCGTCGTTGAACTTCCAGGTGAGGGTCTTGATGGTGATGTTGTCCTTGTTCCAGTAGGTGGGGTTCGCCTCGAAAACGATGGTGTTTTCTGCGGTGTAGTTGGTTACGGTGTAAGGACCGCAGTAAGCGATGTCGTTAACAGTCTGACCGTACTTCATGGTGCCTGCGTCAACAGCTGCCTTGTAGTCGTCCTTGCCGAATACGCCGCCCTTGGACTCAAAGTAGGTACGGCTCATGGGAGCGAATACGTTGTAGCCAAGCATGGTGATGAAGTAGCTGGTGGGCTGGCAGAGGGTGTAAACAACGGTGTTGTCGTCGGTTGCTTTAACGCCTACTTCTGCAAAATCGGTAACGTCGCCTTTGTTGTATTCGAGAGCGTTAACGATGATGTTTTCAACGAGGTATTCGAGACCGCCGCCTGCATCGAGCATATGCTGCATACCTGCAACAAAGTCGTCTGCCTTAACGTCTGCAACTTCACGGCCCTGTGCGTCAACCCACTTTGCACCCTGACGGATGTGGAAGGTGTAGGTTTTGCCGTCTTCGGAAACTTCCCAGGACTCTGCGAGAGCGGGCTTGATTTCGTTCTCGTTATCGTATTCTACGAGACCGTCGTAGGTGTTAACGATAGCTTCGGAGTCTGCGGAACGGGAGGTTGCGAGAGCGTCCCAGGTCTTGGGGTCGCTGGCGTAACCCATGTTGTAGGTGTCCTTAAGGGTGTAGCCCTTTTCCTTCAGGTAATCGGTTGCCTTCTGGGAGTAGGTGCCGGTTCCGCGAACCTCATTCCACATTGCCTTGAGGTGAGTCTGATCCTCTGCGGAGATGAGCTCGGTGGTTATGAGAACATTGTGGAAACGGTCGGAGTCATTGCCCCAGAGAACGGTGGAAGCGGAACGCTTTGCAACACGGCTCAGACCGTAGTTGCCGCCGTTGGTGGTGCCGGGGATGAGAACAGCAGCTTCAAGAAGCTTTGCCTCAGCCTGTGCCATGAGAGCATAACGCTTGGAAACGTTTTGCTCTTCTTTTGCAGCCTGGTAAAGGGTGTTGAATGCGCCGAGCTGTGCATCATAGATAGCAGCAGACATTGCATTGTAGTCGCCGGTGGGGAGCGGAGTGTTGGGAACCGCGGTTGCGGGAACCTCGGACTCTGCCGGCTTGTTGGTGTTGTTGGGTGCGGGTGTGTTCTTGTCATCGCCGTTGTTCTTGCAGCCTACAAAGCCGAGAACCATGACGAGTGCGAGAAGAGCACACAGTACTCTTTTTAGGTTTTTCATCGGATGTCGTCCTTCCTAAATTTTTTTATTTTCACGCACAAGGCGCAAAAACCGAATTAAATGATGCAGATACGTGCGCCGCAATTAAGAACCCCGTGATTCGGGGTAGTATACGCCCGTGCACTTTAGTCTGACGCATTTATTATATCATCTTAACCGCCTTATCGCAAGTGTTTTTCTAAAACTTTTTTTATTCCTGCTTTTTTCAAAAAAACCTTTATCGGCTTAATTTTTCAGGAATATATCTTTCTTTTTTGATATTATATGCACAACATTTTTTCGTCTTTTTTCAAAAAAAGTCCGTTCGCTGCACCTCCGAACGGTTTCGCGGCGGAGCGATTCCCGCCCGGTTTTCGTCAATACTGTAATTTTGTGTCATTAATACGGTATTGCACCGAACGGCGGTGTATGCTAAAGCGGAGGTACCGTGCCGCTCATGCCGTCAATTAGAAAGAGCCCCATCCGTGCGGATCGGGCTCTTCGTTCTGCGCACCTCCGTCATGCGGAGTGCGCTCCGTATTTATGTTTATCTTTTGTTTTTATAATACATGCGCTGGAAGCACTTTACGATCTCAACAATTACGATCGTTGACAATGCAAGTGCGAACGCGATAACGAATTCATCAAAGCCGAAGTCCGTTGCAAGGCTGAACACTTCCGCTATCGGATCGATGAAAACAACCGCACTCGTGAGCAGCAGCGCAAGCGCAAACGAGCCCCAAAGCCACATGTTCTGTCCCTTTTTGGCAAATATGCTGCCGTGTTGGGTACGCATGTTGAAGCTGTGGAAAATCTCCGCAAGATTCATCGTTAAAAACGCCATGGTCATGCCGTGCGGACTTGCCGCGCTGCCGATAACGTTCCATGTGCCGAGGTCGCGGAAATGCCCGATGCAGTATGCCGCAACGGTTATTGCAGCCAGCATAACGCCCTGATAGGCAACTTCAAACCCCATGCCGTTTGCGAATATGCCTTCTTTCGGATTGCGTGGAGGACGCCGCATAATGTCATCATCCTCACGTTCCATTGCAAGCGAAAGCGCAGGGAAGCAGTCCGTGATAAGGTTTATCCAAAGCAGATGCACGGGTTCAAGTATCGTGAAGCCCAAGAGCGTTGCCGTAAAGATGCTCAGCACCTCACTCGCATTGGAAGCAAGCAGGAACTGAATCGCCTTGCGGATGTTGTCGTAAATGCGCCTGCCCTCTTCAACGGCGGAAACGATGGTTGCAAAATTATCGTCCGCAAGCACCATATCGGCAACATTTTTTGTAACATCCGTTCCCGTGATGCCCATGCCCACGCCGATATCGGCTGTTTTGATGGAAGCTGCATCGTTCACGCCGTCGCCGGTCATTGCGGTAACTTTGCCTCTGCGCTGCCATGCCTTGACAATGCGCACCTTGTGTTCGGGCTGCACGCGGGCATACACCGAATACTTGTCAATATTATTGTAAAGCTCATCATCGGACATTTCGTTCAGCTCCGCGCCCGTCAGCGATTCGGAGGCATCGGAAATGATTCCGAGCTGTTTTGCAATTGCAACCGCCGTATCACGGTGGTCGCCGGTTATCATGATGGGACGGATCCCCGCCTCGCGGCATTCTTTGACGGCCGCTATCGCTTCCGGGCGAACCGGGTCTATCATACCGGTAATTCCGATGTATGTAAGATTTTGTTCGAGATACTCCGGCGTTGTGATCGCGGGCTTTTCGTCCCATGTCCGCATTGCCGCAGCGAGTGCACGCAGTGCATCATCCGCCATGGATTTGTTCTCCGCAAGTATTTCGCGGCGCAGCGCATCCGTCATCGGCACGACTTTGCTGCCGTCGAAATAACCCGTGCAGCGTTTGAGCAATTCGTCCGGCGCACCCTTTGTGAATTGGATTATTTCCCCGTTATGGTTGTGAACGGTGGTCATAAGCTTTCTCATGCTGTCGAACGGAGCTTCCGCAATGCGGGGGTATTCCGCCTTCAAAGCAGGTTTTTTCAGTCCGAGTGCGGTTGCAAAATTCACAAGCGCACATTCCGTCGGTTCGCCGACCGCTTTCTCCGTTTCGTCGGGTTCCGCATCGGAACAAAGCGACATCGCCGTTGCAAGCAGCTTTTCGTCACGGCCCGCAGTGCGCACAACCGTCATTCGGTTCTGGGTCAGCGTGCCTGTTTTGTCGGAGCAGATAACCTGTGCACAGCCGAGAGTTTCAACTGCTGTAAGCTTCCTTATGACGGCATTGCGCCTGCTCATTTTCGTAACGCCGATCGAAAGCGAAATTGTAACAACGGTTGCAAGCCCTTCCGGAATTGCGGCAACCGCAAGGCTGACCGCAACCATGAATGTGTTCAGAACAAGTTCGGGCGTGATGCCGCTTTTTGCCGTCAAAAGGCTGAAGCCGAACATAAAGATGCATATGCCGATGACAATATACGTCAAAATTCGGCTGAGCTGGCCGAGTTTAATCTGCAAAGGCGTTTGTCCGCTCTCCGCTTTTGTGAGTGCATCCGCGATCTTGCCCATTTCGGTATCCATGCCCGTTGCGGTGATAACCGCATAGCCCCTGCCGTACACGATGGTTGAGCCCATATAGACCATGTTCACGCGATCTCCGAGCGGGCATTCTTTGCCGGTCAGATCCTCAATGGTTTCAACCTGTTTGCTGACGGGAACGCTTTCGCCCGTCAATGCGGCTTCCTCCGCCTGCAGGCTTGCGCATTCGATAACTCTCGCATCCGCCGGCACCGCGTCGCCCGCTTCAAGCAGCACAACATCTCCGACAACAAGTTCTTCGCTCTTGACAAGGCGAACCATGCCCCCGCGCAGAACCCTGCTTGTTGCCGAGGACATTGCCTGCAATGCCTCGATCGCTTTTTCCGCTTTGCTCTCCTGATAAACACCGAGGACAGCGTTCAGCAAAACGACCGCAATAATTATTATCGTGTCCGAAAAACTTTCCTTTTCAACAACCGAAACAACGCCGGAAACAATTGCCGCCGCGATAAGAATTATTATCATCGGGTCCTTGAGCTGATTGAAAAAACGCGAAAGCAGGGATTCCTTCTTTGCTTCTTTCAGCTTGTTTCTGCCGTTCCGTTCAAGCCTTGCTGCCGCTTCCGCATCGGAAAGCCCCTGCCCGCACGAGTCGAGTGACTGCAAAACGCGCTCTTTGTCTTCGTAGTAGTACCTCATTATTTGTTTCAATTCCCTTTCCACACCGTTCGCCTGTTTTGTTATTCTGCCTTTTTTATACGGCGTTCAACCGTCCGCAAAGCGAAAAACCTTTGAGTTACGCAAATCCATAAAAAACAGACTCCCTGCCGCACACGAAAACAAACCTGTGGTCTTTCGGTGCTGCATGAGTCTTGCTTGTTATGTGACGTTAAACGAAATATTCATGTCAGCCGAAGCCTTTGAAATTCCCGTCATCGGGGTAACGCCCGCACCAAACGCGGCTGCACTTCCGTGCGCTGCGTCAGTGTTGTTGATGCGTGCCGCGGAACCTGCGTCCCGTGAAACTACTCCCTCATTCGCTGATTGCAGTATTCGGTTCTGATTGAACATTTTATCATGTCAATGCATTGCAGTCAAGCCGCATGCATGAAATATACAGTCCGGCCGTCCTCTGATATTCTCGGGACAATCGGGTGGCATTATCACCGTCCGCATTCTCATGCTTTATTCCGCATTCGAAATTCGGAGTTGTTTACCGTTTGCCGTTCCGTTCGGCATTTTGCGCCCTGTATGCGTTGATATCGGCATCCGAAAGCTCGTCCGCCATTCTGAAAAGATAAATATGCCAACCGGATTTTGCAAGGTAATAATACGGCTGCACGAACAGCACCCGCGCAATGCCGAAAGTCAGCAGCCCCAAAAGATGCCAGTACCAGAAGCTTAAATCGAACAAAAACAGATCCCATTTATAGCCTTTGGTCAAGCGGGCGGAAAACTCCATTGCGTCCTTCGGCGTGAGCTCGGGATTTTCCACCAGCAGGTACGGCGTGAGCCAATATTCGTAATGCTTTATGATTCCCGGAACGATGAAAAGCAGCGACCAGAGAAAAACGCGAATATTCACCATCATCATTCCGCTGAAGTTATGCCAATATCTCCGAAATCCGAACCTGATAAAATCGAGCGGCCTTATCTCTTCGGCCCAAAAAATCTGATACAGACTGTCCTGCGCACCCACTCTCATATTCTGCTGAACAAATATGCTTATCGGCAGCACTATGAGCATGTTTCGAAGAATTATCCGCAGCGAAAAGCACAGCAGAGGAATCGACAGCCCCGCAAACCCGCAGCGGCGTATCGTTGAAGAAATAATGCCGACCGCCCAATGGCTGCCCAGAGATTTGTGAATCACCCACGGGATCAGGTTCATCATGCAGGCAAAAGTCACGCTGAAAATGTATTCCCTTCCCATCGCTTCCCTGGCCATCTTCTTCAATTCCCGCCGCACACCGGCGATTTTATCCCATTTCATTTGCGCACTCCTTTCGGTTTTCCGCAGAAACAGCTTCCGAAGCACCGTCGATGTTTTTCAGCTGCATTCGGGAACGCTCCGGGCAATTCGCTTTCGGTAAAAAAGTTGAATCTACGGTGTTTTTTCGCCGAAACAGCCTTCAATCGGAGTCTTCTTGAATTCATTATACCTTATTCCGCAGCAGAATTCAAATACCGAATATAATAAACATTCTCCCCTCGGCGGTTCGCACTTAAAAATGTTTTCCCGGAAAGCACAGTTTAAAGACAGTTTTCCGGGAATAACAGTTTTTCGGCTCTTTTCACAAAATCAGCATCATTCGGAGCATTTCGAATCGTGCGGGCATCCTCATCCGAAAATACAGTTCAGCACCGCAAGCAGCCCGATTCCCGCTGCCGTCGGTATGACCGCCGCCGCCGCAGTCCAGCCGATACTCCCCGTTTCCTTCTTTATCGTCAGCAGTGTTGTGCTGCACGGCGAGTGCATCAAAGTGAACAGCACGGCGGAAACAGCCGTCATCGCCGTCCAACCGTTGCCCGAAAGCACTTCCGAAAGGGCGGCATATGAGCTTATTTCCGTAAGGCAGCTCCCTGAGGTGTATGCCATCAGCATTATCGGAATCACAAGCTCGTTTGCGGGCAGCCCCAAAATGAATGCCGCAAGGATCACCCCGTCCAGCCCGATAAGCCTTGCCGCGGGATCAAGCCATGAGCAAAACCACGAAAGCAGCGTTTCCCCGCCCGCGCTGATATTTGCAAGCGCATACACCGCAAGTCCCCACGGAGCCGCAACGGCTGCCGCGCGCCCGAGAACATGCAGTGTTCTGTCCAGCACGCTCCGCACAATGACCTGCCCTATTCGCGGCACGCGGTAAGGCGGCAGTTCAAGCGTAAATGCGGAGCTTTCGCCGCGAAGCAGGGTTTTTGAAAGGATGAACGACACCGCAAGCGTTGCCGCAGCCGAAAAAACAACAACAAGCGCAAGCACACCCGCCGCCGTGAGCGAACCTGCTGCGGATCCGCCGCTGTTGCCTGCAAGAAAAAGCGAAATCAACGCGATAAGCATCGGAAACCTTCCGTTGCAGGGCACAAACGAATTCGTCAGGATCGCAATCAACCTTTCCCTTTTCCCCGAAATGATTCTGCACCCGACAACACCCGCCGCATTGCAGCCGAAGCCCATGCACATTGTCAAAGCCTGTTTGCCGCAGGCATTGCAGCGCGCAAACCCCTTATCAAGGTTAAACGCAATCCGCGGAAGCACTCCGAGGTCCTCCAACAGCGTGAAAAGCGGGAAAAAAATCGCCATCGGCGGCAGCATGACCGCCACGACCCATGCCGTTGTGCGATACATGCCCGAAAGCAGCGCGTCAGTTATCATATTCGGCATTCGAATTGCGTCGAACAGCTTCCGCAGCAGAGCTTCAAGCGCAAACAACCCGCGCGACAACAGTTCGGAAGGGTAGTTTGCCCCGCGTATTGTGAGATAAAACACGCCGAAAAGCATCAGCAGCATCAACGGCAATGCGGTAAATTTTCCCGTCAGTATTTTATCTATGCGCCGTGTCATCCGCCGTACATCGCCGACCTCGCCGCATTCGCCGCAGCGTTTGCAGGCTTTGCAGCCGCATTTCATGCAGCCCGCGCATTTTTTTCGACCCAGGCACTCTCTCCCGCGGCTTTCCGGCGGCACAACCGTCACAACTCCGCAGCAAAGCTCACGACAGGCATCAAGAATGCTCTTTGAAACCGCATCCTCAAGCGATACCTCAGCCTCCGGCGGCGGGTTTTCCTGTTCACCGTCTTCGTTTTTATCGGATTTATTCGAACAGCCGAATGGCATTCTCCCGCTGTTTTGCAGGTACTCCGTTACGCTTTTCGGGTATTGAATGCGGTAAACATTTTCGGGCGGGTTTGCCATCACGCGTTTCACGGCCTCAAGCAATTCGCAAAGCCCCTCTCCGCTCCGCGCCGAGCAAAGCACGACCGGGACGCCAAGCCGCATTTCAAGCCGCTCCGCGTCAATATGTATTCCGCATTTTCGTGCTTCATCAATAAGGTTTATGCATATGACGACCTTCTCCGTGATTTCGATAATCTGAAGCGCAAGCGCAAGGCTCCGCTCAAGGCAGGTTGCGTCAAGAACAACCGCCGCCGCATTCGGTTTCCGCTCTTTAAGAAAATCCCGTGCAACCGCTTCCTCCCGCGAACGCGGGCTCAGCGAGTAGCAGCCGGGAAGATCCACAAGCTGCCACGGCTCCTTTTTGCACTTGCCGCTGCAAAGTTCTATTGTTTTGCCCGCCCAATTCCCCGTGTGCTGTTTCAATCCCGTAAGCGCATTGAACACGGTGCTTTTGCCGACGTTTGGATTGCCCGCAAGCGCAATAACGGGAAGATTCGTTGCTTCAAACCCGCCTTGCGACGCACTGCGCCCGACAGATGAATTCGTAAGTCCCATTTCATCACCCCTCTTTATTTTCCGCGCCGCTGTTGCAGCGGGCAGCGAAACACATATTGCAGGCTCCGTCCTCCGCACGAACCTTAATTTCCGCCGCATCCTTTCCCCGCAAAGCCGTCACGGTTCCGCGCACAAGGTATGCGCGCGGATCTCCGGGAGGGCTTTTAAGCACGCATTCAACATGCTCCCCCGCCGAAAATCCCAGATCCATCAGCCTCCTGCGCATGCCGCCGCTTGTGTTCAGTTCAAGGATGACCCCCGCCTGCCCCGGTTCAAGTTTATCCAATGTCATTACAAACTCGGCAGCCGGCTCATTGTCTCCGTTATACTCTTTACCTCCGCCTTTCTTCCATCCCTTTCCATGCATCGGACCCAATACCCCCGTATGTTCGTTTGCTGTCATACTATGCGCACACTCTTTCCGCCGTGAAATGAATTTTTCGATGCCGTTGTGAGCACGGACTCCTACAATTATTTCGGCCGCTACGAGACTTATCTTGACGAAAAGCTTCTTCCGTTTGTCAAGTGCGGCGGATATGTTTATATTGCAATTCCCGGCATGGTTCGGGATTGCCACGACAGCCTTCCTTCCGAGCTGCTTCTCTCGTGGACACCGGAACAGCTTGACTATATGCACGATGTATCGTATTGGACGGATATGGTTTCAAAATGCCGCGGCGCAAAAGTGCTGACCGTTGAACAAATGCAGAGCAACGAAGAAGTTTGGGCGGACTGGCTTGCACAGGATAACGAGTATGCTGTCGGTGACAGGCGTTCAATGGATGCCGGTGCGGGAAAATATCTCAATTTCATCAAAATAGTTTTGCAAAAAAAATGATTTCGCTTTTTGGGGAATTGTGCAAATAATTCTTTCGGGCATAAGCATAACGATTCAATTCGCTTATGCAGATTATGCATATTACTTCCGCGAAAAAAACACGGGCACACCGTTCGGTGCCCCCGTGTTCGTAATTATGCCGTTATTTTGATGTTATCGTAATGCTGTGCCGCATCCGTTTCTGCGGCGAACTCATTCTGCAAATTTACCGAGCGTTTTCTTTGTGGTTAAGGAATGCACCGTAAATGTACAGTCCGGGAACGATCAGCCCGATAACAAAGCTCAGCACGTTAAATTTGCCGCCGCCAATCACTTCAAGCACGCTGCTGATAACGGCAAGAGCGATAACAATGATACCCCATGTGATGCATTTCTTTGCATTTTCGGGCTTGTTGCAATGCTTAACACCGTTGATGCCTGCAATAAGCTGAATGATGCCGCCGACAAGCGTAGTTGCAAGACCCAGATAGAATGCAAAACCAAGTGTTGAAGCACCGGCGAATTTTGCAATCAGTGCGCCGACGCCGCCGATGATAACCCCGAAAAGAATCGAAAGCGCCGCTCCGATTATCATAAGAATGCCAGTAACCTTTAAAAACTTTTGACCTTTCATTTTTCTTCCTCCGAAATATTCTTTATTTACTGTTTTTACTTACCGTCCGCCGAGATCCGGCGGAAAAATATCATACGCTGTGAGCTTGCTGCCGTCAGCGGAGAACGTGTACACATTGGGTTCGTCCCGCAGTTCGGGCATGATCGTTGCCGAATATTGTCAACGACTGCTCACCGTTCTGAGCCGGTGGCTCATTCTGCATTTTTCATTTGCCCTTGCCGTCAAACTCTCATGTCACTTAGGTGTCGGCACCGAGATCGTCCTTCCGTTTACCGGCAGGAACGTCCTTCAATGTGCCGCGAACCGCAAAGGAGCCGGTGCAGCAAGGGCATGATCGGGTGCAGGGATTCTTCCGCTTCTTTTCATTCCCGTTCTCTCTTTCTTCTTTGATTTATGAATTTGTCCCTTTCGGGCAAAAACCGGTGTTTGCGCCTGCCGAAAAGTCGTAATGCGCCGCACCTCGGCAATGCTGAAAAAACTTTAAATGATTACACCCTTTCAAGAAGCAGCATATCCATGCAGTACATCAGGCTGCCGTCGGGCTGAACCTTGATTTCAAAATAGGGGTCGATCTCGCTGCCCATTATTTCGCCCTCAATATCCTCAAGATAGTAGAATTTCCCGTCGACTTCCTTCCACGGTTTGGATTCCGCAACAAAGTATCCGTCGCGAACCCTTTCGCCGTGCTTTGCTGCGTCTTCAAGTTCTTCCGCCGAAAAGCTTAAGAGCATATCCAGGCTTCCTTCCGGAGTGAACTCGAAGATCGCATTCGCCATCGGCGCAAACTCTTCAAATATTTCTCCTTCGGGCATATTGTCCGGGGTGCACTGAATAACGCCGTCAAGTGTCGGAATATTGAGTTGTTTAACCTTCCATTTGCCGATAATGTCCATTTTATTCTCCTTTTCGAATAAGAATACCTTGCCGGATTGGAAAACAGCATTTTTCGGGTTTTATGCCCACGGATCGGCTTCCTTCGGAGTCCTTACGCCTGTAAGCAGATATTGTTCCCAAAGGAACCATTTGCCGTCGCTGCCCCTCTGGCGCAGTTTAATGGGTCGGGGTGAATCGGCACCGCCGCAGGGAATGAACAGTTTCATATACCCCTGTTCCTCAGCCGAAACATGATTGCTTTCGATTGTGACTTTGTAAGGTTGTGCCGGAGTGTAGTTGTTGTCCGGAGTTGAGCCTGCAAAATAGGTGAACGGGAGATAAGTTTTTCCGTCGCGGAACCTGTCGTTAAGAAAAGAAATATCCTGACCGTTGAGCGGGCGCGGGCCGCGCAGCCAATTCAGCATTTCCGTTCCTGTGGACCTGTCCGCTGCATATGCGCAGAGCGCAAGCACTGTCAGGGCAGCCGTTGCGAACGGCGTGTCCAGCTTTGCCTCGGGCAGAGCCTGCATTTCGGCAAGGCTTTCGGGAAGAGCGGAGAAAGTGAATGTTTCCCTCTTCGTTCCGATTGTATTGCCTACGGAACGTGCCGCATCCTTCGCCGTTTTTTCCGCTACGTTTTTAAGTCTGTCAAAAATACTCATTTTTATCTGTTTCCTTTCAATAGAATTTCTTTTTCTCATGCAGTGCCGCCGCATCTCGCCGCATCCCTGTCCGATCCACCTGCCGCGCCGGTTAACCGGGCTGAAGCGGGGATGCGCCGAAATGCTTATGGAGGTCGGAACTGTTGAATCAGTTTAAACTTAACAATCTGCGTGCATTTTATTTAAAAGCTTCCGCCGCCCCCGCCGTGGGTGGAACCCGAGGAGGATGTGTGCGTGCTGCTTCCGCCGTCCGAATCGCTGTTGTTTTTCGGCTTTGGAGAAACTGCAACCGTGCGGTAAAGGAACAAATCGCGGCTTACCGTGATATTCATGCTGCCCGGGCGAACATAGCTGTTTGCCTCCGCTTTGTATCGAACGGTCTTAAGTTTCGATTTCATAACACTGACGGCAATAAGTGCGATAACAAGACCTATGCCGAGTGAAATAGGGATATATTTGAACGAAAGGGGCTTTATCGGAAGGTTGGAAGTATCGTACGGTCTGTCTTTTTTTGCCTGATCGGTGAACCTGTCGCAGAGATCCGCAAACCCGAAAAATGTGCCTGCGTAATCTGCCGATTTCATCTTCGCTTTGAGCTCCTCACCGATGTATTGGATTCCCGCATCGGTAAACACGGTGATTCCGTATCCCTTTGTTGAAATATGCCACTTCCTGTCGCCCGTGCTGATAAGCAGCAGCACGCCGCTTCGATCCTCGCCGCGACCGAATCCGCAGTAGTCAAAAATGTCATCCGCACAAGCCTCCGCAGTTGAACCGTTAAGGCTTTTCACCGTGCAGACAACATAGTCCATTCCGTACTTGCTGCTGAGCTCACCCAGTTTTTTCATAAGTTCGGCACGCTGTCCCGGTTCGATCATACCGGCACCGTCCAGAACGCATGTGAACTCATCCATGGATCTTATCTCTTCCGGAAGCCTTTCGAGCCCCTCAAGCCCCTCATCAACGGGAGTATCGTTGGGATAAATTTCAAAAACATAGCTTTCGGCAAGGTCGATATATGCCTTGATGCCGCCAAAATAGGTTTCGGGTCCGTTATATGCATCGCGCAGCGCATCTTCCTGTTCTTTCGTCAGCATGTTCTGCATATTGCCGCCGCACAGTATGTACCACGACGAATCCGGACCGATCGCAAAAAAGATTCTGCTCTCACCGTTTCCCATATTGGGATAGTTTGCCATGTAATCAACAATGCTGTCGCCCGCCGCTGCTTCATCCTCCGCCAGCAGGAACAAAATATCCGTTCCGCAGGCTTCCGATGCATGTTCCGCATATTCGTTGAGCTCCGCAAGCTCTTCCGCGGGTATTGAATCCGTCTCATCCGCAACATATACTCTGCCGCCGTACGCGCTCACGGGCACAAATGCCGTCAGGGCGATAATTGCGGCAATAAGAATCGCAATGATGCTTTTGGGGGAAAGAGTGTTCTTTTTCATTTTCGCATTCCTCCTTACAGGATTCTGAGAAGCCGCAGCAGCCAGCATATGCCGTAAACAGCAGCTCCCAAACCGACGGTCAATCCGAGCGTCCACTTCGCTGCGGCGGATTTATCCACCGGCAGATCGCCGACGAATTTGCCCGTCTGCCCGTTCATCGCAAAGGTGTATCTTTGTCCGTTCCACGTTGTGTTCAAAAGCCAAACGGGATAAAGCGCGTATTTTGCTTTGCCGTTATGCAGCTGAACGCTGCTTGCTTCCGTCCGCTTCGTTGTGTAGCCTTCAACGGTTGAAGCAAAAGCCTCCTCAACGGAACGTTTGACTCGCTCGTTTGCACGGTCGATGCTGTGATCCGCATCAACATCGTATTTATCCGCCAGATAACCCGCAAGGTATGCCGTTTGAAAATCCACCGCTTCCGAAAAATCGAAAGGCTCGATGGACTCCATAAGGTCATCCGCCATTTTTTCGGAACCGTCAACCGGAACATTCTCGAACCCGATGCTGCCGCTGCGCTGAACCATGTAGTGACTCGTTGGGGTATATCTGTTCTCGCTGTCCTCGTACGACGGATGAACAATCTCTGCGTGGTAGCGCACGTTTGCATCCGCTTCCGCATCAAACAGCCAGAAGGGGACATAAATTCCCTTTATTTCATCAATGTGATTCTGATCGCGGAACAGCTTCGGCAAAAGGCGTTTGCCTTCAATATGCCGCATATAAGCTGCCTTTGCCGCCTTTTTGTCCAGCTTGAACGGAATCACATAATCCGGTTTGAGCATTCCGGAAAGTCTGCCCTTCATAATGACCGGATTATCGCAGAAAGGGCATTTTGTTGCCGCCGTTGTCTCATCCGCAACTATTTCGCCGCCGCAGGAATTGCAGCTGTAATTGCAAAGGCCGTCCGCCTCGCCCTGCTGCCATTCACTTCCCGCATCGGTCTGCCATTCCATGTTGTCGGCCGAGTCGCCTTCCAGCTCCTCTTCATAGCCCTTTAATGTTTCAATTTCAAATTCCGTATCGCAATACGGGCATTTCAGTTTTTGCGCAGTGCTGTCGAAGGCGATCGCGCCTCCGCAGCACGGGCATTTATATTCCTGTAAATTCTGCATAAATCTCTCCCTGCAAAACCGTTGTGGAAAAATTTTTCCGTTAAATCAGTTCCTTATTATTAAAACGATGCGAGCTTTCCGAATTCGGAAAGCTTTTCAAATCGCCGAAACATTTGCTTTCAGTTCGTCATGCGGTCGCATTTCACGACCGGCAGCAAAGAATGCTATCCGCATTCTCCGCCGCCGCACTGAAAGTTCAGTGTAAGGAGTTTTTTGTTTTACTTAACGTCTTTATCGTCGAACACGTCTCCGCATTCGGGGCAGAATTTCGGCGGGTGCGCAGGATCTGCTGGTTCCCAGCCGCATTTGTCGCAGCGGTACAGAGGTGCGCCCGCAGGCTTTTTTGCACCGCAGTTTGAACAGAATTTACCTTTGTTGACCTTTCCGCAGGTGCAGGTCCAGCCGTCCTGTGCAGGTTCGGGTTTCTTTGCGCCGCACTCCGGACAGAATTTGCCCGTTGCCGTTGCGCCGCAGCTGCATTTCCAGCTTTCGCCGGCGGGCTTGGGTTCGGGTTTCTTTGCGCCGCACTCGGGGCAGAATTTGCCCGTTGCCGTTGCACCGCAGCTGCATTTCCAACCGTTCTGTGCGGGCTGCTGCTGCATCTGCTGAGGCTGCTGCATCTGCTGAGGCTGCTGCATCTGCTGCTGCCCCATGTTGTAAAGGTTCTGTGCCGCACCGAAACCGCCTTGGCCGCCCATGCCGACCATGCCCATGCCCATGAAGCCCGTCATTGCGCCGGCAGAGTTGCCCGCGGCGGTCTGCATTGCATCGGCGGTCGCGTTCGTCATCCTTCCCGCCATTGCAAAGGGGTTGGAGCCGATGTTCACCGCGTCCTCGATTTCGTTGATCTTCTTCATGTCCGCATCGGTCAGTGTGATGGGATTGAGTGCGATTTTCGCAACGGAAATGCCGCGGTTTTCGATCCATTCCTGTTTCAATGCGTCGTTCATTGCCGCCTTAAGCTCGTTTGCCTTTGCGGGAATCTGTGCCGGGCGCAGCTCCTGTTCGGCAAGCGCACCGAGCGCGGGCTGAAGCGCATCGACAAATTCGACCTTGAGCTGAGCGTCTATCTCATCGCGCGTGAACTCCGTTGCGACATTGCCGCAAAGCCTCGAGTAGAAGACCAACGGATCGGAAATAACATAGGTATAAACGCCGTTGCAGCGAACCTGCACCGTTCTGCTCATGCCGATCCGCTTATTCACAACCTCAAACATGATGGGGTTGGCAGTGCCGAATTTGTTGTTCAGGATCTCCTTGGTGTTGAAGTAATAGACTCTCTGATCCTTGCCCGTATCGCCGCCGTAGGTAAAGCGTTTCCAAAGTGTTCTGAAGCTTTCCTTCAGGCTTTCTCCGAATTTTCCGCTGAATATACTGGGTTCGGAGGATGTATCGAAGGTGTATTCGCCCGGTTCGGCGCAAACCTCCACGATTTTGCCTTGGTCAACGATTATCATGCACTGTCCGTCCGCAACGGCAATGCCCGATCCGTTTGAAATGATGTTGTCATTGCCCTTTGTGTTGGAAGAGCGTCCGGTTATCTGTTTCTGTCCCCTTCTCATAAGGACATCATTGGGAAGCGCATCACAATAGAAAAACTCTTTCCACTGGTCTGCCAGAGTTCCTCCCAACGCTCCGATTCCTGCCTTAATAAGTCCCATGGTTCTTGCTCCTTTCGATCGTTCGTCAAATCATTTATACTTTTCGGCTGCGCATTTTTTGTTTCAAATCCGGCACTCCGGTTTTGCCCTTCAGTTTGCCTTATAAAACTGTTTCGGGCATTTAAACGCGCAATCGCATTTTATTATAACATTTTTTTCGGCTGATTTCCTGTCCCGTGCGGCCGCCGCATACTCTGTTTCAAATTTTTGTGCACGGCTTTACAGCGTATCAATAAAAGCTGCAAGATATGCGGATGAAACCGAACCGTAAAGGAACCCGTCAATCAGTCCGTCTTTTTTTGCACGGCGCACCCTGTCCGCAGCGTTCTTTTCGTTGTTTTCGTCCACGGTGAGCACAATTTTACACCTTCGGCAGATTTTTTTCAGCTCGCTTCGGGTTTTCATGCGGTCCTCAAACGTCCACGGCGTACAGCTTGTGACCTCTGCAATCAGCACGTCCGCACGCACATCTCCGCACAACTCGGCCGTTTTTTGCGGCAGCTCGCTTTCAAAAACCTCGAAATCGGAGTCAAAATTCCGCAATGCCGCTGCAATTGCATCCGTAAACAATGCATTCTGCATATCAACAACTATTCGCCGCATTCGCTCGCCTCCGTTTTTCTTTCGATTTTCGCCCGAGTTTTGTCCTCGCATCTGATAATGTTTTCGCTGCCGTCCGCCGCATATTGCCCGCCGTTCGGCTTAGTCCCGCCGCAAACCCGCTCCGTGGGTTGGTGTGATTATACATTATTTGCCGCCGCTTCGCACTGTCCGAAAGTGCAATTTGCAAAAACATACGGAATACTATCGAATTCACCGTATACGCAGCTTTTCGGCATTCCCTACCGACAAAAAAGCCGCATTCGCGAAAATGCAGCTTCTCAATGTTTTTTCGGTTGTTCCGATTGTTTATTGCAAGTCGCTCGAATCCTCCGGAATCCTCGGGATGATAAATTTTTTGTTCGTAACGGCAATTGCAAGGCGGGTTTTGTTCGCATAACCCGTTTTTGACAATATGTTTGAAACATGGTATTTGACCGTGCGTTCCGAAATATTCAGCTGCTCCGCAACCTCCCCGTATTCAAGCCCGTCGCACACAAGCCTAAGCACATTTATTTCGCGCGCAGTCAGTTCCGTGCTGTCCGCAAGGCCAAGCCGAACCGTCGGCGTTGCATCCGGAAAAATCTTCTCCCCCGCCATGGTTCTGTCAATAATATCAATGAGTTTTTCACGACTTATATCCTTGTACCAGAAACTGTCCGCACCTGCCGCTTTTGCCCTGTCCAAAAATCCGACTTCGGCCATTGATGTTACAATAATGATTTTGATATTCGGAAACTTTGCTTTAATCTCTGCCGCAGCCTCTATGCCGTCCCGATTGCCCGCCGTGCAGACATCCATCAATATCAAGTCAACAGGAATGCGGCAGCAGCGCGCAAGCGCAAGTCCGGCGTCGCTGATGCTGCCCGCAGATTCATATCGTCCGCTTTCCGCGATCATGCGCTCCATATTCTCCCGCGGCATTCTTTGATCCTCGACTATCAGTATTTTTTTCATTTTTCGAGCCCCTGTTTTCACCGTTTTTATCTTTTTTCTGTCATTCCTTCTCAACTTCCCCGTTTTTCGACGGCAGTTCAATCGACAGCACATACTGCGGCAGCGATTCGATTTTCATTTTTCCTCCGCAATCCGCAACATAACGCAAAAGGTTCAACAGCCCGCCTTTCGGCACAACAGCGCCTTCCGGGGGCTTTCCGTTGTTCGTTATATATAACAATATGCTTTTGTTCTTCCGCACAATTTCCGCATGTATAAGCGTTGCATCCGCATGGCGAACACCGTTTGTGAGGCATTCACGTATTGCAATAAGGAAAACTTTCCGCAAATCCGTATCTTCCGGCAGTTCACCGAAAAGCTCAATGCGCATGCCTATCGCCTCTGCATCCTGCATGAGCTCCGCGAGTTCTCCTTTTTCGGAAACGGATTCATTATCGGATTTTATCATGCGCACGGCATTGCGGAACGCTTGCAGTGCTTTTGCGCCCTCCTCCGCTGTCCGCGTTCCCAAAAGAGTCTGCCGAATCGCAATCAAGCCCGCGCCTATTCTGTCGTGCAGGCGGGTTTTTGCCGCAAGTATCTCGCTCTCCCTTGTCAATTCAAGCACATGCTCCGAAAGTTTTTTCAATTCGCGCGAAATAAGCTTCAACTGCTCCGTTTGCCGCCGAAGCTCAAGATTCTTCTCATACAAACCCGTAACGTTTGAAAACATTGCCTCAATATAGCGTCTTCCGTCGCTTGCGGCAATTTCCTTTCGTGAATACTTCCACACACTCCCGTCGGGAAACAGATAAGTCTGTCTTTCCCCGGAAAGGCGTATCACCCCGATTTGTCTGCTGTTCGTATTCCCTTCCGGGCAGTCCTCCAAAGCTGTGCAAATCTCCGCATACATCTGGAGATCTCTGCCCGCAAGCATGCGAAAAAGCCTGTACATTTGCAGATTGCAAAGCTTTACCGTCCCTTCCTCCGTAAACCAGCAAATTGCGGACGGCAGCGAATCTATCGCCTGCTTCACGGAATTCCTTCCGATAGTTTTTCCCGTTTGTTTGCGGAGCAGCAGTATCTCAAGCATTCCCGTAACCGCAGCGGTGCAAATGATTATCCACAGCAATCCTGTCAGCAAATCAATCGAACCCTGCGTATCACCCTGCCTGTTGATTTTCGAAAAAACCACGTTCAGCAACACGAACAGAAGCAAAAAGGCGGTCGTGTTCAACGCTTGCAGCCATTTTTCCCTTCGCATTTGAAAAACGAGAACGGCGGCAGCAAGTGAAATAAGCACCGCTCCGAACAATGCGGCAGGCAGCAGCGAACGCCCGGCTGTCGAAATCGAACAGAAGATCTTCATTCTTTTGCTCCCTCCTTTCCCACTGCAAATGTGAACCGCCAAACGTCTTCTTCCGTTTTTCCACCGCTGTAAACTTTGGTATTCCCGCTCAGGTCGGCAGAGGTTTCAACCTCGATGCAGAATACTACCCTCTCTTCAACAGTGTGTGCTTTCAGCCAAACCGAACGCAGGTCATCCATTGCAGCTTCGATTATTTCTTCAAAAAAATCATAGGTGCTAATTGCGTCTTCCGTTCGTATCCGCACACGCACGGGTACGGACAGCGCGCATTCTGCACCGAAAAGTTCAATATTCGCAAACGATTCGTTAAGGCAAAGCCCGAGTTCGGCAGTATCGGTCACGTTGCTTTTCTCTCCGATGAACATCAGGTTGCCGCGTCTTTTTATATATGCACCGACGACCGCTGCCTTTGCAAGCAGCTTACGCCGTTCCTTCGGTTCCGCGGAATCTTCGTATTGCCCGAAAATATCATCCAGCAAATCTATGCCGCGCGCCGTTTGTTCCTGAAGCAGGTCGTACAGTCTGTTTTTTTCGCGCAGTGCATTGATTCTTAATTTTGTGTTATAATTTTCACGTTCAAGATTGTTACTCTCCGCAATCTCGGCACGGTTCGACTCAAGTTCCTCCAGCAATTCGTTAATTGCGGATATATCTTCCATCCAAAGCACATGTCCGCCCGGAATCCTGCTGCTCCGCAGCAAAAAGCCGTCTCCGGTGTCAACATCGCCCACCTCTGCAAGCCGCATCAGTTCGGCAGGCAGCTCGAGCGCATTTGCGGAAGCATAGCAAACATTGTATTTTTCATCCGCAATCTGAACACGCATGGTCGCTGCCGAAAACAGCGCACCGTAACCTGTATTTGTCGGGATCAACCCGCAGGCGATACATGTTTCAAGCAATGTCGCCACAAAAAGGCATTGTACCGCCGTCAGATCGCCTCCGATGACCTGCATCCAGCGTGTACCGTTTGCATACACTGCCGCATACGCAACCGAACATGTCAGTATTATTGCAGGCAGGTATTTTCTTTTCGACGAAAACCTGCTTTTTGCAAGCAGCAGCACCAGTGCCGCAACCGCGAAGATAATTTCCCAGCCGGCAACAAACAGAAACCCGATCGAATACATTCCGTTTGCATCCGAACGCGGCTGCCCTTCGGGAAAACGAAAGATCCACTCGTGAAAATCGTTTGTGAGCACAAACAGCAGCAGGCACACCGTGGGAATGCAGAGCAGCAATGCCCTTCGGGGAAGCCTGTACTTCTCTGTTTTTCCGAGCGATAATGCAACAAAGAAGGACAGGAGCGGAATGAACAGCATCGGAAAATAGTAAAGATACCACAGCTGTCTCTTCGCATCAATGTCCGTGACAAAAAAATATTTCATTGTGCGCACAATGAACCAAAATATCATCATTCCGACAATAGCCGTCAGGTACCGTTGAACCTGTGCCTGCATCACACGCTTTTTGATTGAAATTCCCCAAACAAAATAAAGCCCGATATAAAGCACGGAGCGTATCAAGCCCATTGTATCCGCAGCAATACCCTCCTTTGAGATTACCCGCGCCGCTATTGCACAGGCAACAACGACAGCAGTTATAATATAACCCCTCTCTTCAGCATTAAGATTAAGCCCGCGTTTCAATTCTCTTTCCCCGTTTCTTTTCACTTTTATGAAAAGCTCGATTCCTCGTCGTCCCGATAGCAGCGTTTCGCCTTCGTTCCGTCCGGCGCAATATATTCAAAAGCACCGTTTTTGCAGCCTTTTTCCCAGTATCCTTCAAGCGTTCCGCCTTCAGCAAAGGTGTAAACGCCCCTGCCTTCGGGATAATGCAGGCCGTACCAGTCGCAGAGCAGTGTGTCCCCGTTTGGATAACGGCACAGCCAGCTGCCCTGCCGGCGGCAATTCTTTTTCGCTTCGAAAACGCGTTCAAGCCTCCGTCCGTCCGGAAACAGCACAACGGCATCGCAGTTCGAATCAAGGTTCCCGAACGCAAATGTCCCCTCCTCGCGTATGCCGCGATAATCAACGAGAACACCCTTTCCCCAATATCTGTCGTTCTGCCACTCGCCGCTGTAAACCATTTCGCCGTTTGCGCGATACAGCGTTCCGACCCCGCAGCGAACGCCGTGCCGCCATTCGCCTTCGTAACGTCCTCCGTTCTGAAAGTATTTTGTTCCGCGGCCGTGCGGCAGATTGTCTTCATTCTTTTCGCCGATATATGTCTCTACAATTTGCGTAAGGCGATCGAATTCGCGTTCAAGCACATCCCGCCTTTCCGCATTCATTTGCCAATAACGCGCCTGAGCACTCGGGCTGTCCGTTGAAAGTTCCCACGCCATGCTGTCGCAGTAGCCGCTGTTGTTAATCTCCCAAAGCACATCACGCACTTTTTTAAGCTTTTCACTGTCCGTAATGCAGTCACCGAACAAGTCCGCAAGCCTTTCCTCGTCCGTAATATCCGTTTTGACCGCATTTTTGACCGCATTGCGATTCATCTCTTTTTCAGTTATGTCCATTGCGCACCCCGTCATTTCAAAATGCATTGAATAATCAACGTGTCATATTCGCACACATCGCCGTTCTGTTTCTGTTTTTCAATCACGATCCGTTCGGAAGGTGACACATTATATTCCGTTTTATCAATTCTGAGACGTGCCGAATTCTCGCCGACGGCAAGAATTTCAAACACATCGGAACCCTTTCCGAAGCCGCCGCAGCCGAGGGTCGAGAAAGAAAATACGCCCTCCTCCGCTTCGATTTCCTTCTTCTGCACATAGTCATCCGAAGCATCGGCCGCCCCAAGATTGCCGATGCGAAAAAGCTTCAGATACGGTTCCTTTCTTTTTTCAAAAAGCTGTGCGTTCGCTTTTATGTATTCAACATCAAGCACGCAGCCGACGGACATATCATCCGCACTTCCCCGCGCCGAAAGGTTCGGAAGATACTGTTCAAGCTCCCGCGCGGCAAAGCTTGCGGATTTTTCTGCAAAGCTTGTGAGCACGACTCGATAAAAATTGTGCAGATGCCTTTCGTTTTTAAAGCTGTCGTCAATGCCGTCGCTCCCCGCGAACACTGCCGCCGGCATCTCCCTGCCGAAATAATAACGAAATTCGCTGCCGGCATTGAAGTCGCAAATCGAAGTTGTGATATTCAAAAAGCATTTGTCATCCCACGGTATTGGTTCACACTCCTCGCCGTCCCTGCCGAAAACAACGCATTTGCCGTCCCCGATCTGCACTCCGAACCAGAAATCCTCCGCAGCAACAACACCTATAAGCGTTGCGCCGTAAGCGGACTGAATCTTTTCTCCCTTTTCGTAATATGCTCTTGCCTTGTCCGAAACAGCCGCAAGTTCCTCTCGGCGGAAAGGTTCGGCGGCGACATCCTCCTCCGCAAGCGCATTCCAGCGCGCAATAACGCTGCGAATGAACCAGAGCATCTGCTCCTCTGTTTGTTTTTCTGTTTTGCAGGCATTGAGCGCATCCGCAAAATTTTTCGCTCTGTTTTGCAGAAAAGGCTGATTTTGGGCTGAGGCTTCATCGTTTTCCGCCGCATACGCATTTTCGCCGCTTTCCGCTTCACTCCCGCCGTATACGTCCTGTTCGGCGTTCTGATTTTTTGCTTCACCACTCTCCGCACCGTAAAATGCTTCTCTCACACATGCGCAGAACGCTTCCGCCGCAAACCTGCTGCCCCTGTCCGATCTGAAATAATCCGCTCCGCCGTGCCCGTCGGAAACGACCGCGAGCTTGTATTTTTCCGTTTCGACGCTCGCGGAAAAATCTTGGCACACCGTACCCTTTTTAATATGGGAAGCACCGATGCTTGTGAAATGAAAGCTTTGATACATCTGCCTTTACCATGCCCAGCTTTCCTGATCCGTGGACGAGACAGAGGTGTTTTCCATTTCCACCGCACCCGTTGTATCATTTTCAACGGCGGATTTGACCTTGTCGAGAACCTCGCTCTGTTTGCTGACCGCCCTGTCAACCCCGCCCTTGCCGACACCGCTGGACTGCGAACCTATCTGCGAAGCGGTTACGGAAACGAAACGAATCATTTTCACGAGTGCCTCAGGTGTGTGAACCGCAACAACGGCTTCCTTACTGCCCGTAAACTCCGCAAGCACGTCGCGGTTTGCGTCCTCGCCGATTGCAACGGCAACCTTGATAGCCTTTTTGAACCAATTGTTTTCCTTGAGCCTTCCGAGCTCTTTTTTGTATTCGTCAGTCGGTTCGCCGTCCGAAAGCAGGAAGATTGCAGGCGCAAACGAGCCCGCAACATCGCGCATAAACGCATTGCGGGACAGCTTTTCGTTCAGCATTTTGCACATTTCGCCGAAATCGGTAAGCCCGTCCGCATCGAGGTAGTTCCAGCAAAAGCTTTCCGCATCGATGGGGGCGGGGGTTATCCAGTGCGCACCGCTTGAAAAATCCAGCACGGCAATTTTAATTGCGGCATCGGCATTTTCTCCCGATATTTTGCGGATTTCGGGAATGACTTCCTCAATTGCGGAGTTCAAAGTTCCGATTTTGCTTCCGCCCATGCTGCCCGATGTGTCAACAACAAAGAACAGCGTCATCGTTCTGCGTGCAACTTCAACTGCATTTTCGTAAATGTTATTCATGTTTATTTCCTCCGATTAAGCTTATGTAATATTTACGTTTCAACCGTATTATTTCCGTTCGGTTCAGCCGCCGGCACTCAGCCTTCAACAACCGCCGTTCCGTTCGGGAAGTGGATCGTTTTTATCGCCGCAATGGGAGCTATCTGCCCCTTTTCAATCGTTTTGAATGCGCCGTCCGCCGTTTCAACATTCCAAGCAATATCGCCGAGGTTGCGCAAACCCCACATTGCGGGATTGTTCGGGTTCCGTGCGACCTCACCCACGACCTCCGAAAAATCATCACTGCTCTTATCGATATGGCAACGGTAAATCTTCATTCCCGGGAAGAGCGCAACGCCGTATTTGCGGTTATGGCAGTTCAAAACACGGGGTTTCGGTATGCGCTGGCCGCAGTTTATGCAGTTTGCATCCCCGGCAACATTGATGAAAGTCTGCCCGCCGCAGGGGCAGGTGATGACGGTTCCGCGCAGCCTTGTGAACGCAAGCTGCCAGTCGTTGTCCGTCATGCGCGGAGTTTTGCCCGCCATTGCCTCCTTTGTGAACGATTCAACGAATTTGCGGCGAATGAATTCCGGATACATTGTCCAGAAGCGTATTGCATTTGAATGCACTCCGCGCACGGGGCGGTTGCAGTCATCCGTCGGATCGTAAATAAAAATCGGTTCCTGTCCGTAAAACTTAAGTTCAAGTTCCTCCGTGAGGCAGGGTGCGGAAACGACCCTTTTGCCCTCCAGCGGATGGTCGAGAAAAAGCAGGCGGAAAAGCACCACCGCAAGTGAGAATCTGTCCGTCATTACGTTTGGGCGGGTCATGTTGCGAACGACCTCCGGAGCCATATAACGCGCTTTGCCTGCAATGCCGAGGCTTTCACCGTAGGGTGCAACGTTATCGTTATCGCAGATAAGCACATCCCCGTCGGACGGGTCAATGAAGAAATTGCCGTCGTTCAAATCCTGATACGAAAAGCCGTTTCGGTGCAGTTCGCGGAAGCCGTTTGTAATGTTCAACGCTGCATTTACCGCTGCGGACAGCGATTCAAAATGCACCTTTGCAAGCAGAAATTCCGAAAACTCGCGGTAATTGCCCGGTCTTAAATCCATTATATAGCCAAAGCTGTCTTCAAAAGGCTTTGTTATGTACAGCGGCCAAAGGAACGCTTTCGTCGGCGCACCCTTTGCGATATTGCTTTCAAGATTCTGATAAAATTTCTTCGGGTTTTGAATTGCGCTGTCGTGGTACCATTTGAGTGCATATTCCTTCCCTCCGAGTTTGACGCGGTAAACCGTACCCTGCCCGCCTTCACCGAGCTTGCCGATAATTTCGGCGGTTGAACCGTTCGCAAGCGGTATCCTTTGCCCTTTTTTATATTCTGCCATCAGTATTTCTCCTTATTTTTTCATTTATCTGCAGCGGCACTGCCCGTCCGCCGGGAACCGGGTTTATGCCGTCTGTTTCCCTTTTTTGAAAAACTCAAGCACGGGATTTATAAAGTTCATCAACACTTCGTATGAACCGAGGATGAGGAACAAAAACGCTCCCCCGTTCAGCACCGTCAGCACAAGGTTAAGCCAACCGAGTATCGGTGACATATCGTTAAACGCTATGAATGTTGTAATAAGTGAACCCACCGCAAGGAATGCGAAAATGCACTTTGCGATGATATCGTATTTTTCCTTGCCGACAACAACAACAAGTATCAAATTCACGATCGTGAAAATCAAAATCGAAACCGTCAGCGTATGCTTTGCTTCCGGCCCCGTATCATCAAGCACAAACGCCAAAAAAGCAACAAATGCGCTCAGCACAAGTCCGCCGCCGATGCCGATGACCCATTGCCAAACTTTCCAGTTTGACAGCCAGTGCCAGTCCCCCGGCCACGTCAGCACGAGCAGTGCGCTCACCGCCGCAAAAATCACGTTCGGAAGAGTGTAGCCCTCTTCGCTTTCCGTGCGCGTCAGAACAATGTTTGCAATGCTTCCCGCCGCAAGAAAACCGAAAAGAATCCTTGAAATCAGCGCATAGCTTTCTCCGAATACGGCACGAAGAACAATGTTGCCCGCAACCAGCACGGGGATCGCAAAAGTTATTGTTTGACATTTTTCGTTGTATGTCCAATTCTCAACCGCGAACGAAAGCCCGACGGTGCCCGCCGTCAATGCAATGCCGCAGCCCGCCGCGATCAGCCACTGTTTCGGAACCGGGGCAAGCAGCAAAAGCCCCGCAATGAACCCGCCGACAATTCCCGCCGCTGCAAGTGCAATTGCGATAATGCCGATGATTTTCCCGATGTTTGCGCCTTCGGAATGCATACGGGAGGTTTCCGCTTTTCGGCTGCCGCTGCGCAAAGCACCGATAATGCTGATTCCGTCATCGTCTCCGTCGTCATCCAAAACGTCCTCCGCCGAAACGCCGAAAGCATTCGCAAGCATTTGAATGGTTTGCTTTGCGAATTCTTCCGCCATATCCGTATGCTCCATAAGCCGTGAAACGGATTCGTTGATATGCAGTTCCCCGCCCGTACCGCTCTCGGCGGCCTTAAGCAAAATCTCCGCCGCACCGCTGTCCAGTGCCTGTCTGATGCGCCGTCTGTCCTTAGCGTTTGCGTCACCGGGCGCAAGGTCGGTCAGCAATGCAAATGCACGCCGTCTGTCGCGAAACGTGTCAATGCCGTACCGTGAAACAATGATCTCAAGCGCGGCCGCCGCCGTTGTCTCTTTTTTTGCCATGATTCAGCTTCTTTCTTCCGTATAGCTAATGTTTCGAACATCGTAATCATCCCTGCCGAAAAGCAGCAGGCAATATCCGTCGATGCTGTCGCGGAAGCCCATTTCCGATGCAAGCGGATCAAACTGCATGAACACACGCGGTGGTTCCTCCGCATACGGCCAATCCGTGGGCAGACCCAAAAGGCGAATGCCTTCCGCCGTCTCCTCCGCAGGGCTGAATTCCATCAGCCAGTCATCCGTCAGGTGTTCCGCACCCGCAACTTCCGCATTAAAATCATCCATTGCAATTGCAGGCTCCTCCACGCAATGCAGCACACGCGCCCTGTACGGATATTCCGCCGTGTCAAGAAAAACGTAAAGATACCCGCTGTGCGGAATACGCTCGTCGTTCTCTGCGATAAGTCCCGCTTCCGCAATGTCGCGGCAGCGTATCTGGCAGAAGAAAATTTCCGTATCCTTGAAAGCCTCCGCCATACCGGAAGGCAGCGTCGGTGTGCCGAAAAATTTACTCGCACCGAGGTCGTGTTCGCCCTCCGCTTTTTTTACTTTGATTCCGATAGCTTTTGTCACAGTACTAACCCTTCCTTACAGATAAGTTAAATAATAATCAAATCAATAAATCTACAAGCCCGTAAAAGTCTGTCGGGCGCGGCTTTCAGCTTTCCGTTCTTTCCCTGCCGAGAGCTTCCGCTCTTTTTTGCCAGTACAGCGCAAGTTCTTCGTTTTCGACAGACTCAAGGTTGACAAGCCCGAGGCCTTCCGGCGCAACGTACAGTTCGCCGTCCTCCCCCTCTACAAGGAATTCCGGTTTCAGCACGCCCATTTCAAGCATCCATTGCACATCGAAAGGCGATTCATCGTAAACATCGTTTCCGTACACCGCCGCCAACAGCTCCGCCGCGGAAGCATCGCCGCCCTCCGCCGCAAGTTCGAGCTGTTCCAACGCTTCTTCAACGCGATTTTCGGAATACACCCTCGCACCGCCGCAGCCGAAAATGTAAAGTTTGCCCAAAAGCGTCCGTGCGGCATTTTCGCCCGCTTCGATAGCTTTTTTATAATACAGTTCCGCCTTTTTGAAGCACTCCTTAGCAGTCGGCACTTCGGTTGAGCAGCGAAAGGCCGACGGTTGTTCGGAAAAGAACCAGCCGAGCAGCAGCCACGCATAGCCGCAGCCCGCTTCCGCCGCACTTTCAAGCTCTCGTGTGTACCTTTCGCAGTGATTCTTCGGTTCAAACCGCGTATCAAAATAAAGCATATCCCGCATGACAGTAAAAGTGATTTCCTCCGCATCCGTCCGCGGCTGTTCGCGCCCCCTGCCCGGCGGCACGAAATCACGAAATTTTTGTTTGTAATAGACCCTCATTTCGCATTCCTCCGTAAGTTATATTGTTTTCGTTATGCGCTGCATCAGAAAAAACGCACGATCTTCAGCGTGTACTGATGCCCGCCGTCAAACGAACGCGGCCGATACAGAACTTTTTCGCCCTTTTTCAGATCCCATTCCCTGATAAGCGTTCCGTCGGCTCTGTGGTATGCAACATGCGCCGAATCCTTCCGAACGTCGGACAGCATCCAAAAACATCCGTGCTGCCCCTCTATGCGCCCTGCACAGAGCGGCTTGAGCATTTTTCCCACGCGCCGCGTTTTTTTGCCCACAGCCCAAAACTCATCGATAATCCTAAGTTTCATTCCGTTCTCTCCTTGCTGTTCATAAAGAATGTTCAAAAGGGAATGCCGTTTTTCGCCGACCTGTTCATTCCGCATTTGCGGCTTATTCGGGATCTTCAAAAAGCTCAACGCGAAAAACCTCTCCGCAGTCGCCGCAAATCCACATTTCCGGCGAAATATCGAGCATTATGCCGCCGCCGTGCTCCGTAATCATTCCCGCGCCGTCCATGCAGTCAATGTTTTCGCTTCCGCATTTCGGGCAGCATCGTTTATTTGACATCTTCACTTTTGTCTCCGTCTCCGTTTTTCTTCGCGCAAGGGAATCAATGCTCCGCACGTTCGCACCGTTTTTGCGCATCACAAAACATTTTCAGTCCCTGCCGACTCCCGCCGTGAAAAGATACCTTGCCGCCCGTTCTTCATTCGGCTCAACAAGAATCCTCCTGTTTCCGTCGGCATCTTCGGTTTCAATGCCGTTTTTATATATGTCCGCAAGCCTGAGCATCGCCTGAACAACACCCTTGTCCGCCGCTGCCGTATAGAACATCAGCGCCGCCGCAATGTCTTTTTCACAGCCCAAACCGTTTTCGTTGAAAAAACCCATCATGTATAATGCCGTCGGATCATTTTCATCCGCCGCACGGGAAGCCCAAAGGAACGCCTTTTCATCATTCCGTTCAACGGGCCGGCCCTCGTGATATGCGGATGAAACCGCCGTCGCCGCCGAAATCAGTCCGAGTTCCGCCGCCCTGAGATACCCCGCAAACTGTGCCCTATGCCGCAGCTGCAATTCTTTTGAGCCGTTTTCAGGCACCCGCTCAATCATCCAAAACGGTTCGTCATCCTCTTCAAGCGCAAGGTCGCCCAATGCCTTGCAGGCTTCCGCGCAGCCCTGTTCGGCGGCCTTTTTATAGCATTCCGCCGCCGCTGCCCTGTCAAATAACTCGTCGTTTCGGTTTGCGTATATGTTTCCGTACATCATCAAGGCATCAATCTGCCCCGCCTGAAAAGCGCGTTCCATATATTCAACCGCGCGATCCTCTTCACCGTTTTCCAACAGCTCATTTGCCATGAGCCACAACGCATCAACATTGCCCGCATCAACGTCTTCCTGCAAAATATCGATATAGGCTCTTGTGTCAAACCCTTCCTCAAGACGAATTTTTGCGCGCTCATAACCTCTTTCGGCCGCTGCTTCGCACACCCTTTCGGCTTCCGCACCGCTTACAATGCCCGCGCCGTCGTCGTGCAGTTCCCAAATCAACCGACATGCATAGTCGCTGCCTGCTTCAGCCGCACGGCGCAGATATTCCAACCCTTCATCCGCACTCGCACCGCAGCCGAGGCCGTAAACCGTCATATGCCCAAGCTCCGCCATAGCTTCCGAATGCCCGAGCTCCGCTGCGGCAAAAAGCGGATACCACGCCGCGCTCCAATTGAGATTTTTGATAAGTTCAAGCCCTTTTTCATAAAGCCTTTGCCCTTCGGATTCCGCTTTTTTGCGGCAGTAATATTCCCGTTCAAGCACGGACTCGCTCAACGAAACGCCGTTATAACAGCGTTCCGCCTCTTTCCATCTGCCGTTAAGTTCATGCAGTATGCCCTGCCGAACAAGAACGTCCTCCGCATGTTCGTAATAAACACCCGTTCGGACTTCATTAAAATACCCGAGTTGAATCCTTGCAAGATTTTCTGTAGTGAAATACGGGTTTGCAAACGAAGCATCGAATTCGCTGCCGAGCGGAAATTCCCCGTCCAGCTCCGCTTCCCGCTGCTCTTCCTCGGCAAGCACCTGTTCCATATAGGCCTCGTCCTTGCAGTAAAGCGGTTCCGCGCCTACCTCCGCGCGTGTTTTTATCACATCGAGAGCGTTCTTTGCCCGCGCAATCAGCTTCGCGGCTTTCTCCTCTGCGGAGGGATGTTCCTCCGCAACGGCACTGTATGCTTTAATCCATTCCGCACAGCGTTCCTCCGCTGCCGCAATATCTCCTCCGTTGAGCTTCAAAACAGTTTCAGCTTTCATTTTCGCCCTCCGTTCGGCTTTTTCAAATCCGCTCCGCCTCCGAGCCTGTTCCCTCTCCCGCGTTCCGGAAGGCACCCGGTATGCGGCGGACGAATATCAAACCCGTATGCGCCGTTTTCGTCTGCATTGTCTCCGTCCCCAAAGCAATCGGGTTCGGTATTCGGAACGCTCCTTCCGCACCTGCTGCAAACAAGTCGTGCTTTCCGTCCGATGTTGAACGGATCACCGTCCTCTCCGCCGACAGTTTCGACGGTTCCTCCGCAATAGGGACATTTTATATGAAGTTTCATTGCGATTCCGCTGCGCATATCCCGCCTCCTATGCTTCCGCCTGAACGGCGGCATCGTCATCGAAATAATAATCCCTCAGCCACTCTTCGGCGCGTTTATCCCCCGCTGCGGCGGCATCTCTCATCAGCTCCGCCGCTGCAGCAAGGTTCGGTTCACCGCAGATTTTTCTGCCCGTTTGGAACAGTATGCCGACGTCGTACAGTGCAGCGTGTTTGCCCATTCCCGCCGCTTTGAGAAGTTTGCGCAATTTTTTGTTTCTGCGTTTTCTTTTCTGTTTTTTGTTCGGATTCGTTTTCATTTTCGGGACCATGGTTTTCGCGTGCCGCGAAAGCTTCCTTTCTTTCAAATCTTTTCCCTGCCGTCCTCTGACAAGCATATTATGCCATATCCCGTGTCCGTGCAGGTCGCTCCGACGGCGACATTTATTTTTTCGAAAGTCGAACCCGGTTCATGCAGCTTCATTTATTCTGTCGGATTTTTCTGCAAATTCCCCGCTGCATCATCCCTGCAAACGCCGACAATATCGCCGATATCGCAATCGAGCACTTCGCATATGCGAACAAGCACCTCCAGCGAAACATATTTATCCCGACGGAGGTTTGTCATTGTGTTCGGCGCAAGCTTCGTTGCCCGACGCAGATCCGCCTTGCTCATTTTTTTGTCCACAAGCAGTTTCCAAAGTTTGTTATAGCTTATGTTCACGGCAGCACCCCTTTGCTCTGTTGTTTTATGGTTTCTGCTTTCGTTTTGTTTTTGCCGACTTTTCGGCATTTGTTCATTTCCGGATTTGTTCTCTGCTTTTCAATCGAACAGAACTCCCGGATTCAACTGCATTTCGGACCGCCAAAGGATTCCGCGTTCGCTCAAAAGCCTCGCTTTTGCCTGCGCCGTTTCAAGCGGATGCGCATTTTCTCCGCATTCTTCCTCGAGCAGCCGCTCAACCTCATCGATAACCGCAAGATACTCTTCCGAAAGCTCAACACTGTCGCGCACAAGCATCGGATAGTTTTCAAAAACATTTTTTTCGATTTGAATTTGTTTATCCAAAGGCAGAAGCCCCGCCGCAATCTCCCGCAGGTCGGCACATTCATCCCTTCCGTAGCGATTGCGCGCCTTTAATGCGCAATAATAATCCGATTCGATTCCTTCCTTCACAGCGGACGCTTCTTCCGTATTCTCATCGACAAACGCTTCGGAATTTCCGAACCGTGCCGCAAGTTCGGCATCAAGCTCAAGCACCTTTTTCCGCAAAGGCAGCGCACAAGCAGTCCGTCCCATGTTTTCATAGCTCTCGGCAAGATAACGCAGCACCGCGATGCTGTCCTCGACAGTGTCCCTGTCGTGTTCATGCTCCGATTCAAGCTGATTGAACACCGTCTGCCTTATTTCGGCAAGTGCCGCCGCATCCCTGTATGTCGGCGCGGCGAATTCATGTTCCTTCCGCGCTTCAATTTCTCCATGCAGCGCAGCCAAACGCGCCGCAGATTTTTCACTGTATGCCATTTATCCGCCATCTCCTTAGCAGCAGTTTTTTATAACTTTACGTACTTTTTCTTATCGAAGTTCCCGCCGTTTCGGCATTTTTGTTCGGTCGGTCATGTTCTGTCAACCTTATAGACAGCTCCGTCAAAATCCTTTTCATCCCTGCCGAACAGCACATACGCATACCCGTCAACGTTCTTAAGATAGGGAACTCCTTCAAAATCAAGCGGGTCGTATTGCAGCAGGAGCTTCGGAAGGCTTGCATTCTCTCCCGCCGCACCGGACGGCAGCCCCAGAAGTTTTGTTCCGTCCGCATCGGGCGGCGCAGCACCGAACGAAATCAGCCAATCCTCGTTAAGTCCGCACGGAAGCGGTGAAAGCTCGTTAAAATCATCAATAATCGTATCCGGCTCTCCGTCATAATATTCGACCCAAACATAGAGCTGATCTGACGGATACATCTCCGCATCAAGGAAGAAATACAGATAGCCGCTGTGCGGAAGTATGTTGTCCGGGTCATATTCGGCAATATCGGAAAGCCTTATCTGTGCAAGGAAAATTATGTCGTCATAAAATCTTTCGACCCATTCGTTCGGCACTGTCGGCGAGCCGAAGAACTTGCTTTGCGTGTAATCATGCTCCCCCGCAGCCTTTTCGACCTTGATTGCAATTGAATACCTGCATTCCTTTTTTTTGCGTCTCCCCGCAGCAGGTCTGCCTTGCGGTTCATTCGTGTCGAACTCGAACAGATACCGATAACCTCCGTCACATGAACGCGGGTTATAGAATCCGCCGGCACCGCATTCAATAATAAACTCTTTTTCATCGGCCGAATTTTCACATTGCACCCGAAGCACAACGCGCTCCTCATCGGCCGAAACAATGCCGAACCTCCGCCTGCCGAGCGGAAATTCGATTATCTGCCCCGCCTCCGGGGTAAAGATCCGCTCCGCCGTTCTGCGGACTTTCCGTTCCCCCGTTTTTCGGTTGACCCCCCACGCTTCCTCAATTATCCTGAATTTCATATTTATATTTCCTGTTTATATTTCTTTCCTGCTTCTCCCGCGTTTTCGGATGGTTTTGCACAGCAGGCCGCAAAACTCGGGGCTGAAAAACCATCGTTTAATCCTTTTCAATCTGTCTTTGGTTTCCGAACCCGCGCTTCAGCCTTTCCTCCGCTTCTTCCACGCCTGCTTCGGCGGCAATGCGGCACATCGTCTCCGCTTCCTCCGCCGTTATGCCCGCAGTCCCGTTATCAAACAACGCCGCAAAAGCATAGCAGGAATACGGGTTTCCCATTTCTGCCGAAAGTTTCAGAAGGCGCATTCCTTCGTTTTTATTACATTCACAGCCTTTACCGAAAAAATACATCATTGCAAGCTGCCCGGTCGCTCCGCGGTGCCCAAGCTTGGCAGCTTCGCAAATCGGCGCAAACGCTTCATCCCAATACCCGTTGGCGATAAAAGTCATGCCTTCGTTATATTTCATTTCTGCTTTCTTTTCGGTTTTGTTTCTGTGTTTTCCGAACAAACGAATTGCCATGTGTTCCCTCCGAATAAAACAGCCGAATGCTTTTCGCGTTGAATTGCGGTGATGCGCTTCACTTTCGTTTTTTCTCCGCCGTATGCGAAAAAGTCCGTTGCCTGTATATTTTTATTGTATCATATCCTCCGTGCCTTTGCAACAGATATTTAGAATATCCATAGCCGACTTTCGCAAAAACATGACATAGATTAGCAGTGTTTTAAGATTTTCATTTGCGCCGCACCGGCATTGACTGCCGCTTCCGCCGAGCAGTATGCGGCATAGGCAGGCAGCTTGCAGAATACGCTCTCAAGAATTTTCCCGGTATTCACAGCATTGAGGCATTGGTCGGCAATGAACCCGCAAAATGTTTGTATGAAACATGGGTTTCGAAGCTGTTCGGATCGTTTCCGGAAAAATGCCCGGGAACGAAAGTTTTTCCGTGAAAGTGTACCTTTTTGAAAGGACTGCCTGAGCAGGGTTATCGATTCATGTTCGGATTTATTTCCCGCACCGAAGTTTCGGAAGCACAATGTTTATATGCAAAAACCCGGGCGTTCTCGCTTATGCCCGGGTTTTGAATTGCAGCAACGGTTTCACCGTTTGATTTTTGCTTTCTGCGCTTCAGGGTTCATCTCACGCACCCGCACTTTTCATCTGTTCGCGATGGTATTGCAGTGTGTAAAGCTGATAGTATCTGCCGTGTTTCTGAAGCAGCTCATGATGATTGCCCTGTTCAACGATTTTTCCGTTTGAAAGAACAATGATATTATCCGCATGCTGAATCGTGGAAAGTCTGTGCGCAACGATAAGCATCGTGCCGATGTTCATCATTTTTTCAAGCGAATTCTGAATCAGCTGTTCGGTTTCGGTGTCTATATTCGCGGTCGCCTCGTCGAGGATCATGACGGCGGGCTTGTGGATTATCGTCCTTGCGAAAGAGAGCAGCTGCCGCTGACCGGCGGAGAAATTGTTGCCGCGTTCGCGCACGGGTTCATCCAGCCCGCGTTCAAGCTTGTTGATAAAGTGATCCGCGTTTACGTAACGGCAGGCCTCCATGACCTCCTCGTCGGAAATTCCCTCTTCGCGCAGCAGAATATTGCTGCGTATCGTGCCCGAGAAAAGGAAAACGTCCTGAAGCATCTGTCCGAAATGCCGGCGCAGCGATGCAGCCTTTATCTTTCGGATATCGATTCCGTCAATCAGGATTTCGCCCTTCTGGAACTCGTAGTTGCGGCAGATAAGCGAAAGAATCGTTGTTTTGCCCGAGCCGGTCGAACCGACGAACGCAACCGTGTCCTTCGGATTGACTTTGAACGAAACGCCCTTGAGTACCCATTCGCCGGGTACATAACTGAACCAAACGTCGCGGAATTCAATCTCGCCGCGAACCTCGTCAAGCTCAATCGCATCCGGTGCATCCGTAAGCTTCGGTTTAATGTCCATAATCGTGAACACCTTTTCGGCGGAAGCAAATGCGGATTGAAGCCAGTTGAACTGCTCCGCAAGGTTCTGAATGGGGTTGAAGAAAGTGGCAATGTACATGTAGAACGAAACGATCGTGCTTGCCGTCAGCGTCTGCCCGAGGAATGTCGTTCCGTCAAGATAGCCCTTGCCGCCAAGGTAGAAAAGGCACATCACGGTTGTTATGTAAAGCATATAGACAAGGGGTCTGAATATGCCGAACACAAGTATCTGCTCCTGTTTCGCCCTGCCCAGAAGGTTGCTCTTTTTGTCGAACTCACGTTCCTTCGCCTCCTCGCGGTTGAAAATCTGCGTGATTTTGATACCGGAAAGATTTTCGGAAAGATAGGTGTTTATATCGGTCGTTCTGTCTTTAATCTTTCGGTATGCTCTGCGCGAGAACTTGCGGAAGATAACGGTGAAAAGCACTATGAACGGCGCAATGCACAGCACCATCAGTGTCAATTCATAGTTCAGGAAAAACATTGCAACAAGGACGCCCGTCAGCACGAAAAAGTTCTTCACAAGATTCACAAGCAGCGTTGTGAACATCAGTGAAATTGCGTTCGTGTCGTTTGTGATGCGGGTCACAAGCTTTCCGATGGGAATCTCGTTCATCTGTTCGTGCGAAAGGCTCTCGATATGGGTAAAAAGATCCTCGCGCAGATGGGAGATGATTCGCTGACCTGTCTTTTGCAGCACAATAGCCTGAACATATGCGCCGACCATGGAAACAATCAGTATTCCTGCATACATTCCGACCATTATGAACAGTTTGTTCAGCTTGAAATCGGTAACGATCATATCCTCAATGCCGCCGATGATGAGCGGAGATACAATGTCGAATGCAATCGTGAACAGCATAACGATGCCCACGAAAACAAATCTCAGCGCATAGGGTTTTGCGTATGCCATAAGGCGGCGGGTAATCTCTCCGTCATTCATATGACGTTCAAACCCCATGGTTTGTTTTTTATCTTTTACGGTTGCATATGCAATTATAAGAACAACCGAAATCAGTCCGATAATGCCGCCCGCAAGCAGCAGGGGATAGTATTCATGCATAATCACTTACCTCCGAACTCATCCTCAAGCTTTTGCAGCTCAACGGTTTTGCGGTATTCTTCACAGCGTTCGAGCAGCTCATCGTGCTTTCCGACAGCGACAATGCGCCCGTCATCCATAAAGATAATCTTGTCCATATCCTGAATCGTTGAGATTCGGTGTGCAATAAGTATTGTTGTTTTCCCCGCACGTGTTTCACGCAGGTTTTTAAGTATCACCTGCTCGGTGCTCGTATCAACAGCGGACACGGAATCGTCAAGAATCAGTATCGGTGCATTCTTAAGCAGTGCGCGTGCAATGGAAATTCGCTGTTTCTGCCCGCCCGATACAGTCACGCCGCGTTCGCCGAGGACGGTGTCGTATCCGTCTTTAAACTCAACAATATTATCGTCAACATCCGCAAGCTCCGCCGCCCGTTTAACGGCGGCTTTGTCCGTTTCATCGAATGCAAAGGCGATATTGTTTGCGATCGTGTCCGAGAAAAGGAAATTGTCCTGCGGAACATACGAACAGTTTTCGCGAAGGGAATGCAGCGTAACGCTGTTTACATCGTGTCCGTCAACAAAGAGCGTTCCGTCCGGAACATTGTATATGCGCAGGATAAGGTCAACCAGCGTTGTCTTTCCCGCACCGGTCTTTCCCACTATGCCGACGTTTTCGCCGGGTTCGATCGTGAACGAAACATTCCGAAGCACATCGAATTCACCGTCCGGATAGCGAAAATTCAGGTTCCGCATTTCAATTTTGCCCTTCACCGAACCGATATCAACCGCGCCCGGAGCATCACTAACGTTTATTTCGGCATCGAGCAGCTCTCTTACACGGTTGAGAGAGGCTTTGCCGCGCGAAGTTTTTTCGATAAGCATCGAAACCGCCATGATCGGCCAGACTATGGAGCTGAAATATCCGATGTATTCAACAAGCTGTCCGGCATCGAATTTCTTTTGGTAAACAAGGTATCCGCCGTAGCCCAAGATAACGCAGATAACGGATTCCACAAGCAGTGAGATAAGAATGTTCAGCGTTACGGAAATTTTCGTATAATCAACGTTGACATTCTCGTTTAACACATTCAGATTGCGGAACGCGGCAAGCTCTTTAAGCTCCTTTACAAATGCCTTTATAACGGCAAAGCCCGAAAAACTCTCCTGTGCAAAATCCGACAGATCCGAAAAGGCCTGCTGGCGGATCTCCCATTTGCGCATCATGGCTCTTCCGACGATCGTGCCGATTATAAGCAGCAGAACCATGGGAATCATTGAAAGTCCCGTCAAAAGCTTGTCCATGCGCCACATTTTAACGAGTGCAAGAATGCCGAGGAATGCAGCATCAAGGAACATCATGATACCGTCGCCGAAACATTCCTGAATCGTGTCAAGATCGTTGGTGAAAAGGCTCATGAGATTGCCGACTTTGTTCACCTGATAATACTGCTGAGAAAGATCCTTGCAGTGATTGAACATTTTGTTGCGAAGATCCGTTTCGACGCGGATCGCCGAGCCGTAGAAGCAGACACGCCAAAGGAATCTGCCGATGACCATTATAACAATGATAGTGATTATCGGAAGACAAATATTATCCAGAAGAAAATCAAGGTTAAACGGCACATATTCCCCGTTCACAAATATGAGCTCGCCGTTCATGCCGTTAATAAGCATACGATAAAGCTCCGGTATCCTGAGCTGGAAGTAATCAACCAGGATAAGTGCAAGTACGCCCAAAATCAGCACGGGTGCATTTTTAAGGTAGTAGCGATTGATGTGTTTCCCGAATATCAATTTCCTGTTCCTCCTGCAACCGTTTCACTTCAATCACATGGCTGCAACACATGGCTGCAACACATGGCTGCAACACATGGCTGCAATCTCTTCCCGAGCGTAAAAAAACGGCTGCCAAAAGCCAATTCGGCAACACATCGGGAGAGATTTCCCTTTCTAAATCGAAATGAAACAATAATTCATCTTTTATCTGTGATTATACTCCCTCCGAAGAAAAAGTCAAGCCCGGAGTTGTAATAAGGCGGGGTTTCCCGGGTCTGCCCTGTTTAAAGAGGCTTCAACACACCTTTTCGGCAAAAAAACTGCGCCGCAGGAGCTTTTCCTGCGACGCAATCCGTCGGCCATGTTGTTCAGAAATCTATTAATAATGAAGTTCTGCCGCCATTTGCATGAAAAGCAGGCGGAATCGGACTAATTAACAGAGAAACGGCAGCCTGCAAACACCCTTTTCAAAAAGGTTGATGCTTTTCGGCTGTCCTCAGCCCCTGCGCCTTGCGAAGCAGTCGCTGCAATAGATGGGCTTGTCGGTCTTGGGTTCGAACGGAACTTTGGTGGGTCTGCCGCATTCTGCGCAGATTGCGTCGTACATTACGCGGCCGGACTCGCCGCGGGCTGCGGGCTTGCGGTTCCTTCTGCACGCTTTGCAGCGAGCGGGTGCGTTGTCAAAACCCTTTTCTGCATAGAATTCCTGTTCACCTGCGGTGAAAGTGAATTCTTGGCCGCAATCCTTGCAAACCAGTACTTTGTCTTCAAACATTTGGTATAATACCCCTTTTTGTATTTTGGCACATGGAGTCGGCTGACCTGGTTTTTGCCCCCACACTCGCCTGTCGGTGGGTTCGCTACTGAGCTTTACGCCGCCCACTACTGCCACTCTCGCACCGCATTCGATTCGGAATGCCGCACGACAGGACTTACATCTAAGCCGCACCATGCTCACGGGAACTTTGCCCCGCTTATGTGGATCGTTTCGCCTGCGACTGGCATCGACTTTCAACCACAGACCCGACTCCCCTGCCGCCCTTATTATACCGCCGTTCCAATCGGTTGGCAATATGTTTTTCCTGCAAAAAATAATATATGTGTCGTGTTTTTTCGCATGTCACGTCGGTTCCGAAGCAAGAGAAAATTTATTTTGTGTTTTTTACGGAATTATTTTGAATTTGCCGGTTCTGCACCGTATGCTCACAAATGCGGTGTGCTTTGTTTTGAGCTTTATTTTGTTTTGAGCTTTATTTTGAAAGGATGCCTTTTCTTCCATTTCTGTTTTATTCCCCATATGCCGGGTTTTGCAAAAACTGCATCCGCAGGCATGTAAAACCCGAAAGCTCTTCGGTTCAGGTTTGCCCGAAGTGCTTTCGCTGTCCGCGAAGCATTCGGATCATAAATCCGCGAAAATCGGTTGTCAAACACTTAGGCGCATAAAATTTCGACAATTCTATGAAAACACGTTGAAAAATCTGCGCATTCGTGGTAAACTATGGAACACCGATAAAACAAACGCTGTTTTTAAGCCTGTTGCAAGGTTTTCAGCAGAACGAATCCGTCCGATGCAGTGCCGTTGTGCGGTGCGGTGTGCTGCTTGAAAGCTTTTATATGTGCCGCAGCTTTAATACGGCTGCTCGGGTCGTAAATTCAGTTTACGGTTTGTTGTGATATTTTCAGTCACGGAAAAGGAAAGTTTATGGAAAGAACCATTACCGTCCGCGGAGTCGGCAATATCTCCGCAAAACCCGATTTCATCGTTATCGAAATGGATATCAGGGGTCAAAGCAAAAACTATTCCGAAGCTCTGGCCGATGCTTCATCAGCGGTCGAAGCCGTTTGCAATGCCGCCGTTTCGGCGGGGCATTCAAAAGATGCGCTCAAAACCATAAACTTTGGTGTTTCATCCGAGTATGACAGCGTTCGCAATTCCAAGGGAACTTATCAACGCGTTTTTGTCGGATACAATTGTTCGTACAATACGCGCCTGTCGTTCGATTTTGACAGGGATATGCTTGAAAGAACATTGAATGCAATTGCCGAAAGCAAGGCCGAACCCGAGCTTTCGATTCGCTTCACCGTGCGCGATGGCTCTGCCGTAAAAAGCGCTCTGCTTGAGGCCGCCGCAGAAAACGCACGCGAAAAGGCGCAGATTCTCTGCCGTGCCTCCGGTGTTGAATTGGGCAGGCTGCTCACCGTCAACTACGATTGGAGTGAAATCGATTTGATATCCCCCACCGGTTATGCAATTGAGCGCGCTTCTCTCAAGCGGTCGGCAGCAGTCCCGGACTGCATCGAGCCCGAAGACATCAAAGTTCGCGATACCGTTGCGTTCGTTTGGGAAATCGTGTAAGCAAACTCCCCGAAATAAGCTGAAAACACGGAGAAATTTATGAGAATTATTTTCGCAAGGCACGGAAAGGACGATGAACGCTATCGCGGCGGGTGGAGCGATCTCGAGCTTTTGCCCTCCGGAGTATTGCAGGCACAAAAAATGGCCGAAAAGCTAAAATCCTGCGGCATTACCGAAATAATCGCCAGCGATCTTCCGCGCACCATGCAGACCGCCGGCATTGCAGGGGATGCACTCGGGCTGCCCGTGCACCCCGAACCGCGCCTGCGCGAAATCAACAACGGCAAACTCAGCGGAATGCTGAACACCGATGCACTGCGCGAATATCCGGGCGTTTTTTTCAGCACCCTCGGTTTCGACGAGCCTTACCCCGACGGTGAAAGTCCCCACGCTTTTTTTGACAGGATCAAAGCATGGTTCGAAGATTTTGTCGAAAAAAACCGTAATCACAACGGAAACATTCTCGTTGTGACCCATAACGGCGTAATAAGCGTTGTTTACCACATCGTGAACGGTATTCCGTGGGACAACAGAAAGCATACGCACAAAACATCTTATTGCCGTCTCCGCGTTTACAATGTTGAGAATAACGAATTCGAGCGGCTGGGAGTGCTTCTCGGTGAACAACAGCCCTGAGGATTCCGGAGGTTATTCTTCTGCCGCATTCGGCATTGCAGAAGCGGTGGTGTCCCATAGCCGCCTGTATTCCCATGTCGTAAAGATATTTGCAAATGTTTAAAATGCTGTAGCCTGCGTCAAGTCCTACGTATTTTACGTCAAACCCCAATTTGTCAATCTGTACGCCCAGTCTTCCGAGATAGGGCTTCACATCGTTCGTGTTTCCCGGTGTTGCGAATATATCGGTGATGATGTCATGTTTGCTGTCTACGGTTCTGCGGTCAAGACAGAAGAAGCCTTCCGGTTTGCCTTCCCGGTGCATAAACCCGCTGCAGGGTCTGTTGTACGCGCCTTTACCGTTCGCAGACATTGCTGTTCCTCCGCACTGCTTTTTGCGCCTATATTGTATCGCTTTTCAAAACCTTTTATAGTACGACAAAGGGCTCGGGCGAAGACTTTCAAGTCCTCGCCGTTACAACGATGGTCAGCTCATTTGCGGCAGAATGGTATGACCACAACATGCAAATGAAAGGTGGTGCCAAATCGAGAAATCTACACCATTCATTCCTGAGTTTTGGGTTCAGGAATTGCTCACTCGACCCGCAGCATCCGATAGCCGATTCCGATGTGCGTTTGTATGTATTGCTGCCCGCCTTTCCCATTTTCCAGCTTTTTGCGCAGAGTCGCCATAAATACCCGCAGAGAAGCAATATCGTTCTCCCAACTGCTGCCCCAGATCTGCTGCGTGATGTAGGTATGGGTCAGAACCTTGCCCACATTTTTTGAGAGCAGGCACAGCAGCTTGTATTCAATGGGTGTCAGGTGCAGTTCTGCACCATCAAGATATGCGCAGCCTGCCGCATAGTCGATTTTCAGCGCACCGTTTGTAAAAACCGGAGAATCCTGCGCCGCATTTGTTTTCATCAGCGACAGTCTTCGCTGCGTCACCCGCAGCCGTGCCAACAGTTCGTCCACGGAAAAGGGCTTCGTCAGGTAATCGTCCGCCCCGGCATCCAGCGCCCCGATTTTATCGGAATCCTCCGTTCTGGCACTGATCACAATGATCGGCATATTCGACCACGAACGGATTTTCCGTATGATCTCCACGCCGTCCATATCCGGGAGTCCCAGATCAAGCAGCACAATATCCGGATTATGAGACAACGCTTCCATCACGGCGCTTGCGCCGTTTTGAGCCGAGAGATACCTGTATTCGTAAGTTTTCAGCGTCGTTGTGATCAGATTGCGCACCGATGTATCATCTTCTACAACGAGGACGAGCGGCTTATTCATTTAAGTTCACCTCACTGAGCGGTACTGTAAAGGAAAAGATGCAGCCCTGCGGCGAATTGTCTTTCAACGTCATTTCGCCGTTATGTGCATGGAGAATGGCTTGACAGAGCGTAAGTCCAAGCCCGAGACTTCGGCGGCTGTCACCAATTGGATTGCCTCCGGTAAAGAACATTTCAAAAACACGTTCCTTCAATTCATCCGGGATACCGGGGCCGTTGTCGCTGACGCAGATCTCAGCCGCATTTCCCCGCCGGATCGCCGTGATTCGGATGTTCGAGCCTGCCGGAGTATATTTGACTGCATTGTTCACCAAGTTGATAAGCACCTGCATGATGAGTCCCGCATCTACCCGCACCAGCAACGGTACATCTCCGCAATCCACTGCGATGTGATGTTCTGCGGATCTTCGGTCAATATGTCGGAGCGATTCCGATACGATGTCGTCCACGACCTGATCGGAAAGGCGCAGCTTGACGCTGCCATCCGCGATTTTCGTAACGGAAAGTAAATTCTCAACCAGTCCGGTCAGCCATTGCGCATCGTCATAAATATCCGTAAAAATCTGTTTCCGTGTTTGCTCATCCAACACGTTATAGCTGTGCAGCAGCGTATCGGCGCTGCCGGAAATGGAGGTCAGCGGTGTCCGCAGATCGTGGGAAATCGAACGCAGGAGATTGGCGCGAAGCTGCTCGTTCTTTGCAAGGACGGCGGCTTCTTCCTTTTCTCCGGCATTTCGCAGGTTATCCAGCGCCAGGGCACATTCTCCAAGGATGGAAAACAGAATACTGGATGCAAATGCGTCCGGCTGCGTTTCTTTCTCCATTGGAGTCCCGACAACGCCGTAAATCTGCTGCCCGGTACGGATGGCGAGATACAGCCGTTTTGCTTTCGGAAAGTTTTGCGTCGTTGCTCCGGCACGTTTCCGGTTCTGCCAGACCCAGCGGATCGCATCCTGCTCCCGATCCGTGTCCGGGGCGCTGTATGGGCTGCTTCCGTCAGCCGGGTAAATGATCCCTTGAGCCGGTACACCGCCCTGCACCGGATAAATTAGGATGTCCCGCTGCATGAGCTTTTGTATCTGCGTTGCGGTAATCCGATAGACCTCCTCCGGCGTTTCCGCCTTTTGAAGCTGCCTGTTCATATCAAAAAGCAGCTTCGTGCGATAAGCGTCCCGCGCGGACAGCTGTGCGTGGGCTTTGAGCTTAGCGGCAAGCGTACCGGTCAAAAGCGCCGCTGCAAACATGACGGCAAAAGTTATTGGGTATTTGCTGCCATAGGCTGCCAAAGACAGTCGGGGTTCTGTCAGAAAATAATTGAACAGGATGACACTCAAAAAAGCGGACAGCACACCGCAGGTATATCCGCTGGTAAAAGCGGAAGTCAGAAGCACCCCCAGCAGGTAAACCATGATGATATTGGCATTTGCAAAGCCGAGCCGCAGAAAGACCCATCCGATGACCGTCGCAGCTGCTAGAATCCCGATGGTCAGAAGCAGCTCTCGGGCGGTCGGAAACGCCGGACGGATGGTAAGCAGCCGTTTTCTGCGGTAGCTCTTATAGGCTTCCACATCCGGAATGATATGAATGTCCACCTCAGGCGCAAGCGTAATGAGCCGTTCTGTCAGTGTCGGTTCGCTCCAAAAATGCCGCCGCTGCACGCCGCTGCGCCCGATTACGATTTTGGTCACATCGGAGAGCCTTGCATATTCCGCGATCTGCGTGGCTATGTTTTCTCCATGCGTTGTGACGATCTCTGCGCCAAGCTGCTGCGCAAGGCGCATATTTGCCTGCAATCGAACGGTATCTTCTGCGTTCATATCAGTGTCTCCGGGTGTCTGCACATAGAGCGCGGTAAAATTTCCGCAAAACGCCTGCGCCATTTTCCCTGCCATTCGTACAATGCGTTCATTGGACGGGGACGAGGACAGGCACACCAGAATATGCTCTTTTGGTATTTCATTTCCTTTGTTCTGCACATTTTCACCACCCCTCTTAAACGATATTATAGCACCAAAATGTGAAGGGTTCTACTGCGTCCAATCGGATTCGCTGTTCGGAAAAGAAATTTGCTCTGAATCATAGATCACGATTTCTACATGGGTATGACTGCTGCGAAACCGGGAAAGCGTTTCCTCAAGTTCGTCAGGAGAAATATCTCCGTTCAGACGCAAGCATGGCTTCTGCTGCTGTACGGTCTCTTCCTCGGTTCGTTTCTGATTTTCCGCCAGAAATTGATCCAGACGTTTCATCAGAAACCAGCCAAACAGAAATACCACGGCTGTTCCAACGATCAACACAACATCTCCCACATACGCTCACCGTCCGTTCATATCCGAAAACACTTTTGCAGCGCCTTATATTCACCCAGCGCTAAAATTGTTATTTCCCCTGACAGCACCGTATCCGGCGTAATTGTAACGTCGGTTTTTCCCGAACGTTTGATGCCAAGAATGTTGATTCCAAACTTTCTGCGGATATCCAGTTCGCCAATACTTTTCCCGACCCAGCATTCCGGCACTTCCACCTCAAAAATGGCGTGCTGATCATCGATCTCTATGTAGTCGAAAATATGATCGGAAGTATATCGAATTGCTGCCCATTTTGCCACCTGTTTTTCCGGGTAGACCACATGGTCTGCACCGTTGCGAAGCAGAAACTTCGCCTGTACATCCCTCTCGGCACGCGACACCACGCACTTCGCGCCCAGCTCCTTCAACAGTGACGTGGTTTCCAGCGAGTTCTGAAAGCTGCCGCCAATGGTCACTATGCAGACATCAAAATTTCCGATGCCAAGGGAGCGAAGAAATTCTGCGTTTGTGCTGTCTCCGATTTGCGCGTTGGTGACATATGGCAGCACATCATTGATCCGTTCCTCGTTTGTATCGACCGCCATGACCTGATGCCCCAACTGAGAAAGCTGCACGGCGATATGCCGTCCGAAGCGGCCTGTGCCAATCAACAGAATGTTTTTCATGAGAAAAGACTCCTTATCCAATTGTAATTTGTTCCTGCGGCAGCTTTGCTACAGTTGCTTTTTTGCCGGAAAGTGCCGCATAAATGAGGGTAAGACCGCCGACTCTGCCCAGATACATGAGCGTGATCAGCACAATTTGCGACGGAATGCGCAGCTGCGGCGTGATACCAAGCGTCAATCCCACCGTCCCGACAGCCGACGCAGTTTCATACAGGCAGGCAGACAGCGGAAGATTCTCATATACACTGATAAAGGCAGCACCGCCAAAGAACAGTGCAAGGTACATCATCAGAATTGTCGCAGCGGTCTTGACGGCGCCGCAATCGACTCTGCGTCCGAAAAATTGAGCGCTCTCACGCCGACGGAAGGTCGCAGCAGCATTGGCAACCAAGACCGCCAGCGTCGTTGTTTTCATGCCGCCTGCCGTAGAACCCGGAGAACCGCCGACGAGCATCAAAAGGATCATCACGCCCTGCGACGCACCGGACATCGCGGACAGCGTTACTGTGTTGAAGCCCGCGGTCCTCGGTGTAATCGACTGGAACAGAGCTGCCTGAATCCGCTCTCCAAGGGGTAGGGCATCAAAGTCTACGAAGAAGAACAACAACGCCGGAAGGACGATCAGTGCGAATGTCGTGACAAGGATCACCTTGCTCTGCATCCGGTAGCGGTGAAACCGCCACTTGTTTTCGCAGACATCGTCCCATGTCAGAAATCCGATGCCGCCGATCACGATCAGCAGCATGATCGTGATATTGATTCCCGGACTGCCGGCGTAACCGGTAAGGGACGGATAGAGATTGTTTTCTGTCCCAAGAATGTCAAATCCGGCGTTGCAAAAAGCAGATATGGAATGAAACACCGCCATCCAGACGCCGCGCCATCCATAGTCCCGGCAGAACGCCGGCAGCATGGCAAGCGCCCCCAGCAGTTCAATCAGAAACGTTCCTCGCAGGATAAAGCGTGTAAGACGGACGATCCCGCCTACCTTTGGTGCTGAGATTGCATCCTTCATGGTGCTGCGCTGCATCAAAGAGATTTTTCGCCCGGACAGCAGCGCAAACGACGCTGCGACAGTCACAACGCCAAGTCCTCCGATCTGGATCAGCGTCAGAATGACCGCCTGCCCAAAGGTTGACCAGTAGCTGCCTGTATCCTGCACCACAAGCCCCGTCACACACACGGCAGATGTCGCGGTAAACAGCGTTTCATTGAATGGCGTTACACACCCGGCTGTTGTGGAGATCGGCAGCATCAGCAGCAACGCTCCGAGCAGAATGACCCCGGCAAAGCCAAGTATGATAATTTGAAAAGACGAAAGACGACGTTTTCGACGAATGTTCTCTTCCGGCATAAAGGCATCTCCTTATTTCTGTTATCGTTATATTATACGGTCGGAGACTTTAAGGTTGGATAAGGGACATTTGCAGCGTATTAAGATTGAATAAAGATTGGGAGCTTGCTTGTGCAATGCTTTTCTCCTGCCATGCGAAGTGCTATGAACATTCGGTTACAAGCAAATAAACTCGTATAACAAGCAGTAACCTCTTGCATGTGTCAGGTGACCGTATGAATACAATGCCCTGCACCGATTCCTTTTCCTATCTGTGAATCTCCTTTTCCCGCCGCTTTTGATAATCCCTCCAGGTATCGATCCAGATAAACCTTGTTGACGGTGGCCAGAATCGTGCTGCGAAGAAGATCCTTTGCATCGGACTGCGTCTTACCGATTCCATCTCTCGCCGGGGCTATACCGAACGCTGCACCGAGCATATTCTCAAATTCATCACAGAAATAGTCATAGGCGGTCTGAAGGGGATAGTTATCCTCCTGTATGCCGAACATCAATCGAAGCCCTTCAAGCCGGACAACGGGCTTGACTACGGCAATGAACAGGAGTCGTGCGAGGTGTTCCGCTGTGTATGCCTTCTTTATCGGGGATGGGATCAGACCCTGTTTCACATAATTGCTCACCATGGAGCTTGTCAACTCCGATTCCCCCAACGGCGCAAGGTGAGCGTTGACATAGCGCACCACCTGCTCCAGATAAAGCCCGACGTTCGGGATCTGCTCATAACGCGGCAAGCGGAAACCCTCAATATTCTCTATCATGCTGCTCACTTCCTTTTCCATGCAAATATTATACACGTCTCTCGTTAAACTTTCAACTGTTTTGTATAAGCTTTTAACAGGTTTTTCGAATGCTGTTAACGGAATAATAAAAACCTGATAAAATACCTGTGTCGATTTGCAAAATCGGGTGAAATGCTTCTTATTATTAGGAGGACGTACAATGAATCGGTTTCGTATTGTCGCAGACTCAAGCTGCGGCCTTCTCGCGCCGCATCTGTGTGGTGGATAAAGAGACTGTTCATTGTTCAGGAGCAAGCTTCATTTTCTGCCAATGCACTTCCTCTCAGGAAGAAGACGTACTCAGCATTGATTTGAATCTCCGGGGCGACCTCGATTGAACCGTTCGAATCATTGGTTCTTCCGATGCCGTCTTTCGAAAAACGGAGCTGCTGCAAACATCACTTGATTTTGCAGCAGCTCCTTTGAGCTTGTCAGTATTTGATTGTTTCGATTCCGCACCGTGCTCGCACCGCTAAAGACATTGATTCTACTGACTTCTGCAATGTTTTCTTATCCGATGCTGCCGTTTGCGGAACGCTGTTTTTTAATTTGCATCACAGCTTATCCGAGCAGTTCAATGCCGAGTGTGTGACGCAGTATCCTGACAGCATCATTCACCGTTACCTCACCGTTGAAATCGACATCGGCAAGGCGGCACTGATTCTCGGTGAGTTCAATAATGCCCATCGCTTTACGAAGCACCATAAGAGCATCAATGCCACTGATGCAGCCGTCCATATCGACATCTCCGAGCAAATGGTAGACGGTAGAAACTGTCATATCGTTCATAACGGGTTCTCCGTCGTAATCCCATCCGCAGAAGACATAACCCTGATGTTCAGGTGCAACGGGGAATTCGCCCGAATCGATAACATCTCCCCTGCCCACAGTCAGCGTGCCGATAACCGCATTGTTGTTGAGGCTGTCAACGAAAGTCACTGTGTAAGCAGTCATGGACCAGCGTGCGTTCAGTGTGATATTGCCGTCAACAAGATAAACAGTTTCATCAGTATACCTTGTGCCGTTCTCATCAAACCAACCTATGAAGTCAAATCCTTCACGGGTGGGAACAGGCAATGTACCAACGGGTTGACCGTAAGTTACTGTGATTTCCGCAGGACTGACTTCGCCGCCGCGTGCGTCGAAGGTGATGGTATAGTCGTTAATCGTCCACGTTGCTGTATATACAACGTTTTCGGTAACAAATTCCGCAACCTCGGGTGTCCACCCCGCAAACGAATAGCCTGCACGCATGGGAGTTCCGTTGAAGTTCGGAGTATGCGAACCCTCCTGAGCAAAGTACTGCTGATCTGCAAAGATAACTTCGCCATCTACACCATCGGTGTACCTTACAGAATAACTCGGAGTTGAGTTAACAGCAAGGCCGTTGATGTCGATACCGCTGCCGAGAATGTCCACAAAATGAGTCTCTCCGGTGTCCGTCATTGAGTAGATGTTGTTTGAAGCATCCGTTATGTAGAAGAGATCGGTGGTTGCATCATAAGCCATTTCGGTTGCACCCGCATAGACATTAACGCCAACGCCCGACATAACGACTGTCCTGTCTGTAAGATACTTGTCAGAGTACCTAATAAGCTTGGGAACAGAGGTTGCCCAATCATTGCCCATTGCGTAAACAGCACCGTCCTTCACTGCAACACCGACCATTGTGCAGTAATCGGAATCCATAATGTAACCGGACATGTAATTTGTTCCGCCCGCCTGCAAAGTTGCAGTATTGTATTGGAACATATAGAATCCGCCGACCGCATAAAGAAGTTCGTTATCCGGATCGTATGCAATATCGTTGATGCCCGTCCATGCTTCGAGACCGCCTAAGCTCACGCTTTGGCGGGTCAGTATGTCGTATCGGTAGAGTTGATAAGAAGCTCCGCTTTCAACGACATAGAACAGGAAGTTATCGCCGTATGCAAGACCCTTAATCATCGAACCGCCGCTGAATTCAGCGATGGTTATCGCCGTCTGTGCGGGCAGAGCGGGATTGAATGCGATCAAAGCATCTCTGTTTGCCGAAACAGTGTATGCAACGGAGGAAGCCCCGGGCTGTTCAACTATTTCAACCGTGCATTGTGCAGATACACCTGTTTGGTTGCTTGTGACCGTTATTACAGTGCTGCCGACTGCAGCACCGGTTACAAGACCGTTTTCGTCAACGACTGCAATACTTTCATCAGCCGACGTCCAAGTTACGCTCGTATCTGCCGCGTTTGAAGGACGTACCCTCGCTTCAAGCTGTGCAGTTCCGCCTACATAAGTGCGAGCAGAAGTCTTGTTAAGCAATATGCCGTTAACGGTGCTCTGCGGCAACTCACTCTCATCCGGAATGAAGGCCATAAGTCCTAAGAATGCTTCACCGTACTTAATGGATGAACCTTCGCGTGTGTAGAGGCTGATTCCTCCGAGATTTACCGAATACGGTTCCTCGCCAAGCTGAATCATTACAACGCCGCTTGCATACTTAAGCCCCTGTGTACTGTATGTTGCATTGAGATACAGTCTGTTCGTACCATAGTCATACGCCATCTGAGAATTGTACTGCATGTTGCCGTAGTAGTTGTTGCCCGTGAAGACACCGGCGCCTGCAATCGTCATGAACTCCTCATACTCGCCCGTCACCTTATCCACCGTATATATAACGGTCTGTGAAGAGTCGTTTGAAGGAGATCCTGCTGCATAGAGCTGTCCCTGCGCATCACATGCAAGAGCATATACAGGTCTGTTAAAATCGAGCTGTGCAATAACGTTTACACTGCCGGTATTCAGGTCAACCGTCACAAGCGACGCAGGGCACTGAACTGCCTGATCGGTGCTGTACTCGTAGGTATGGTGAAGCGTAAGGCCGTACAATGTACCTGCTGCATGATCCATTGCAAGTGCGGTAATCTGATCATTGTAAGTATCAATGTTCGCCGTACCTATTGTCGTGTAAGCCGAGAGGTCGTTTTCATCGATCCTGAGGAAAGCTCCCTTATCATTGAAGGCATAGTAGTAACCGTCATAGTAAACGCCCGAACGCAGCGAGTAGACGCTTATCATGCTCTTGTCAACAAGCATGTGCCTAAGGTCATAATCATTGCCGTGAATCCAGAAATCATAGTAGCTTGTTCCTCCCTGGTCGAGGTTGAGGAAGGCCTTAAATTCGCCGGCTGCTTCAAGAACCGTAATCTCTATGGAGTCAGTGTACAATGTGTCATCGTTTTTGTTTCTCGTCGTAACCGTAACGGTTGCCGTACCAATGCCCATAAATGTCAGTTTGCCGAATCTATCGACAACGACAACTTCTTCGTCGGAAGATACCCATGTTTTAACCTGGTTGGTAGGCCTGAGAGGTTCCGTCACAACGTTGAGTTGGAGCGTCCCTCCGGCAAGACCTACAGCCGACTCACCGTTGGTTATCGTAATGCTTTCAACGGGGATGATCTGCGTTTCAGGTTCATTGTCGGGAATGGTGAAAATAACCGTTTGCTCTACACCGGCCTTTGTTGACACATCGCCCATGTCAATAATGGTTGCGGTCGTCCTGTCGGGTTCCCATTCGTCCGGACCGAGTGTGACAAGGTAGAGGGGTGAAAGTCCCTTGTTCATGCACGGGTTCCAATAGATGTTGCCGGTGTTGTAGTCATAAGTCATGCCTGCATAGAACCAGCTGTCACCCGAAGCACTGCCGAGACGGGTTGTTGACAAAGTATCGGCATCAACAGAGTAAAGAGTTGAACTCATGTCTGCAATGACGATCATTCCTTCTGCCGTGACGCACATTGCCGTTGCAATGGCGGGTCCGCCAATATCGCCGGAGAAAGTTCCGAGCGGGTCAATCGACCCCGTTTCAAGATCCACAATGCACAAACCGCCGTTTGTAAGATCAACGCCGTACATACGACCGGTGTTGTAATCAAAGCCGATGTTTCCAACTTCAATACCGATGGTGTATCCGATTTCTTCCGGTTCGCCGATTACAGTTTCAGCGGGAACCGCACCCTTTGTAACAGGACTGCGATAAAGCACCGAAGCACCGCCGAAAGTTCCGTCCGGAGCGGTACGTGCCTGCACCATTACAGTGTAAACATATCCGTTGTAATATGCACCGCCCTGCCAGAGCGCATTGGCAGTGACATTTTCTCCGGATGTTGGATCGTAATATGTTACCATGGGTTTTCCGAGTGATGTTATTGCAGTGGGTGTTTTGTCAGCATACGTGAACCATGTGAATCGGTTGCCGATGTTTGAAAAATCTTCAACAACAAAGCCGTAGAGGGCATCCTCCGCTTTCACGACTTTGATCTTGCACTCCGAACTGTAATCCACCCAAGTGGGTACCGTTGTGCCGGTTTCATTATCCCAATGATAGGGATCCCATACCTGACCCGTTGCGGTGATAACTGCGTCTCCTTCCGAAACTGCCGTTACAAAGCCATTGGCATCAACAACGGCAATGCTCTCATTTGATGTTGACCACATGACGCCGTTTGCTTGTGCATTCCACGGCTGCCACGCGACTTTAATCTGACGAGTCTGATTTTGAACCATTGTTGTGGAATACGGCTCAAGTGAGAACCCGGTCGCATTGATTCCCATTTGGAAGAGATCGGATTCAATGCTGTTGGGAATGAACAAACATGTTTGACCGCCGGGGCCATAGGTTCCGACTTCGGTGCATGCAGCAGTTTCGAGGTTGACGGTATACGTTACGTTAATATTTACATATACGGCACCCTGAGGAACCTGACTGTGTGCAAACCAGTACATTGTATCCGTGTTGTGATCGTAGCCCATTGACTGAATAACGTTTGCTCCGCCAAAACCCGGATAATTTACAAAATCTGTTTCCCCAATGAGTACGGTTTCCGCACCGTTGCCGGCTGTATTGAGTTCCAATGCATACAGACAGCCGTTTGTACCGATACCGTAGATGCTGCCTTCGGTCGTTATTCCGAGACAGAGAATCTCCGATGAACCGTTTTCGCCCGTGATCGGCCCAATCTCGTCAACAAAGACCTGGTTGTTCCACTTGGAAGTCCAAATCTTGTACAATGCATTGTAACCGTCGTCCTTTCCGTCGTTATTGTTATCTCCCTTGTATGCCCAACCGACGGCAAGAAGGAAGTCGGTTCCGGAAGCGGAATCCCACGGATCAAGCAGAGCTGTTCTTGTATCGGAGTAGTCCATTGCCATATCGTAAAGAACCCATACGCCGTTTTCGCCGACTTTGCCGCTTTGAGCAACAAGAGTCTTTGTTTTCCAATAGGTTCCCGACGGAGTCACCAGCTCCAGTGACCCGGTCCCCGCATTCTGCGCGATAAGATAGCCGTTAACATATTCGGCTGAATAATACCTGTTCGCAGAATCGAATGTTTCGTTTCTCGCATCGGAGAGGTCAGTTTTATTCGCACTGAACCAACCGCCTTCAACCGCTGCCGCATCGTAAGTCTCACATCCGTAAATGCGACTGCTGTCCAACGCAACTGGACCTGTGTCGCCGCCGGTATGATCGCCGAGGTTAAGGAATGCATCGATAACAGTTTCGTTGCAGGCGTAATCAGCAACAACAACGGTAAATTCATTGCCGAAGCCGGTAATGTCAAACCTTCCGCTGAAAACTTCTCCCGGAGTGTTTTCAACCTCGAACTTGCCCATGATCGTGCCGTTGCTGCTTTCAAAAAGAACTGCCGCAATGTAGCGATTTTCAAGCAGCTCAAGGTTAAGATAGGTACGTCCGTTTTCTTCGTCGAAAGAAACTGCGGACTGCAGATCCGCGCCATTCAGTATTTGCGGTGCGGCGGAGTCGAGAGTCACATCAAATACGATGCTGTCGTCAACAAAATCGTCGCCGTCATCGAGGTAGGCTTCCATTTTGTATGTTACAACAGTTCCGTCGGGAAGCTCGTTGCCGTCCAAGTCTTTCCCGTCCCAAACGTCACCTTCTCCTGCAAGCAGGTAGCCGGGAATAACCTGTCCGTAAGCAGCGTTATAGTAGCTCTTTGTCTGGTATTCTCCGCTGATGTCAAAGTAAACATCGCCCGTATTCCTGTCGGTCACGGTGATCCGGAGAGTGCGCGCATTTCTTAACATACCGTAATCAATTTCAGCGAGGGGATTGCTGTAGGAAAATGCATTATATGCATCTCCTGCTCTGCCGGTTCTGATGTACGGGTTTGTGCCGAGCTGTGCGTTGTTGGTGAATATCCTGACGGGATAGAGACTGTATTCCGATTCTTTTTCGCTGTCGAAAATGTCCGCCGCGGACCAATCGCCGTAGAAACCGACAACGGGCATTACCAGCGAAACGGGTTGTTCGGCTTCCGAACCTGAAACAGGAACGGCATAGACAAAGCCTTCAACGAATATTCCGTTGGGGAATCTGTTCATGTATTCTTTGTCGGCATCAGTCAAACTGATTTCCGCATTAACTGTTACCCTGCCGTTTGCCGGAACGTTAACGGTATTTCCTCCTTCAAACGTTACACGGGTCGTAAGACCGTAAGGTGCAGCGGCAATAAACCTATCTCCGTAAATGCTTTCAGTCAGAAGAGAACTGTCAAGCGTATAGGTCAAAGCTTCGTCCGTGAGGTTGTTGATTTCGAAACTGAAATTGAAAATGCCGTCTTTACTGTCGTTATCTCCTATTTCAGCCTTCGGTCTTCCCTCTGAAGCAGAAGTGCCGGTAAGGTATGCCTTTGTTGTGGTTGCCTTAACCAAATCGGCAAGGCCGCTGCCCTGTGCACGAGGTGAATACTCAAGTGTGTCGGTTGCAAACAGGGGATTTGCGGTGCTCATAAGCAGAGCCGCAGCAACTCGCCTTTGTTCAGCCCCGGAAAGTTCAGGATAGTTTTCATCCAAATACTGGATAAGAACAGCCATTGCACCTGCAATCTGCGGTGATGCCATCGACGTTCCGCTCATGTTTCCGTAATAAGAACCCGATATTGCAGGATCGACCGTCGAATAAATACTTCCGCCGACGCCTGAAATTTCAGGCTTAAGCTTCAAATCCGGGGTTACTCCCCAAGAAGAGAAGCTGCTTATCGTTCTGTCGATATGGAAAAGCTGTGTGTCCGCATTGCAAACTCTGAACACGGCATTGCCTGATTCTGCTTGGGTAAGCAAAGCCTGACCTGCCGCTTTCGTTACGCTGACAGCAGGGATATTGCCCGCACCGTCATTTATCTGCATGTTTACAATGCCCATGGTGTTGTTGTAAACGACACATGCAATTGCACCGTTAGCCTGAGCTATGCTCTGCTTTTCAGGGAAAGAATTGCCTCCTCGTGAAACAACGGCGACCTTACCGTTTACGTCAATGCCTGCATAATCTGCCTCAGTGCCGTAACCGGGAACCATAACATATTCAAGTTCACGGTTTCTGAAATTTGCAATGAAGCTTGTTGCAGAGGTTGCTGCTGTATCCTGATAGCCGAAATCCGCCCCGCCGACAGTGATGTACAGCTGTTCGTAACCGTCGTTATCAACGGAAGCAACGGAGATGGCAGCACTGTACGTTGACGGAGTACCGACGAGACCGGTATCGGGGTTCGGAAGAAGAGACATGTTCATGCCCCACCTGTTGCCGTATGCATTGTTTGTATCGTTGCCGGCAGCGATAATAATCTGAATGTCGGATTCGAGGAATTTGTTCATCGTTTCCATCATGGTGGGAACATCGGTAAAGCCTGCTGCAGCACCGAGTGAAAGGTTTACGGTATCGACTTCAAGCCTTACGCAGTCTTCCATTGCGGCAAGTATTGTTGCCCAACCTGCACCGCCGCCGGACTGGAAAACCTGCATAACGACAAGCTGTGCGTCCGGAGCAACACCGACAGCCTTACTTCCTTCAATCTTGTTTGCCGCAGCAATACCTGCAACATGCGTTCCGTGATCCGAACCTGCATATGTGTTCGATACGTCAAAATCAGCTGTGGCATAATTGAAGATGAACGGAAGCTTCGTGTTGTAATACGAACGATTAAGCTTCGGGGTGCTTTTGCCCGCATTAAGCGTATACCAAATATCATCGACGCTCTGTCTTGTGATAGGGTCATCAAGCTTGTCATCGGGCAATGCGGCGAAATTCGGGTGTGTAACAAGAATTCCTGTGTCAAGAATCGCTATTCTCATGCCTTTTCCGCCGTAGCCGGAATTGTTGAGTATGTCCGAACCGATCATCGTTGAAGCGTTGTTTGTAAGCGGTGCAAGATCATAATCCGTTTCCGGCAAAGCAAAAGTCGGTGCAACATAAACGCTTTCAACACCGTTGAGTGCCTCAAGCTTTTTCCTGTTGCCGTATGCGGTCGTGACGGAAAAGCCTGTCATTGCAACCGTATAATCAAAACCAAACTCGTGCTTTGATTTGCCGAGAGCCTCGGCTGCCTGCTTTTTCGCAGAATCAATCGCCTTGATTTGTTTCGACTCCTGAGACTTGACTGCCTCTGTTCTTTCGGAAATTTCCCTTACAGAGTAGTTTCCAAGCAATGAGGCGGACTTCAAAACAACTATGAATGTCACCTCGTCGCCGGATCTCAACGATGCGGCAGCATCGTTTTCGGAGAAGGGGGTGCTTGAAAGCTCAAACCTGTCGGTGTTCAGCTTTCCATGATGTGTGTTCGCAGTCGAACCCTTGCCTTCACGTCCGGTCGCAAAGCCGCTTTTACTTTCGCGTGCCGTGAGGGAAAGAGGCCCATCGGCTGTGCCTGCTATGCTGCTGCTTGTTTTCGCGATCAAATTCATCGGAAAACAGCTGACGAGCATAACGAGAGTCAGCAATAGTGCCAAAACTCTTTTCTTCATTAGTGTACCTCCTTGTGATTAATACTGATGTTCTTTCGGGCAATCCAACCGAAAGAATCCGTCATCAAGCATATATTAACATAGTATACCTTTTATGTCAACAGTTTCGGTGTGGGTATACCAATTATTCTCGGCGCCGATGATTGGCTGCACACGGCCTGCAAAAACATTTACAGCCGTTATAGGCAGCAGAGGGAGAAATCCGCAGCTTTACGGCAGGAGCAGAGCGTGAGTTGTCAGAGCAGCATTCTGTCAGCATGACATAATTCGCTGTCCGCACCTTCTGTCCCCAAGGGGAGACGGATGAAACGGCACGGCGAAATATCGGAAGACGATTCCGAACCGGCAGGACTTATGAACTCTGCACAACGACATCCTGCCCGCAGCGCAGACGCATAAAGCCGACGCTCGAGGCGTCGCGAATACCGTTCAGAACAATGGACGTGTCTGAACATGCGGATTCAACAACAAGGAAGATCCGATCACCACGGCTGCAGAGAACAAGCCGGTCGTGACGACGCTGCGGGATACAAAATGATGACTTTCCTCCGGAGAATTTTTTGTTTCAGCGAAACAACTGTCCCTTGTGACAGTGACAAGAGTCGGAATATGCATTATAATGGTATCATAAGATGCTCGGTACGTCTTTCAATCGTTAAGCGATCGGAAGTTGCTATTGCAAATTAGGAGTAAAAAATAAAAATAATACATGCAAACTTGCAAGACCGCTCGTCGTCACCGTAGTGGCTGCGGTCATCGCAGGCACTCTCGGCATCATGACATCGGCAGAGGGCTGTACGATTGCCCGGTATGTCGGCGTCAAGTACTCTGCTTCCGAGTGTCGCGGCAGAGAACGACTACGGTTCGCTGGGCAACCCCTATAGCTTCAGCGACCCCCCGATGGTGCTGTTCAACGGAGAAACCATCACGGAATACTCCAACATATACCCCGGCAGTACCGTGGAGAATATAAAAACCGGCAGCAGCCTGACGGTATGCCGGAAAACAGCGGACGGCGGCAGGATGTCCGCGAAATATGGCAGAACGAGCGAGAAAGCCATCTGTGCGCTTCTCAAGTCCCTTTACCCGATTCTGCCGAGAAGGAGTCACAATGAATGAAAAACCGAACCCCTCGAAGAAAGATGTTTATTCTTATCTGGCGTTGCTGCTCTGCTTCGCCTTGTTTGTGGCAGGCGTCTGCGGCATCGTCTCGAGCAGAACCGCAAGCCATGAGTACAAGAACTCCGACGACGTGCGGAAGGTCAGCGCAGTCGTTCAGGATTACGAGCCAATCGCGATAAAGGACTCCGACGGCAACACAACCGATTGGAAGTACGAAGCCAAGCTGTCATTTGACGTCGAAGGAAAGACCTACACCGGAAAGGATACTTTCTACAGAGATATAAGCTCCGGGGACAAGGTCACGGTCGAGGTCTATCGAACCAGAAAGGGCGAGTATAAGCTCGCTCCGGAAGGCAATCCTGCGGATTTCCTTCTGTACTGTATGGCTGTTGTTGTCGGCGGTTTTCTGACTGTGGTGATGACACACAGCGTTGTGGCACCGGGCAAAAAAGAAGAAGCCGGGGAAAAAAGCGGTAATAACAAGAACAAGAGGTAGTTATGAGTCTGTCAGATGCATTCTGGATAGCGGCAGCCTTTGCCGTGATCTGTGCGTATTATATCGGCGAAAAGATCATTGATATCGATTTCTCGTGCTTTCTTGCAAAAAACAGGAAAAAGGCGAAGTATGAAAGACTTCTCGCAAAGCATGAAACGCCGCTTGCAAATATGGGACTGCGCCGCAATATCCGAAACGCATATGAAAATGTTTTGTGCCCCCTCGCCAAAGCGGATAAAAGCCTGCTGCCGATCAGAATGGATAAAACCTTCCGCAGAAACATCGAGCTCCAGATCGACAGTCTCGCAAGGCACAGCCTTTACCGTGACATCCGCGTGGCTGACCTCAGTCCGGGACAGAAAATCGAGTTCCGGACATGGGAGGACGACGGTAGGGAATGGCGTGAAGCCGAGCTTGAGTGCTGCGCACTTGAGCGCCTGATCTCCGCGAAGAACTCTGAGGTCGAGCACGAGATCTACCGAAAGCACGCCTGTCTGCGAGTCCTTCAGTCGCGGCATGTTCAGACGGTTGACTGCGGTAACGGCAAAAAAACCTTCTATGCCGGAAAAGCCAAGGTGATCTGCCCGTCATGCGGTGCCGAGGTCACGCTCAGCAGTCAGCAGGTAGTCTGCGAATACTGCGGCGCAAGGATTCAAACGGATTTTTACGACTGGCAGACCGAGGTTTTTGAGATCTACGAGCATATCGGGAACAATCTCAGAAAGTTTCTGCTGCTGCTCGGGTGCATGACGGTACTGTTTCTCTCCGAATTTCTCTGCCTCTACCTGATAAAGGATACCGAGATATCCCTGGCGGCAGGTGTGGGCACGGCGATTCTGGTGCTTGCGGTGCTGACGGCTCTGGCGTTTGCCCGGAAGCTGAGGCACGATAAGCTGGCGAAGCGGATCGAGCTTTATTCGGAAAACTACCTCCGATCCTGCATAACCGAAGCTCTTTACAAGGACGCCGGCAGCGATGAGCTGCTTGACTACAGCGTAGGTACGATCATTCTGAAAAAAGTCGTCAACACGGAGGACACAACCACGATAACCGCCGATGTCTGCGTAAGCGAAACGTATCTCCCCGAAAACAAAAAACCGTACACGAAGAAAACCGGAAGAACACTCACTCTGCAAAGAGCAAGACACCCCGATAAAAGAAAGACGGACGGAAAGCTTTTCATCGAAAAGGACTGCCCGTCCTGCGGAGCCAATTTCATTCCTGACGAAAAACACTGCTGTTCGTTCTGCGGATACAGTCTCGATGCGGATAACGCCAAATGGGTCGTGCTGACGGCCGACAAAAAACAAGGAGGATCCTTATAATGGGATTATTTGACAAAAAATACTGTGATAACTGCGGTGCTTTGAAGACCGTGCCTGTTGAGGCTGATGCGGCTCGGACTTCTGTCAATGAGACATGGGTCTGCCATTCCTGCGGTTCTGAGGGTCAGTCAAAAAAATTCTGCGAGAACTGCGGATGCGCGAGGCCGGCTCCTAAAACGGTGCGCTGCGTGTCCTGCGGCTACACCCCGGAGAATCAGGCAAAGCCGCCGAAGTTCTGCCCCGAGTGCGGCAAACCGCTGTCCTGACGCCATGAAATGCCGAAGATTATTGAGGGCGGTGATAATAATGTCTGCTGTTTTTACGGTATCCGCGCTGTTCGGCTGTGGAGGGAGCAGGAAATACACGGTCGATGATATCATCTCGTTCCATACCTCCTACTATGGCATGGAAAGCAATCCGGTGTATGCTTTCGCGCTGCGAAAGCAGGATGAAAACTGGCTCTTCTCCGCAAGCTGCTGGGTCAAGAGCCGGGAGGACTGTTACACATCCTTCAGTTCCTTCCCGATACCGACCGAAGAAGCGGAGGAATTCCTTGAGATCCTCCGCGAGGAAGACGAGCTCGGGCGATTGCGGAAATACCGCAATCCGATACGCTTCTTCCACATAGCCGACGAGCCGATGCGCAGCTCCGGAATGACCTTCACCGACGGAAACAGCATCGATAAAGAGACCGAGCTTTGCGACAGGGCTGTTGACTGCCTGCGCGACCTCGCCGACAGATATTATGAAGCTGCCGAAAGAGCCGAGTCGGAGTCCATAAAGAATGAGCTCACCTCGGTATCTGTCCGTCTGAAGGACACCGAACCATGGCGCTCACATTCCTTCACTCTAAAAAAAGGCGGCGACGGTTGGTACTTTTCATGCGAATGTTCTTTTGGAGAGGACGGTTCTCCCGTGAAGTCTGAGAATATCCGGCTGTCAAATGAGGAAACAAACGATGTGATAAGAATTATAGCGAAATATGACCTGATTTCTGCGGCAAGCGGATATGCCGAGCCGCCGGAGGATGTCGATGATATTACCGATCGGAGTGTGTATTTCACGGATTTCAGCCTTGCCGGCGGGAGAAGTATCAACTCATCCCTCCCCGTGCCGGATGAGCTCAACTGTTGCCTTTATGGGCTTGCGGGGGCACAATTCCTGACTGAGGTCAATATCAGCCGTGGCTGCATGGATCATTCCTCATCATACTCGTTCAGTCTCGAAAAAACGGAAGACAACTGGTTTCTGTCCTTCGACTGTGCGGCAGATTGCGTAGGATATCATACGAATGCTGAAAAGATTCCTGTCGATACCGAAGAAGCAGAGGAAATACTCCGAACAGTCAGGGAAAGACGTCTTATAAGCGAGGTTCTGTCATATGAAGCACCGTCGGAAAGCGACGTATATGTTCTTGACGAAACCACATACAACACATCGTTTGCTTTTTCGGACGGCAGCTCAGTACACGCCCCGATAAGCGCGGGCAGAGAGTTGACCGACGCATTCTATTCTCTTGCGGGCAGAAAAATCAAAAAATAAGTCGGTTCTTTCGGGAAATGAAAACGAGAACTGTAATGGCTGACAAGTGTGCGATTTGCTGAGCGGAAATTAATATGTTCCAAACCCGGAAGCTTTAAGACGGAAACCGCATCTGCCCTTCACCTGCTTCTCCGGCTCGACGCCTGACAACAACTATACGCCGAGCCGGCCATATACGCTCGTCATCGGGTCGAACCACGTTTCAAACGAGGAGCCCGGCTGCATGAAGCTCTTCATCCCCTGCGGCGGAGCGTATTCCCCGCACCCGATAAAGCTGCGTCAGCGTGGTTCCGACGGCAAGTGGTTCCTGTGGGAGCCAGTACCTGCTGACCGGCGTCCGCACACCGAAATCCGAGACCCCCCGGGCATAACCCGCCTTCGGGATCAACGATAAAACGACCAACAGAGAGGAGAAATTACAATGAACATTATCGGAAAATGGAAAGTCAAGGAGCTGCTCTTCCCCACCCCCAACGGCATGGCGTCCTACACGCCGGAAAATCTGCCGGTGGGAGATCACGCTGACGAAATCATCATGCTGCTCATGAGCATAACCCAATTTACCGAGGACGGCCTCATGAAAACGCTGATGCGCGTACCCGAGGACAAAATCGAGCTCGCGAAGTCGCAGGGCGCCGTGATCGACGAGGACGGTTTCGCCGCAATCGAGCAGACCACCTGGAAAGAGAAGGACGGTAAGTTTTACTACGATACCAAAGTCAAAGGCGAGGTCCTCGGAGAGACGGTTGACCCGTTCGCCGAAATACCTGTGGATGAGAACGGCTGTCTGACCATCGCGTATGGTACGATGATCCTCGAGCGCGTCGGAGACCGATGCGCCCCGAAGGAGTGATCCTCATGTCTGTACCGATAACTTCCGAGGACTGCGGAAAACTCCGGGAAAGCCGTACGCAGCCTGTGCGTCCGTATGACGGTGACGACATGATCAATGTACCGATAGATCAAAGCGTACTGTACGGCGTATGGAAGAACGACGACATCAAAGCCGTGATCGAGGTTTCAGGTGATAAACCGCATATGATCGTCACTGAAAACGGAAAACTCATTTTTGAGGGAGACGTAAGACTGCAGAAGTTCGGAGATCTCCGCTTCACCGACGGAAAAGACGGCGATGGAAATGAATCCCACGCGCCATACGCAGCTCTTACGTTCAGTCGCAACGAGAATGTCTACAAGTACCGCCCTCTCTTTGAAGGCACGGTGATCACATTCACAAAGCAAGCGGAATAAAAACCAAGGAGGTGCTGCTGCAAAATCAAGTCATATTTGCAGCAGCACTTTTCTTTTTAAAGTAGGGCAATCCGGGGGTGCCGAACATCAGCATTTTCCGGTTCAAGCGAAGCGGACTCATGCAGAAAGCGTGTTTTTTGAGTACGTCAAACAGTCCTGCTCGGGCAGCCCGCTTTATATCTGTTTTGTGCAAATTAATTATGCACGAAAGCAGCAAACCGGACAACCCTTCTTGAGCTGCCCGGTTTTGTTTTCGGGGCTGATGCAGCAGCCCTTTGTTCTTCCTTAATACAGTTCTCTGCCGGTCCTCGTCCCTTAAGCAGGAACGGGAGATGCCTTTGTCCGTCTCAGCCGCTTGGCAGCACCGCAGTGAACAGAAGCGGAAATTCTTTCCGAACTATGGTGTTTCTCACCCGGCAGGATAATCCGAGGCTTACCCCTTGTCGGAAGCAAGAACCTGGTCGATGAGCTTTTGCAGCGTTTCCGCCTGCTTCTTTTCCGTAACGGCACCCACAATGGGCTCACCGACGATATTGCCGCTGCGGTCTACCACATAAGTGGTGGGGTAAGCGAAGATGTTCGCGGTGAATTTTCCGGCTTCACTGTCAGAATCGAAGTACACGTTCCGGTATGTTGCTCCCTTCTTGGACAGTACATCTTTTGCTTCGGAAATTGCCGCTTCGTCTCCGCCCAATGTGAAGGAGTTTATGCCGATGAGCGCACCGCCCTTATTTGCAAGTTCTTTGTTCAATGCGTCAAGCTCGGCAATTTCCCCGACGCACGGCCCGCAGGTGGTAAACCAGAAATTCACCACCGTGACAGCATTGCGGGAAAACAATTCATCGCCGGTCACATCATTTCCTTCTAAGTCTTTTCCGACAAAGGACGGGAATTTTTTTGTACCGATGTTCCCCTCCGCAGGGATGCTCGTGGTGCTCTCAGAAGGCGTTTTTTTCGCAATCTCCGGGAATTTTTCCTCTAACTTTGTCAGTTCGTTTTCAATTTCTCGGATTTTTTCCGCCTCAGCCTTAAGCAGTTTCAGCTCATCTGCAGTAAACTGTTCTTTGGCGGATTCAATCGTTTTAAGCAAAAAATCTCCGTAATTTTTGCCGTCTTCAATCATCGCCATGCCTTTATCCGCTGCCATAAACACCTTATCCCAAAGCTGAGTGTTTTTCGACAGTATCGCGTTTTCCTGAGCCATGAGGTCTTTATGCATTGCAGAAGCCTCTTCCGCATTCTTGGGACCCTTTTTTGATCCGCAGGCCATCAGAGACAGCAGCACAGCGGATATCAGCAACATAATCAACCAACTTGTATAATTCTTCTTGACCATTTCTTTTTTTCCATCCTTTTCTTTTTTATTTTTTCACACAAACATTCGTATTGCATATCAGCACCGATACCGGCATCACCGCCGGGACCGGCGCTGAAATTTTCTTGATTTCATGGGCTTTCCTCCTTAGCGCTTACTCTTTTTTTGATGTTTCCGCCGTTTTTTCCGTTTTTTTGTCGGAGCCGAAGCCATAGCGGAAGCACACTGCGCCCGTCGGACAGGCATGTATGCACATACCGCAGCGGATGCACTCAGTGTGGTTGGGCGTTTTCGTCACATCCACATCCATCTTGCAGGCTTTGGCGCATTTTCCGCAGGAGACGCACTTGTTTTTATCCACCTTAATTTGGAAGAGGGACACCCGGTTGAACAGCGCATAGAATGCACCCAGTGGGCAGAGCCACTTGCAGAAGGGACGATAGAATACCACGCTCAGCACGATCACCGCCAACAGGATGCTGAATTTCCAGGTAAACAGGCTCCCAAGTGCCGCTCGGATGCCGGAATTGGCAAGGGACAGCGGGATGGCTCCCTCCAGCACACCCTGCGGGCAGAGGTACTTGCAGAAGAAGGGGTCGCCCATGCCCACATCGTTCACGAGGAACGCCGGCAGCAGAAAGACCATCACCAGCAGAACGGCATACTTAAGGTACGTCAGGGGCTTCAGCTTCCTTGTGGATAGCTTCTTCGTGGGAATTTTATGCAGCAGATCCTGAAACCACCCGAAGGGACACAGAAATCCGCAGATAAACCGTCCCAAAAGAACTCCCAACAGGATGAGGAAGCCGGTGATATAATAGGAAAAGCTGAACTTTGACGAACCAACCACCGCCTGAAATGATCCAATGGGACAGGCTCCCGACGCTGCCGGGCAAGAATAGCAATTGAGTCCGGGCACGCAGACGGCTTTCCCTGCGCCCTGATACAGTCCTCCCTTGAGGAAGTTCGGCAGGTGCAGATTGGTCAACAAAGCTGCTCCCGCCTGTATCCAGCCTCGGAAACGGGACAGAAACCGAGAGATTACCGAAACCTTCTTACCCAATGCCCACACACTCCAGACATAATTTGATAGCTTTGCTCAGCACCGTAGCCACCTCGTTACGGTATACTCCCAGACATACCATAACGATTCCAACTGCCAGCAGTGCAGCCTGTGCAGCAGTTTTTATTCCGTATTTCATACTTAGCTCTCCTTCCGGTTTGTGCCGTTATCATATCATTGTCGATATAAGGTTCCTGTTAAGAAAAATTTTTACACAAAATTTATCCGTTTCCTGTATAATGAGAACAGCGGGTTAAGCGCAACATATAAACGTATATAAAGGAGATTTTTATGCACCTTTTAGTAATCGAGGATGAACGCGCTCTATGCGAAACCATTGTCCGCAGTCTGCGGCGCGCCGCATACAGTGTGGATTACTGCTGCGACGGCGAAGAAGCACTGGAACTTTTGGAAATAGAACGCTATGATCTTGTATTGTTGGATCTGAACCTGCCGGGGAAGGACGGAATGACGGTGCTGCGCACCTTGCGGCAGAAAGACCGGGAAACAAAGGTGCTGATTTTATCCGCCCGCAGCGAAGTAGAGGACAAGGTGGAGGGACTGGATGCAGGTGCCAACGACTATCTTGCAAAGCCTTTTCATTTGGCTGAGCTGGAAGCCCGCATCCGCAGCCTGACACTGCGGCAGTTCACCCAGCAGGATGTGATATTGACCTGCGGTACCTTGACCTTTGATACCCGTGCGCGAAAGGCCTCCGTGAACGGACGAGCCTTGACGCTCACCCGAAAGGAGACGGGAATTCTGGAATATCTGATGGTGCATCGGGGGCGGCCCGTCAGCCAGGAAGAACTGATTGAACATGTCTGGGACAACAGCGTGGACAATTTCAGCAACTCCATTCGTGTGCATATTTCCGCATTGCGCAAGAAACTCCGCGCCGCATTGGGTTATGACCCCGTTCGCAACCGCATCGGCGAGGGTTATCTGATGGAAGAGGACGGCGTATGAAGAAGTTCTCCTTACAGTGGCGCATCACCCTGATGACTGCCCTGCTCATCGGTTTGACCTGTATCGCCATGAATTTGATGCTCTGCTCCTCCGGCGTGTACTATATGGACAGGATTGCGGACGCGCTGCGGGGCGGCGGTACTGTTATTATAACTGATGAAGGCACGGCGAGCTTCGACCCGCAGTTCGCAGAACCCGGCGAGGAACTGACAATCGTTGTCGATGGTGTGCAGGGACGATTTCGCACCACCAACTGGTACATCACGGCTGTGGTTACGGTATTGAGCGGCATTCTTGCCTACTTTGTCAGCGGACACGCACTCAAGCCCCTGCACAGCTTTGCTTCTCAGGTGGAGAGAGTGCAGATGAACAATTTGGCGGATATGCGGATCGATGAGGATGCCTTGCCGGAGTTCAAGCAGCTCAGTCAGTCCTTCAATCAAATGCTTGAGCGGTTGAACGACGCCTTTGCCGCACAGCGGCAGTTCACCGGCAACGCCGCCCACGAGCTGCGCACGCCGCTGGCGCTGCTGCAGGCGCAGCTGGAGCTGTTTTCAGCGGAACATCCCGATATGCAGCCGGAGACGGCGGAGTTTCTCTCCCTTCTGCGGGAGCAGACGGAGCGGCTTACCCGGCTGACCAAGACCCTGCTGGAAATGAGTAATCTGCGGCAGGTGGCGCGTAACGAGCGGATCCGGCTTGCTCCAATGATCGAGGAGATCTTTACGGATCTCGCACCGCTCTCGGATAAGTGCGGCGTTACGCTGACGGCAGAGGGCGACGGAATTATGACCGGCAGCGACGCGCTGATCTACCGCCTGATCTTCAACCTGACGGAGAACGCCGTCAAGTACAACCGACCGGGCGGCTCGGTGCGGGTTTCCGTCGCACAGGAGCCGGAAAAGCTCCTGATCCGCGTCTCCGACAATGGCTGCGGTATCCCGGAGGAGTATCAGCAAAGCATCTTCCAGCCTTTTTTCCGCGTAGACAAGTCTCGCAGCCGGGAATACGGCGGCGCGGGGCTGGGCCTCTCACTGGTGTGGGAGATCGCCGACATCCATGGCGGCTCCGTCCGCGTGGAGGAGAGCTCAAAAAACGGCACTGTCATTGCGGCAGAGTTTCCGATACAGTATGGCAGCGAATAAAACCACAGGTTAAATATCTGTAAGGTCGGCTGCTTCCGCGATTCTGTTTCCCAAAATCGAAAAAAATTGATTTTGGGAAACAGACGGTGATGCTTCGCTTGTCTGCACTGTCTCACTGTCGGGCAAAAATACTTGTACCCGCTAAAATGTTAAATAGATGCGGTTTGCTTTTCTCTTTACGAAAGCTGTCCGTTCGAGTGTGTAACATCCACGGGAAGTGCGTAAAGTGAGAGTGGAGCTTTCGCACTGTTTTTTTGAAATCACCGGATTTTCACCGAATAGCTGCGCGTGATAAGACTGCGAGGTGAAAATATGATAAAAACGACATCAATGCTGACGGCAGAACCGAAGAGGTACGGTTTTTCAAAGTCTAATTCTCTCTATCTTTTTGTTCTTCGCTTCCTGCGAGCCGGCAGAAACACGGCTGCGCCGGCGACAAGCACCGCTGCCGGTACAATGATAAGCTCTGTCGGCACAAGGTGCAAGATCGACCGCTTCGGCGGCTGCGGCCTCTCTGCCTCTGAAAGCGTAAATGTCAGTTCGCCCTCCGGCAGACCCGGCAGTGTCAGCGCATATCCGCTGTCTGTCCTTGTAAAGCCGTCAATGCCGCATTCCGTCATGTAATAGGGCGTATTCACCGTGATATCCAATTCCCCGAACTGTGTCCATGTTTTTGCCGGGGAAAGCAGATAGGTATACGCATAGATGCTCGGTGTATAGTCCGCATCAATGGCGGGATACAGCGGCGCTGTCACCGCATTTTTCAGCGTCTGCCCCGGCTCCAGCGTGATGGTGTACTCATACCACCGCATCAGTGAAAATACCCCGGCTTCAATCTGAACCAGACCATTCCCCCATATTTCGGAACCGAGCCGCAGAAGCTCGACCTGAGCATTGTACCAGTCAGACTCCAAAATGCCGGAGTTTTCGTCATAGCCGCGCAGAGCATAGTCCTTGAATGTCATCTCCGAAAACTCCGACGACACTGTTCCTTCGATAACCTTTTCGCAGGCGCCGTTTTCATACAGTGTCCATATAAGCTCCTCCTTCGGCAGCTCGCCGAAGATATATACCGTGATCGTATCGCCGTTTTGTACCCAACAGGAGGCTTGACTCCCCTTCTTCAGCCGCGCTCCGCCGGTTTGCTTCTCACACAATACCCGCGTTTTTGCGCTGTCCGCATTTATGACAAATGCGGCGGTGGCTGCGCCGTATTCTTCATCTATGCCCGTGACGGAATACCTCTGCACCCGAACCGGCATATCGGGGACGAAAAAACTGTCGCAGATATAGCTGTCTGCCAGCTTCGGCAGATCCTCATCAAGGGAGAAAGAAGTGTGCCGTGCCTTCAATGTGTGTCGGACAGCCGCCTCTATCGGCTTTCCATCCAGCGTTACGCCGTATTTCAGGGCGTCGGAAACATCGACCGGCCGACCCGTTGCTTGGTCATAGATGTATTCTCCGTAATGTGGAGGATCACCGAACGGGAAAACCAGCGTGGCCGTGACCGTATAGTCGGCGGGATTACGGAAGGTGTATTCCGCCGTGACTTTCCCGGTATAGGCAAGGAAGCTGTCCGTATCCGGATAATACTGCTCCGGGAATTCCTGCACATCGAAGGTCAGAAGTTCTCTCTCCACCACGATGGGGCAATCCTCTCCCGTCACGACCGCGCCTGTAACGTCCGTGCCGCTCCAGTGCCGCTGGGCGGAATTGGCATAGGCCGGCTGTGCACAACCTCCTGCCAGCAGCAGGAGCAACAGGATTCCCGCAGTTATTTTCTTTTTCACATATATCGCCTCCTCTCGTTTGAGTTTCGTTTATATTTGCCTCATCGCCCGCTGATAATAAAGATTTTTTCGGGAATCCGAACAGCCGCTGTCTGACATGAAGGTCTAAAGTATGTATGCTGCAAAAGCCATAAAGGCTGCAAGCACAAGCATCGCAGCATACATATATCTTATTTTTCAGACTATCTCCTCAAAAATCCGATTGGCTTGTTTCCGGAAGAAATCAGCTTTCTTCCTGCTGCCTGAGCCACTCGGTCATATCCCGCAGAGTTTCCTCTATGGGACGAGGTTTGTAAGAAAGCACTCCGGATGCTTTCTTATGGCTGAAGTATCCGTTTGATCCGAGAACGGCAATCGAATACGGCGTAAAGAACAGCGGTTTCTTCTTGCGAATACACCTCTTTTCGTAATATGGAGCTGCTAATTTGGCAAGTCCGAGCGGCAAGCAGAGAGGCCGGCGATGCAGCCCCGCTGCTTTGCCTATTATATCAAGCATTTCCTTGATCGTGATATAATGCCCGGACAAGATATATCCCTCTCCGGACTTCCCGCTCATTGCACAGCCAAGGATGCCGCTTGCAACGTCTCTTACATCAACGAAGTCATATCCGCCGCGAACGGCAAAGGGCAGCTTTCCCTTGAGAAAGGATTTCGCCATTGCTGTGAAACTCCCGCCTTGGAAATCTCCCGGTCCGATTATCCCGGAGGGGAATACAACGCAGGCGTTCAGCCCATGACGTGCTGCGTCAAAAACCAGATTTGTGGCAATGGCTTTACTCTTGGCGTATGCCCCGTCAACAAGATCGGAAGAGAAATACCAGCCCTCCGTGATAACATGATCCTTCGGGATATCCGGCATTACATGAACGGAGCTGACATAAATCAGTCTGCCGACATTGTGTTCTCTGCACTTGCAAATGATGTTGTTTGTCCCTTCCACATTGACCGTATAGATGATCGGATCGGGATTGGAAGCAACGGAAACGATACCGGCACAATGAATCACGCAGGTGTGTATTCCCGCGCCGTCAAAAAAGGCCTCAAGCGATTCTTTATCGAGAACATCGCCGGTGACGCGTTGAACCCCCTTTGGAAGCTGCTCCGCATACGGGTCGTTGGACAAAACCAACGCCCGAACCGGGATGCTGCAAGAAGCCAGTTTCTGAGATACAGCTCTGCCGAGGAATCCGGTTGCGCCTGTAATCAGATACCTGTCGTACATACGGATCCCGTTCATTGACCGATTGAGGAACACATTATGAAAGCTTGTAACGGAGTTCCTGTCATACATATGAATACCCCCCTTATAACTCATCCGGAAGCCATGCAGCATCCTTTGAGAGTTTTTTAATGAATGCCCGTCCGCAATCCCGGTCATTTTTCGCCTGATGGAACTTAAAAACCATCGACTCATCGTTCAGTTTTCCGATAATCTCTATCTTTCCTTTCGGATGCGACATGCAGTACTTGAAGCACTTTCCCTGACCGCTCTGCATCGCTTTTGCTCCCTCAACTATGTCATATCCTTCGGAAAACGGCACCTGGAAGATGTTCTTGACGCCGCTCACCGGGCGGCACTGGAATATGTAATACGGGACTATTCCGCAAGCGGTCAATTTTCTCAACAGCGTGCCCAGTACGCCGGGAGAATCGTTTACGCCTTTCAAAAGCACTGTCTGATTCTTTACAACGACCCCGCAATCAAGAAGGGCGCGTATGGCAGCGGTGGCTTCCGGCGTTATTTCTCTCGGATGATTGAATTGGGTAACAACATACAGCTGCTTCTTTCCGCTGTATTTTTTCAGACAGGCAAGCAGATCTTCATCCATATAAATCCGCATGGGGTACACTGCCGGCGATCTCGTTGCTATTCTGATGAGATCGAGATGCTTCATCCTTGAAAGAACATCAAGATAGTGCTTGATGATACATGTGGGAAGGGTAAACGCATCGCCGCCGCTGAGGATAACGTTGGTCAGCTCGGTGTGCTCGCGGATATAATTTACAACGGATTCAAGATTTCCGGCTATCTCCTCATCCGAACGCCCTACAAGCCGCTTGCGGAAGCAATGCCGACAGTACATGAAGCAACGATTTGTTGTCAGTATAAGGGCACTCTCTGTGTATTTGTGCTGGACACCCTGACACACAGTGTTAGACTCCTCATCGCTCGTATCAAACTCTCCGCTCATGTCCGTTTCAAGGAACGTGGGGATGCTCATTCTGCGGATCGGGTCGTCCGTGTCGCTCCAGTCAATAAGTGACAAATAGTATCTTGTGACGGACATCGGGAATTTTTCACACAGCGCCCGCATCTGCTGTGTCAGTCTGCGATCAAACCGGAGCTTCGCTTCAAGCTCTCCTATGTCGGTAATGTTTTCGATTAAATCTTTGCTCCATGTCATAATCTTGATTATCCTTTCTTTGTTTTTCGTTATATGAACAGCCGGGCAACGGTCAATTCGGCAAGAACCGATCACCATTGCCCGGCTGAGTGAGGGGGAAGCGAAATCACTTTTTGTTTTCCCGGAAGCCGCCTTTGAGTACACACACCGTGTTTTTCACGATTCAAAGGCAGCTTTTACGAGGCAAGGGGTTTTACGGTTCATACAGTCCCATTGCAATGCGCATTATGAGAACTGCGTCTGCGATCGTTATTTCTCCGTTCATGTCCACGTCTGCGAGAATGAGGCTTTCCCCTTCAAGCAAATATACACCCAACGCATGACGGGCGGCAAGGATCGCATCCGCGATCTGTACAATTCCGTTGCCGTCAACATCTCCGAGGATGCCGGTTACGGGGGGCTGACCGCTGTCGTAGGGGATGAACATTCCCGTCCATTGACTGCCGTGACCTATCGTTCCCTTGGATTCTGCCTGCATCGTCTGCAAATCAATCTTGAAAAGCAGGTTGGACGGATTCCATGTTTCCGAAAATGTTGCATACTGTGCCCAGTATATATGTCCGGTGGAATGATCCATAGTCATGGACTGATAGTCGTAGCTCTTTGCCGGAACGGTCATGAGTGTCTCGTACATTCCCGTGTCGAGATCAAGACTGCAAAGTTCCGATACGGAGAAGCCCATCGCCATGCAGTAAGCGTTGCCTTGCAGGTCTATTGCAAGTGTCTGCATTGTGTATGGGATGCCCTCCCCGTTGTTCATGTAAGGAAGCGGGATCCCTCCGCTCTCAAGATTCAGCATATTGCCGGTTTCAAGATCGACTTCGCATATGCACTGCGTCCCATCGCTGCTGTTTTGCAGGATGGCGAACATTTTGTTCCGACTGTAGTCATATTCCATATCGAGAACATTGAATCCACCGTTCTGTGCGAAATTGGTATCGAGAAAGTACTGCTGCGTTGTTTCCCCGGCGACCATATCGTCAAATCGCACCCTGAAAAAGTTATTATGCCCCGTATACCCGTAAATGTACCCGTCATGATAGGCAGCAGCAGCAACGAGGCTTGAATATCCGCTCCCCGTTTCGGCGGGCATACCGCAGTGCATAGTGACTTCTTCCGGAGTATCGGCGTTAAAGCTCGACCATGTATACCAGTTCGTATGGAACTCCGGATCGTTCGGTATGCGCTCCGAAACCCAGAAGCCGTATATGGTAGGCTCGTCCTCCTGTGCAGGGGGCGGCGTGGGCGTGGGCGGTTCGGGAGAAACCGGCGGCGTAGGCGTGGGCGGAATGGGAGTTGTACCGTCAAACTTAGCCGTAAGCATGGTAGCGGGGATATCGATGTCCGCGCCGAGGGGGAGCCGCAGACTCGAAGAAACAAGGGATTCACCCATATACCAGCCTCTGAACGTTCCGTTGGGGGTGGCCACGGCGGTTATCCTGTTTTCCCAATAGTTGTCGCTCACATATACACGCTCCCAGTCCACGCCCACATAGCCGTCGCCTTCGGAAAGGAGGGTTATGTCAAGGGAGAGCCCCGGTATAATGCACTTCCATTCGAGCGACATCAGTTTCGCATCATAACAGCGAAGCTTGTCTATGTTCGTGTTCTGTGAAAGATCCAATACGCTTATGTCGGTATTGTTGCAGAACAACCTTGCCAATGCAGGGTTGTTGGAAATATCCAGTTCGCTTATGTCGGTATTGTTGCAGAACAGATCCGTAAGGTTCTCGCATTTGCTTACGTCAATTGAAGTCAGATGCGTGTTTTCACAGCGAAGTTCCCGCAGCTGCGGATTTCGGCTGACATTGATCTGCGATATCCCGGTATTTCCGCAGAAAAGATACCAGAGATTTTCAAAGGGTGAAACGTCCAGTTCGGTAATGGGGTTTTGATAACAGTGGAACTGGCGCAGTTTCGGGAGATTAGACATTGAAACACTTGGCAGCATGTTTTCTTCACACCAGACAAGACGCAGCTCTGCACAGTTGCTTACGCTGAAATTTGTCAGCAGATTCTGCGCGACATTCAACTCATCGAGCAGCGGACAGTCACTTATGCTGACGGCTGTGATGGAGTTTCCCGCGCAGCCAAACGCACGCAGCTTTGAGAAGCCGGAAAGATTCAAGGTTCCGACAAGATTTCTGTTGGGGAAATCATAAGTGCTGAAGAAGATGTATTCGGCATGTATGAATCCCGTCGGTGCTATGTACCAAAAGATGCCTCCCCATGTTTCCGGGTCGTTGGGATCGTATGCGGAGCTCAGCTGCGTGCCGTTCTTTACGCCGGCTGAGTTGGTCTGCTCCATAAAAGCAAGGAGCTGATCGTATTCGTGCTCCACATATCCGTAGGGTGCACGGCTTTCCGCACGTTTGCCGTGTGCGGCGGTTGGGGCGATCATGAGCAGCATCATCGCTGCCAAAATCACTGAGATAATTCTTTTCATCGGTCGTCCTCCTGGGGTATTCTTTTTTATCCTAATGCTTCAAAGTCCCGACATATCGGTGACTTCTCCGCTTAATTTAACGAGGGCGTTTGATTCAACGGATTCTTCTCAAAGGGTTCCCGTTTCTCGCCTGACGGGAAAGCGGCAGTCGTTCTTCCTTAATATTACACATATTGCAGCCAAATCCTCTTCGCATTTTGAAAAGAAGAGGATTCATTTACCGGAATGCAGCTGCGTATTTCAAAGCGTTATCCGTCCCTCGTTCCGACAAATATGCTCTTCAACCGGTCGAAAGAGTTCTTTGTCGAAACGGACGTTAGGGACGGACAGCGTAACGGGATCAGAGCTATGGATATTGGAGGAGGGTGCGATTCCAAGAACAGCGTGCTCCTCTCCCGCAGACACTACGCATTGATAAAATTGCTGATAAGCCGCAGATATTGCCCAAAACCCTACACTTTTTTTCCTGCGCATTTTCTTCTCTGCTGCAAGCTCTCGCTGTCCGCAGATGTAAGAAATCCGGTGTTTTTGTAAAATCGGCTGTTTTCAAGCAACGAACTTCTTCTTTCCTCTTGTAAGAACCACCGGCAGGCTCATATGCGGCCGCAGAGCGTATATTATTTCGCTCGGCTGCATGAGGCGTTCGTGCAATAAGGATAGTCTGCACACAGCTCATGTTATAAGCATAATGCAAGATATTCAGGTAAATCTTCCCGCTGCTTGTATATACTATACGCGATTTGGGTGACCAAAGTCAATACACGCGAATTAATAGTTATGCAGTTTTAATTATATATTATTCACTTGCAAGTGAGACTTTCGTTACTCTTTCGCTGTAAGGGGGAGTCTTATTCGGTCAACAGTACGGGCAGCGACAGGAGGCAAATCAATCGTCATCGAAAATATCTTTTCTTTTTCGCATTTTTTTCTGTAAGGTTCCGCCTTTTCCGCAGTCCAATAGGTAAACAGGGGGAAAATCCCTAAATACCGGGGGTGATTTGTATGGCATACTTCGGGCTTTGTCGGATGAGCTGATCAACCGACAACGGCAAAAAAGGAGTTTTCGGCTCATTTACTGTCTTAGTATACAGCATATAAGGTGTGTTGAACAAAGAGCTGCATACCGCTGCTTGCACTCCGTGCTGCGCGCCCGGACTGCTTTCGCTCCCCGGCCGGGCAAAACGCTCCACAGGACCGTTTTGTTTCCCCCGGCTTCGAGTCCCGTACGACATAACCAAACACAGAGGCACCCAACGGGTGCCTCTGTGTTTGGTGCCGGTGGTGGGACTCGAACCCACACGGTATTGCTACCAACGGATTTTGAGTCCGTCACGTCTGCCAATTCCATCACACCGGCGAATATGTTCAAATTTTGTACACATATCAGTTTAACACATTTTTTAAACGGATTCAAGAGGGAGAATCACATTATATTAAAAATTTGATTCACTGTTTTCCTGCGGCGGCTGTGCGTCCGTTAAATTGATGCAGGGGTAAAAAAAACATTGCCGCAACCGGTCAACGATTGCGGCAATGCAGGCTCTATGCCCTGCACCGATTTTCCGAACGACTTTGCAAAAATGGAGTCAGGATGCAAAGGACAGAAAGGATGATGACAGTCTTTTGTTCGGAAATCGATGCAGGGTTGCTGAAAGGCTGTTACCGTTCGTGCCATGATAACGGCCGTCAGCAGCAAATCAGATAACAGCGCGGAGGATAAGCAGCGCGTCAATAAGCTCAACAACGCCGTTGCCGTTAAAATCGGCAGCCTCAAGCTGTTCGGGGGTCAGCTCCGCAAGGTCGCTGCAATAACGCATAACGAGCAGAGCATCTGCGGCGGTCACAATGCCGTCGCCGTCAACATCACCCACAAGGATTCCGCTTGCGGGTTCATATTGTGCAACAAGGACGGTGTTTGCCGTGATTCCGGTGAAGCTTCCGCTCCAGCCGATGAAATCATAGCCTTCACGCACGGGGTCGGCAGGTGCTTCCGCATCCATGCCGTAGCCGACTGTCTGAACACGGATCGTTGTGCCGTCCCAGTCAACGAAATAAACATTAAAGTAGTTATCGCTTGCGAACACAGCTTCAATCGTGTGGTTTGCAATAACGCAGTCGAAGGTGTATTCATTTGCGGCACCGACTGATTCGCCGTCAACAATGATATCCGCAACATGCCAGCCCTCATTCGGAGTAATCGTGTACGATGCAGAACCGAGAGAATCAACAGTGGTTGTGCCGTCGGGCGATATTGTTCCGCCGAGTCCTGCCGAAGCGGAGATGTCGTAGTTTTCGGCAACAACGTTGATCGTGCAGGTCATCTCCTTAAGGAAGCCGTTTGTAAGCTTCAGTGTGGTGCTGCCGATTTCGTTTGCGGTTATCGTTGCGGAGAAAATATCGCCATCGTTCGGGGTAACCGATGCAACGGACTCATCCTCAACACTCCATGTAAAGTCGAAATCCGTGAACAAATCCCAGATATCGGAATGTGCGCTGACGGTGTAAGTCTCGCCGGGGCGGAGATTTACAACACTGTCGGAAAGCTCGCCGGAGTTGTAGATTCCGGGGCGATCATCGCGCTCGATGCGAATAAACAAGCCGTTGCCCGCATAATCGCTTAGCATGCATTCAAGGAAGAGGAAACTGTTGATGTCGCTCAGATCGTCCGGACCGAGACCGAGCCTTGTCGTTCCGTTCACGGTACCGGGTTCAACGGAATTGTGGAACACTTTGCTTGAGCTGGCGCCGCTGACATATGCAGCCCTGCCGCAGTTCCAGTCCATGTACTGATTCTCGCTGTAGTCAATGACGATAGTGGGAACGTGGTAGTACTCTCCCGTGCCGACATAGTCGTCTTCCTCATCGCTCCATTCTTCATATTCCCATTCGTAGCTGACCATGGAAACATTCTTGATTGGGCTTTCAATATCGATCGTGAGCGGCATCTCCCACTTTTCGGTGCGCTCCCTGCCATTATAAGCCAGTTCCGCACAAAATGCAACAGTAAGTTTTGTGTTGTTGGGCAGGGGGTTGCCTTCAAGGTCGGTATAATCCCAGTCAAACTCCTCGTTATCATAGGCTCCGACGTAAAGTGCCTGACCCGCATTGTCATTATAATACGTCTTCGGCACAAAACCGAGATCCTTGCGGTAGTATTCAACGCCTGTTTCTGCATTCACAACGCTGTAATAAAAATTCTCAACATTGCGGTTCAATCCGATTACGATCGCATCGATCGCATCGCGGATGCTGTCCCCGTTGGGAGAGATCGCGTTGCGGTTTGCAACATAGCGCATCGTGCCGAGTTCCTCCGTGGGGTAAATGCTGTTGTTCGGCCAAGCCATGCTTGTTCCGAGACCGATATAGTCATCGTAATTTGCATCATAGGTGTATACGCCGTTGACAACATGGGTTGCATCGCATTCACCGGTTTCAATTTCGGTGAAATCATAGTAGCTGCTCTGCTCAATTGCGGGCAGTGCAAGCCAGTCGCCGTAAAATGCAAGGAACGGAGCGGAAAGATCAACGCCGTTCTCCTCACCTGCGGTGAGAGTCACGAAACCTTCAACATATATGCCGTTCGGGAAGTACTTTTCGATATAAGCGATATCTTCCTCGGTGAGCGTAATCGTTACGGAAACTTCGGTTGAACCGCCCGCAGGAACCGTAATCGCGCCGTTGCCCGCAATTTCGGAATTCAGCATGTGCGGGGTCTGAGTCATGAGATAACGGCGGGTGCCGTCCGCATTGATTCGGCCCGTCTCCGCACTTTCCGTCTGAACGGAAGCATCAACAGTATAGGTTTTGTCCGCATCGGTCATGTTCACAACGGTGAAATTAAGGTTGTAAACACCTGTTTTCTGCGGGTCATCGCCGAGTTCAAGCTTTGCCCTGCCGCATTCGGTGGTGATATAGGCACCGGCGGTCATTGCTGCACGGATGTTCTCAAAGCCCGCGCCCTGATAACGGGGGGAATAGGTAAGTCCGTCGGGATTGAGCACCGGAGTTGCGGCACTCATGAGCAGGTTGTTCACAATTTCCGGAAGTTCCGCCGCAGGAATATCGAAATTATTCATCAGATACTGACGAACAAGCAGTGCGCTGCCCGCCGTCATCGGAGCGGACATTGACGTGCCGCTTGAAAGTGCGTATGCGCCGCTGCCGTTATATGCGGAGAAAACATTGCCGCCGATGGCCGTTATCTCGGGCTTGATGGTCAGTCCGCCGGTTGTGCCCCAGCTTGAGAATGAGGACATGTAACCGCCCTGATCGTCAATATCCCAATAGGGGTTGATATGAATCGTCGCCGGGTGGGACGGTTCAAGAGCTTTGGTCAGCGAATCGTATTTGTATGCCGCAACGGGATAGGTCCAATCCTCTCTCGTTGTGTCAACAAAGGTGGTTTCTCTTGAAGAGTCAAAGATAAACAGTGCAGCCGCACCCGCCTCGCGTGCAAACGCCGCATGTTCATCGATCGTCAGTTCGGAGTTATAATCAACAAACAGAAGCTTGCCGGAAACATCGGAAAGATCCGCATTGTCGATGGTGGTATGAAAAATGCTGTACTCGTAGCTGTGTCCGCCGATGCGGGTTGCAACTTTGTACTCATAATCCGCCTTGTCGTCGTAGCGGGATTTCCATGAGCCGCCGTATTCGGGATATGCATCATCGAACAGCAGCGCATCCTGAGTCTGAATCGCAACGAAGTATTCGGGGTTGTTAAGACTTGCAACCGTCAGAACGGAATTGAAGCTTCCGGGCATGCCGACCATGCCGATATCGGGATTATCCGTAAGGCCGAGATCCGCTTCCCAAAGGCTGTGATAAGTGGAAGAGGCGGAGTTGCCCGCGGAAGCAACAACATTGATGCCGTTGGCAAGTGCCGCATCAAAAACTTCTGTATAGTCCTCGTAATACACGGGACCGCCGACAGCACCGAGACTGAGGTTTATCGCATCCGCACCGAGAACGATCGCATCCTCCATTGCGGCTGCAACGCTGCCGAGAGTTGCGGAAGCATCGCGATTGCTGAACACCTTGAGCGGCAGGATCTGCGCCTTGGGTGCAACGCCGAGTGAGGTCAGTCCGAAGCTTGTACCCGCGCTTTCGACCGCCTGCCCCGCTGCGATGCCCGCAACATGCGTGCCGTGTGCGGAAGCCTGTCCGCCGTGGTTAACATCGCAGTCCTTATCCGCATAGTCAAATGCGAACGGAATCTTGTCGTTGATATAAACCTGTTCCGCAGTCGTTCCGGGACGAAGCGCAAGCATGTTCATATCCGGATTTTCGGCGATTATGCGGCTGATGTCCTCCTGCGTCAGTTTGACTGTTTCAAGCCCGGGGGCAAAGCACTCGTTATCGGTATCGATGCCTGTATCGATAATTGCAATAACCATGCCGCTGCCGTCAATGCCGAGATCCCATGCGTAGCGGGATTCAATAACATCGTTCGCAATCGTCATCTTTGTGTCGCCGGGACGAACGATTTCATAGCTTTCCGTGGGAATTTCGAACACGGGCATGTATTCAACGCTTTCAACGCCCGCAACCGCCGCAATGCGCGAAACCTCGTTGAAAGGTACGCTTGCCGCAAAGCCGTTGCAGAGCAGGGTGAAATCATATTCAAAAGAGATTGCCGAAGCGGCGCACTCAATGCGCTTTTTAATGATTTCGTGTTCCGCTGCAAGCTTTTCGCGTGCGGCGGACTGCTGTTTGGTAAGTCCTTCGCCGAGAACCGCGCCGCCGTTTTCGAGCACGGCATCGCCGGAAAGTTTGATAATGACGTCAATCATGCCTTCATCATCAATTTTGTACCTTTCAACAAGGGTTCGTTCGGGTTTTTTCGTTTCTTTGCCGAGCATGCGGTTGAGTGCTGCAACAACCGTTGCCTGGGAATACATTGAAACGGTGTAGGTCTCGCCGTTTTCATCGGTCAATGTCTGAACATTGTCGGGCGTGATGCCGTCGAAAACAGCTTCGTCAATCGTGTTCCCGCTCTTCTGACGCATAATCCAGCTTTCGCTTTCAAAGCAATAGCTTGAGTCGTCATCAAAACGCAGTTCCTCGCCTGCATCGGCGTGGTACCATGTTGCGCCCGCCGCATCAACAACGGACTTTTCGGGCTTTTGTGTTCCTTCCGCCGCAAGCTTCGAAAGCCCCGTCGCGGAAGCTGCGGCCAATGTCATCATAACCGCGAGCACAAGTGCCGCCAAACGTTTGAGTTTCATGTTTATCCTCCTTCTCCAACCACAGTTATAGGATTGGTATCCTATGCATTGTACAATGCCCAACAATATCTTGTCAACAGGAAATTCTGTACTTGACATATTTTTTTAAATGCATTAGAATAAAAGAGTATAAAACAAAAATACGAAAGGTTGGTCTCCCGTATGATAAACATCAATCCCCTCTTTGAAGCTCTTCAATACTTCCACCGCAGAGCCGAAGGTCGTCTCGTTCGCATCGAACTCGACAGATTGTGCACAAGATTTCCTTCAAAAACAAACGAATTTTTAAGGCTCCTCTCCCCGGTTGCAGACCTTCAGGATCGCCTTGACTACCTTGTTCGTGTGGGCAAGCGCGAGCTTAGTCAGCTGTTGACTCCTGTTTGCAGCAGTCCCACACCCTTCGCATGCAGCAACAGCATTATGTACATGATGGTCTTCCCCGCAATTCGCGACGGTATTGATCCGGAGAATTTCACCGAATATATTTATTCAAAAACCGATGAAGACATCATGGTTGACATTCTGAGCGTTCTTGAATCCCCCGGCACCGCAACCGTGACCGAGGAGATCACTTCCGATGTCTTCTATGAGCGGCTTGAAAACACCGGCCTTGATGAGCAGGCCCGACTCGGCGTAATGAAGCTCCTGTTCAAATACAAGAGCTATTCCGAACGCGTATCCCTGCTTATTGACGGGTTCCTCAATGCAATGCGCCGTGAACGCGAAAACGTTGCATCAATCTGCTCCGCATTTTCCAAACGCTATCCCGAAGGCAGCGGCGTCCTCAAAAAGGTTAACGACTGCTACGGAATGGGACTTCCCGACGATATCGAAATGACTCCCTACTGCTCCATCTTCATGTATGACCATATTGCTGCTTTCGTCAAGCAGTATCAGGACGATACCGGAAAGGACAGCGGCATGGTTCTCATGGGCATCGGTTATGACCTTGTTTCAAGCGTTCGCGACATTATCTCTTCCCCCGAGGAACTCGCAATGCTGTTCAAAGCCCTTTCCGAGCCGAGCCGTTTGGACATTATCAATCTGCTTCGCGAAAGCCCCGCCTACGGACAGGAGCTTTCCGAAAAGACCGCGCTGCACCCCACCACCATTTCCCATCATATGGCACGCCTTGTTGCGGCAAACCTTGTGGAATGCGATCTGCGCACCGCAAAAACCTATTACACGCTCAACAAAGAATATGTAATCGATATTCTTGACAGGCTCAGGGCTGTGTTCTCCGAGTGCGATGATTCAAAGGACGAAAAATAACGGTTCCTTCAGCCGTCGGTTGAGTTAACGTTTCGTGTTTTGTGAAAAAGGCTGTTAAACAAACCGTTTTCGCAAAAGCGACTTTCCGAGACTCTTCCCGTAAGAATAACAAAAGGGCTGTTGCATTAGTCCCCAAAACAAAACCGGGCAACCCAAGAAGGGTTGCCCGGTTTGTTGCTTTCGTGTATAATTAAATTGCTCAAAAACCAACAGAAAGTGAGCTAATTGTACAATGAAAACGAGCAAAAATCAAGTAGTCATGCCGATAAACGTTGCAACAATGATTGACGAAAACGATCCAGTATTTAAAATGGTAGAGATGCTGGAAAAATTGGATTACAGAAAATTGCATTCCAGTTATCGCAGTCGACTTGCTGACGGACGATTTGGAAAAGCACTGTTTGAACTGAAAACAGCCTGAAATAACCTTCCGAGAACAACAAAACTTGAGCAGGTCTGTTTGCCGTACACAAAAATCACACTTTCTGCATGAGCCAGCTTCGCTTGAGCCGAAAAATGTAATGTTCGGCACTCCACGGATTGCCCTCCTAAAAAAAGGAAAGGTGCTGCTGCAAATATGACTTGATTTTGCAACAGCACCTTTTCTATGTTATACTGGCAAATATCATATTGTGACTTATAATCCGTTGATTCAAAGTCGACAGTAGGAATATAATATTTATGTAGGTGAGGTGATTTGCCATGATAAAGCAAAAGGTCGGGAGTAGAATCCGCGAATTGAGAACAGCAGCCGGATTAAGTCAAGAAAAATTGGCTTTAGCTGCGGACATAGATAGAACTTATATTGCAAGTGTAGAGAACGGTAAAAGAAATATATCCATAGTCAATCTTGAAAAAATCGTTAAGGCGTTGGATTGCACATTTGCAATATTCTTTCAAGATTTATAAGAGAGGAAGAAAGTGTTATGGACTATATCGTAAACGACAGAAATGCCGTTCTTATTGAGGGTGAAAAAATCATTAGCAACGAAAATTTGATTGAAGCTATCAATTTCTGTAATAATGCAATCCGCACACTGGACGGACAGACAAAACAATTCGATATAAACATTTTTGAAGTGCTAGGAATGCGCAATCTTAGCGGAATGGTAGGCGAATACTTCGCAAAAAGTGTTGAACGCTTTTCTGATGGGAATCTGCATTCCAATTTACATCAAGACGGCTATCCCGACCTATTGAGGACAAACACAATCCAGCGCCTTAAATATTATCAATCCCTTTATACCGAAATAGCAGGGAAGAAATACCCTAAAGATAAGGCCTTATTTAGTCCGTTCAAATATGGCGGCGTAGAAGTAAAAGCCACCTGTGGTAGTACCCCTTCTGCATCCGTAACACCAAAACCGCTTATAGGCGAACAAAGGATTGATAAACTTACTTCTTTTGACTGGAAAGCCCACCACAGGGAAACAAACAACTTGCTTTCTATCTTTTGGGATTTTATAGATGAGGTTCCTACCATTGCGGCGTGTTTCTATTGTAACGATCTTACTATTGATGATTGGGGTAAAATTGTACAGCCAAAATTAGATGGCGGCAGGACAACAAGCGTTTCTATTATGACTTCAGCTGGTGTGAAAAAAATGTGTCAAGGCTGGATCGCAGTTATAGATTCAGAACCATACATAGAAGCCCTTGCAGGCAGAAAATGGATAGGTCATAGAGTAAAATAATTAGGGGGCAAAAGCCCCCTTTTTTTGTTATAATGAGAGTTCGAGAATATATGCGCAAATCAAGTCAATAACCCGCGGTGGAACACTTTCTCCTATAGTATCTCTTATTAGGCCATCTCCACAAGTTTTTCCATTGACGCAGAATGAATACTCATAATCAGCAATTGATTGTAATACCAATCCTTCATAAAGCGACAGAACCCGACTTTGACTTGGATGTATTTTATTATCCGAACAAGCATACTGGAAATTTTGCGTCAATGTGCTTGCTGGTTCATCCCATTTCATGCGCTTATATGCGCTGACAAAGCCTTTCATTAGTCGTTTTTCGCCTGTTTTCTTATCTTCAACCCACGGACGTGGCAATAGAGAACCACATTTTTCACAGTACAAAGGCGTATCTGTATGTGATTTATTTATTCCGTCTTTGTCATGTGAAGCCCCATGCGTTTTGTTTCCTTGATAACCACAGTCAGGATTTACACATTGATTATTAAACGCGGTATCACCCTCTTGAGTGTTATCTACCCAGAACAGCTTTTTTTCATCAAGTAGCGGGACTTTGTGCAAACCGTTATAACCATCAACCTTGTTTTTTCCTTTTTCTGCTCGCAATGATGGAAGTTCTCCTATAGCCTCTCTTAAAGTAACCCAATGATGAGTAAAAAAAGTATCTTCCATAGAGTGTGTATAATCCGGCAATAATCTTCCCTTACTTGAAAAGACTTTTTTTGCTCTATCATTATCACTCCGAGAAAGTACGGTAATCAAACGTTTCCTATGTTGGGGAACTCCATAATCCGCTACATCAATGACAGTAGGCTCACCGAAATAATCGTCCCCCAATATATGTTTAATATAGTCTATGATGTTAATAAGTTCATTATCCTCATCATATATAAGAGTGTTTGTCATATTAGCGACATTTTCGAGAATAACCCATTCTGGGCGCAAAGCTGCAATAATATCAAGAGCTGGAATTATTAGCCTGTTCCGCTCGTCCATTTTTGGACGTAGCCCTTTTCTGTAATCATTAAGCATCTTGCCCATTCCGTTTGAGGACATTCCTTGACAGGGCGGCGTTGCCAAAATTAAAAACGGTGATTCTGTATATGTAGCTTTGTAATATTCTGTAATTTCATCTTTCAACGACCATATATCGCCCTGGAAGCATTTTGCGCTCGGGTAGTTATTGTGGAATAGCTTCATTCGATCTTCCAACAGTTCACAGCCTATGACAGTATCTATGCCGTTGGCTTTTAACCCCAAATCGCCAATTCCTGACGAAGAAAAAAGACTTATTGCATTCCGCGTCATGTTGGCTCTCCTTTCCTTGCTGACTATAAGTAACATTATAATCATGTATCTGCTTTCTGTCAAGAGTGGCGAACGCTCATTCAAAAATAATCGAATTTCCCTTTCTATCTTTTAGTATCTGCTCACAGATTTAAGCGATAAATAAGCGACAAGCTACAAATTGCAGTGTTACGAAAGTACTCAAAACCACAAGATATACCGTAAAACAGCAAGAAACGGGGCTGTTGCATTAGTCCCCAAAACAAAACCGGGCAACTCAAGAATGGTTGTCCGGTTTGCTGCTTTCGTGTATAATTAAATTGCTCAAAAACGAACAGAAAGCGAGCTGATTATACAATGAAAACGAGCAAAAATCAAGTAGTCATGCCAATAAATGTTGCAACAATGATTGACGAAAAAGATCCTGTATTTAAAATGGCCGAGATTCTCGAAAAATTAGATTACAGAAAACTGCATTCCAGTTGTCGCAGGCGGCTTGCTGACGGACGATTCGGGAAAGCACTGTTTGAACCGAAAACAGCCTGAAATAACCTTCCGAGAACAACAAAACTTGAGCAGGTCTGTTTGCCGTACACAAAAATCACACTTTCTGCATGAGCCAGCTTCGCTTGAGCCGAAAAATGTAATGGCACTCCACGGATTGCCCTCCTTAAAAAAGAAAGGTACTGCTGCAAATATGACTTGATTTTGCAACAGCCCCTTTTTTCGTTATAAACGGATTCGCAGCCGTTGTTAATCGCCTGCATCTTCCGCAGCAGTTTTTTCCTTATTGTTCACAGCTTCATGTTGTTCACAGCTTCTGCACAGCTTCATACCGGTGAAAAGCGCACACGCCGCGGCGGCAAATGCCGGCGGATTGAACGCATTGATGATTCCGCTTTTGTAAACGGACGGATGCCGCTGCCCCATTGCCACAATCGCCGTAAGCAGAACAATCGCGCACGCCGCCGAAGCAAGCCCGAGACCGAACAGCAGATATTCCGCCCCCTGCAGCCGTATTTCCGCCCTGCCGCCGTTCGGCTCCGCAGAAAGCTGACTTCGAACATTTCCGAACATGCGGAACAAAAAGCATTCAAGTGTGCACAGCGCAGCATCTATCCCGCCCGCAGTAATTATTATCGCCGCAATGCGCATCGGAGTAAACACGGGCGGAGGCGTTGCAATGATGTTAAGTACGGTTTTGCGAAAAACGATTATATCTTGCTCCAGTTCCGCCGCACAGACGACAAGCAGGCACAGCGTCACGGCTGCGGCAATTCCGATGACAACCTGCACCGCAAGCGTCATTCGAAGCAGCGGAATTCCCGAACCCTCCGCAAGCTGTCCCCGCCGTGCATCGCAATGCACCGCCGCAAATGCCGCTGCCGCCGCAATCGGCAAAATGCATTCAAGTATGCAGTAAATTCCCGCCGTGACTCTGAAAGTATATATCAGGTCGGAAGTCAGCTCCGCAAATCGCTGCATTTCCTCTCCGGAATAAATCGGAAGCGCATCCCGAACGCGCTTAAGCAAATCGGAATAAACGGCATACATGTTCACTGCATGGAACACCGCCCAGGCACAGCAGCACAGCACAATTGCAAGAAAACGTTTTGAGCCTATCGCCTGCGCAATGCGCTCGACCGTCGCCGTTTTCTTTCTTTTCGGTGCTGTTTGTCCTTTCCCGATTTTTTCGGTTCGTTCGGTTTTCTTTTCTTTCACGTTTATCATATCGGTTTTCGCCTCGATATTTTTTGAGTTTCCCGCCCTTCATGCGTAAACTCCCGCATTCTTTAATTATACAATATACGCGCTTTTCCGACAATCCTCTCCGGCAGATATATTGTTTTTGTTCCGCCGTTGCATTTCTCCGCAGTCTCATGTATAATTATTTCAAACGCAGTCGGCATTCCGACAGACTAAAGCACGGCCGAATCACCCGCACGGGCTTCGCCGTGTACACGGAGGAAAACACAATGTATGATTTGCACACACACTCCCGCTGTTCCGACGGAAGCGAATCCCCGGAACATGTTGCCGAGCTTGCAAAAGCCGCCGGAATTGAGCTGCTCGCGTTGACTGACCACGATTGTGTGCGCGGAGTTCCCGCCGCGCTGTCCCGTGCCGCACAGCTTGGGCTTCGGATGCTTCCCGGAGTTGAGGCCGAAGCGGACTATGCCGACACGCTTCACATTCTCGGCATCGGGCAGGATATCAACGCGCCGTGTTTTCAAAAACTGCTTGCGGAACAAACCGCTCTTCGCGAGGAGCGCAACCGTCTGCTTGAAATCAAGCTGCGTAAAATGGGCATGGATGTTTCGGATTATCTTATCCGCAGCGAATCCACGACCCGCGCCAACTATGCTGCCGCGCTCACCGCAGCAGGCCACGCCGAAAACACAGCCGATGCCTTCCGCCGCATACTGAACAGAGACGCTCTTGCGGATATAAAGCAAAAACACCCCTCTCCGCAGGCTGTCATCGATGCCGTTACGGGCGCGGGCGGAGCTGCAATACTTGCCCACCCGATGCTGATGAAAAAATGCGATCCGCATGAGCTTGTCCGCGACCTTGCCGACAAGGGAATATGGGGTATTGAAGCTTTTTACGGTGCCGCAACGGAAGGTGAAACGCGGCTTTTCTCTTCCCTTTCCCGTGAATTCGGACTGTTTGCAACCTGCGGAAGCGATTTTCACGGAAAAAGCCGTCCGAACGCACCTATCGGAAGCGGCTGGCGCAGCTGTGCGCAGCTCGAGGCCGCGCTTTCGGAGCTTTGCAGGCGGTTCTTCCGAACCTGAGCCTCCGTACTTTCGGACATCGGGATACACCGTGCATTCTGCATTATAATTCAATATTAACAACCGAATTCAAAACTCCCGCCTGTTTTGCGGATTCGATTCCGTTTGCAAAATCACCGACACGGGAGCTGACATGAGCGTCACTGCCGATGATAAGCCCCGCGCCGTGTTCGTGTATCGTTTTTATCTCCTCCGGGGTCAGGCTTACATGCGAGGAGTTTATTTCCAGCAAAATGCCAAGCTGCCTTGCACAGTCCGCAAGATACGGAATGTCCAGAGTCAAATAAAGGTTCGGGTGCGAAATAATATCTGCATGACCCTTTTCCGCCGCCGCCATGAGCGATTCGGTGTTGCGCCGCGGAGTCGATTTCCCGCCGAAACTTTCGAAAAGGATATGCCGCGCAAATCTGTTCACCGGCGGGATCCCCTTGTGGTACCCAAGAATAATGACATCATATTCGCTGCGTTCCTTCGGGATATCGCTTTCACCGAAATTCATCACGTTGCATTCCAAGCCGCGCAGCACGCGGATACGTCCGTCAAACTCCCGACGCAGTTCCGCAAGCTCCGCGTTCAGCCGCTCCAGTTTTTTCCCGCGGACACCGTAATACATGTTGCCGCCCGCATGTTCGCTGACCGCAACCGCCTCAAGTCCGAGCTCCAACGCCCGAAGCACATTGTCGCGCGGGCCGTTTTTGCCGTGGCTGTAATATGTATGTGTATGCAGATCCTCAATGATTCTCATTTTGTTTATATTCCCTTTCAGCTGTTCACTGCATTCTTCCCCGGTATGCGTTCTCCGGAATTTTTCCCGCATATCGCGCCGTGAGCGCGAGTAAAGCTTCCGTAAACGCAACAAGCGATGCCGATGTTGCATAGCCCAAAAGTCCGCGAATATCGCTTTCGCATGTTGTGCAAATGCTGCAATCCGCTTCACTCTCCGCCGAAATGCAAGGCTCATTGCAAACAAAAACAGTGTACGCACCACCCTTTTTTGCCGTTCGAATGCATTCCGTCAGTTGCTGCGCGCTTTCCCTGCTTCCTTCGGAACGGATGCAGAACAGAGTGTCTCCTTCACCGAGCAGCGCGGAATATGCCGCCTGGGTTTCGGGTTTTTGCGGGCAAACCGCACGGATTCCGAGTTCGACAAGTGCGCTGCCCGCACTTTCGGCAATCCCCGCCGCTGCTCCCGCACCGCACAGCAGCACACACCCCGTGCTCGTCACAAGCCGTTTGGCAAGTGCGCAAATTCTTTCCTCATCCGCAGCCTTAAGTGCTGCCTCGACCGAACGCATCTGGCCGAGCATCAATTTGCTGAAAAACTCGCCGTCATCATCGCCTGATGCAACCGGTTTGTTTTTGGTAAAACTTCCGGCAAGCGCAATTCGCAGCTCCGTAAAACCGCTGTAGCCCGCCCGCCGTACAAGCCGCGTCACGGTCGGCATACTGACCCCCGCCCGCGCCGCAATCTGCTTTATCGAAAGATGCGGAACCGCATCCGGATCGGAAAGGATAAAGTCCGCCGCCTGTCGCTCCGCAGGTGAAAGCGATGGGTACGCCGCAATGATTTTTGTCCTCGCCGGCATGTTTTGCACCTCCTTAAACACTTTTGTGTCCTTTGTCCAATATTCTACCATTTCTTTTTCTATTTTCAAGAGGAACCCGATTTTTCTCCTCAAAAGCAGAAAATTGCACCCCGGGCTGCCGTCTTCTTCGGCTGCCATCCGAAAAACATCAGTACCCGGCGCCGTTTCCAAGATATATTTCATCCCGCCCGCATAAAGTGATTGACTCTTTTTCAAAAATAAGATAGAATAATTGTTGGTAAATGTCTCCGTAGCTCAGCAGGATAGAGCGTCCGCCTCCTAAGCGGAAGGTCGCGCGTTCGAATCGCGCCGGGGATGCCAAAACAGCCGTCATGCGACGGCTGTTTCGTTTATTACGGCATATTTTTTCTTCAGTTTTTCTGTCAAGCTGATTTTCATGCTGTTGAAACAGCTTTCCCAAATCTCCCCTCACCCCAAGGCGACATCGTCACGCAGCATCGCTTTTTGTTCGGGCGAAATCTTTCCGTCTGCGCTGCATGTCCCGCACTTGAAAAGAAAAAGGGCAAGATCATCCTTCAGCATCGGAACTTCCGGGTACTTTTCCGCAAGCCTTTTGCTGATTTCAAGATCCTTTGCATAATACCCTTCCGCAGCTTTATAATCATTCCGTGCTTTCGCAATACCGCCGAGATTGTTATACGAAACGCTTAGGTCGCGCTGCATTTGCGGGTCTTCCGGGTACTTTTCCGCAAGCCTTTTGCTGATTTCAAGAGCCTTTGCATAATACCCTTCCGCCGCTGTATAATCGTTCCGTGCTTTCGCAATACTGCCGAGTCTTTCATATGAAACGCTCAGGCCGCGCTGTTCCCTGCGGGTCAAATTCGGCTTATTCTTCGTCGTCCGTTTCGCCGCTTTGGATCAGCTCATCCGCTTCTTCGATGGCTTTGGTCAGCTTTCGATCGGTTTTTTCCATGATTTCAAACATTCTGATCAGCATTCTCATCTCGCGATACGCTCTGATTTTTTCGCGCAGCTGCGCAAAAAATCCGGGTTTCTTCTGTTCCATATTCTTTCCTCCTTATTCACTGCATTGATTCAATCGGTTTTGAGCACTCTCTCTTCTCTCCGCATACAATTCATATCCCGTTTGTTTGTAAAGCTCCTCCCAAATCGCGGCAGCGCTGCGCAGCATCGCTTTTTGTTCGGATGAAAGTTTCCCGTCCGCGCTGCATGTCCCGCACTTGAAAAGAGAAAGGGCAAGATCGTCCTTCAGCATCGGAACTTCCGGAAAGTTTTCCGCAAGCCTTTCACAGATTTCAAGTGCTTTTGCGTAATGCCTTTCCGCCGTTCTATAATCGTTCAGGGCTTCCGCAATATCGCCGAGTCTTTCATATGAAAGACTCAGGTCGCTCTGCAAGTTCGGGTCATCCGGGTACTTTTCCGCAAGTTTTTCACAGATTTCAAGAGTCTTTGCATAATACCCTTCCGCAGCGTTATAATCATTCAGGGCTTCCGCAATATCGCCGAGTTTATTATACGAAACGCTCAGGTCGCACTGCATTTTCGGGTCTTCCGGGTACTTTTCCGCAAGCCTTTCGCCGATTTCAAGAGCCTTTGCATAATACCCTTCCGCAGCGTTATAATCGTTCAGGGCTTCCGCAATACCGCCGAGTTTATTATACGAAGCGCTCAGGTCGCGCTGCATTTGCGGGTCTTCCGGATACTTTTCCGCAAGCTTTTCCCTGATCTCAAGAGCCTTTGAATAATACACTTCCGCAGCTTTATAATCATTCCGTGCTTCCGCAATATCGCCGAGTTTATTATACGAAACGCTAAGGTCGCGCTGCAAGTTCGGGTCATCCGGGTACTTTTCCGCAAGTTTTTCGCTGATTTCAAGAGCCTTTGCATAATACCCTTCCGCCGCTTTATAATCATTCCGTGCTTTCGCAATGTCGCCGAGTTTATTATACGAAACGCTAAGGTCGCGCTGCAAGTTCGGGTCATCCGGGTACTTTTCCGCAAGCTTTTCCCTGATTTCAAGAGCCTTTGAATAATACCCTTCCGCAGCTTTATAGTCGTTCCGTGTTTCCGCAATATCGCCGAGTCTTTCATATGAAACGCTCAGGTCGCGCTGCATTTGCGGGTCTTCCGGGTACTTTTCCGCAAGCTTTTCGCTGATTTCAAGAGCCTTTGCATAATACCCTTCCGCCGCTTTATAATCGTTCCGTGCTTTCGCAACATCACCGAGTTTATTATACGAAACGCTAAGGTCGCGCTGCATCTTCGGGTCATCCGGGTAATTTTCCGCGAGCCTTTCGCTGATTTCAAGAGCCTTTGCATAATACCCTTCAGCCGCTTTATAATCATTCCGTGCTTTCGCAACATCACCGAGTTTATTATACGAAATGCTCAGGTCGCGCTGCAAGTTCGGGTCATCCGGATACTTTTCCGCAAGCCTTTCGTCGATTTCAAGAGCCTTTGCATAATATCCTTCCGCAGCGTTATAATCGTTCCGGGCTTCCGCAATACCGCCGAGTCTTTCATATGAAACGCTCAGGTCGCGCTGCATTTTCGGGTCATCCGGGTACTTTTCCGCAAGCTTTTCGCCGATTTCAAGAGCCTTTGCATAATATCCTTCCGCAGCGTTATAATCGTTCCGGGCTTCCGCAATACCGCCGAGTCTTTCATATGAAACGCTCAGGTCGCGCTGCATTTTCGGGTCATCCGGGTACTTTTCCGCAAGCCTTTCGCCGATTTCAAGAGCCTTTGCATGATACCCTTCCGCAGCGTTATAATCATTCCGTGCTTTCGCAATATCGCCGAGATTATTATACGAAACGCTCAGGTCGCGCTGCAAGTTCGGGTCTTCCGGGTACTTTTCCGCAAATTTTTCTGAAATTCTCAGCGCCGCATTTGCAGCGACTTCCGCTGCGGTATAATCGAGCATATCTACCAGCGCATCGCAAGCATAAATATTGCCCCAAACGGCTTCATGCGCCTGATCCGGATCACCGCTGTTTTCGCATTTCTCCTTAAATATCCGTGCATATTCAAGATAGAGCTCCGCCGCTCTTTCATGCTGCCGGTCATCCGCATAGGCTTTTGCGAGTTTTTTCAGTGCAGAGGTGTATTCCGAAGAATCCGTGAGCTGTTCGTATTCCTTCTTCATTCCCGCACTGCGCAGCAGGCGTGAAGCGTTTGCAAGCTCATATGTATCCATTTCATCCGCGCCCTGTTCAAAGGCTTTGAAGCAGGCGGCGGCAAGACTCCGTATGCCGTCCTCTTTCGGCGCATAGAACGCAGCGGAAGCCTTGCTGTCGTTCAGCCAATCGGTGAAGGATTTGTGGAAAAGGCGGATGAAGCCGCCGCTGAGGTCGAGCATCGTTTCCAGCGGGCGCAGAAAATCCTCCAGCCGGGCGTTCGTCCAGCCCTGCATCTTTTGCAGCGTTTTGAGCGGAAGAGCATAGGGGGAGGCGGCGACCATTGAAAGCGGTTCGCGCACGAACGCATTGTATTTTTCGACACTGCCGGAAGCATCCGGTTCCCCGAATTTGCGCAGGAAGGTTTTGAGCAGCAAGGCATTGAGCCCCTTCGGAAAGGTCATGCCTTCGAGCGGCTCCCCTTTTTCGAGCGACTCGCGCAGCTGCGGCAGGATCGTGAAGGCATAGTAGAAGATTCCGCTGCTTGCCTCAACAAGGCGGTTCATAAAAATGTCGCAGCCGGTACGGTCTTTCAACAGGTCTTCGAGATTTTCTTCATAGTATTGACGGATATCGGCATCGTTCATTTCGGCATAATCATCAAGATTCAGCTCCGTGCAGCTGAATTCGGCGGAAGGCGCCAGCTGCCGCCTGAGCATGCGTTCGGGTCTTGCGGTGATAAGTATGCGGATATAAGGTTTCAACTTGTCATGATAGCTGCGGATAAACTCGGCAAGCGCACCGCTCTTTGCTTCGTCCAATCCGTCAATGATGATGAGCTTTGCAGAGCGTTCACCGTCTATAACCCTGCTGAGCGGGGTTGCGATAAGGGTGTTGAACCTGTCGTGTCCCGTTTTTGCCAATGTGTTTTTATCCGTTAAAATATGCATCAGCTGCCGGCGATAATCCGGCAGTCTCAGGGCGATAAGGTAGGCAAGGCGATCGGTGATTTTGTCCGTTTGGCTGTATTCCTCGCTTCGGCTGTCGCAGGCGAGTGCAGCGATGACGTTCGGGTTTGCAAATTGGAAATGTGCCGAAAAAAGTGATTTGCCCGCGCCCGGGTCGGCATAAAGGGTCATAACGCGCGAACCGTTTTTGTCGTTCAGCCAAGTGTTGATTCGATCTTCAAGCCAGCCGCGCCCCGTCATTTTGAACTTCAGCAGTTCGTCAATGCGGGTCATTTCGTCAACGGCGGAAATTCCGAGGGATTCCTTCAGTTTTTTCACTTCATGATTGAAACGCAGCGTTTCCGGATCTCTCAAAATGCCAATCAATTCGTCCGCAGCATCGTTCAGAAAGCGTTCGAATTCCGCTTTGCCTTCATCCCGCTTCTTTTTCCAATCCGAAAGGTCGATCCACTGCCGCTCGGTAAACTCTGCGGGAGGGTTCAGTGTGCGTTCGCCTTCAAGCAAAACGCAGCTTATGATCCCGTAGCGGCTGCCGACGGCGATTCCGAGTTCATCTCTGCAAACACCGGGGTCGCGCAACGCCTTTCGGGACATGAAACCCACAAAACGATCGCTTTCGACAATGCCGCCTGTTATGAGCTCGCGCCAATCCTTATTCCTCGGAATGGAATAGGTATCCAGCCAGATTTTGATTTTTCCGCCTGATTTTTCCTCAATGAGCTGTTTCAGCCTGTCAACAACGACTGCACCGTTTTCTGAATTCTTATCGTCATGCGCATAGCTGAAGAAAACATTAATTTCCTCCGTCATCCTTTCACGTTCGTCGGGATCAAATGATTCGCCGCAATTCTGACATTCCCATATGTGATGAAATTTTCGATAAATGACATCTTCCGAACCGCAATATATGCATTTCATATCGGGATCTCCTTTCGTTTATGCCGTAAGTGATTATTCGTGGATTATCAAACTATTGACAAAGTGCGCACGCACTGTTTAAATACAGTTGTATTATAGCAAAAAAATGTGAAAATTCAAATGTTGTTAAAAATATATTCCTAAATTAAAGTCCGCAGCCCGTCGATTGACAGACTGCGGAGGGTTCAATGCGGATTCCGTCTTTGTTTTCGCAAGGCCGCATTACTCAATATGTTTTGCATCAAAACAGCTTCTTCCCTCACCCCAAGGCGACATCGAGCAGCATCATCAGCGCGAACCCGAGGGCGGCACCGACGGTGCCGACATTGCTGTGCTCATCGGACCGGGACTCGGGGATAAGTTCTTCGATGACAACATAGATCATTGCACCGGCGGCGAAAGCGAGGATATAGGGCAGCACAGGTGTTACGAGGGAGGTTACGAGGATGGTCAGTATTGCGCCGACAGGCTCGGCAACACCGGAGAGGGTTCCGCAGGCAAAGGCTTTGCCTTTCGAGGTTCCGCTTGCGGCGAGGGGGGCTGAAATTATTGCGCCTTCCGGGAAATTTTGAATCGCAATACCGACAGCGAGAGCTATTGCGCCGGAGGCACTTATTGCATTGTTTCCGTTAAGCATGCCCGCAAGGACGATGCCGACGGCCATGCCTTCGGGGATATTATGCAGCGTTACGGCAAGCATCAGCATAAGGTTTTTTCCCATTGCGGAGGGGCGGCCTTCCGGGCGGGCGGAATTCGTATGCAGATGCGGAATCAGGCTGTCCAACAGCAGCATGAATCCGATGCCGATAAGAAAGCCGACAACGGCGGGCAGCCATACCGCAGTTTTGCCCGCAGCCTCCGCCATGTCAATTGACGGAATCAGCAGCGACCATACCGAAGCGGCGATCATAACGCCCGCCGCAAAACCGCGCAGAAGGTTTTGAAGCTTTGAATTCATCTCCTTCTTCAGAAAGAAGACTGTTGCGGAACCGAGCGCTGTTCCGAGAAACGGCAGAACGATGCCGATGATGACTTTTGTCATATTGCTCATTGTTTTATTTCCTTTCAGGCGGCATGCAGTGCATTCCCGCTGCAAAGCGGTGCGCATATGTATTTTAAAAACCGCAGCAATTCCGCATATTATAACATAATTCCCCGGCTGCGTGAACCCAAATGCAGCAAATACGGTTCAATATAAAATCTATTCGTTTTTGAAAGCAAATTTGACAACGAAACGCCGCCGGAGCAAAATTTTCTCCGTTCGGTGAAATAATGCAAACAATGCCTTTATTTGTCCCTTTTTTTCATCACTTTGAGCGAAGTTGTCCGTTGTCCATCAATGCAATACCGTGGTATTTATGCATCGGAAAGATTGACCTTAAAATTGTACCGACAGCTGCGGTTGTATTCAGGAGACAGCGAACCTTCTTACGGTAAAATCCGAAGTCGGTGTGCAGCCCTGCCGTATACGGCGCATGAATCCGTATAAAAATACAATTGCACAACAAAAAAAGCAAAGAAGGGAGACTGCATGCCATGTTGGGTGATAACATAAGGCTGCTGCGCAGCGTTCGCGGCATCAGCCAGGTTGAACTCGGAGAAAAACTTAATGTATCCAAACAGAGCATTTCAAACTGGGAAAACGGAAATATTCAGCCCTCGATCGAAATGCTTATGAAAATTGCGGATTTCTTCTCCGTATCAACGGATTTTCTGCTCGGGCTGGACAATCGAACATCCATAATCGTTGACGGGCTGAGCACGGAGGAATTGTCACATATCCGTGTTATTATCGATGACCTTGTCGCAGCAAAGCGACGAATGGGGATTGAACAAAACGACGATCGTCCGCGCGAATGACACTGCGCGGAAAAGCCGGAACACCACCCGCTGCCCTGCAATTTCGGGACGGATGATGTTCCGGCTGTTTTAAAAAGTTTTTTATCGTTCTTGTGCCGATACGGCACAGCATAAAGAATTATGCATTTCCGTTTGCGTCAACGGTCTCAAGATACTCTCTGCGGCCTTTTTCGTAAAGGTTGTTTCCCTCGCTGTCTATAACCGCAACCACGGGGAAGTTTTCAACCTCAAGTCTTCTGAGAGCCTCCGCGCCGAGATCCTCGTATGCAATTATCTCCGCCTTTTTGATGCAGCTTGAAAGCAGCGCACCTGCGCCTCCGATTGCGGCAAAATAGACCGCACCGTATTTTTTCATTGCATCGATGACCTCCGCATTGCGCTTGCCTTTGCCGATCATGCCCGTTTCGCCCTCACGGATTAGCGTCGGCGAATACGCATCCATGCGGTAGCTTGTTGTCGGGCCTGCCGAACCTATGACCTGTCCGGGCTTTGCGGGAGTGGGGCCGACGTAATAAATCGTTGCGTTTTTAACATCAAAGGGCAGCGGTTCGCCCTTTTCAACAAGTTCGCAAAGCCGTTTATGCGCCGCATCCCTCGCGGTGTATATAACGCCGGACAGCAGGAGCTGTTCGCCGCTTTTAATGGTACGCGCTTCCTCACGCGTTAACGGCAGGGTGATATGTCTTTCCATTCGTTTGTTCCTCCCGAACTCAGATTATCGCACTCTTATGCCTTGTAACATGGCAATTGATGTTCACCGCAACGGGCAAGCCTGCAATATGCGTGGGCATAGCCTCGATATTGACCGCAAGCGCAGTGGTTTTTCCGCCGAAGCCCTGCGGCCCGATGCCGAGAGCATTGACCTTTCGGAGCATTTCATTTTCCAGCTCCGCATAAAATTCATCCGCATTGCGCTCGTCGGTGCTGCGCATCAGTGCTTTTTTTGCAAGCAATGCTGCTTTGTCGAACGTTCCGCCGATACCGACGCCGATAACGATCGGAGGACACGGATTGGGGCCCGCCTCTTCCGCCGTTTTAAGAATGAAATTCTTCACGCCTTCAATGCCGTCGGAGGGCTTGAGCATTGCAATACGGCTCATGTTCTCGCTGCCGAAGCCTTTCGGTGCAACGGTAAGCTCGATTTTATCGCCCGGAACAAGCTCGATATAGAGCATTGCGGGAGTGTTGTCGCCCGTGTTGACTCTGCGCAGCGGGTCTTTGACGACAGATTTACGCAGATATCCGTCGCGATAGCCGCGGCGAACACCCTCGTTGACGGCCTCCGTAAGGTCGCCGTTGATATGGACATCCTGCCCGATCTTCAAAAACACACAGGCAACGCCCGTATCCTGGCAGATGGGTGCGCGGTTTTCATCCGCAATATTATAGTTTTCGATAATTTTATCGAGTATGCCCTGAGCCGTTGCCCACGGTTCGTTTGCCCTTGCATCCTCGATGCGCTTTCTGATATCGCAGGGAAGGCTGCAATTGGCGTCAATGCAAAGCTCCGCAACCTTATCGGTTATGAGCTGCGCGTTAATTTCCCGCATGGTTTATCTCCTTATGCTGTATTTTTTGGAACGCACGGACTTCGAATCTCCGCACTTTGTGCTTCGAACGATTCTAACCGGCATTTATGTATTCTGTTTGTGCGGGCGAACGCGGCTGTTTTGTTTTGCCGCAACGCTCGCCCGCCGTTTATCTTTTCGTTTCCGAGCCGCAGTTTCGCTCAGTCCGCGACCTGCTTTATCGTGTCGATAACCGTTCCGTCGCGATAGATGACGTTTGCAACGATTCTGTCGCCGAGAGCGGGCTTTTTCGGCACGCCGCTCGTGCGTTCCGCCAGGGCTTTGAGCTCGTTTATGTCAACAAGTTTTATGCCTGCCTCACGCAGTCTGTCATGCAGTTCCGTGTTTTTCGGGTTCACGGCAACGCCCTTTTGAGTGACAAGCACGTCTATCGTGCTGCCCGGAGTGGATATGCAGTTCACCCTGTCCGTCACGATGGGAAGCCTTGCACGGGAAAGCGGCGCGATTATCATTGCAAGTTTTGCACCCGCCGCCGTATCGCTGTGTCCGCCCGAGCCGCCCATTATCCTGCCGTCGGAATCCGTATGCACGTTGATATTAAAATCCGTGTCTATCTGCGTTGCGCCGAGAATAACAACATCCAGGCTGTCCGTCACCGCGCTGCTTGCACCGGGAGAAGCATAGTGCGTTGCGGAAATCTCACGATGGCGCGGGTTGCTCCTTATGGATTCAACCGCCTTCAAATCGAAGCACTGAACATCCAGCAGGGATTCGAAGCAGCCTTCGTTGAGCATATCCACCATATAGCCCGTGATGCCGCCGAGGCCGAAGCTGCCGCGTATTTTTTCGGCAAGCATAACATCCTTAAGATATTTTGCCGCCGCAAGGGACGCTCCGCCCGCGCCCGTCTGGAACGAGAAGCCTTCCTTCAGCAGACCGGAAGCTTTTATAACGTCCACAGCCGTCATTGCCATCAGCAAACCGACGGGATCGCGGGTGATTTTTGTTGTTCCGGAAACGATTCCGTTCGGGTCACCGATGGACTCCACCGCAACGACCTGATCAACATCCGTTTCGGGGATCGACCATTCGATGAGCGGATAGGGATGCAGTTCGTCGGTGATAACAACAACATGCTTTGCACATTTTGCGTCCGGAATTGCATAGCCCAGCGAGCCGCAGGCGGATTTGCCGATTTTGCCCGTGCAATTGCCCATTGCATCCGAAGCAGGCGCGGCGATAAAAGCAACATCTATCGGAGTTTTTCCGTTTTCAATATCGCAGGGTCTGCCGCCGTGCGTGCGGAATTGAACGGGGTTTTTCATTCCGCCGGCAGAAATAAATCTTCCGAGTTCCCGGGACATGTAGTCCGTTTGGAGCGTTGTTACAACGCCGTTTTTGATATGTTCCTTAAGCGGACGGTGCGCATCAAAGAGTGAGCTTGCGTTCACCGTCAGATCTCCGATGCCGAGTTCCGCAATCGCTTCAAGCACCATGTTCAAAACATAGTCGCCGTTGCGCAGGTGGTGATGGAACGAAATTGTCATTCCGCTGCGGAGTCCGCTGTTGACAATTGCCTGTTTGACCGATTCGGTAAGCTTTGTTTTCATTATTCGGCACCTCCGTCCAGCCCGAGTTGTTTTGCGATTTCAAGCGTTTGCCTTGCACGCTCAACAATTGGCTTGTCTATCATTTTGCCGCGCAGCGAAACCGCGCCCTTGCCCTGTTCCTTGCCGATGCGGATCGCCTCGAACACAAGCCTTGCGTACTCAATATCCTTTGCGGACGGGCTGAACACTTCGTTTATTACGCGGACATGGCGCGGTGCAATCGCGGATTTGCCGCTGAAACCGAGACTTTTTGCATATTCCGCATCGCGCACTATGCCCTCGTCGTCGTTAACGTCTGTGAACGGAGTGTCATAAACATCGATCCCTGCCGCACGGGCGGCGCAAACGAGCCGCGTGCGGGCATAGTTTATCTCGTTGCCCTGCTTTGTGCGCTTGCAGCGCAGATCCGCCGTCAGATCCTCGCCGCCGAGGAATAATGCCGCAACGCGCGGGCAGGCCGAAGCAATATTGAATGCGTTTTCAACACCGAGAGCCGTTTCGATAAGCGGAATAAGTTTTACCGTTCCGACTTCCATGCCGCAGCGGCGTTCGATTCCCGCAATGTATTCATCAATAATGCGCATATCCTCCGCGCAGCTTGCCTTGGGGGGCATAATAAGGTCGGGCTTAAGAGGAATCACAGCCTCAAGATCGTCCTTCCAGTAATCGGTATCTATTGAATTTATGCGGACGGTGATTTCACAGCCCGCAAAGCCCATATTTTTCATTGCGCTGCGAACGAGCAGCCTTGCGGAATCCTTTTCATCTGGCGAGACTGCATCTTCCAGATCCAGAATGATACTGTCGGCACCGAGCGCATCGCCGTTTATGATCATGTTCGGCGTGTTGCCGGGCAAAAACAGCATACTTCTCCTCATTTTCCGTTTTCTCCTTTCGTGTCGGATGCGGTGCAGAGGCAAATCCTCCGAAGTTCGCAAAAACTCCGTACCGCTCCGCATACTCATACCATATTATAATACCCTGCGCGGTTTCTTTCAACTGTCGAACGGGATTTTTTCGGCCGGATTTTGAAGAAAGCGGCGTTCGGCATGTGTTCGTTGTGTTTTCGGCATGTTTTCGGAAGCGGCGGACAAAGCCTTATAAAAACACCGACGGGAGAATGAACGTTCCGCCCGCCGGTGTCAATGCCTGTTATTGTTTTGTTTGGGGGCGATACATGCCCCGGTTCAATTCATTCAAATGCTCATTCAAATGCCCGTTCAAATGCCCATTGCTCTGCGCAGAACCGTCAGTGCATCAGCTGCGGAAACATCGCCGCTGTTGTCAATGTCGGCGAGAACAAGCTGCATTTCGGTAAGCTCGCCCGCGCCCATTGCATGACGCAGGATGAGGATCGCATCCGAAATATCCACGGTGCCCGACATATCAAGGTCGCCCGGCAATGCGAACAGTGCCGTAACGGTCATATCTTCGGTAACGCATGAAACATCAGCATTCCAACCGAAGGAGAACCAGCCCTCGTGAACGGGAAGTTCGGGAAGCTCCGCGGCGGAACCGCCGGCAACGAGCTGCGTGCCGATGGTTTCCCCGGTTGCACCGTCAATAAACCTTACAACGTACTGCTCATCATCGTAAACCGTGAGATCGACCCTGTCGCCGTTGTTTTCGAATTTAACATCGAATACATAGGTTTTGCCGGCTTCAAACTCAAAATCGTCCTCCCTGCCGCGGCAGCTGCCGTCGTTGCTTGCGATCCAAATGCGGTCGCCGGGAGTGGGGTTCGTGATGCACCAATCGTAAACGCCTGCGGGGATATAGATTTTCATCATATCATCGCAAATGATGTTTTCTGTTGAGCAGCGTCCGTCCGCATCGAACGGAAGGGTATATTCGAACAGTTCGTAGTCTGCGGGATCGGCATCGCCGAATTCCGTGAAGCCGCCGAACGGAGGGATCACCTGAGTCTCGCCGAGATCATCGGGATCAGCAAAGCCATCGTAATAATATGTGTTGTGATCCGCGTCAAGAAGCATCTGATAGCCCCCGCCGTTGCCCCACACATCCGCTGCACGCAGAATAACAGCTGCATCGCCCTCATGGCGGAGGCGGGTGTATTTTGCTTTCACAACGGTGTCTTCATAGACCTCATCACCCGCTTCAACGCTCCAACGGCGGAATTCAAAGCCCTCATGCGCGGGAGCTTCGGGGTAATCCTCGGCCGTCATTTGTTCGCACTGCAGTTTTTCTGCCGTGCCGAGAGTTTCGCCCGTGACTTCGTCAACAAAGGCAACAGTCACCGCGCGGGGTGTGGGAGGTTCTGCGGAAACGCTCTCGCTGACGGTGAACAGACCGGAAATTTCGGTGGGGTTGCCGCCGATCATGCCAAGGCATGTGCCTGCACCTGTCACGGTGTCAATAAGATAGAACGCGGATTGATCGTCCATAACATTTGCCCAGTACAGCGTGTTCGTATCGTGGTCAAATGCCATTGACTGAACATGTGAACTCGTATTCAGTCCCGACCAGCCGATAGCGTTTGTTGTGCCCGTTTCAAGATTCAGCGTGCGGAGCTGTCCGAAATTATCCATTACATATGCCGCACCGTCGGCGGAAATTGCAAGGGCAACCGCTTCAACGCCGTCGCCGCAGTCAATCAGCTTTTCATCGTAAAGCTTGCCGGAAACGATATCGACTTTGCACAGGAAACGTTTCACCGTTTGAACGCCCACAAGGTGGGAATGCACGTTCAGCGCATACATCGTGCCGTCCGCATAGTTATACGCCATATCCATGACATACTTGCGATTGTTGGGCACGCCGTGCGGAATGGGAGACAGATTGTCAAGAGTGCAGGTATAAAGCTGCATCCCGCCTTCCGTCAGCGCGTAACCGTAAATAACCCCGCCGACATATTCCGCCGCATAACCCGTGGGAAGTGCAGGTCCGAGGTTTGCAGCCTCCGTTTCAAGGCTGCGATTGGTAAAGCTTATCCAATTGCCCGCATATGTGCCGGATGAGCTGCTGATGCTGTTGCCGTAAAAAGTGATCTCGCCGAGTTCGCTGACGGTCACGGTGCAGCTGTCGGTAAATCCGCCGTCCTCCGTTGTGACGGTGACGGTCGTTGTGCCCGGTGCGATACCGGTAACAACACCGGTTTCGTAATTAATTTCCGCAACACTCCAGTCATCGCTTTCAAAAACGACTTTCTTGTTGGTTGCTTCAACGGGGGAAACGACGCAGGTCAGTTTGCGGCTTGTTCCCACGTAAAGTTCAGCGTCCTCCACGGAAACGCCGGTTACCGAAACACGCTCGCCGAGGCGGATGTTGTCGATGCAGGCATAGCTCGTGTCGTCGCCGTTCTTTGAGAAGTTGATGTTGATATCATAGCTGCCGGGTTCCCAGCCCATAAGTTCAAGAGCTTCCGCAAGGTCAACATTGCCCGCATGCCATGTTCCGTCGTATTGATTGACAGGGCTTTCAACGGTGAGCGCAAACATGTTGTACGGATCGCCCGCGGGGCCGAATTCGACCTGCAGATTGCTGGTGCCGTTGTACATAAAGAACCATTTGTAGTCCAGCTGCAGCGTTTCGTTGCCGCCGAGTTCAACATTCTTCAGGCAAAGATATGTGCTGTCCTCCGTGCTGCTCATTGCATAAGCCTCATGTCCCTGTTCGCTGCCGGTTTGAACCGTCCACTCGGGCCATACAACTTCACCGGGCATATAGGGTTCAAAATGCAGTGTGCCGCCCGCAATGTTGAGGGCCTCGTCAAGCGTCGGAGCCGTTTTCGCCGCCGCGCCCGGGATTGCTGCGCCTTCCGCTGCGGCGGTCGTCATTCCGACTGCGGCGGTGAGCAGCATCACAAAAGCCAGAACCGCAGCCGCGAGTCTTTTGATACTTTTCATTTTTGTTCCTCTTTCTCTTTTTTCTGCGCACGATGTCTCGATCATGCGTGTATATGCATTTTAGCACATAAAAAAAGAAAAGTCCATACATATGGAACAATTATTCGGGATTTTGTTCCATGGATATGGAAAGTGCCTGTTAAGCAAACACCGAAAAAGACGAAAATACATGCACAGGGCAATATTTTCGGACAAAGCCATGAGATTACATAAACAGCAAAACTGTTTCAAAAGTATGCGAGAGCCGAACGACCGAAAGTAGTTGTGCGTCCACTATGCAAATCAACTTTTAGTTAAATAATAAAAGAGCGACTGTTAAGCCGCTCCGACGCATATACTTGCAGTTTTTATACATTCTGCAACTATATTTCCGCTGTACTGCGTATGCTCGTCATTCCTCCTCTGCAAGCGGAAACGTGCATTGCAGCAAGTGAATAAAATGCTGCATTTTTTTGTTGTTAAGCGAGTAATAAACACGATTGCCGATATTATTTGATTCAATGAGTCCGGTACTCATAAGGATGCTGAGATGTTGAGACACCGCGCCCGGGGTAATATTCAAAAGCTTTGCAAGCTCCCGACCGTAAGATTTTTGCTTTGCAAGTCGAAGAACAATGTTAAAGCGGCTCGGATCCCCCAGCACACTCATAATCCGCGAAAGTTCCGCTTCCGAGTTTGACTCCAGCGTCGAAATCTTCAGCAAAGTATCATAGAGCACACCTATAACCGCCATACAGTTTTCCTGTCCCGGTTCGGAAAAAAACACTTGTCGGAATCCCGTGACTGTCGGAACAGCATAGTATCTTTTCGCCTTTGGGACAATGTCGCCGAATCTTTCGTGAAGAATATCGGCGTATTGCTCCGGCAATCCGAAATTCGCATCGAAAGCCTCGACAAGCGGCTTCCAGAGTCCCCGGCATGCCTCAAATGCTGCAGCAACAGGGATGAGAGCGCGTTCAAGAATTGAGATATATTTTTCCGGATTAAACGCAAGCTCTATCAATGTCAGCTTTGAACTTTCGCGCCAATCACATCCGTTAATCAGTGCGAGCAATTCCGCTGTCCCGCAAACAGCAGGCGGTTTTTCGTCCGGACAGACCGCAGCGGCAATGCGTGTTGGAATATTCGGCTTTTCCGCACGGAGGTGCGCAAAAAAATCATTGCAATCTGTGCAATTATAAGCCATTATGTCCGGTATGAGGATATCTGCAAGTCCGTCCTGTGCAACAACAGCATCTTCATCATGCTTTATTGAAAGCGGACAGTACAGCAATTCCGCTTCCTCCCGTGTTATCGCAATATTAAGCGTAAGCTGCGCATCAACCTGCAGCAAAATATCGAACTGAGCTTTATACTCCGCTTCATTTTTCGGAAAACGTTTTTTAATTATCTGATAAAACCTTTCCGTTGTGAAGCCATTTATGTGGTTTTTAAAGAAGCAGTTTGCCTCAAAAATGGGCAGAGGGCTCATCTGTTTCATACGATCGTTGATACCATACTTTCCTGCCGCACATAAAAATGCAGCGGCAACATTTTAATATATTTCCATTATACCATATTTTTTTGAAAAAAGCTATTGACAAAAGCTGTGGTTAGAGATTATATTTAGTGTACGGTAAACATCATCGAATTGAGGTTAAGCATTCAATCAACATGTTCGGTGTTCTTTGCCGCAGAGCCACAGCCCGCTGACGGGCAAATAAAATTAACAACAAGGAGAAAAAATGAAAAAGTTTTTTGCACTGATCGTAACTGCCGTGACACTGCTTTCGATCGTTGCCGCGCCGCTTGCAGGAGCTGCGCCGTTCTTAACGGACCCAAACGGGCTTACCGCCGGCACGCGGGATGCACAGACTCTTGACGAAGCACTGAACGTTGAAGGAGGAGAGCTTACTTTCTTTAACGGAGATTCCGACAACGCACTCGACTGGTCCATTGACATCGATGCAGCAAAATCATCAAACCGCGACTTGGACAGCTCAAAATCAAACGTCTCCACAACCGTTTTTGCGCAAGCAGGGCAGATTCTCGAATTCAGCTATCGAGTTATGTCTCAGCAGGACTGTGACTTCCTGATTTTTTATTCCAACGGTCAGGAAATTGCGCGTTGGTCCGGCATTATGAATTATTATGCTCCGCTCGAAAAGTTTGTCTTCCCCATTCCTTCCTCGGGTGAATACACTTTCAGCTGGGTGTATGAAAAGGACGGCCAATACAGTGAATCCTGGGACACGGCATGGTTGGATGAGGTTCGCGTTTTCGATATGATTCATGTTGAAAGCATCATCGTTGATGAACCCCGTGAAATTCCCGAAAACGGGAAATATAAACTCAAGTACACTGTCCTTCCCGAAAACGCAACCGAAAAGGCCGTTACGTTTGCTTCATCGGATCCTTCCGTCGCCGCCGTTTCTGAAGACGGCATGGTTACGGGAGTTTCCGAAGGATGCGCCGAAATAACCGTGACATCCGTTGACGGCGGTATCAGTTCCGCCGTAACTGTAACTGTCACTAACGATGCACGGTTTGCCAATCTTTATGCATACATCCAGTATGATCCGATCGGCGGCAATCAGGATTTCATCGCTCATTTTACCGACCTTGCCCCGGATATTATCGAGCATGTCCTCGACATTCCCGACTGCCCCGCTGTTCGACCGGGCACATCAAGCGCAGCCGTTGCAGGCAATTATGTCTACGGTTATACCAAGCCCGGTATATACAGCGGCGATTTTTATATTATTGATCTTACCACATGGGAGATCACATTCCCTGCCGGCGAGGAAGCAGGCGACTACCTTGTTTATGACATGGCTTATGATCACGAGCGGCAGCGAATGTTTGCAATGGCAACTCATTACGGCAGCGACTTTTGGCTTGTCGAAGTTGATCGCCGCGACGGTTCTATTACTACCATTGCCGAAATGAATACCCTCGGCAAAAACGCATGGGGTTTTACCATCGATTCCGAAGGAAATGCCTACACAATTCTTGCAAGTGATACCGGTTCCTATGACAGGACTGACACCGGCAAATTGGCAAGCGTCAACCTTGAAACAGGCGAATGCTCAATCATCGCCGATACCGGTATTCCGACCTATTTCGCAAACACAATGGAATTCGATCACGACAACCAGTGCATTTACTGGTGCAACTCCCTGTCCAACGGTCTCTATATTCTCGACTATCATACCGGAGAAACTGAGTTTTGCGGAGGGCTTTACAACGGCGGTGATTATATGGCAATGTTCCTCCCGAACGATCTTGAAGTTTCCGATCCCGAGCAGCCGACAGAACCCACGCCGGTGCCTCCTACGGACACTCCGGAACCCACTCCGGTGCCTCCTACGGACACTCCGGAACCCACACCCGTACCTCCTACGGACACTCCGGAACCCACACCCGTATCTCCCACGGATGCTCCGGAACCCACACCCGTGCCCGGAACCGGTGCTGTAAGCCTTATCGGTCTCAGCATCGCGGTTATTGCCGCAGGAGCAGGCGTTATTACTCTTCGCAAGAAGCGCGAATAACCACAGGCGAAGGACATTGCTTGTGAACGTGCTCGGTAAAGGCATCATATGAGTTTGGCGGAAGTTTGTTCTTTCGCTCTCATAACATATAAGAAGTCGGCGTGCTTGCATTCCGGCTTCTTTGTGTCTCCGCTGAATTAAAGCGTGCAGCTGTACTACGGCAGCGTCTTCCGAAAAAACCGTCAAAGTTTTTCCTAAAAAAACACTTCCGATTCATTTTTCCTCTTCCCTTTTGCAGGAAAGTCTGTTATAATGAATATATACGCGGTTTATCTGCGGAATTTCCGCCGCGCATCGCGTATATAATCAAATTTTCCACATGGAGGGTAAATACCATGAAGAAACTGCTTGCAATCATTCTTGCAGCACTGATGCTCGTTCCCATGCTTGCCGCATGTGACCGGAGCGGAACGCAGAAGGGCGACTACAAAGTCGCAATGATCACCGACTACGGCGACATCACCGACCAGTCTTTCAACCAGACCACCTATGAAGCCTGCAAGGAATACTGTGATGCAAACAAAATTGACTTCCAGTACTTCAAACCCGCAGGCGACTCCACCGAAGAGCGCGTTGCAAAAGTTGAAGAAGCCATCGACGGCGGCTACAACATCATCGTTATGCCCGGCTTTGCTTTTGCGGGAACGCTTTATCAGGTTCAGGACAAGGAAGAGTACAAGGATGTTAAGTTCATCGCTCTCGATGTTTCCGAATACGACCTTTTCGACTGCTTCTATAAGCATGACGAAACCGGCGCAAGAGCCGGTCTCATCGACGAGAACAACAAGGAACACATCAGCGAGAACGTATACTGCGCAGTTTACAAAGAGGAACTCTGCGGCTATATGGCAGGTTACGCAGCGGTTAAGCTCGGCTATACCCACCTCGGCTTCCTCGGCGGCATGGCAGTTCCCGCTGTTATCCGCTACGGCTACGGTTTCGTTCAGGGCTGCAACGACGCAGGCAAAGCAATGAACGATGAAGTCACCGTTGAATATGTTTACGGCAACAAGTTCGCAGGCACTCCCGAAATCACCGCTTATATGGACACCTGGTATCAGGAAAAGGGCGTTCAGGTTGTGTTCGCATGCGGCGGCGGCATCTACACCTCCGCAACCGAAGCTGCAAAGAAGGCAAACGGCAAGGTTATCGGCGTTGACACCGACCAGGCAGTAACCATCAACAAGCTCGGCACCGAAGGCATGACCGTTACCTCCGCAATGAAGGGTCTCGGCGCAACCGTCAAGGCAACCCTCAAAGACGTTATCGAAAACGGCAATTGGGCTAACTACGGCGGCAAGATCGCAACCCTCGGCCTCGTATCCGGCGACGATCCCGAACTTAACTACGTTCAGATCCCCATGGAATCCACCCAGTGGACGGACAACTTCACAAAGGACGACTATAAAGCCCTTGTAAAGAGCATGTTCGACGGCACCGTTAAAGTATCCGACGATACTTCCGCAATGCCCGCACACAACATCATCGTAAACGAATACGACAACATTATGTAACAATCGGCAGTCATCGCCGTGAACGGAATTCGTTCATCGATTCGGGTCACAAGCGTACGGCAGTATGAAACCCGGCCGGACAGGCGAAAGCCTGTCCGGTTTTTTATGCTTATTTTGCTCTTTCCCCGTTTCCCTTTCGCATTTTTGTTTGTTTTTCGCATTGAATAAGTGCGCATAGTGTGATATACTTAAAAAAGTCCTGATTAAAATCTTTGCGGGAGGAGAACCTTTTTTATGGAAAACCGAAGCGGCGAAACAAATAATCCTCAAAATTCCGCCGAAAATGCGTTTGATTACGCGGCAGCCGATATAACGAATGAGCTGCCCCGGGGCGATATGCTTCAAGACCCGGCAGGCGAACCGTTTCAATCGACTTTTGAAGAAGAAAAACCGAAAAAGCTTAACTTTTTCAATAAAATCGGGCGCATGAATCCTCAAAAACGCGCCGTGCTTTTGATGCGCATATTCATCGTAATTGCTTTTTCCGTGCTGTTCGCTGTGTACTGTGTCAAAAACCGTGCAAATTTCGAAATCGACAGTCTTGCGGTTTCGGCAGTGTCGCTTGCCGCTTTTACCGCAGTGCTCATTGCGGCTGTCCCGCAGATTATCAAAGTTTTCAGCGGGGACGATGCTCAGCTTGCACCGTCCGGCATCGAAAAGGCAAACGGAAAAACCTTCCTGAAAATCGTTCTTGCCGCATTCGTTCTTCGTGCAGCACTGACAATATTCGGAATGATCGTTTTTTACTGTCTTAATCCTAAGTTTCAGGGCAGTTTGCTCAACCTTTGGCAAACTGCGTGGACAAAAGTCAACACGGACGCCCCGCATTACTGCAGCATAGCCGAAAACTGGTATGCTTCAACCGGCGAAGACCGCTTGCTTATCGTGTTTTTTCCGATGCTTCCGCTGCTTATGCGCGGGCTCAACCTGTTGACTCACAACAGCTTTGTTTCCGCGCAAATAATCAACACGCTCGCCTCCTGCTCGGCGGCAGGCGTTCTGTATCTCACGCTTCGTCCTCTGCTCGGTGAAAAAAAGGCACGCCTTGCACCCTTCATCTGGTTGATGCTGCCCGGCTCGATTTTTCTGAATTCGGGAATGACGGAGCCGCTGTTCATGCTCTTCACCGTGCTTTGCTTCTATGCGCTGCAAAAAAAGAAATACCTTGCGGCGGGCATAGCCGCGGCATGTGCCGGATTCACCCGTTCACCGGGCGTGCTGCTTGCCGTTCCTCTCGCGATTGAGGGCATCGGGTACTGTGTCCGCAGAGCCCGCAGCGGAAAAAAGGTCGGTTCGGCGATTGCGGAAATTGTGCTTTCGCTTGTTATATCGACTTTCGGCACGCTTGCCTATCTTTACATAAACAAGGTCGTTGCGGGCGACTGGTTTATGTTCTCCGTGTACCAAAAATCCAACTGGAGCCAGGGTCTCGGCTTTTTCTTTGATACGGCACGCTACATGTATCAAAGGGTAATCGGGGAGTTGAAGGCTGCATTGGTTTCGGGAGCGTTTAACGGAACGAACATCACATCCGTGTTTGTGCTCTTCCTGCCGACGGTCGCACTGATTGTGCTGACTCCGCTGCTGATTCTTCGCCGCGCACGCAAGCTCCCCGCCGCATACACACTGCATTTTCTCGCCTATTTCGCGCTTGCAATGGGCTGCACGTGGCTGCTTTCCGCAATGCGCTATCTGAGCGTTGTTCCCGCGATTATCGCTGCAATTGCAATGAGCTGCAAGTCGGAAGAAAGAACCGCTGCAATTTTTACAGTCTCTGCGCTTGCATATGCCGGCTATATATTCATGTATATGCGCGTGTTGAGTGTGTTTTAAAAACGGGCTGCAGCACCGATTGCCGCGTTAATTTCACAATTTTCCGCGTTTTTCTTTAATTGTCCTGCCTCGGGACGGTTGAAAAAAAGTCCGTATTGGTATAAAATACGATATGGGCAAAATCGTTCGCGGAATCCGCCGCACCTGCGATTTGCCCGCAAAATCAACTTTCGGCGGAAAAAACTTTGTTCGGATACATAAAGCCAAACATTCCGGAGCTTCGGGTCCGCGAAAAAGCGCGCTATGATGCATGGTACTGCGGATTATGCCGCCGTCTCGGGGCGCGGTACGGAACGGCAGCCCGTGCGCTGCTGAGCTTTGACTGCACCTTCCTTGCGCTGCTCGCTGCCTCCGTCAGCGGCGAAGATTCGCCTGAAGATTTGCTGCGCTGCCCGTTCAAGCCCTTCGGCAAAAAGCGGGCAATGCTCGGTTCGCCTTCCGCCGCCCTAGATTTTGCAGCCGATGTCTGCGTTATTCTTTCCGAATTCAAGCTTTCGGACGATATTGCGGACGGAAAGCCGCTGCGAATTGCCGCAAAACTCCCCCTGCTTTGCGCATTCAAAAAAGCACGTTTGCGCCGGCCGGAAGTTTATGCAGCGGTAAAAAAACACATGCGGGAGCTTGCCTCCGTTGAAGCACCTTATCGCGGCAGTCGGGCTTTTCCCCGCCGCAAAGCCGCGAAGAACGATTCAGCGGTTGATCTGCGTTCTCAAACGCTGCGTTCGCAAACGCTGCGTTCGCCGGATCTTCCCGCAAATATTTTCGGGGAAATGCTGCGCGATGTGCTTGCGTCGGCGCCCGTTCCCAAAAAGGAAATCCCCGCGCTGAAGGAAACCGGTTTTTTTATCGGAAGGTTCATCTACCTTTGCGATGCATGGGACGACCGTGAAAGCGACAAAAAGCATTCGCTTTTCAACCCGTTCAATATCTGCGGCTGCACCCGCGATGATGCAGAATTTATTATTAATATCTCGATAAATTCTGCAATTTCGGCATATAATTTGTTGAGCACCGGCCGCGACAGGGCGATTCTCGACAACATTCTGTTCCAAGGGCTTTTTGCCGTTTCCGATGCCGTTTTTGCAAAGGAAAAACAGCCGCTGCCGAACGACGGCATTACGACGGCGGCGCACAAAGCCTGATTTTTTCTGCCTGTATATTAGAAAGGACGAACCCGTGAACCCATATGAGGTGCTCGGCGTTTCGGAAACCGCCACCGATGAGCAGGTCCGTTCCGCCTACATTAAATTAGTTAAAAAATATCATCCCGATCGCTATCAGGACAGCGACCTGAAGGATCTTGCAAACGACAAGCTGAAGCAGGTCAACGAGGCGTATGACACAATAACAAACATGCGCAAAAACGGCTCCGCTTCCCAAAACACTTATTCCGGCAGCGGATTCGGAGGTTATTCGGGCAGCAGCTCCCGCACTTCCTCCGGCGGTTATTCCGGAAATTACGGCAGTGGTTATTCCGGCAATTTTTCGGCTGAATTCGCGCGTGTGCGGCAATGCATAAACACAAGCTCTCTGTATGAAGCGCAGGCAATACTGGACGGCATACCGCTGCACAATGCGGAATGGCATTATCTTTATGGCATTGTCTGTTTCCGCGGCGGCGACTACTCCTCCGCCCGCAATTATCTTGACAGAGCCGTTTCGATGGAACCCGGCAATGCGGAGTACCGCCGCGCAAGGGATTCCCTGAACGCACGCAGCACGCGGAGCTACCACACCTATGACAACGGCGATACGGGAGCAACCGTGAACACGGCATGCAACTGCTGTTCGACTTTGCTTTGTGCGGATTCCTGCTGCGAATGCATGGGCGGAGATCTGATTCCCTGCTGCTGATTTTCTGCTTTTTCAGCCGCTTTTGGGGCTTTGCAATTGCTTTATAAACATGAAAAAAATTTCTGCAACAACAAAACTGACCCTTTCCGCCATGAGCACCGCGCTCAGCGTTGTGTTTCTTTATGCGGCATCCGTCATTCCGACGGCAAAGCTTGCGCTGTGTTTTTTGACATCGCTCATGCCGTGGATACCTCTCAGGGAACGCGGCGGGTTCGTATACGCCCTTCTGAGCTATGCGGCAACGGGCGCGATATGCTTTTTTCTGATTCCGAACAAGCTGTATTTTGCAGCGTACATCCTGTTTTTCGGCTGCTACGGAATGATTAAGCTCGGCATCGACAGCGTTATCCGCGACAAGCTTGTTGCCTTTGCCGCAAAGCTTATCCTCTGCAACGGCCTTGCTGCACTTGTGATATTCGGCGCAGGCAAGCTGTTCAGTCTTGACATAATCGCTCAGCTGCCGAATTATCCGTTGTACATTATTATTCCTGCGATTGAGATTTTCTTTATCGCATACGAACTTGTTTTCACGCTTTGCGTACGCGTTTTTGATGACAGGCTCCGCAACGTTATCATCACCCGCCGCTGAAGCGCCCGACACCGTTTAAACTTAAACCGCAAAAGGAGAAAAACAATGAAAAAAACCTTCCGCAATGTTATAATTTTTGCACTTGCGCTTTGCTTCGTGTCTGCTGCGCTGAGCCTTTGCGCCTGCAAAAAAACTCCGCAGACGATCGAAACCGACTATTGCGCCTATTCCGAGATTCCTGCCGATTACACACCCGAGCAGGCTGAGGCGGACGGCTGCCTTGTTGTTTACCAAAGCCAAGGAACAATCAAAAACTCATCCGTCATGACCGACTTTGCAAAAACAACAAAAAAGGGCAGCCCTGCACTTCTGCGCGTTGCAACTTACTATGAAAAAGTTGTCACCGGCGGTGAGCCGGAGCTTGTCGTTGTCGATATTGAATACAAGGACGGCGTTTATCGCACGCATTACGAACAGGTAAACGAGGACGGAACAAAAGAGGCATTTGACGACAAATATAAATATCTCGTTGCCATTGACCGCGTAAGAGGCACTTCAACGCAGGTTTTCAGCTCCGGCTATATGCTCACAAACGATGAGGATGTTACCTATGCCGACTATGCGTCAAGCTTGTCACGCGATCCCTCCGAATGGATCGATGCCTATATCATCTACCTTCTGACCGCAGTTATGTAAGGTTCAACCGAATTAAAAAAACTTTGAAAGGGGTGAATCGAATGCATTTGCAGGAATCCGGTGAAATGTATCTTGAGACCATTCTTGTGCTTTCCCGCAGGTTGAACAAGGTTCGCAGCGTTGACGTTGCGGAAGAAATGGGCTATTCGAAGCCCAGCGTCAGCCGCGCCGTGGGTATATTGAAGAAAAACGGCTATATCATCATGGATGGTTCCGGACATCTTTATCTCACGGATGAAGGGCGTTCGGTCGCCGAAAAAACATTCGAACGTCACCGCGTTTTAACAAAAGTATTCACAAAGCTCGGTGTTTCCGCCGGAATCGCCGCAGAGGATGCCTGCAAAATCGAGCATGTTATTTCCGATGAAACCTTTGAGGCAATTAAACGCTTTGTCGCCGAACACAGCGATTGACTTTTCGCTTTCGGCACCGCGCCCGACAAATAACCCTTCCGCCGAACGTTTGACGGAAGGGTTTTGTTTGCATTTGTTCACCTTGTTTCGGCATAATCCTGTTCCGGCAAAAGCCCTTTCGGTTCAAACTGCCGCAACTCCAACCGATAGGAAAACCCTTTTTCCGTTGGCTTATACGGCACGAATCCCACCGACTCAAAGCAGCGTTTCGAACAGATGTTCCACGAATAAATCTCCTGAACTAAAAGCTCCGAAATGCCGTTCCGCTTCGCCCTTGCCGCAAGAAAGCTTACAACAGCCCTGCCTATGCCGCGCCCGCGATACTCTGCCTCGCCGATCACAATCGGCATATCCTGCACGGAAAACGTAACATCCCCAACGGGGCGAAACTCACCGTTTTCCTTTGCTTCAATAAAATACAGCTCACCGTGAACGTTTAAATAATCATACATCCTGTGCAGTTTTTCCGAAGTATACGGTTCACGAACGCCGTCAACAAGGAACACGAGTTCCGGGTCCGAATACCATTCAAGTGCAAAATCGCATTCGCCCGCATACCTCCGCAGTCTGAGTTCGGGCGTTATATCAAGAATTCGTTCATCCGCACCGCTTTGCATCATTTTCAATCCCTCCTTCTGGGCTTTCTCTGTTTCATTATACATTCGCCGCCCCTCAAAAGCAAGCAAATCGGGCGAACAGCTTTTGCCGTCCGCCCGAAAAGTTCATGCTTGATTGCCGTTTTTCAGTTTAAGCCCGCTGTCTGCGGTTTAATTCTCATCATAAACAAACGTTCGATCCTTGATATGCATCTCGGCAATGTTGTTTCCGTCGCTGTTAATGCAGCGGAAAACAAGCCTCACAAGCGGTGTTCCCGTTTCGGATGCGATCTCGTCCGCATATCTCTGAAGTGCCGCTGTGATATCGGCCTGACTGTATTTGCTTTCGAACTCCTGACTGTCAACGGCCTTGTTGTATTTGAATTCAAACACAATATCGCTCTCTTCGGCATGGCATCCGTTCCACTTTGCATCCTCCTCCATAAACGTGCTTAATTCCGCATTCAACCGCTCCGCATTCTCGCTGCAATATTTCGCGGCGGCTTTTACCGCATATTCGGCTTCGTCCGTGTCATCGATAATCGTAATCGTTCCGGCGGAGGATTTGTAGTTTTTGTCAATTATGTGGTCATACAGCACATTATCGTCATTATCGACAAATCTGATAATCAGCCTTACGCTGTTGTCCCCAACGGTTTCCGTAAGGTTCTTGAACAGGGTATTGTTGTACAGATCATCGGTGCGAGCGTATTCCTCCCAAACCTCCTGCGTCCACATGGAAGCCACAGACGAATCGAACGGCCTAACATAAACAAGGTCGCGCCCCTCCGCTTTGTAGCATTCAATTGTTGTTTCATCATATTCCAAGCCCGTCGGCAATGTTTCAATGCTTTCGGAGAGGTCCTTATTCTTAAGCTCGGCGTATTCGCTTACCTTTTTTGCGATCGGGTCTTCGTTTTTTTCGGCAGAGTCCTTGCAGGCGCAGATTGAAACCGCAAGGAGCAAAATCAAAATCGCGGAAATAATCCTTTTCATGTTTTTCATGTTTGTTTTCATCGCTTTCGCAGTGTCGAAAGCTTCCTTTCTTTCTTTTTTGCGGAGGGTTGTTTTGTAAATTGTTTCGCTGAATCTTTCAAAATAAATCGGCACGGAAGCAAACTCTTTTTTATTTGCGCCTGCCTCCGTGCCGAAAGTTCAACCGGGTTAATTATCGCATTTTGCTATAACGTATCAGCCGTTATCGCCGGGAACAATAACGGGAATGTCCTCTCCGACGGAGTCGTCGGATTCGGCATTCATGAATTCCTCATAAGAAACAGCGACAAGCTCCGTTTCTTCGGCATCGCCCTCTTCAAGGAAATATGCCTCAGTGACAATGACACTTGTTGCGGTTGAAATCAATTCAAGAAATTCATCGTCAAAGCAGTCAAGGAAATCGGAACCGCCGGATTCCTGAATGCGCATGATGCCGAGTTCGCGGGTGGAAATGTTCGGATCGTCAACAGGGGTGAAGGTGATTTCTCGGCACACAGCGTACGGATTATAATCCGGATCTGAAGCATCGAGAGCTACGGGCTGAAGTTCGAAGTCCGGATCTTGGCCGGGTTCTGCTGTTGCACTCGATTTGATTCCGAATGCCGAGCAGAACAGCATTGCTGCCATCATGGTCAAACAGATAATTCTCTTCATGTTACACTCCTTGTTCTGAATAGATTTGTGTTTCCACATTTGATATTATACAGCAAATATTTGTATCTGTCAAGTACTATATCATATCCAGTTATAATATATTTTAGATTTTTCTTCCAAAGCAAGAATAAAAGAATCTGACATACAGCTTTCACCGCCTGCCCGATTCTTCTTTTGCCCGATATGTTATTCGATCGAACATGCCCGCATCGGTTTATTACCCTAATCCGAAAAATCGATAATCATATTCGAATTATTTGCACCAATCGGAATTGATTGAACCCGTTCGCCTTCGCTGTCCAAAAACATCAGGACAACGCCTGTATATGTGATTTCCGATGCATCGGCAATCTCCTGAGCGATCGGCCGGAACTCGGCAATGATGTTTTCCGTATCCGGAGCAAACCTCTGCTGAAACTCAGGATCGGATATTTTCTCGTCAAATCTGAACTCGATCACAAAAGCCGAATCGTCAACATAGCAGGCGGAGCATTGGGCGCCGCTGAAATAGTTTTTGTATTTTTCAATGATTTTTTCGCCGTTTTCCCTGCAATACTTATCGAGATGCGATTTCAGCACCTCTTGTTCGCTCGGGAACTGTTTTTCACAGCCGAAAGCAAAAACCGCAGCAAGAACCATCAAAACCGCCGCCGCAATGCAAAGCAGCCTCTTTTTCATCATGAACCTCCCAATATCAACATATTTGTGTTGTCACATTTGATATTATACCGAAAACATTTACATCCGTCAAGCCTTATCAAGCGTAAATTTTTCATTAATTTACCGTTTCGGAAAAAAGCTGCAAATTTGCACTTGTTTGTGAATATAAAAAAGGGTATAATGCAGACTGTGCAATGCGCAGTGCGCAGCCGCAAAAACAAAAAACAAAGGAGCATCTATGGGTCTTTTGGAAATCGCACGCGATTTTGCCGTCGCGAACTGGGACAACGCCATTATGTGGGTTATCGGCGGGATCCTTATTTATCTTGCAATCAAAAAGGATATGGAACCCACTCTTCTTTTGCCGATGGGCTTCGGCGCGATCATTGTGAACCTGCCGGGTTCCGCAATCGCGGCGGACGGCGGAATCATCCGCATTCTTTACGACTGCGGCATTGCAAACGAATTTTTCCCGCTGGTGCTTTTCATCGGCATCGGTGCAATGATCGACTTCGGCCCCGTGCTGACCAACCCGAAACTTATGCTTTTCGGTGCGGCGGCGCAGTTCGGCATATTTTTCACGCTCTGCATGGCAACCCTCTGCGGGTTCGGGCCGACGGAATCAGCTGCCATTGCGATAATCGGCGCGGCGGACGGCCCGACAAGCATTGTTGTTGCAAACCACCTCGGCATCAGCGCAGACAACCCGGGGCTTTTCAGTGCGATCGTTGTTGCGGCATATTCCTATATGGCTCTTGTTCCGATTATACAGCGACCCGTAATAAAGCTTATCACAACCAAGCACGAGCGGCTTATCCGCATGGAATACGAACAGCGGGATGTTTCAAAGCTGACCCGAATTCTGTTCCCGATCGTTATCACATTTGTGGTCGGCATCGTTGCGCCGGGCGGTCTGCCGCTCATTGCCTGCCTGATGTTCGGAAATCTGCTTCGCGAATGCGGCGTTCTGAATGCACTTTCCGAAACGGCACAGAAGGTGCTTGCGAACCTTATCACTCTGTTCCTCGGGCTTTCCATTGCAGCCACGATGAGCGCGGACAAATTCCTGCGTCCGCAGACGCTGCTTGTTCTGGGGCTTGGCCTTGTTGCATTCGTGTTTGACACGGTCGGCGGCGTTTTCTTTGCAAAATTCATCAATCTGTTTGCAAAGAAAAAGATAAATCCAATGATCGGTGCGGCGGGCATTTCCGCTTTTCCGATGTCTGCAAGGGTCGTTCACAAGCTTGGGCAGGAAGAGGATAATCAGAATTTTCTGCTTATGCACGCTGTCGGCGCAAATGTTTCCGGTCAGATTGCGTCGGTCATTGCCGGCGGCTTGATTCTCAGCATCTTCGGTTCCATGCTCGGTTGACGGAAAGGAGCGAATATTATGACGTTATTCAGCACAAATTCACTCGTTATGAACGGATTCTTTGATTTCAGCAAGGATGGTTTCGGCTTTGTCGATTCGCTTAAGGTCATGCTGCTCGGGCTTATCATCATCTTTGTTGTTACGGGCGTTTTGATTCTTTGTGTTGCCGCACTCAACAAAATGAGCGCAAGGAGCAAGCGTTCCGCAGACAAAAGGAACGCGGGAAAGAATAAGTAAACTATATTTCCTGTTATTCTTGCAGCATACATCAATTCAATCGGAACACTCTCCCCTTGTTCATGCGAAAAACTCCGCCGTTTATGCGGAGTTTTCATTTTGTTTTTATAATTGCTTTAATAATCTCGGTTTTAATTCGGTGCGGTTTCGCGGCAGGTTCAGCCCGGTGCCGCCCCAATTTCGGCGGATTTAACCGAAACTTTTGCAAGCCTGCCAATCCGCGCTCCGTTATGCAAACTCGAAAACGAGGCAGCCGCGCCGCCCCGTTTTCGAAAGGAGTCATCTGATTATGCAAAAAAAGCACGGAACCCCGCCTCTTTTATCAGCCTTTTGCTTCATCACCGTTTTTGGAGGATCTCCGGGCCGCACTCGAACCGTGCGACCCGAAAAACCTCCGTTTTGGGGTTGAATAATGTCGATTTCGGTGATACAATCAATATAGGGTATAACGTAACGTTACAGTCAAGCCCTTTCAAAAAATTTTTTGGACGCGCAATGTTTTCATGCCGAAAACATTCAGCTGCGGAAGGAGCCGCCGTGACAACAAAGGAATTTGCAAAGCTCTGCGGAGTTGAAAAGCGGACGCTGTTCTTTTATGATGAAATCGATTTGCTCAAGCCTGCGCGCATACTGCCCAACGGCTACCGTGAATACGATTTTTCGCAATTGCCGCGCATGGAATCCATCCGCCTGCTGCAATCGGCGGGGCTGAACCTTCGTGAAATCAAATCCATGCTGCTCTGCGAAAGCGGACATAATATCGACATTGTAAACGACTGCCGTCAGCGCGTCATGCAGCAAATGGCGGATATGCAGGCGGGACTCTGCTATATTGAGCGGCGAGTTGCCCTGCGCAAAAGTTATCTTGAACACGCGCCGGGCGAGATTTTTACGGAAAATGCGCCCGCGCTGCCAATCTCCGCAATAAACGCCGATAATGTCGGCAGCAATCATTCCCTCGGCATAAGTTACTTCTCCCTCGGGCATTATCTCGGGGTTGAAGAGGATGCCGAAGCCCTTCATCCGCGCCGTTTTTTTAAGCATTGCCGTTCGGAAACCGCCAATGCGTTCCTTCCCGCCGGGCAATATGCCTGCATGTTCCTGCACGAAGCGGACAATGAGCAGATTTTTTATATCTCGCCGTGGGTAAAACGCTTTGTTGAGCTTGCGGAAGCAAATGGCCTTTCCGTTGAACGCACGGTCTATGTTGAAGATTTGCCCGCGTGGCTGATTGACGAGCCCCGCAGCATGATTTTGCGTTTTGCGGCGCGTATTACGTCTTAGTCTGCAAAATATATCTTTGCGTGTAATATTTAATTTAAAGTATTTTATAAGATGAGGTTATGATCATGAAATCCGAATTCAAAAAGATTGCAATTATCTGTGCGAGTGAGCGTGAGCTTGCTCCGTTCCTTCCGTTGATTGAAAACCCGACAATTTCCGAACGGGCAATGCTGCGCATTCACGAAGGCAGGCTGAACGGGTTTGAAGTCGCGGCGGTTTATTGCGGCGTTTGCAAAGTTAATGCCGCCGCAGCCGCACAAATTATGATAGATTGTTACGGTGTGGATACCGTCATCAGCGCGGGAGCCTCCGGCGGAATGGCGGAAGAACTTCAACTGTTCGACACCGTTGTTGCAGTCGAAGCCTGCTATCATGATGTTCACGAACGCATTTTGACCGATTATCACCCGTTTATGAAAACACAGTTCTTCCCCGCCTCTTCGGAGCTTGTTTCGGCAGCGAAAGCCGCAGCAAAACCCCTTGCCGAGCGCGGACAGCGAATATTTTTCGGGCGTACCGCAACAGGTGAAGCGTTCATTGCCGACGAGGGACGTGCGGATATTAATTCCCGCCTTGCACCGCTTGCGGTTGATATGGAATCCGCTGCGATTGCTCATGTCTGCTATTTGAACGGCGTTCGCTTCATCGCGGTGCGCTGCATCACGGACACCGCAAAACACAGCGGAGTCGGCACATTTGAAGAAAACTGTTCCCGTGCTTCCGAAATTGCAAAGGATTTTGTTTGCGCAATGCTTAATGAGCTGTAATCAAAAGCTTTAGACCGCACGGGATTCGGAAAAGAGCCTGCTTTTTCGGCAGGCTCTTTAGTCTATGGTGTAGGAGGCATGAAGAAATATATTTTAAAATCAGTTTTTCTCTCTGACTGAGCCGGTGTTCGTTGTGTTCGGCTCGGAACTCGGCTCATCGCTCACCGTCGGCTCATCACTCACCGTCGGCTCATTGCTCACCGTCGGCGTGTTCGGAGCCGCTGTATTTTTTTGTCCGTTCGGATCGTTCGGAATCGCTGCATCCGCACCGCCCGCCTCGGCGCTGCAAATTATCATCGCCTGCGCCTCGTTTTTTCCGTTCAATCGAACTGTCACAATGCTGCCGACTGCAAGTTTGTCCGCCGAAACGAATTCCGTGCCGCTCGCAATATATGCACCCTCTGCAACGGTGAATTCAATCGCCGCTTCACCGTTTTCGGTGAAACTTATTTTGCTGCCGCCCGGGTTCATGCCCGAACCGGGCTTCCCTTCCGGAGGATTGCCTTCGGGAGGATTGCCTTCGGGAGGATTGCCTTCACTCTGTTTGCCCGTATCGTTCCTATCGTTTGTATTTGTATCTTTCGCGCCGCTGTCGGCCGGTTCGGCGCCGTCATTATCCGAAATTTTACCGTTGTTGTTCGGTGCGGCCGGAGCCGAACCGTCACGGCGGGATCCGTCATTCATTCCGCCGGGAAATTGATTTTCGGTGCTTTCGATCGTCCCCGGCTGCAAAGTGTACTTTCCGTCGGCAATAACGGTGATAATTCCCGAAACCGTCTTTTCCTCGGTTGATTTTGAGCCGCAGCCCGCAAAGCAAAGCATTGAAACCGCCGCAATCACCGCCGCCGTGAAAATGCACAGCACCCGCCGTCCGTGTTTTTTGTGTTCCTTTACCATTCGGTTCATCCTTTCCGTTTCCGTTATTCCTGCGGGAAAGCCCGTTTCGGTGCAAAAGCCGCTCTTCTCCGTCCCTGCTAATATTATATTGGTTATTTACAGCATTCGCAAGGCTTAATTTTGTCTATTTCCGCACGAATTGAATTTATCTTGCGGCATTGCCTCATTCTATATGGAAACAGCCTTGATTTTGCTGTATAATGTTTCAAATAAGGCACAATTCCGCCGCGCAGACGGATGCAGCCGCATTGTGCCGTCGGGATGCACCGCCTCCCGCAAAAGCTGAATGCAAAGGTGGAAGTGAAAATGAAGAAACTTTTGATATACATGAAAAAGTTCCGAAAGGAATGCATTCTGGCTCCGCTTTTCAAACTTTTGGAAGCAACATTTGAACTTTTTGTGCCGCTCATCGTTGCTGCAATTATTGACAACGGCATTGACGGCAAAAGCAAAAGCTTCATTATTAATATGGGGCTTTTGCTTCTGGCCCTTGCGGCGGTCGGCCTGCTCTGTTCCGTAACGGCACAATTTTTCGCGGCAAAGGCTGCAATCGGCTTCTGCACCGACCTTCGCGCCGCTCTGCTGAAAAAAATCCAAAGTTTTTCCTACACCGTGCTTGATACTCTCGGCGTTTCCGGACTGATAACGCGCATGACAAGCGATATCAACCAGATTCAAACGGGCGTCAACCTTTCTCTGCGCCTGCTTCTGCGCTCCCCGTTTGTTGTTTTCGGTGCAATGATAATGGCGTTCACAATCGACACACGCTGCGCACTCATTTTTGCGGGCGTTATAGTGCTGCTTTGCGCCGTTGTTTTTTCGATCATGCTGGCATCCATCCCGAAGTACCGAAAAGTTCAGGCGGAGTTGGACAGCGTGACCGGCACCGTGCGCGAAAACCTTGTGGGCGTTCGTGTTCTGCGTGCCTTTTGCCGCGAGGAAGAGCAGCTTCGAACATTTGACAGTCGAAGCGGAAAGCTCCTCGGTCTTCAAATCAACGCGGGCAAACTCTCCGCGCTGATGAACCCGCTCACACTGATAATTATCAATGCCGCTGTTATAATTCTTTTGCAAAGCGGTGCAATTCGAGTTAATTCCGGCTCTCTGACTCAGGGGCAGGTCGTTGCGCTGTATAATCTTATGGCGCAGATTCTTGTTGAACTGATAAAAATGGCCAATTTGTTCATAACCATCACAAAATCCCTCGCCTGTGCGGACAGAGTTGCGGCAGTCATGCAGCTTGACAGCGGCGCACACGGCGGCAATAAGCTGCCTGCGAACGGTTCGCCCTGCGGAAGTGTGGAATTTAAAAACGTATCGTTCGAATACAAAAACGCCGGAGCGGAAGCTCTGTTCGACATAAGCTTTTTTGCAAAGCCCGGGCAGACCGTGGGCATTATCGGCGGCACCGGCAGCGGAAAAAGCACGCTTGTGAACCTCGTTCCGAATTTTTACAGCGCAACAAAGGGGCAGGTGCTTATTGACGGCGTGAATGCGGATGAATACGACCGCGCCGCACTGCTCTCCGCAGTTTCCGTTGTTCCTCAAAAAGCAGTGCTTTTCGAGGGCACGATTCGCAGCAACCTTTTAATGGGCAACCCGAATGCCTCCGAAGCGGAACTTTTTTCGGCGCTTGAAACCGCTCAGGCGGCGGAAATCGTCCGCACAAAGCCGAACGGCATTGATGAACCCGTTTTGCGCGGCGGCAGCAATTTTTCCGGCGGGCAAAAACAAAGGCTGTCCATTGCGCGCGCCCTTGTTCACGGCGGAAGAATTTTGATTCTTGACGACAGTGCATCCGCTCTGGACTTTGCGACGGATGCAAAACTCCGCGCCGCAATTCGAAAGCTTTCCCCCGCGCCGACGACCTTCATAGTGTCCCAACGCGCGGCCTCGGTCATGTTTGCGGATTTCATAATCGTTCTGGATGAAGGGCGCGCCGTCGGACAGGGCACGCATGAAGAGCTTTTGCGCAATTGCGCTGTTTATCGCGAGATTTATGCCTCTCAGTTCCCGGACGAAGCGGCAAAGCTTAGCATTCCGAACAACACACCCGAAGGAGATGCGGCAAAATGAGCAAAAACGGTTTAAACAAAAAAGGAAAATCTGCGCACTCAGAAGAATTACGTTTTACACTCGATTCAGCGGGACGCGGCACCGCTGCGGAGCTTTTGCGCCGGCTGAAACCTTATCGTTTTAAATTCGCGCTTTCACTCGGGCTATCGCTCGTGTATGTGTTTTTAACGCTTCTGATCCCCGTTCTCGCCGGAAAAATTATTGACTGCATCATCGGCGCGGGAAGGGTTGACTTTGCCGAGATCTCACCGTTTTTGCTGAAACTCGGTGCAGCTGCGGCGGGAGCCGCACTTTCTCAATGGCTTGTGAGCCTTTGCAACAACAGCATAACCTACGGCTGCGTTCGCAATATCCGTGCAGAAGCATTCCGCCGCATTCAAAAACTGCCCCTCGCCTATTTCGATTCGCACCCGGCGGGCGAAACCGTGAGCCGTATGCTCAGCGATGCCGATCAGCTTGCGGACGGGCTTTTGATGGGCTTTTCTCAATTGTTCACGGGGATTATGACCATCATCGGCACACTCGTGTTCATGCTCACCGTCAACCCGCTGATAACCCTCGTTGTTGTTGCCGTAACGCCGCTTTCGCTTGCGGTCGCAAGCTTTATTTCCAAGCGAACCTACTCCATGTTCCGCAAACAAAGCGAGACCCGTGGGGAGCAAACTGCGCTGATCGATGAATTCATCGGTGAACAAAAGCTCATCCGTGCATTTTCGTACGAAGCCCGCGCAGAAGAACGCTTTAATGCAGTTAACGAGAAGCTGCAAAAGTTTTCCCTCCGCGCCGTATTCTTTTCCTCTCTCACAAATCCGTGTACGCGCTTTGTGAACGCCGTTATCTATGCAGGGGTTGCCGTTTCCGGCGCATTCTCCGTGCTTGCGGGCGGGCTGACCGTCGGCGGACTTTCCGCTTTTTTAAGCTATGCCAACCAATACACAAAGCCGTTCAACGAAATTTCCGGAGTTATTACGGAATTGCAGGGCGCGTTTGCCTGTGCGGCGCGGCTGTTTGAGCTTATCAACACCCCTGCGGAAGTCGATGCCGCCGCTGCGCCGAACCCTGCTCAACGCAATGAAAAGGCTGAAAGCACCGGCAATATCAGCTTCCGCAATGTTTGTTTTTCCTACACGCCCGACACGGAGCTGATCCGCGATTTTTCGCTTGAGGTAAAAAGCGGAATGCGCGTTGCAATCGTCGGCCCGACGGGCTGCGGCAAAACAACGCTTATAAACCTGCTCATGCGTTTCTATGACGTTAACTCAGGTGAAATTCTTATTGACGGAGTGGAAACCCGTTCCATGCCCCGCCATGAGCTGCGCAAAAAATTCGGCATGGTTCTTCAGGAAACATGGCTTCAGGCGGGGACCGTTCGACAAAACATCGCAATGGGCAGGCCGCAGGCAGCGGAAAACGAAATCATCGCCGCCGCAAAGGCCTGTCACGCGCACGGGTTCATAATGCGTCTTCCGAAAGGTTACGACACCGTACTTGACGAAGCGGGCGGCAGCCTTTCACAAGGGCAAAAGCAGCTCCTCTGCATTGCGCGCGTTATGCTTTTGAATCCCCCGATGCTGATTCTTGACGAGGCTACCTCTTCCATTGATACGCGCACGGAGCTTCTCGTTCAGGATGCTTTTGCAAAGCTTATGCACGGCCGAACAAGCTTTATCGTTGCGCACAGGCTTTCAACCGTTCGCGAGGCGGATATTATCCTTGTTATGCGCAGCGGGCGAATAGTTGAAAGCGGAACTCATGATGAATTGCTCCGCGCCGACGGTTTTTATAAAAAACTTTACGAGAGTCAGTTTGCCCGCTGAAAATGATTGTTCCGCTTTTTTGCTTTTGATATTTTCGCCGCAGGCAGAATCATGTTTGCGGTGATTTTTCTTTTTGGCGTTTTAATATCCGTTGAAATATCTCTGTTGTGCAGTTGATATATTTTATTAATGCCTTGTTTTTTGTTGTCAAATATCGGGTATATGTGTTATACTGGGAAGGAGCAAGGACAGCGCATTTGATTTTCTCCGCGTAATTTCGTGTTTACCGCCGAACAATCTTCCGGTTGTCCGCTCACGGCATTGTTTTTCCCCCGCTCGACGATTTCATGACAGGAGGTTAAATCTTATGAAATCAAAACGCAAATTTCTCATTTCAGCCCTTGCCGTTGTGCTTGCGGCGGCATTGGCAGTCGGCGTGTTCTTCTTTTACAAGGCCTTTAAAAAGCGCATAGACCCGGAAGAGCAAATGATTCACAACACGCAGGAGCGCATTGAATATGCGCAGTCATGTTACAAAGAATTCAGCAAAAACCCGAACAAGACCTATACCGTTCTTGTCTCGCTCGACAGTGTTACAACGGAGGAGTTTACGCAGCTCTTTGCCGACTGCGGCGGCTTCACCCAGGTATACGACTGTATAACCGAAGGCGTTGACGACCCGATGTACGGCGGTTATCTCGACTGTGAAGGCAAAACAGCGGCGCAGCTTGCCGCCGAGTGTTATGCGGACACTTACGACAGCATCTGTTCCGAGTTGGACAGTTATGATCAGCAGGCTGCGGAAATTCGAGATTACTACAACCAGGATTTAGCTGACGATGTCTCTGAGGGGACTTCATCCGGTGAAGATGACTCCAGCAAGGTTATAGATACATCGCCTGCTGATGCCTCCGGACTTTCATTCATCGATGGTCAAATTGATCCTGCACTTGAGGAAGATCTTTCCGATTTGCAGGAGTTTCGCAACAATTTCATCTCTCTGAAAACGGCAATGGAGCAAGGCAGGTATCGCATATACGGAGTTAAACTGACGCTGACAGGTGCGCAGGCTCAGGCACTGCTTCAATCGAACAAAGTCCGTTTGGTCGAGAAGCTGACGATTTTTCCTGAAAGCAGCCTCTCTCCGTTGGATCCCTCCGAGGAGAATTGGGATTAAGAATATGACTTTTCATATTTTTGCGGCAATCTATTGTTTATTGTCGTTCGCACGCAATTGCACTTTATCTATAGTGCGGCAGTCTGTTTGCGTCTAATGTGAAACCAAAGTGTCCGAATCGCCGCAGGCAAAATCATGTCTGCGGCGATTTTTTGAAGCACTTCTTCAAGAAGCACTTCTTCAATCGGCCTTTGCCGGCAAAACAACGGTTCCTTTGCATTCACAAAGAATCGGAATAATCAAAGCGGCTCATCCCGTTTGCATTTTGCAATGTGTCGGGGCGAGCCGCTTTTTATGGTTTTTTTCGGATTTTGCTGCTAAGGCTTATTTTGCCTGTTTTGCCCTGCGAACCGCAAGAATTCTCTGCATTTCGTTATAAACGATCATATAGCCCTCGTCAACGCCCATGCCGGGTTTTGCAAGGATCTGAACGGGCTGGGTTGCCATTGCGCACTGGGTGCAAACCTGTGCGGAACGGTCGGTTTCGTTGCAGGTGCCGCCCTGGTATGCGCCGATGCCCTTTTCTTTGCAGTAAAGAACAGCCTCGATCGTGTTGTTGATGCCGCCGAGATCGGGAGTTTTTATCTGAACCATGTGACCCGCTTTGTTGTCAGCAAAGTACTTGATGTCCTCAAGAGTGTTGCACCATTCGTCCGCAACGATCTCAACGTTGATTCCGCGGTCGTCAAGTTCCTTGGTGATTGCTGCAAGCGCGCGCATCTGCTTTTCGCGGTCTTCAACATCCATGGGGCCTTCAATGCGGAGGTGGAAGGGCTTTGCGGCTTCTTCAAGGCGTGCCATGTAATCGGCCATTGCCTTGTAGTTATCGTTGCCGAATGCGGCACCGATTGTGCCGTATACGTCAATGTGGAAAATCGGGTTGTAATTTTCGTCCGTGCGGAGCTGAAGCACGCGGTCACGCAGCCATGCAACATACTGTTCGAGCAGTTCGCCGTGTTCGCCGAGCTTGGTCTTAACGTTGTTGATAAGCGCATGGGGCAGAATCTGTGCGCCCTTGATAATCATTTTATCCGCATTGGTGTAGCGATCGTCACCGGACTGGGTGAAAATATCAATGGGCTTGTCGGAAATGGTGCAGCCGTATTCGTCCGCAACAACTTCGCACATCATTCTGCCGGTGGACCTTGCAACAGCGTCAAGAATCGCCTGAGTCATGCCGTAGCGAATTGCGGTGTGCAGACGTTTGCCGTCAACATGGATAGATTCGACCATTTCGGAAAGTGCGCGGAAATTGTCCGCCTCTTTGCCGATGAGTTCGGGCTTGATATAGTTTTCGATAACGGGAATGAAGTCCTTTGCAAGGAAGAGGGGATCGCGTCCGCCGCAGCCGCTGTACTGAACGGCAGCGCAGTCGCCGTATGCAATCTGGCCGTCCTCAAGAACGAGCATCACGGAGATGGACTCACCGGGCTGACGAACGGAGGTAAAGCCGGGGGTTTTGGGTTCGCCGACGTATGCGGCGCCGTCGCTTTTTGCGCCCGCTTTAATGGCGCGCTGATCGTCAAAATAGAAGCCTGTTCTGCCTGCGGAACAGATAACATCGATAATTTTCATAAAAGTATCCTTTCAGTTCTTCAAAATTTTATTTCAAAAATGAAATTTAAGTATTCGGGCGGCACGAAAGCATTCCGCACCGCCGTGCATTTTCAGCCGAAGCCGATTTGCGTCCGTTTATCTGCGGAGAGCCTGCGGCCTTCCGACAAGACGACCCTTGCTGATCGCGTAAACATCGTCAATGACCATTTGGAAGGTTGCATTGCGCTTTTCGGCCTTTGCGCGCTCTTCGATCTTTGCGCGGTGGAACGCCTTGATATCATCGGTGAAGGGCAGCGCACCCATGTCGAGAATGCGGATCGCGCCGTCGTTATCGCGTGCGGGAAGCATTTTGCCCGCATTGTAGCGGGAAGGCGCAAACGGAATATCAAGAACGCCCGCAAGCACAGCGCGAACGGAACCTACCGCGAGGTCGCCTTCGCCCAGTTCGAAGCATTTATCGACAATGCAGCGCGTCTCTCTGCGGATAATATCTTTTTCTTCCTCAAGGTTGGCTGCGGTGCAAACCTGGTCGGAAAGCATACTGATGACCTGCTTTGTGCAGCGCAGACCCTGTGCGTTTGCTTCCATTGTGGGAACACCCGCCGCTTCATGCGGAGTTTTGACGATGACCTTTGTTGCCTTTGAGAGTGCAGCGGTTGCACTGCCCCAGGAAATAACGCCGAATGCCTTCGCTTCGTCCTGCGGGAAACCGCCCATCCACTGATGGAAAACCGTGGTTATGACAGCATCATCATAGCCGTATTTATGCATGTATTCGTTTGTCAGCTCTTCAAGGGTGCGGATCGCCGCAACATCCTGAACAAGATTGCCGCATTGGCCGTAGCCGACGGTGATATTGCGAACTCCCTGCTCCGCCGCAAGCAAAGCTTCAATAATCGCAACCGCATGGGATACGCAGGGCGGAACAAGAGTTCCCGTAAGCGGACCGTAGGGTTCACGGTTGATGGAAACTCCCGCTTCTTCGTAGATGCCGGTAAGCCTGTCAACATACTGCCAATCGCGGATCGTCTCCTCCATCGGGACGCTCTTTGCATATGGCAGGTTATAGGAAATTCCGCCGCCCTCATAGCTTGTGAAACCGCCCGCATAGGCAATTTCGGTCAAAAGGCGCGCATCGGGTGTGCCGTGGCGCACCTGAATGGGAGTGTTCAATGCTTCAATGAGCATACGGCAGCCCGCGACGCCGTGATTGACGGCGGGAAAGCCGTTAAGCAGGGAACGGCCGAGCCGCTGGGACTCCTTTATGCCGTTTTCGGCTTCTTCATAGCGGTTCTGACGGGTGTAGCTGTCAATGGTTGTCGGAAGCAGATCGGCTTCGCCGTTATCCTGAAGATAAGTCAACAGCTTGATATGTTCGGGAATCAGCGCAACGCCCGCACGCGGCTGAATCAAAGTGATACCCTTTTCCTTTGCTTCAACAAGTTTTTTTGAAAAAACTTTGTGAGCGGGCATGGCCTTGTGGTATTCGATGGCTTCTTTAAGATCAACTTCCCTGCCGGTCGGCCACTGCTTGAGCACGTCGGCACGGATCGCGTTGAATTCGTCATCGGGAATGCGCTTGTTTTTGATATTGGGGTTGTTCATTGTTTAAATGCTCCTCTTTTATTGGGAAATCGCCTGAAGGCAGGTTCGGCACCGAACCTGTTTTCGTCAGGCTCTGCATAGTTCTTGTTTCATTATGCTCAACGCCTGTTCCGGATATTTTTCGGAAAGCAGACCCATTGCGGCGATAATGTATTTTCTGTCGACAAGCACATCCGCCCTGAGCGGCCTCAGCGATGTCGGCTCCTTTTGGTCATAGAGCGCAAATGACGCGATCTTTGCCGTGTTTGTTGTGTGAATCAGTGAACCGCCCGTGACAACGAGCTTCTGCACTTTACGCAGATCCTTGCCGGTTTGAACATAGGTCGTGCCCATCATTGAATACGCTTCTTCGATGCGGCCCGCATGTCTTGTCACCGCCGTGCGCACCGCCATGCATGCAAGAGCTTCGTCCAACCGTTCGGTTTCATCGTCCGTCGGCAAAAGGTCCGTGTTTGCGGCAAACATACTGATGATTTCCTCCGCACGCGCCTCGCTCACGCCTGCAAGCTCTGCAATCGTTTTTATTCCCGCCGCATCCACAATTCCGCGAATGCTGTATCTCATGCCGATATCGCCCTCAACCGTGCGCTTGATATACGGCTCGGGCAAACCCTTGAGCATGGTTCGCGGGTCGGTCGGCATTCCGTTTGCAACGGAATAAACATCCGTTGTTGCGCCGCCGACATCAACGGCAACAAGTTCCCCAAGCCCGCGGGAATTATCCGTTCCCTCCGCAAGCAGCTTCATTGCCGCCATAACTGCGGAAGGCGTCGGCATCATAATGCCGGAAATAAGTTCGCTCGCCTTGGTAAGTCCCTTTGCCTGCACGATTCTTTTAAGGAAAACTTCGCGAATCTCTTTCTGGGTCGGCTCAATGTTAAGCGTGCCGAATTTCGGCATAACATTTTCGCAAATGTGCACTTCGCGCCCGTCGAGAATGCGCTCGCACTGCCGCACGGCATTTCGGTTGCCCGCAATTATGACGGGAAAATCTCCGCCTATATCCGCAAGCACGTGCGCATTATGCAGAATGCAGTCGGTATTGCCGCCGTCCGTGCCGCCGACAAGCAGGAAAATATCCGGATTTATCGCCTTTATCTCGTCCGCATCATCCTCATTGAGCTTGAAGGCGTAGGTCTTCAGCACCTTTGCGCCCGCACCGAGGCTTGCACACTTTGCGGCTTCCGCCGTCAGTTCCGGAACGAGCCCGCTTGCAAGCATACGAAGACCGCCCGCCGCGCTGCTGGCGGCGTAGCGTTCGCAAAAATCAAGTTTTCCGGTCACTTTTTCAAGCTTTGAAAGCGCGTCGGAAAGTCCGTTGTTAATGTCCGACTGAACGGTCGTGTAGGCATTTGCCGTGCCCAGCAGCCTGCCTTCGTCAACATCCGCCGCGGTGACCTTTGTGTATGTGCTCCCGAAATCGATCAAAAGAACAGGTTTCATGTTTTTTCCCCGCTTTGCAATCGTAATCAGTAAACAATCAGAGCCGCAGGTTATTCCTCAACGTGCAGGTCCTGTTTCAATGCCTCGATATCAACTTCCGGCGGGGTTCCCGGCGGGAAGGAGCGATCGAAGCCCATCTCTTTAAAACGCTTTTCAACCTCGTCAAACGGCTGTTTGCCTATAACGATATTGCCGCCCACATAGAGCAGGATGTTTTCCAAACCTGCCTCATCGCATTTTTCACGCATACCGCGGCAATCCAGCTCACCCTGACCATAGAGTGAGGAGATGACGATTGCATCGGCGTTCGTTTCAATTGCGGCGTTGATGAATTCTTCCTGAGAAACCATAACGCCGAGATTGACAACATTGAAACCCGCATCGGTGAATGCATGATACAGGATCTTGTTGCCGACCGCGTGAACATCGGCGCCGATAACGCCGATAACAAGAGTCTTTTTATCCATCACTGTGACCTCTCATTATTATGATAAAGTGTCCTTACATAACCCAAGCACACAAAGAAACATTGTGTGCCGCATTTTACAGTCGTATAATACATTTTTAAGCGCAAATAGTCAAGTGCATATGCACTGCAAACCCCAATATATTTGATTTAACATTAATAAAATGACTCAACGGACGAGTTAACATAAAGCGCGGCGGGAAATTTTATTCCTGCCGCGCCGTTCGCTTTAGTGCAAAATGTTATTCTTCTTCGGATTTATTATGCCTCCGTCTTGCCCTCCGTGTTCTGCGGTTTTATGCACGGCGGCTGTTCACCGTTAAGTGCCGCTCTCAGAGCCAGCAGAGCATCGAAAACGTCAATCGCACCGTCGCCGTTAAGATCCGCATGTGCAGCCTGCTCATCGGTGAGGCCCTCCGTTCCTATTGCATAGCGCATAAGCATAAGCGCGTCGTCAATTCCAATCGTGCCGTCGCCGTTAATATCGCCGATAACGGGGGCTTCGGGTTCGAAAACCGCGTGAATAACCGTGTCCTCCTCAACGGTGATTATCTCATCCGTGACAAGCTCCCCGTTGATGAACCAACCCACAAATACCATGCCCTCATGGGTCGGAACGGGTATTTCGCTGACTTCAAAGCTGAAGCCGACACTGACAGGGGTATCAAGCAGCGTTTCTCCCGTGTAATCGTCAATCACCGTCAAATTGCACGTACGCGGAGCGTAAACCGCCGCAAAAACCATGGGCCGGGTAATCGTTACGGTTTCTTCGGTTATTATGCGTCCGTTGCAATCCCAGCCTGCGAACGCCATTCCCTCGTGAACGGGCGGCGCGGGAAAATCGCTGACTCTCAGCACCGTGCCGTACTCAACATCCTCCATGGTCACAAAAAAGCTGTCAGCTATGGTATCATAGAATCTCACGGTAAAAGTCTCTTTCCTCAATACCGCCGTAATGACCATATCCTCGTTTACGATAACGGTTCCCGACTCCATCAGCTCGCCGTTTACAAGCCAGCCCACAAACACCATTCCCTCACGATAGGGCGGCATGGGCAGGTCCGCAAGGTCAACTTCCGTTCCGGCTCGAACTTCGTAAGTCTCATATGTTTCGCCGGTATCGCTGTCAACAAGCGTGATCGTATGCGTTTCGAACCCGCTGTAAACCGCTGTAACCGTCATGTCCCCCAACACTCTGAGATAGGAGCCTTCAAACAGGGTCCCTTCAACATACCAGCCGACAAAGTCCGCATTCTCATGAACGGGCGGAACGGGGAATTCGTCGCTGTAAAGGCCGCTGTCATAGAGCACGGTTACGGATTGCAGCGTTTCACCGTTGTAACCGTCAACGAACGTGACCGTATAAGGGTGCTGCTCATAGGTAGCGTAGATTATAACGTTTGACACGACCGTAACTTCGTCAAGAAACTCGCCGTAGCCGTACCATCCCTTAAAATCATAGCCTTCATGTTCAATGTGTTCGGGGAAATCTTCCGCCTTGATCACTGTTCCGTAAGGCACAGTATCGGTACGAAGAATGACGTCGGTGTGATCATCCCAGAACTTGACCGTGTACATTTTCGCTTCATAAGCCGCATAGCAGCTTGTATTTTCCGTAACATTGATGCTTCCCGAAACGGCGCTTCCGTCCGCATACTGCCATTCGGCAAAATTGTATCCGACTGCATCGGGAGCTTTCGGAAATTCGGACAGTGGAATTTCCGTGCCGTATTCTGCGGTGCGTGTTCCGATGAGTTCGCCGGTGAGTCCCGAATAAAAGCTTACCGTGTAGACTTCGTTGCTGTATTCTGCGCGGAAAGTCGTATCACCCGTAAGATAGTAACTGCTGCCGAAAAATTCGGAACCGTTAACCGACCAATATTCAAACGTTTTGCCCTCATGCTCCGGCGGCTCGGGAAAAGCCTCTACTGTAACGGTATCTCCGATGGGCATATTCAGAGTTTTCAGCACCTGTTCTGTCGCGCCGTCCACCCATTGCACGGTGCAGGTCGGAACGGTGTACGAAGCAATTATATTTGTGTTGGCTGTTATTGTCAGGCTTCCGGCAACGGTCTCTCCGTTCGGACCCCTCCAATGAGAAAAGTTTTTCCCCGGAATCGTCGGCGGCGTCGGGAAGTCGCTGAGGTTCAACACCGTGTTCTTTGTTACCGTAAAGGATTCAAACGCCGCAGTCTGTCCCTCAACAATGAAGTTCACCGTGTAAAGCGGAGGGAAGTACCAGTTCCTGTTGCCCGCAAGTACGGGATGGGTGTATATACCCTCATCCTCATAATAATAAGGATCGTATTCACCGCGGCGGCTCTTCGCATAGTCAAGTGCCTGCCCGATATTGTAGCATTCGGACACGCCCAATCCGCGCATGGAGTTCAAAATATCTTGGAAGATGTAAACATCATATGCAACGGTCACGGTTTCATCATAACCCAAAGCAACGGAAGCACCGTGTGAAGTGAAATAGTTCAGCAGATTGCCGTCCTTGCCGCCGCTGCATGTTGCAAGGTGAACATAGCTGCCCGGCATGGTTGCGGTTGCATAGTGATTCAGATAGAGATAATTCACGGCAATGCCGCCGCCGGCAAGTTCCACAACCCAGCCGTTGCTGTAATCGCTTGCCGTGACACCGTTCTCATTGTGAATCGCAATATAGCTTAATCCGTCATATTCCAAACCGTGCGAGTCAAACATGATCACACCGTATTTATACATCTCTGTCAAATCGGTAACATCACATTCGTTGCCTCCGTACACGGTCAAAGTTCCGCCCGTGTAGCTGCTGATTGCGGGAGCGAAGGTTTCCGAATAGTAAGCGCCGACACCCTCATCAATTCCCAAATAGGGCGCATAAACGGCAACATTCCTGTTTGAGGCCGTAACTGCACCGTCATTCAAAATACCGCGAACCTCTTCCGCAGGGGAAAGCTCGATTTTAACAGGTTCGGAACCTTCTCTGATGCCGTGAACGATATTGTAATCATACACAACGGTCATTCCGGATTTCAGAGTGTAGCCGAAAGTTGTTCCGTTCTGCCGGTTGATGCTCTTGATTCGTGAATCTCCGTCAAGATATTCGAACAGGCTGTCAACCGTTTCAACAGCGGACAGGTCGGAGTCAAGTTCGCTTTCGAGTTCAAAGAGCTCGCCGTCAATTTCACGACGAACCTTCTGCATACTGCGAAGTTCAGCTGCTGCCGCATAACTGTCCGCCGCAGCACCGATGGGCAAAAGCCCGATGCAAAGCATCGCTGCAATGAGAATACAGAGTATTCTTCTGAAATTCGTTCCTTTCATAATGCCTCCTGAATGATTTTTTTATATCACGCAATTCGAGTGAACAGCGCTGATATCGTTCACAAGTTCAAGCATCGGATTTCGGAGAATGCGCTGCACTGTTTCCGTCATTCATACCGCGACCGCAGTCGAGTCCGAATCTCCTGTTTGCAAAAACTATTCCTTAGAGTATGATTTAAATAATAATTTAAATTGCGCTCCAATTATTTACATTTTAACACAGTATTCAGAGGCTGTCAACAACATTCGAAAAGTATCCGATTGTTTCTTTTTCTGAAAAAAGGCGGCAAATTAACATTTTTCGGCACGGTTCATAATTTCCTCAAATAAATATAACTTGCGGAAAACTTTGCAGCAAAAAGCACGGCAGGGAAAACCCCGCCGTGCTGCGTTTCACTTTCAGTTTGGAAGCATAAGCTTCAAGTCATAATCGAGTTCTTACTTATTATTGTTGAGCATATCAGCCGCCGCATCCGCAACGGTTTCGTTTGTCAGCCTGTCAATAATTCCGTTTTTGGATTCAAAGCCGCACAACCGGAGCGCGCCGCCCTTCATCATCAGGCCGATGCTTGCGTTACTGCTGCTTTTCTCATCCGAAAACCCCTCGACAAGCCCGGTTGCCTTTTGGACCTGTTCAAGCGTCATGTTTTCAAACACAACAAGGCAGTTCTCGGTAACAAACGGCGCAATAGCCTCGCCTGCTTCTTCCGCCTGTTCGCCTGTCAGCACAATGATATCATAATCGCGCTCTTCCGCAGCCTTAACAATTTCGCTGCCCGTGCACTCTCGATCAAACAAAATCCTGTACCGCATTGAATCCATGCGTGCGGCAGTGTTTGATTTCACGACAGCGCAAAGGTAAACAATGCAGCCGATGAGCAAAACGATAACAAAACCGGGAATTACTTTCCAAAGAACAGTTCTCTCTGCATATTTTCTTTTCTCCATTAAATACATGCCTCTCTTCGATTTTCGGTATACACATAATAGCATTCGAACGTTCTGAAGTCAAGCAAAAATGCATGTATATTTTTTGCATAGTGCCTTTTAAATGATAGTCGAAATGCAAATAAAAACAGGAATAAAAAAAGAAACAGTCATTTGACTGTTTCTTTGGGATCCGGCAGCTGCCTATCCTCCCATGCCGTCACCAGCACAGTACTGTCGGTGTATGAGGGCTTAACTTCTGTGTTCGGAATGAGAACAGGTGGAACCCCTCAGCTTAACCACCGGAAAGGTGATTGGTTTTCATAAAACCTTGATAACTGCATAAGTTCGGTAAATTCACTTTGATCAAGCCCTCGGCCTATTAGTATCGCTCAGCTGCGTACATTACTGCACTTCCACCTGCGACCTATCAACCATGTGGTCTACATGGGGCCTTACTCCTTGCGGATGGGAGATCTTATCTTGAAGTCGGCTTCACGCTTAGATGCCTTCAGCGTTTATCCGATCCGCACTTGGCTACCCAGCTGTGCCACTGGCGTGACAACTGATACACCCTTGGTGCGTCCATCCCGGTCCTCTCGTACTGAGGACAGCTCTTCTCAAATCTCCTGCGCCCACGATGGATAGGGACCGAACTGTCTCACGACGTTCTGAACCCAGCTCGCGTGCCGCTTTAATTGGCGAACAGCCAAACCCTTGGGACCTAATCCAGCCCCAGGATGCGACGAGCCGACATCGAGGTGCCAAACCTCCCCGTCGATGTGGACTCTTGGGGGAGATAAGCCTGTTATCCCCGAGGTAGCTTTTATCCGTTGAGCGACGGCAATTCCACTCTATACCGCCGGATCACTAAGCCCGACTTTCGTCCCTGCTCGACCTGTCGGTCTCGCAGTCAGGCTCCCTTCTGCCTTTGTACTCTTCGAATGGTTTCCAACCATTCTGAGGGAACCTTTGGACGCCTCCGTTACTCTTTTGGAGGCGACCGCCCCAGTCAAACTGCCCATCTAACACTGTTCCTGTGCCGGATCACGGCCACAGGTTAGAACCCCAGTAACACAAGAGTGGTATCCCAACGTCGGCTCTGCAGCAACCGAAATCACTGCTTCTCCGCCTCCCACCTATCCTGTGCATATGTTACCGGAATCCAATGTTAAACTACAGTAAAGCTCTACGGGGTCTTTCCGTCCTATCGCGGGTAATGTGCATCTTCACACATACTACAATTTCGCCGGGTCCCTTGTTGAGACAGTACCCAAATCGTTACACCATTCGTGCGGGTCGGAACTTACCCGACAAGGAATTTCGCTACCTTAGGACCGTTATAGTTACGGCCGCCGTTCACCGGGGCTTAAGTTCCATGCTTCGGTTGCCCTAACATTTCCCCTTAACCTTCCGGCACTGGGCAGGTGTCAGCCCGTATACGTCGTATCTCTACTTCGCACAGACCTGTGTTTTTGGTAAACAGTCGCTTGGGTCTATTCTCTGCGGCCCATTCCTGGGCACTCCTTCTCCCTAAGTTACGGAGTCATTTTGCCGAGTTCCTTAACAAGGGTTCTCCCGCTCGTCTTAGGATTCTCTCCTCGCCTACCTGTGTCGGTTTGCGGTACGGGCGCCTTCGCTTCGTAGCAGCTTTTCTCGCCAGCGTGAATTCAGCAGCTTACCGATCGTAATCGTTCCCCATCACAGCCCAGCCTTCCGTTGTGCGTACTTCACTACACAACAGCCTCACTGCTTGGACGTGGTCTACCATCGCCACGCTCTGCCTATCCTTCTGTGTCACTGCATCCGGTTGCTCGGCGGTATCGGAATATTAACCGATTGTCCATCGCCTACGACTATTGTCCTCGGCTTAGGTCCCGACTTACCCTGAGAGGACGAGCCTTCCTCAGGAAACCTTAGGCTTTCGACGGCAAAGATTCTCACTTTGCTCTCGCTACTCATGCCGGCATTCTCTCTCCTGTACAGTCCACAGTCGCTTCCGCTTCTGCTTCTGCCCGTACACGTTGCTCCCCTACCCAGAAGTTTCCTTCTGCCTAGACTTCGGTGTCAAGTTTAGCCCCGTTACATTTTCGGCGCACAATCACTCGACCAGTGAGCTATTACGCACTCTTTGAATGAATGGCTGCTACTAAGCCAACATCCTGGTTGTCTACGCAATTGCACATCCTTTTCCACTTAACTTGAACTTTGGGACCTTAGTCGTAGATCTGGGCTGTTTCCCTTTCGACAATGAAACTTATCTCACACTGTCTGACTCCCGATCATCAATTATCCGGTATTCGAAGTTTGATAGGGTTCGGTAAGCTTTGTGGCCCCCTAGCCCATTCAGTGCTCTACCCCCGGTAATCTAAATCGAGGCTAGCCCTAAAGCTATTTCGGGGAGAACCAGCTATCTCCGAGTTCGATTGGAATTTCTCCGCTATCCACAGCTCATCCCCGCACTTTTCACGTACGTGTGGTTCGGACCTCCACGACGTCTTACCGTCGCTTCATCCTGTCCATGGATAGGTCACCCGGTTTCGGGTGTACTGCATGCAACTTTACGCCCTTTTCAGACTCGGTATCCCTTCGGCTCCGTTGCTTAACAACTTAACCTCGCTGCACACAGTAACTCGCCGGCCCGTTCTACAAAAAGTACATGGTCGCTCTCGCTCCCACTGCTTGTAAACATAGGGTTTCAGGTACTCTTTCACTCCCCTCCCGGGGTTCTTTTCACCTTTCCCTCACGGTACTATACGCTATCGGTCACCAAGTAGTATTTAGCCTTGGGGGGTGGGCCCCCCGTCTTCCCACCGGATTACTCGTGTCCTGTGGTACTCTGGATTCTCGCCCTCTTGTACTCATTTCAACTACGGGACTGTTACCCTCTTTGGTAGGAAGTTCCAAACCTCTTCGTCTATAAGTACTTCGATTTCTGCAAGTCCGAACCCCGAACGTCCGTAGACCCTCGGTTTGGGCTCTTTCCCTTTCGCTCGCCGCTACTAAGGAAATCGATGTTTCTTTCTCTTCCTCCGGCTACTTAGATGTTTCAGTTCACCGGGTTCCCCTCATGTCACTATTTATTCATGACATGATGACACGCTGTTAACGTGCCGCGTTTCCGCATTCGGAAATCCATGGGTCATTGCCTGCTTGCGGCTGACCATGGCTTATCGCAGCTGACCACGTCCTTCTTCGGCTCTTGGTGCCAAGGCATCCACCCTATGCTCTTTATAGCTTGATCTCTTGTTTTATCAGCAATATTAACGCATGAGTTTCGCTTTCGTGCGCGTGCTCTGCGCACTTTAGCCTTTGCATTTGTTATTATTTCTTTCTTTAAAATCCATTGAAATTGCAGCGCAGATAATCTACATTACCTCTCGCTTTATTTTCTTTGTCTTTTTCTCCGCGAATTTACTATCTTCTTTATGCAGTTGTCAAGGTTCTATTGGTGGGCTCAAGTGGACTCGAACCACCGACCTCGCGCTTATCAGGCGCGCGCTCTAACCAGCTGAGCTATGAGCCCGTCTGACCCCTTCCGGGGTTGGTGGAGATGAGCGGGTTCGAACCGCTGGCCTCCTGCTTGCAAGGCAGGCGCTCTACCAACTGAGCTACACCCCCACGCTCTTGCGCTTCGGTGCGTGGCGTCTTCCACTTGTTTCCTTTTGAAAGTCCATCGCCGTTATCGCTCCGCACTCTCGTGCTTCACTCGGCCATGTTCCTTCAAAACCGTACAGTCTTTACCATTCTCTCTCGCAAACCGACCTTTGTTCGCTCGGCGTCTCAGCCGAACCCGGTTCTTTCGAACCTGTTTGAGGTTTTACACCTTAGAAAGGAGGTGATCCAGCCGCACCTTCCGATACGGCTACCTTGTTACGACTTCACCCCAGTCATTGGTCTCACCTTAGACAACGCCCTCCTTGCGGTTAGGCTATTGGCTTCGGGCGCTCCCAACTCCCATGGTGTGACGGGCGGTGTGTACAAGGCCCGGGAACGTATTCACCGCGGCATGC